>Ga0307378_10011269_pt1 | contig 11530 bp, 10 predicted proteins | sample UN1MG_FD_202238 | JGI IMG/M metagenome (GOLD analysis project Ga0307378, IMG submission 202238) | Soil microbial communities from Risofladan, Vaasa, Finland - UN-1 | ecosystem: Environmental > Terrestrial > Soil > Coastal area > Acid sulfate soil | place: Finland: Risofladan, Vaasa | collected...
AACACTCGGCTTTCATCGATGACGATGAAGGTCTTGCTGAAAATACCACCTTTCGCATCAAGAGGGATAGTGAAGCTATGGACGTGTTTTCCTTGCAGAAACATAGATTGTTTTTGTTTCTCGGGTTGGAGTTGTTTTTTTCGTAAAAGGGTATACTGAAGGAGGAGAATTACTTCAAGAGCGATGATCACGCTGATGAGAGCGATAGCGGACAGAATCCATTGTTCTAAGCTCAGGGCAGCCCATTTATTGCCAAGCTGGAGCAAATAGGTACCAATGATAATAAAAGCAATCCAGAGAGAATAGATTATGGTAAACAAAAAAAAGAGTTTTGATGCTTTCAGCAATCTTCGTTTAAATTTATCTTCGTCCCAGATAGGTTCTGTTGTAACCATTTTCTTTCCTACCGGTCCCCTTATGGCTCATAGTCTTTAAAACTTTTTGTTTTTATAATAATTATAGAGAGGGGGATTAAAGATTTGATGTTTTGAAGTCTTTAATTTTTCATTCAGCTCCCTCCTCTCTGACCACACATCTAAGTGTTCATTTCCTGGAAGTCCAGCCTCTATGACTTCCAGTTCACAGGCTAGATGAAGTATGTCACATTCGTTAATTGATCAAACACACCATTCTGCACCCGTATGAGTGCAGCAAAAACGAGCGCAAGCATGGACAACCCAACGCGCAGAACAAACCCTTTCCATCCACGACGACCAGGATGATCATCAAGGATTGTCGTGGTTTTCACCCTTCCGAAAAAACCCTCCATATGGCTACTGCGTTCATTGCATTTCTCATCATACCCTTCTGGATTTTCTTCTCTTTCAGCCATCCGTTGGTTTCGATACAGAGCACCTACGATCTCAACGTCGCCTTTCTTGTAGAGGTATCGAAGCATAAACTCCAGGTCTGCGCCGGGAATGAAATCCTCCTCAAGATGGTACTTCTGGTACCACTGTTTAATTATCCCAGACGTACCATCCTCGTTATACACCCAATGTTTCGGTATCTTATAATACAAAGAAACTCGATGATGTTCACTCTGCGCAATGTTTTCATATGTCGCATATTTGTCATCAACAATGCGTTCTTTCTCCTGGATGCCAAGAGAAGCAAGATGCTCCTGAGACGGAACCAGATTCTTTCCTTCATCTGCCGTGATATCCATCGGCAGATAATCAAGAGGTATCTCACGCTCCGCATCAATGATCGCATCCAGTTTATACCCAAACTCCTTGTAATACCCACTGTATTTTGCCTCAGGATCATGTTTCAACGCACGAATGTCAGTGGCATCCTGTAATGTTCGCGCTCCCAAGTGGATGCCTTGCTCTTTAAGAAGAACAACAAGTTGTTGGACAACCCTGTGGAATACCACAGGAAACAACTTGATACCGATACGTTCGTAGATAAACTCCCGAAGCAGCTCATAACTAGGTTTTTTAAAAAAACCTAGTTTCCGATAGTCTTCATCTGAGAGACTCAGATACGCCTGTCTGAGGTTTTTCTTCCGCGAGATCGTCAGATAGGCGAAGAATCTGAATCGTGGTATAAACCGATCTGCAATCGCATGAAAACGGGGGTATTGTGGTTTGAGCAACTCCAGCAATGATGTTGGATCAAACCATTTGACGACATCCACTGTTTTCATTGGATGTTCTTCTGTTGGATCAATAAATTTTTCTTCAATTTCTTGAAGAAGACTATCGAGTTTTTGTCGGTCTTCAGTACTCAGTTGCCTTTCAAAATTTTCCCAATATTTTTCTACTTGTTGTTCTATTTCATATTCAGGCATTTCCCATCCTTTTTCCTGCCCATGTTTGACCCATGGGCATAAATGGAAAAAGGAAATGCCTTTTTTTCATTCATTAACGATTTAGGTGAATAATCTGCTTGTTTTAAATATCAGAACCTGAAATCTTTAATCCCCAGAGAGTACATTTATATATGTTGATATCTTATTATTACATGAAAAAAGGGGGAGACCACGAAAGGAGATAGGATGGTAAAGTTAGCAGCATACTATGTAATTTTTGTGGTAGGGGTAGGATGTTGTTCCTGTTCATCAGCACTATCGAAGGACCCTTCTGTTTCAATGAACAATGTACAGACGTTGTATGTTGGCGGGTCTGGTCCAGGGAATTATAGCAGGATTCAGGATGCAGTGGATAACGCTTCCGATGGTGATACGGTGTTTGTGTATGACGACTCGGCACCGTATTATGAAAGTATTGCTATTCGTATCTCGATCCATCTTATTGGGGAAAATCGAAATACAACAAGTATCGAGGGAGGGAACCATGCGATCTCAATTTTTGTCAATGGGGTAACGGTCAGTGGGTTCCGGATTAGTAATGTCGGTGATTTTTGGAACTGTTGTGGTTTTTATGTGACCTCACAAGGGAATAATATTTCTCATAATAATGTTATCAATAATCTTCGGATGAACGGTGTTTTTCTTGATGGTGCATCGTATAACACGATTTGGGGGAACTTGATTGAAAACAACAATTTTCATGGGATTCGACTGGAGTTCACCTCCCATAATGTGATTGTAAATAATGTGATAGTGAATAATCGAGGGTATGGGATTTATCTCTGGGAATCACCGGAGAATATTCTTATTGGAAACACAGTGAAGCAGAGTTTTTTTGGCGGGATTACTCTTGGAGACAATAGCGGCAATAATACGATCTTTCATAATAACTTTATCGATAATCCTGAAAACGCACATGATGCAACAGGTAACAACTGGGATAATGGTTCAAGTGGTAATTATTGGTCTGATTATACCGGTTCGGATAGTGATGGTGATGGTATCGGCGATAGCCCCTATTCGATCCCGGGGAATGTAAGTCAAGATAGGTATCCATTGATGGCACCATATGAATCTCAAACACCAGATGTCGAGATCACGATCACTAGCAGGGTTGGCTTGACTATCTCCGTTAAAAATAAGGGTACAGAGGATGTGTTAGATGTTGATTGGAATTCTTATCTGAGTGGTGGATTGTTACTTCTGCCTTCAGAACGTGCCAATCATGGGACGTTGATGTTCCTTGCTGCTGGCCAGGAACTAGTGATCCAAAAGGTAAACCTCCTTTTTGGATTTGGTATCATAGAAGTCAACGTGACCGTTGGAAAAACGTCAGAGTCGTTGCGAGGATTGCTGCTTCTGTTCGTGTTTGTTCCTCTTTCGTCGTAAGAAGCCTACCGGAGAACAACTTTCAAAGATACCTTTGAAAAATTTTTCAAAACATTTATAACCAGGGAGTGACACATATATACATGCTAGTAAAAATCTAGCGTTAATGAGGTGAACATCGCGGAGATAAAAATTGTGGGGGCGGTTACTGATGAAAATACGCTCGAAGAAATTGAAAATATTGCAAAAGTCTTTGCCTATGAGCAAAGAATGAAAGATTATACACCTCTTTTGCATATACCGTATCAAGAAAAAAAGGTAAAAATCGTCGACGAGAAAAAGATTGGGGAGAACAATAAATATAATAAGACTATTCAACCACGCATCCTTGTAAAGGGATTGTGTTGAACCCCTTTATTTTCTTTATACGACTACCACAGAGAAGTCTTTATTTCGTCTTCATGTCTTTTTCAAATTTTCTTCGAGTATTTGTTTAATTGAAAAAGTTTAAATTCAATTAAGCTTTTCTTCCAGGCAAAGAGGTATACAATGGTTGAATTTGAGACACTGAAAGCAGAAGAAGTAAAATTTGGAAAAAATAATTTCATCGAAGTTGCACGGAAGAAAGCTGTCGGTGAATCGATTTCGAAAGAATTCGTCGCTATTTCCCGCGGATTCTATCTTTCCGATGGGTCAAAGAAATGGAAATCATCTATCACGCTGCCCGATGAAGAGGATAAAAGAAAACAAATTGCATCGTTAATTAACGACCTATAGATCATCAATAGAATTACAGCAACTCACCGGTAAAAAAAAATTAACGTCTTTGAGTTGCTTATTTTCTTTTTTCTAACACTTTATCATTTATTTGTATTTGATGAAATATTCCTCGTTTTCCCAAAGAGAGCTATCAGGTTTTTTCCTAAAATAATAAATGTGTTTTGGTTTGACGATATGTCGTTGAACAGGAAGCGGTTTTATTCGTCGCACTTTTTGTGGGTGCTCAAAGAAATGGGGTAGTTTCTTTGTGATGAATATGGTAACAATGTACTTCGCACAAACTAACGCAAGCAGAACCTCTAAGCAAAGCAACCCTACCCCAACTCCCCATCCAGCAGATAAGAATTTCTGAGAAATGTTGTGTTGCTGGTAGTAAGAATTCAATCCCATCATTGTGACAAGTGCGATAGCTAAGTAAATGAAATACATAAGGTCAAGAGTGAGCGGAATTGATTTTTCACCACGCTTCGCGATTCCGTAGAGTTCGTAGAGATGAAGTAACAGTAAAAAAAACGCAGATGGGCCGATAAGTAGGGAGAACATATATAAGGTTACATCTAAGTCAGAAAGAATAGCCCCGTGGAGTAAATAGGATAATGTTTGGAAGACAACAACAAAAAGACCAGCGAGTACCAGAGCGTCTATGCAGTGTTGTATTTGTATTTCTTTAATGTATTGTTGTGTATCTTGGAGTTGTTGAGTTTTCTTTTCAAAATCTCCTTTAAGTTGTTGGAATTGATTCTCATCCATCTACCCATCGCCTCGAATGTCTCGTCCATAGATGTAATCAATTCAGTAGTATAAAAATATTCAAGGTAGGAGATTCTATTCAAGAAGGTTGCTATGAAACCTCGGAAGCAGTGTGATGTATTTTTTGTTAACGTTGGAGTAATCACATTGAAAAATATAGGAGGAAAAATTGTTTGTCTCTTGTGTTTTGAAAAAACATAGTTTTATAAATAAGATTCTCCTTTGAACCAGTTAGTGTGATATGTAGGGGACGTTATATGAAGAAATCGTTCGTTGCGTTTGGCTTCTGTCTTTTATTGACCTGTATGCCCATCGGATGGAGTGATTGTGGTTGCACGTTACCAGCTGACATTAATGAACCAACATCATCTAGACAACCATGGATTTCTGACGCCGAGGTTATCCTCTTGCAAGAACAAGGGCGTACGGAAGGATGGACGTTTACGGTTGGAGAAAACCCTGCAACGGAGCGTTCCTTCTTAGAACTCTGTGGCCTTGTTGAACCAGAGAACTGGTGGGTCGATGCTTCATTTGACCCGTGTATTCCGACCAGTACATTACCGTCTCATTTCGACTGGCGTGAGCTTGGAGGCTGTACGCCAGTGAAGAATCAGGGTGGATGCGGGAGCTGCTGGGCGTTTGGAACAATCGCGCCGCTCGAATGTAATGTTCTCATAAAAGATCATATAGAGGTTGATCTCTCAGAACAGTGGCTTGTCAGCTGCAACACAAACGGTTGGGGATGTAATGGTGGATGGTGGGCTCATGATTACTTTCAATGGAAGATGGACCGGTGTAATGGGACTGGTGCCGTATTGGAAAAAGAATTCCCCTATAAAGCAAAAGACCTTCCCTGTGATGGCCCCTATCACCACTCGTATATGATTGATTCCTGGCGTTTCATTGGACTGCCCCAGGGCATTGCCCCTACTGAAGCGATTAAACAAGCAATTATGACGTATGGTCCTGTATCCGTTGCTTGTGCCGTCACCGAGGCCTTCGGGGCTTACACGGGAGGGGTTCTTTAATGAAAATGACCCACATGCGCAGATCAACCATGCAGTTGCATTGGTAGGGTGGGATGATAACCAGGGAACAAACGGAGTCTGGTTCCTGCGGAACTCCTGGGGCCCTGAGTGGGGCGAGGCAGGGTATATGCGTATTGAATATGGTGTTTGTAAGGTCGGTTATGCTGCTTGTTATGTGAAGTATCCGGTGAAAACGAAGGTTGATATCACCGGCGGGTTGCTTGGGGTGGCAGTCGGGTTTCGAAATGTGGGGAACACAGTTACGACTGACATCAAATGGAATATCATCATGAAAGGTGGAATCTTTGAGGCTATTAACATCTCTTTAGAAGGAACAATCGATTCATTAGAACCAGGTGCAGCGGTATTTGAAAGAATCCCACGACTTGGATTCGGACCTTTAAGCATTTCCGTAACCGCGAGCCCAGAAAACGCAGGGAAAACAGCAAAACATGCTGAGGGGTTCTTATGTGGGTTGTTATTAATTCTACAACAAAATCAATAAATACCTTCTCGTGTTTCTACAGATATATTTTTAAACTCTTGCGGGAATATTCTTTGCGCACGGGGTTGGCATGAAGAAAGAAAATTGCCCTTTCTGTGGACATCGATGGATTCGAAAATCATCAGAGTCGATGATAGAATGTCCGAATTGTCGAACAGAGTATTTCATCCATCCCCAACATGAAGAAACAGAAGATGAAGAAATCTTAGAGGACGAAGAAAGCATTGTTGATGAATTCGCTGAGAGGAAACTTTAGGAGCTCTAATTATTTGTTTTCCGATCACGGGATGCACTAAAGTTCATCAACCTTAAAAACAGGATGTAGATACCGAGTTTATAGCTGACCTCCTCTTTGAAGAAAGCTCATTGGTGTTGACCGGGATTTTTATCACCTTTATTTCTAATTTCCTTTATACGATTAATGCACATGGGTTTGTCGCTCGCGGGAAGTATCGAAAAAAGGAGGAAGCAATCCTTATCTTTCTTGGTGCGACCGTCTTGTTAGGGCTTGTGACACCCCTTATTCATGAAGTGTCAAAACTGACTATTATATTTGTACCTATTCCATCTATTTTTGGTATAGTGCTCCTTGGAACTAATTTTGTTCTCCATTATAGTATACCAAGTTGGAAGCAGACCTCAACCAAATCACTTCTTATCTATCTGCTTGGGACATTTTTGGTTGTCATAGGGTTTCTTATTGGTTATTATTCTTCATAAAAAAGAATCGCGTGTAAATTTTATCCGTTCTTTTGTATAAATTTTTTTCAGTTATACAGATGACATTCTAATATAAAAAATTAATAGTATAATTTATATACTATGTCTTATATAATAATATATATGGATATTAAAAACGAGGTGTACTCATGGATCCACTCTTCCAATTTATATTAGGATTAAGTCTTGCGATCGTTCTGCATGAACTCACACATCTGCTTACCATGATCTATTATAAGATACCCTTTAAAGCGATTGTATTGACCAAGTATTCTGCGGTTGGGTTTCTTGTTGACAACGAATCGTACGTAGCAGATAACAAAAAATTAGCGTTCCTGTACTTTTCACCACTCGTCTGGTGCTTTTTGTATTTCATTAACCCAGGTGAACCATTTTTCCTGATGTTCCCTATCGTTAATATCTTTGGCGGCATGGGAGATTTCTATAGTTTCTTTAAACTTATCATCATCCCACCCGATAAAAGAATCGAGCTAGCCAACAGGAGCGATGAGAAGGTTCTGAAAAGAATCATCTGGAGAAAGGACATCTCACCAAAAAGCCGGTTCATGAATGAAAGATAAGGAATTTTTTTATATTTTTTTTTCTGGTAATTTAAAAGATAAAAAATAAAAAAAACATATATCCGATTATATGAATATTGTAAAATATTACCAGTTTCTATACGTGACTACGTATGTACCTTTTAGACCCTCAATAAAATGTTTTGTAGAGGACTTAGTAAATAAGTACATTCCATATAACTACAATAGATCTTTTTTAAAAAAAAAATATTGAAAAGAAAGGTTTAAATGAATGAGAGAGATAGGAAACCTCAAGGGGTTATCAAATGAAGAAAATTATTACAATTATCGCGTTAGTATTACTTGTTTTACCGGTTGGTTTTGGTAATAGTACCGATACCGTTATGATGAAAAATTCACTACAAAATCTTAAGATAATCCCAGCGACATACACGCCGAATGCTTTTCCGCATTTCAAGACAACCTACATGGTTCCTATGCGTGATGGGGTTATGCTTGCCACGGATGTCTACCGACCGATTTTCCGACCATCTCCCCATGGGACGATTTTCCTGAAAACACCCTATAATAAAGATGCTTTACAGATTGTTGGTCTCATTGGTATCTTATATGGTTGGCCGACCGTCATCCAGGACATGCGTGGACGGTTCGCTTCAGGCGGCATTGATACCGTTTTTAAAAACGAAAGTACAGATGGTGCTGATACTCTTGCCTGGATCGCGAATCAAACATGGTCAAATGGGAAAATAGCGACGATCGGTCCTTCTGCATTGGGCATTACCCAATACTGTATGGCTGCTGCGAACCCTCCGAACCTCGCCTGTCAATATATTCTCGTGGCGTCACCGAACTTGTACAAACACGCGGTGTTTCAGGGCGGAGAGTTCAGAAAGAACCTGGTAGAAAGATGGCTAAACGGACAGCAGAGTAATTATATATTACAGGAAATTTTAGACAACGAAAACTTCACGCTGGGATACTGGGGAAACGTCACACTTGATGACAACTGGGAGGACGTGAACGTACCTGCCATCCACGTTGGTGGCTGGTACGATATTTTCACCCAAGGAACCATTGAAGCGTACATCGGGTATCAGCATTATTCTGGACCTGGAGCACAAGGGAAATCAAAACTAGTTATAGGCCCTTGGACACATACCGGTTTTTTCAGCCGCACCCAAGGTGAACTGACCTATCCGCGGGATTCCCTTGATAGGTTTTCCCTTCGGATGTTTCAGGACATGATCCGGTTGTACGCAATGAATCGTACCGATGATTTTTCAGACTGGCCAACGGTTTCCTATTATGTGATGGGTGATGTTGATACACCTGGTGCAGCGGGGAACGAATGGAGATACGCAGATGATTGGCCGATCCCTTTCACTGATGCTCAATGGTATTTCCACAGCGGCGGACTGTTAAACATGGATCTATCTGCATTTGATGATCCCCTTCTGATTGTATACGATCCGACAGACCCGGTACCAACGATTGGAGGGAAAAATCTTTTTTCCCCCTCAGGCCCCTATGATCAATCTCTAGTAGAGAATCGTTCTGATGTGCTTGTTTTCACCAGCCCAGTGTTAGAACATCCATATGAAGCAACAGGTCCGGTGAAAGCACGGTTGTTTGTTTCATCTGACTGTCCTGACACTGATTTCACCGTAAAACTCACTGACGTGTACCCTGATGGACGCTCGATGTTTATTACGGATGGGATCCTGCGGATGCGAAACAGAAACGGGCAGGACCACTGGGAATTCATGGAACCCGGGACCATCTATGAAGTCCTGGTTGACCTCTGGAGCACCTCCTATATTTGGAATACCGGTCATCGTATTCGTGTGGAGGTTTCCTCATCGAACTATCCGCGTTTTCTGAACAATCCAAATACCGCTGATAGGATTGGCAAGAATACCACCTACGACATCGCTCATAATGTTTTGTATATCGATTCAACTCAGCCCTCCTGTATAATCCTTCCAGAACCAAGCCTTAATTTAACGAAAAAGGTCGTACTAATAAATGATTGGTCTCCGATAAGAAATAGAATTTGTAATACGTTGTTTTCTTTGATTCCCTGAGTTTCGCACTTGAATAAAAGTTAAGTGCCTTCAGCAGTTTGTATTTTATTGGCGACAAAATGCAAACAACACTGAAGACACCAGACCACATAAAGCCAAACCAAAATAAGACCTTTCCGATTGGAACCATACAAACCGTCAAACATATTTTTGAAGAACTGCACCTCCCACCACTCCTTGATGACCTCAAACACTGCGGTCATCAACTCAGCAGACTGGTCACCGGACTTGTCTCCTACAAAATGACAGAAGACCTCTCTGTAAGCAAATGTCACCAATGGATGACCACCAATCCCTTGCTCCTGGAACATCTCCAGTTATCAGATTTTGGAGACGATGCACTGTACCGCTGTCTTGGAATAATAGGTGAAAACCGACATACCATACTCCGACACATCCTGCAAATCCTGAAAGAATACCATGATGTCGGGCTTGATACGGTCTTCATGGATTGGACCAGTTCCCACTTTGAAGCAAAGACATCGGATCTTATCAAATATGGGTACAGCCGGGATCATCGACCTGACCGACCACAGATCACCATCGGTCTGGCACAGGATTACCACTCACAGCTCCCTGTTGGACTCAGCATACAACCCGGGAACATCAATGATCAAAACCACTTCAAGATCACCGATCAGGAGATCAAACCAGGACTCAGAAAAGGCAGTGTCCTGGTTTTTGATGCCGGTGCCAACGGGATCCCAAATCTCGATCTTCTTGTAACAGATAAGATGAAGTATCTTTCCCGCATGAAACTCAACCAGAGTGATATCACACACCATCTGGATACATTCAACAAGACAGAATGGACACCGATCATCACCGGGAACCCTAAGGAACAGGTGTACGGGAAACAGCTGGTGTTTCCCAGCAGGACCAAATACCTGTATTTCTCCCAGAATCTCTATGATGATACCTTGTTGAACAGACGGAAACACCTGGAACAGGAATACGACGAGGCACTAGGCCTCTGGAGAACTATACAAGAGAAGAAACAACCGCGTCAGAAATACCGCAACAGCAACCACTTCCTCCAAACACACCTCTCCTACACATTCCCTCTCACCGGTTTATCACGTGAGGACGCCATTGAGCGTGCGTTACAGCTTTCCATCACCGGGAAAGAAGGATTTTTTGCACTGGTCTCAAACAAAGATTTCTCACTTCACGAAGCACTTCAATACTATCGTGAAAAAGACGGTGTGGAGAAGCTGTTCAACAGCATTAAAAACGAACTTCATATCCGACCGACACGCTGCTGGACACAGGAGGCGATCAACGGATCCATACTCATCGTGTTCCTTGCTCAACTGATCATAAGCATGCTGCGGTATAAACATGCCTCGTTGCGCCATGTTTCCACAAAATTCATCATGCAAAGCCTGAACAATTTCGCACTTACCATCATCATAGGAAAAAACGGCTTGAAAAATCGTGTTTTTTCCAATTTTGATCAGATCAATACCACGATTTTCTGTGGAAACACCCCGGGATCATAAGATTTTCAGCATTTTTGCTGACTGAAAATCAGAAAATAGTGTGAAGTGCGAAATGTGTTCTAATCAAGAAAAGAACAATCAACTGCGAAAGTCAGGCTATTAAGTTCTGGTTGGGGAACGCAAAAGAGTTTGTTGAGAAACATCGGATACAGATCAAAGAGGAAGAGAAGGAAGAGTAGAGCCGTGTCTGTAAGGAGGCCTATTCCAAGGTGCTTTACTCTTCCATTCCTACGGATGACGAGATTTTTAAGGGGGTAACTAGGTGGTTTATGGGAGGTTGAAGAGCCTCTGAACAAGTCGGTAGAGAAGAGGGAATCTTTCAAGTAGTCGAAGGATAAAGGGAATTCTGCTCTGTTTGATTAAGGGGATATTGATAGCATGTGTGCTCCAGTCAGATTCAGCGCCATTGATGTCCTTTGCCTTTGCCTTTATCGAGAAAATTTTTTTGACACTCCAGGTATGATTTATGGTTTC
>Ga0307378_10011274_pt1 | contig 11525 bp, 9 predicted proteins | sample UN1MG_FD_202238 | JGI IMG/M metagenome (GOLD analysis project Ga0307378, IMG submission 202238) | Soil microbial communities from Risofladan, Vaasa, Finland - UN-1 | ecosystem: Environmental > Terrestrial > Soil > Coastal area > Acid sulfate soil | place: Finland: Risofladan, Vaasa | collected...
TCCCGTATCAATGATCAAATTTCTTTTTGAGCCCATTATTACATAAGAATTGAGGTATTTAAGTGGGTTCTTAGGGAGGGGGATTTTGATTCGAAACAGGTTCGGTAGAATCTCTTCGGTCATCGACCTACTCCTTTTCTAGTTGGCTTCGGTTAAGGTTCCTCAGCAAGAACGGAATGATTTTCAGCTTCAAGGAAAAATAGAATACCCACCAAAGATGTTGTGGTCTGTGTTCACCCTCTGAAATTCATGTATTTTTGCCATAGTCGATCGTACAGCCAAATTAGATTCTATTCAAGGTTTCGTTTGGTAGTCATAAGTTTTTAAGGCTCTAAATTCCTTCCAATCATAGCAGAATACTTGAAATGGGAGATTTTTTAGGTTTCATCCGCTATTGTGCATTCCTGATCCGCGTTGGGACCGAGGAATAAGAAAACCGAATATGCTGTTGGGTTACGATTTGAATATCACAACATTTCTGATATTACTGGAATTATGGATACATAGCAGAGATCTGAAATTTGGGTCAGGTACCGATTTGTTGGAGCGATCAAAGGTTTCATATCTCATGCCCTGGCCACAATATCTTGTATGGCCATCATTCCGGCTCTTTTGTTCCGAACGGGCAAGCTCACCCGCCGCTTTGGAGCGCAGCGGAAAAGCGGTCAGGTGGAGCGTTTTGTGTACGCCCGGCATGGGCGTGAACTTATGGGGTGCCCCTTCGACCCTTCTCAGGGCAAGGGAAGTCCCCTGTACGTGAACCCTGTTAATGCTTTGATTACATTAACAAAAGTACTAGCCGAAGGCAAGGGCATCGTCGTGAGGCGTTGTCTGAAGGAAGCCCGAGTGCAAAGCTATGAGCCGACGAACAGAAAGGGCATACAAGGCCCAGTCTCCGGGTAAGGTAGCACAACATACCAAAGCCCCGGGTTCAGGAGATAGGGTAAATGCCGCGGTTGTGTAGCGAAAGTTCACGTCCTTATCCGGGGAGATCTGTCCAACGGGGCGGCCTGTATTGCTACGGGAGTCGGACTGAGGGCCATCTCGAAAGGGATGGGATTACCACCGAACCCTACGGCGATTATGGCGGCGCATCATGTGGCAACGCATGGTGTGAGTGGACAGAAGTCAGCAGAGGTCATAGTAGCCAAATGCCCGGGGTAATGCCCGGGACATGGTGAAGGGCCAAACACGAAGAAGGGTGTCGACATCCATGAGCCTTGATATGCGATGAACCCGAACGGGGGAGCATGAAACGAGCGCGTCATGGAATTGCTTGCCCCTGGGTCAACCTGCAGGTATTGTCTTGTTGTCAAAGATCTGTTGGTTGATACCTTTATCCGGCTACGGCCCGATAATCTTCGTGAACCGCCCCGTGCGGACCCGCATGCGGGGTGGTGTGGGGAGGGGGAGAAAAAACTCCCCCTTACCCGATTGGGCGTTGTTTCAGTTCATTAATCTCAGATAATTGTTCAATCTGGATCTCCTGTATTTGTACTAGCCTCTCCCACTGTTTGGACAAGAGATGGTCCAATTTCTCATGGATTTGCCTAATCTCTAACTCCGCTTTTAGATTGACTTGGTAGTCGTGCTGTGCGCGAAGCCGATCTTTTGCCTCCTGGCGATTCTGGCTCATCATGATAACGGGAGCCTGAATGGCAGCAAGACAGGAAAGAAGCAGGTTCAGCAGGATGAAAGGATATGGATCAACAGGGTGCCAAAACAGCACTATAGTATTCATTACTATCCAGAAACTTATGAATAGAGCAAAAATCATGAGAAACGACCAGCTACCGCCAAACGAAGCGATTCGATCCGCCAGTCTTTCTCCAAAAGTCCAGTCGCGTTCAAATTCATTGTCTACATTCGATGAGATCAGTTCGTGCTTTTGCAGGCTATCCAATACCTGTTTTTCAAGTTCCGAAAGTTCTCCCTTTTCTGATTCAAGGAGCGAATGCACATATTTAGTGCGATAGCCAGATAAATCAGATCGGCAGATATAACTCTCATTAGACCAATTCGGGTGGTTGCGTCGAATAAGTTCATTGACAGGTTCCCTCACTAAGTGAGCAGAGACGACATCGGTCTGACTAAATATTTTTTTGCAAACAGCACATTCATAGCCATTCTTTTTCATGATGTAAACTCCAGCAGGCTAGTATGACGCCCAACACTATGCTAACCGGCGCGAACATAGGAAGCACTTTAACAAAGTTCAATCTTAACAAATCCGCGGGCACTAAAACTGGCCAGACGCAGTGAAGGTTCGCGTCCGGTTGAGCAATGGGTTAGGGCATTTTAAGGCTTGAATTCTTTATTGAGTTTGATTTTTGATTTCCTCCATGCAATTTTTCCTGGTCACACGTTCGTAAGGATTCTGACGGTAGTATTCTTGCAAAACACGATAAAGGTCCGGCGCCTGCTCAATCATTAATCGCGGCTGATCAAAAAATTGCTCTGTAGCGACGGCAAAAAATTCCGCCTCGCTCGTTGCGCCATAGGCATTGAGAAATGATTTCTTGCCCATTGCTGCATCGCGTCTGAGACGTTGATATTCACGCGAACATATGAGAATCCAGTCACGATATTCAATCCTATTGCGCAAGGGCGGCGTGCCATCAGCTGCGCCATCGAGCATATCTAGTTTATGGGCAAATTCGTGGTAAATAACGTTGTGACCTAATTCTGGATGACGACCTCCACGCAGTGCTGCATCCCAGACAACGATTACAGGTCCCTGCAGGACTGCCTGCCCGAGAATTGGTTGCTCAATATCCACTGGGGCGATCGGATTTTCAAAGGAACCCAGTTTGCGTTGCGGCGGAACTACGGTAGAGGGATAGACAATGATGGATTGGACATTCTGGTAATAGTTGTGGGGAAGATCCAGAATAAGCAGACAGGCTTGAGCCGAGATTGTGACGCGGATCTCATCGTCAAGTTCCAGGCCACCTGCACCCTCCCAATTTTTCTCAGCGATAAACACTTGGATCAGGGCGCGCAGGTGAGCACGCTCGGAATCTTCCAGCATGCAGTAGTGGGCTACGTTACGGCGGATTATTTCCTCCCATGAAGAAGGGAAAATAGCCTGTGTTAGTTTTTTTCGGCGACGTTCGCGAAACCAATCAAACATTGAAATTTCCTATTTTTTGTCTTCAGCAACTAGAGACGAAACAAGCCAGTTACTTTTGCCCTAACAATAAATATATGGTTTCTTTATAACATCCCAAACCTATAAAAATGCAGTATAACAAACCAAAGCGGTATCGCAGATAAACTAATTAATTACAGCATGTTATGGTGCGGATAAGCCCGAGAAAAAGTAATATATGGTTTCTTTATAATACGCCGTATATTTCTTCTACAGTTCGTCCATGGGGCTTGTGACGCCCTTGCCGCCACGGTTGAATAAATGGGTAAGAATCATCGTCGTTTTTATATCATTATCGCCAAGGCCTTCCTGAGCTCTTCGGATGCCGCATATTGTGTTCCGCTTTTCAGCCATCAAAACTGGGATACATTGAGATTAACTCAGGAAATGGGGACTTGTCAAAACCTTTGATCTCTTGCCAAGACCTTCAATTTCCATAATGTTGTAATATCGGAAGAATATCCAAGGGTGGCTCGGTTTGCATGCTGTCACATATCGCCAATCTAAAAGGTATGGAATTTATGGGATATATCTTTCTTTCGCAAAAGGAGCAAGGCTGAGCTTGATGCTGGCCCGCCGATTAAGCAGTTGTGGGGGTAGTTTGCGGTACCCTGAGCCCCAAAAGAAGGCCGCCCTCTCCTCAGAACGCTTGAGCCACATCACAAAAGAGGGCTGAATAAGCGTCTGATCGAGAATTTTCATGTAATGATCATTTGCGCCTGGGAGGGCCAAATTTGTGTCTGGATTTTCTGTGCCTCTTAAACTTCTCTAGTATTTCATCGAATTTCTTTTGTTGATCAGGGCTTAAAACCTCTCTCATCTGGGAAAATCCCGGTTCAACGATTTCTGCTATTTCCGAATGGGCTTTTCGAAAGTGATCCTCCAACTTACCTCCCGCCTGGTCAATGAGCTTTTTAAACTCATTCTTCTGTTCCTCTGTTAAATCGAGTTTTTGAGAGAATTTTTTCAACAAGAAGGCCCTCATTGCCGAAGGATCCCTCTTGGGGTGGGCAAAGCGATGTTTAATATATGCCCCTGTTCCAAATGAACCGACCAAAATGCCAAAAGCGAACACAAGCGCCAGGCCTGCAACTAATTTCCATTTTTTCATAGTGCCACCTCAAAATTAGAAGAGTTGTGCTAAACTTAACTCCTCTGTATCATTGATAAATAATGTAAGCACGTCGTAGTCCGGAAAGAAACCAAGCTTCAAAAGAATGATCGCCCCTACAATGATCAGAAGACACGTGGCAGGGGTAAGTCGCCATACGAATTGTTCGAAGAGCACAAAGAAGCTTGGTCCCGATTGAACGGGCCCGAGGTTTCTGATGCGCCACATCACATTCAGCTGCCATTGATCGCCCACTTCTACGTTCTCTTTTCCGTGATAGGCCTGGCAGAGTATTTTTTTCAGCACTCCGAGCTTTTGGCTAAGGGATTTCATATGCTCCTCCCCTATGTTGAAATTAACGCTGTAAGTATCTTTTCAAGTTTTTTCCGAGATCTGAAGGATCGAACCTTTACGTTGGAAACGCTCAAGGCCAGAAGATCCGCTGCCTCTCTCACGGAAAGCCCTTCGAGGTATATGAGTTCCAATACCATCCTATCTTTGGCAGATAATTTACTCAGTGCCCAGTCCAGTAGTTCGCCTGCTTCTTTTGCTCTGCTTTCTTCAGAAAATGATAGATCCGATTCGCTGGACAGGGTTTTTTCCAGCCAGTCCCGGTGTCTCTCGCTGAGATCACTCATTGGAAGTTCTCTGGATCGATACTGTTTTCTCCAGAAATCATAACAGGTTCTCACTGTAATGGCAGAGAGCCATTGCTTGAAACTTCCCTGCTCTTTAAATCCTGGTAAGGCCTGATACGCTCTTACAAACACGTTGTGCGCTGTCTCCTCTACTTCGTTGTAGGGTATATGCTTTGTTACGATTCGTAACACATGATCCTGATATTTTTTAAGCAAATACTCAAAGGAGTTAACGTCTCCATCAATGATTCGACGAATAATATCCGAATCACTCGGTCTGCTTGGATGGTTTTGCATCTTCAGGTGTCAGGTGGAACCCTTTTCTGGTTTATGAATTAACATAACTATGAAATATAACGTATCCTGTTATTGCTCTGCAGGTCAACAAAGAAAGGGGTTCACCTGACACTTCCGATGCATTCTGTTTTCCGCACACTTGAGGCCAACCAAGAAACCCTCTTAATTTACGAGTCACCTATGTCCGTTTGAGAACTATACTCCGTTATTGTATTAGTCGCTACTTGCTTCAGAAAAGTTACAAAAAAGTGCTCTTCTAATCTTTTTCTGTAACCTTTTTCCGAGATCAGACGACTTAACAAATAAAACAAATCATCATTTCAAACAATGGATGTAAGGATGCAGACTGAAATCGCAGATTATGTGCCTCACCGATCCGTTTGCTTAATGGATTCATTCGGGTTTTGATATGGCGTGCAGTGTTCCAGCTATATTTATAAATGCCTCGAAACATGAGCGACTAATGAATGTGACGATCAAAACAAATACTATTCGACTTCTGGCGTGGCTCCCTATGGTGCTCGCGGCCCTGATCCTTGCCGGATGCGCGACTGTTGGACCCGATTATGTTCCGCCCGACACGACGGTGTCCAAGGACTGGCACACTCCGCTCAACGATGGGCTGATTGCCGAAGAGATTGATCCACAGGCACTGGCAACCTGGTGGAACACACTCAATGACCAGGAACTCTCCAGCCTGATCGCGCGGGCGGTGAAGGGAAACCACGATATCAAAGGGGCCCGTGCCCGGATCCGCGAGGCGCGCGTCCGGCGGGGCGCGGCCAAGGCCGATCTCTTCCCGACCCTTGACGCCACCGGTTCTGCCACGTGGAGCCGCACCAGAGAAGACACGGGGGCCGGAGAGACCCGTGACTTCTACGCGGCAGGCTTTGATGCCGGTTGGGAGCTGGATCTGTTCGGCGGGGCTCAGCGCTCCGTGGAGGCTGCCGATGCCGATCTGGATGCCACCCAGGAGAACCTGCACGACGTGCTGGTGTCCCTGACCGCCGAGGTGGCCTTGAACTATATCGAAGTACGTATCTACCAGAAAAGACTGGCCGTGAACAAGGCGAACCTGGAAATCCAGCAGGAAACCTACCGGTTGATACAATCGCGGTATCAGGCCGGCCTGGATGACGAGCTGGCCGTTCAACAGGCACGCTCAAACCTGGAGAGCACCCGATCGCAGATACCGACCCTGCGCATCTCCCTGGAGGAGGCCATGAACAGTATCGCGGTGCTTCTGGGTGAGCAGCCGGGTGGGCTCCATGAGGAACTTGAAAACTACAAGCCTGTACCGGTGGTCCCGCTGGAGGTGGCCGTGGGCGTGCCGGCAGATACCCTGCGCCGTCGTCCCGACATACGCCAGGCCGAGCGAGAGCTTGCGGCCCAGACCGCGCGCATCGGTGTTGCCACCGCGGAACTCTACCCCAAGTTCACGCTCAGCGGCTCAATTGGACTTGAAGCCCTGTCCTTGGACAACCTCATCGCGGCCGGCAGCCGCACCTTCAGCATCGGCCCTCGCATCACCTGGCCAATCTTCAATGCTGGCTCCATCCGCGCCAACATCGAGGTCCAATCGGCCATTCAGGAACAGACCATGATCCAGTACGAATCAACGATCCTGAGCGCCCTGGAAGAGGTGGAGAATGCCCTCGTGGCGTATGGTGAGGAGCAGATTCGCAGGACGTCATTGGAGGAGGCGGTCGATGCGGCCAAACAGGCCCTGGAACTGGCCCAGTATAAATACCAGACAGGCCTGATCGATTTCACCACCGTGCTCGATGCACAGCGTTCCCTGCTGGCCTATGAGGACCAATTGGTCCAGAGCACTGGCAGCATCACCTCAAACCTGGTACGCCTTTACAAGGCCCTGGGGGGCGGCTGGATTAGCCTGGCGCCTGACAAGGAATATGAATTGCAAAGTTGAGGACAAGTCAATGAACACACATCCTGAAACCGATATTGTCAAGACCCTGGGCATCGATACGTCCTCGGGGAAACGTAAATACCTGAGACGCTTGCTCGGCTGGGGTTTCCTATTACTAATGGCAGCGATTGCCATGAGCTTCTTGTTCACGCGGAGCAAGGCTGAGACCGTTCAATTCAAGGCCCAGCCAGCGTCTCGGGGAGACATCACCATGAAGGTGAGCGCCACCGGCAACCTGGAACCCACCAACCAGGTGGATGTGGGCAGTGAATTGTCCGGGATAATCGAGACCGTGGAAGTGGATCACAATGATCAAGTGAAGGTAAACCAGGTGCTGGCGAGGCTGGACACCGATAAACTTGAGGCCCAGGTGCTCCAGTCGAAGGCCGCTCTGGAATCTGCCAGGGCACAGGTCTCACAGGCACAGGCCACCCTTAAGGAAACCAGACTTGAACTACAGCGACTGAAAAAGGCCTATGAGTTGAGCGGCGGCAAGGTCCCTTCACAATACGACCTGGATGCAGCCGAGGCGGCACTTGCGCGCGCGCAGGCCGATGAGGCCAGCGCCAAGGCGCAGGTAGCCAAGGCCCAGGCTACGCTGAAAGCCGAAGAAACTGACCTTGCAAAGACGGCGATCCGCTCGCCCATCAACGGTATTGTCCTCTCGCGCAACGTAGAGCCCGGCCAGACCGTGGCCGCCTCACTTCAAGCACCGGTTCTGTTCACCCTTGCAGAGGACCTGACGCAAATGGAGCTTCACGTGGACGTGGACGAGGCTGATGTAGGTCGAGTGAAAGAGAGGCAGGAGGCCACCTTCACCGTGGATGCCTACCCCGAGGAGACATTCCCGGCCCGGATCACCCAGGTCCGGTACAGTTCCCAAGACACGGCCGGGGTCGTTACCTACGAGACCGTGCTCAAGGTTGACAACTCCAAGCTTCTGCTTCGGCCTGGCATGACGGCCACGGCAGACATCACGGTCCAGAAGGTCACCAACGCGATCCTGGTGCCCAATGCCGCACTGCGGTTCACCCCGCCTGTGAGAAATGATATCAAGAAGGAGAAACGGCCAGATGGCGGTACCGTGATGAATAAACTCATGCCGCGCCCGCCCCATCCGCAGAAGAAATCCTCGAACAGACGCCCAAACACCGCGGATACTACCACTAATCGTCGTGTCTGGACCCTCAATGCCGGGCACCTCGTGCCCATACCGGTCAAAACCGGGGCGACCGACGGCATCGTGACCGAGATACTCGAAGGAGACATAGCGCCCGGGATGGAGCTGGTGGTCGCCATAGTGAGCGAACACAAATGAATACAGAAAGCGAAAATCATAACCTCATTGAACTCGCGGGCATCGCCAAGGCATACGGTATGGGCGCATACGCCATGCACGCCCTGCGGGGCATCGATCTTCACATCGATAAGGGGGAGTTCGTTGCCGTGATGGGGCCGAGCGGATCGGGCAAGTCCACCTGTATGAACATCTTGGGCTGTCTGGACACCCCGACCTCCGGCACCTACCTGTTCAATGGCATTGAGGTCGGTGCCCTGTCCCGCGATCAGCGCGCCCTTCTGCGACGGAATTACCTGGGCTTTGTGTTTCAGGGGTTCAACCTCTTGAACCGGACATCGGCCCTGGAAAACGTGGAACTGCCCCTGATCTATCGCGGCGCCTCGGCCCGTGAGCGCCACAGGCGCGGCCGCGAGGCGCTCGAGGCGGTAGGGCTCACCGGATGGGAATCACATACCCCGAGCGAGCTTTCCGGCGGGCAGCAGCAGCGGGTGGCCATCGCCCGGGCCGTGGTCATCGAGCCAGAAGTGCTCATGGCGGATGAGCCCACCGGAAACCTGGATTCTACCTGTAGCCGTGAGATTATGGAGCTGCTCTGCGCCTTCAACAAGGAGCGCGGCATCACCATCGTCATGGTGACCCATGACCTTGAGATGGCCCTCTACGCACAACGAACCATCCGCTTCCTCGACGGCCTCATCGACTCCGAGGAACCCAATGGAGTCAAACTATCATGATATGGCAAACCATTCTACTGGCCCTGAGGGCCATTCGCCGCAACGTGCTGCGTTCATCCCTCACCATCCTGGGCATCGTGATCGGGGTGGCGGCCGTGATCACCATGGTCACCCTGGGGGACGGGGCAACCGCGCAGGTAACCGCCGATATTTCCAGACTCGGCAGTAACATGCTCCAGGTCAGACCTGGTCAGGGTTTTCACGGTCCCGGCGGCACGCGATCCACGGCCGACATGTTCGAGGTGGATGATGCCGAGGCCATAAGCCGCGAGATCTTCGGGCTGGAAGCCGTGGCGCCCACGGCATCCCGGAGCCAACAGGCCATCTACGGAAACAAAAACTGGTCCACCTCTGTCATGGGCACCACCAACGCCTATTTACAGGTGCGGGACTGGGATCTGGAGAGCGGACGCCAGTTCACCGAGGGCGAATTACGTTCTGGCAGAACCGTGTGCATCCTCGGCTCAACCGTGCGCGACGAGCTCTTCGGCGATCAGGACCCCCTGGGTGCCACCATCCGCTTACAAAGGCTCTCCTGCCAGGTGATCGGGGTGCTCAAATCCAAGGGCCAGACGGGCTTCGGCCATGATCAGGACGATATCGTGATGATTCCCCTGCGCACGCTCCAGCGGCGTATTGCGGGCAGCAACGACGTGGACGCTCTCTATGTGTCGGCCCAGGAGGGCATCTCCACAAACGCGATCAAGGAGGACATCGAACGATTGATGCGCGAACGGCGCCGCATTGCCCCAGGTGAGGATGACGACTTCCATGTACGCGATATGCAGGAGATCGTGAGCACACTGACCAGCACCACGCGCGTGCTCACCGGACTGCTGGGAGCGGTGGCAGCGGTGAGTCTGCTGGTGGGCGGTATCGGGATCATGAATATTATGCTGGTCTCGGTTACCGAGCGTACCCGTGAGATCGGCACCCGCCTGGCTATCGGCGCCCTGGAGCGGGAGGTGCTGATGCAGTTTCTGATCGAGGCCGTGGTCCTGTCCTCCTTCGGCGGGCTTTTCGGTATCATCCTGGGGCTCCTTGCCGCAGCAGCCGGCGCGCACGTCCTCGGGATGCCATTTGTGCTCAACTCGGGAATCGTGGCCATTGCAGTCGTGTTTTCCGCCGCAGTAGGCATGATCTTCGGTTATTTCCCGGCCCGCAAGGCAGCGCGCCTGGACCCCATCGAGGCCCTGCGCCATGAGTAGGATAGATTGGCACATCGCGGAGTTCATCCTGACCAAAGTCGAAGGGCTCCTCGCAATTCATAATGGGTGATGGGCTTAAATAATTCAATAACTTTTGAAATTGAAGGATAAAGGGTAGTTGTGAGAGAATGGTATGATGTAACGATTTTGCTATGGGATTTACCCTGCTTGCCAAAAGGCACAACTTGGTTCTATCTGATTTTATTAAAGATTTCAAACCATATGCCTGAATTCTTTGATTTCATAATAGATTATCCTTCTTGGATTATTCTTTATGGATAAGATGCAGAATGCCATAAAAAGTCAACCCCTACCCCTCATTTTTTGTATATCGTACCAGCCCTTATGGAATTTATGGGATATATCTTTCTTTCCCGAAAGGAGCAAGGCCGAGCTATTTCTTTTTATGAGTTACAGCTTTTCGAATAAGGAGTAGAGGAGGGCACATTCATGAATGGGCTACTACCCAGAAGGAGGGAAGCATCACTTATAACGGAGAGCATTAAATAGTTTGCAAAACAACCTTCGGATAACGCTCATGAGGCCTTTTCTTCTGCTCCAAGCCTCCCGGCCTGGTCTTTTCTACGGACTATCTTCGGGGGAGTCTTGCCCCTCTTCCCGCTTTCGGCGGGATTTCCCCCGCTGATAAGTCGTGAAAAGTACGGCGGACTCCGACTCGGCCGAGCCTTTCGGCCTCGAGTCGTTCGACCCGGAGGCCGTTCGGCTCCGAGCGACTCGACATGAGCTCGTCGACATGTCTCACGGCCGAGGGGCTCTCGACAGGCTCTAGGCCGAGAGGCTCGTCGCGGGCCGCCAGTCACATCAGAAAAGACCTCATGAGCCTTTTGCACCCTTCTTTGTTATGTTCAATGCAAACAATTATGTGCTCTCCGTAGTAAGTCTGCTGAACGGCCTGAACGATCAAAGATCATTGCCAGGAAAATTCATATCTTTTCCGCCTCTTCTTTGCTCATTTTAAAGGTATGTTCTTCTCCAGGAAATACCCCGTCTTCAACCTCGTTTTTGTACTCTTTCAGGGCATCAATTATCATTGGGCCTAATTTGATATACTGCTTTACGAATCTTGGGGTGAACCGCTCGAAAAGGCCCACAGTGTCATGGTAGACAAGTACCTGACCATCACAATCCTTACCAG
>Ga0307378_10011276_pt1 | contig 11524 bp, 7 predicted proteins | sample UN1MG_FD_202238 | JGI IMG/M metagenome (GOLD analysis project Ga0307378, IMG submission 202238) | Soil microbial communities from Risofladan, Vaasa, Finland - UN-1 | ecosystem: Environmental > Terrestrial > Soil > Coastal area > Acid sulfate soil | place: Finland: Risofladan, Vaasa | collected...
CCAGGCCAGGGAGTCTGCCGGCGCTGACTTCGGTTTCGGCCTTGAGGGCGGCGTCAACCAGGATCCAGCCGGATTGATGCTCCTTGGTTGGGTTGCCGTCCTCGATGCTCAAGGTCGGGAAGGGATCGGCTGTACCGCCCGACTTCCACTTCCCCAAGCCATTGCCGATCGGGTCCTGGCAGGTGAAGAGTTGGGGCCGGTCATGGATGAGCTATTGGGCCAGCACAACGTCCGGCAAATGGGTGGGGCGGTTGGCGCGCTAACCGCCGGGTTGGTCCTGCGCCAGGAAACTTTCGCCATTGCCGTGGCTTATGCCCTCGCTCCGTTTGTCGCGCCGCATTTTTACCAAGACGGTCGTGAATGATCGTTTGACCGGCATAGCTCATTTGTGCTACACTTCGCCCGATTCGACAATAAGAATAACCGGGAAAAACTGCTTTTAAGCGAGTTAGGTTATGTCTCTGGAATTTGAGAAACTCGGCAACCAAGTTGAAGAAATGGCCCAAAGTGCGATTCTTCGTCGGGAGGAGCGCCGCCAGTTAGTGGCTGATGCCCTTGAAAAACTGCATCGCCATGCGACCGATTGGGATTTCCTTGACGAATGCCTGCAAGCGGCAATCGACAAGGCCACAATTAAGAAGTTGCGGGCTGCCCGGCCGTTGGACCAAAACGAACCCCTGGATGCGGCCGTACCTGCGCCATCGTTGCCCGCACGGGCAACCGTAATTGCCACAGACGGCTCTCAGATCTTGCCTAACCACCATGCCGCACATCTGTACTCCTTAATCAATGTGGGGGTCATTATTTATGGCCATGGCTTAGATGATCCGCCCGACCAATTCACCCGTCCGACCCTGGACTATCCTGGCAAAGGCCGGCCCGCGGCCGGCAATCCGCTCGATGGCTTCTCCGATAACGCCGGCCTGGTTAACCTGCGCCGTGACCGGGCGGAGATTGAAACATTAGCCCGTTCCGTCTGGGAACAGCGCCAGGCCCAGCAGCCATTGGTCGCCATCCTGGACCAACGCCTCTTGTATTGGCCTGTTGCCGGTAGCGGTGAAGCAGGTGGCCGGGGCGAACAAATCGTTAAGGCCTGGCAAGAGGCCATGACCAACATCCGTCTCTGTGATGGACTATTGGTTGGCTACATTGCGCGCTCGCTAAAACAGTCGGTGTTAACCACACTGGTATCTCTTGACATTAATGAACCCAATTTTGATCAGCAACGACTAACCTCCCGGGACACGACCACCGGCCTCACCGATGCCAGCCTTTTTAGCCAGGTATTGGAGCCGGGCCAGCGCAGTAAACTTTTTATTGACGTTTCCCAGCACAACAAAGAATTTCGTGATGGCGATCCGCTAAATGAAGTTTGTTTCTTTTACCTGAACCCCGGTCAAAGTGGCCGGCGCATCGCCCGGGTTGACATTCCTATGTGGGTAGCCAGGGAACCAGCCGCCGTTGACGCCGTCCACGCCCTGATAGTCGATCAATGTCAAATCTTGGGTGATTATCCTTATGTCCTCGCCCGGGCCGATGAAATAGCGGTAGTCGGCCGGCGGGACCAGGAGAACCTTAACCTGATGATCGATAATATGATGCAGCGCCACGGCATCTCCGAGCAGGCCACGGCCAAACAGGGCAGCAAAGAGTTAGCTCGCGCCGGCCGGACCCGTCATGAATTGTAATAACTTGCCTGGCAACCTCGGAGACTTTGGACCAGCCAACGATCTTAATGTTATTTATTAACCTTGTAGTCCATCCTGGTAACGAGATATGGCAGAAACCGATCAATTCTTCTCAAAAACAAAGAACCTGGAAATCGGCCGTATCTTACGCGCCAGCACCGTAGGCTTCACAATCGGGAGCCGTGTTGGCCAGTTGTCGGCGCCGAGTTTTGGATGCCTGGTGAAAGCCCAACCGCTGGAGCAGCGCGAGACAATCTACGGTCTGATTTATGATATGCATATCGATGACGACCCCCTGGTGCGGCGCCTGGTCCTGGCGGAGAGCCCGCCTCAGGCAGTCATCGAAGACCAGCGTAGCAACCGCTTGCTGCCTATTGAGATGAGCGTGCTGGCCATCGGTTACCGCTTCAATGACCGGCTGCATCATGGACTGCCGCCCCGGCCGCCGCTCAACCTCGATCCCGTCTACTTATGCCAGGACCTGGATGAAGTGCGGGAATTTAGTGAGTTGCCCGGTTATTTGCGCCTCATCCTTCGTGCAGCCGCCGAACGAGTCCCGGTTGACCAACTGATGGTCGCCCATATCCAAAGTACCTTCGAGCTACGCGGCCATGACCTGGCCTGGGCCAGGCGTATCGTGCAGGCATTAAGCGATCTGATGCGTTATGACTACGAATTGCTGGTGCCCATCCTAGAAGCCCTCAGTCAAAGTTTGCCTGAGCTTGGCGCCGAAATCGACCGGTAACCCAGCCCGGACATCTTTCCCAAGTTAAACTGGGTTACCGGACGAACTAATTAGAAGGGGATAACGAAAATACAATGGGAGAGAGCATTCTCAGATGCGGCTTGTCAGATAACTGAGGATTCGACACTCATACTATATACCAATTGTAGATTGTTGCTCTTTAAGGAGTGAGATGGAAGAAGGCGATAAAATAGGCTACGTTGTTGGCGGTGGTTTAAAAGAGGGCTTTTATATCCGTCTAACCGTCCCGGCCGAGCGCGTTCAAGAGGGTAGTTTCGTTGTTTGCGACGGCGGCCGCTATCGCTATTATGGCCTGGTCACCGATCTTCAGCTGGGAGCCAGCGATCCCCGTTTCGCTGAAGAACAGCGCCTGCAACCGGCCATTGAACAGACCTTAATCGGCCGGGCCTTATTTACGACCCTGGTCATGTACCCGACGCTGATGTTAGACCGTGGTCCTGAATTCGGTACCCTGGCCAGAACAACTTGGGAAGAGCGAGTTACCCGGGGCGAGGAGAGTCCTGGCCCCAAACCGGTTAAGACGGTGCCGGCCCATCGCACGGCCGCGCGGCTGGCCAGCGCAGAGGATGTGGCTCAGATATTCGGCGAGGCCGGCCCCGGTATGTTCACCATCGGCCATACCATCGAGCAAAATTACGCCGTCCGTCTCGACCTGAATCGATTTGTAAAACGCTCCAGTGGCATCTTCGGTGCCACGGGTACAGGTAAGAGCTTCTTAACCCGAATCGTACTGGCCGGCTTAATGCGGGAAAATGTGGCCGCTGCCCTCGTTTTCGATATGCACAATGAATACGCTTTCAACGATTTGGACCCCGACAATGAGGTCACCGTTCGCGGGCTGCAATCGCTGTTTGGTAACGAAGTTCAGGTGGCTGCCCTCGGCCGTGGTTCGTTGGTCCGCGGCCACGTACCCGACTTCACGCTCGAGTTGGCCTTGAGCGATTTCCAGACCAGCGATATTCGTCTGTTGGCTGACGCCTTGAATCTGACCGATACGGCCGATGTGACCCTCAACGCCCTGGTACGTTCCTTTGGCGATGGCTGGTTTGCTCACTTCATGGCCCTGGTGCCCGGAGCGGTTGAGACCGACCCCGACAGCGGCAAGAACCGGCCGGCGGACAATTCAGTAGCCGCCTGGGCCAGGGAGAACAACGTGAACGACAAGGCCGCCGAAGCGCTACACCGGCGTCTGAAGCTGATCTACGACCGGCCCTATGTGGCCGAGCGCCCGGCTTCCGACGCCGTTGCCGCCATCGTTGACAAGCTGGAAAACGGCCGCCATGTCATCTTAAGTTTCGGCGACTACGATAGTGAGTTAGACTACCTGCTGGTATCCAATGTCTTGACTCGCCGCATTCGCCGCCATTGGGTTCACAAGACCGAGGCCTTTAAAAGCCGGGCTGAACCGGCGCCCCGGCCGCTGGCCATCGTCATTGAGGAAGCTCATAAGCTACTTAATCCCCAGGTTAGCGGGCAGACCGCCTTCGGGACCATCGCCCGCGAAATGCGCAAATATTTCGTCACCCTGATAGTCGTCGATCAGCGGCCGTCAGGTATCGACGACGAGGTGATGTCCCAGCTAGGCACCCGGATTACCGGCTGGCTGGGCGATGAAGATGATATCCGGGCCGTACTGACCGGCCTGGCCGGTCGTGAGCAGTTGCGGGGTATGTTGGCTAGGCTGCAGGAGAAAGAAGAGGTGCTTCTCTTGGGTTGGGGGGTAAAAATGCCCATCCCAGTTAAATCCCGCCGCTACAACGACGAATTTTATCGAGCCATGAACAAAGATAGACTCTCCGGTCTTGGACACACCTTTGACGATCTTGGCCTTGACGATATCAACGATCTACTTGGCTTGGGAAAATGATCTCTATTTGACCTGATCAGGCAGCACCGATTGCCACCTTGTTTCTAACGCAGATCGCCAGGAAATTTTATGAGTAAGCTGAGAACAATTACCCCACAAAGCGCCCGTCGTTTGGCCATCTCCCGCCAACGTTTGGTTGACCCGCGACCCGCTCCCACCCGCCAGGGGATCATCAAACTTTTCCAGGATATCGGTTGCGTACAAATCGACCCCCTGCGGGCCGTAGAGCGCACGCAATTGTTGGTCTTATGGAGTCGCCTGGGCCGCTTTGACCCAGCCGATCTGGAGGCCTTACTCACCTCAGAACGCCGTCTCTTCGAATATTGGGCCCATGCCGCTTCCATTGTCATGATGGACGATTATCCCCTTTACCAGGTGCACATGCGTCATTGGCTGGTGGGCGATGAAGCCTGGCAGAAGCGCACCCTGGTCTGGCTAGAGGAAAATGATGAACTCAGACGCACCATACTCTCTACGTTAGGTCAGAACGGCCCCCTCTCTTCACGCGACTTTAAAGACAATAGTCAAAAATCCTGGGAGTCCTCTGGCTGGACCTCCGGTCAAAACGTCGGCTTGATGCTCAACAGCTTGTGGCGGCTGGGCCAGATCATGGTCAATCACCGCCAGGGGTTAAACAAATATTGGGACTTGTCCGCGCGCGTTTTACCAGCCTGGGCTCCCCGTCAGGAAATGGCCTGGCCGGAAGCCGTTTACCAGGCAGCCCAGAGGTCGCTTCGTGCTTTGGGTGTCGCCCGGCCGGGTGACATCGAACAACATTTTACCCGGCAGCGTTACCATGGTTTGAGCGATACCCTGGACCGGCTAGAAGCTCAGGCTCTGGTATTTCCCATAGAGATTATCGATCAGGGCCAGACCTGGCCCGGCCGCTGGCTGATACACGCCGCCGACCTGCCCCTGTTGGATCAAATTGAGGCCGGTGACTGGCAGCCGCGCACGACCCTCTTATCACCCTTTGACAACCTGATTTGTGACCGGGACCGGAGTGAACTGTTGTTTGATTTTCATTTCCGCATTGAGATCTATGTGCCGGCGGCCAAAAGGCAATATGGCTATTACGTGATGCCCATCCTGCACGGTGACCGGCTCATCGGTCGCATCGACCCTAAGATGGACCGCAAGAAAAAACAACTCCAGGTAAATGCCCTTTATAGTGAACCCGGCTTTGTGCCAGACGTTGAAACGACCTGGGCTGTCGCCCAGGCCATAGAAGATCTGGCCACCTTCTTGGGCGCCAAAGATGTCGAATACAGCAACAAGGCCATCGCCGCATGGCCGGGAATTCGCTGAGCACTTTTTTTCACCCTGAGAGGTAAGCCCATGAATGATACAGATGTCGACGTGGTGGTCATTGGCTCCGGCGCCGGCGGGTTGACCGCCGCTCTGGCCCTGGCCCAGGCCGGCCTGGAGGTCATGGTTTTTGAACAGCATTATTTGCCCGGTGGCTGGTGTCACTCGTTCACCTTGGAAGGCTATCGCTTTAGCCCAGGCGTCCACTACATCGGTGGTCTGGCTCCCGGCGGCCCTATGCGCCGCATTTACGAGGGGTTGGGCGTTTCTCAGGACCTGGCCTTTTGTGAGTTAAACCCCGCCGGATACGACCATGTGATTGTCGGGCAAGAACGTTTTGATATCCCGGCCGGCCGGCAACGATTTTCCGAGCGCTTAATAACCCGCTTCCCCCACGAGCGCGCCGGTATTGAGGGCTACCTGGACATCGCCGAACGCCTACCCGAAGAGCTGGCTTTGGCCAGCCAGATCAAGGGGTTGGGAGATATTTTGCGCCTGCCCTGGCGCGCGCCGAATACACTCCGCTGGGGCTGGCGCACAGCCCAGTCGCTGATCGATCATTATGTGTCCGATCCCTTGTTAAAGGCCATACTGCTGGCCCAATCAGGCGACCACGGCCTGCCGCCCTCCATGGCCCCGGTCCCCTTCCATCTTGGCATCGTGAACCATTACCTCGACGGCGCCTATTATCCCCAAGGGGGTGGTTCCGCCATTCCCCGCGCCTTTGCCCGGGCTCTCAAACGTGCCGGCAGTCACCTGTCCTTATCCACCCCGGTTGATATGGTGCTCATCGAAAACGGCCGGGCTATCGGTGTGCGCCTGGTCGGTGGGCAAGAGATTCGGGCCCGCTACGTGGTCAGCAACGCCGATCCCGGTATCACCTTCGACAGGTTAGTCGGCCGGGAGCATTTAAGCCGGCGGCTCCGTCGCAAGATGGATCGCCTGACCTACTCGGTGTCAGCCCTGAGCCTCTTCCTGGCCGTCGATATGGACCTACGAGGGGCCGGGCTCGATTCAGGCAACTACTGGTACTATGAGAATGCCGATGTAGATGGGCTATATCGACTGGGTCTGGGCGATCACATCTTAAATACAGAGCGAGCGCCGGCCCTGTTCTTAACGGTCACAACCCTGAAAGACCCCAGCAAGATAAATCGGGGACATCATACCCTGGAACTATTTACCTTCGTAAACTACGATCCCTTCACTCCTTGGGCTGCCACCACCATGAAGGAACGCCCGACCGAATACGAGGCCCTCAAGCAACGCCTGGCCGAAAAAATGCTCATCACGGCCGAGGTGATAATCCCCGGCCTGCGCGATCATCTCGTCTTTTGCAACGCGGGCACGCCTCTGACCAACGAATATTATCTAAACGCCACTCAGGGTAATATTTATGGCCCGGCCCACACCCGCCGGCAATCAGGCCCGTTCGCCTTTCCGCATCAGACCGAGATCGATAACTTGTGGATGTGTGGCTCAAGCACCGTCAACGGTCACGGCGTCGCCGGGGTAACCGCCTCCGGCCTATCGGTAGCCAGAGGAATCCTTGGTTGCCGGATGAGGGAATTGTTACAGGCCTCCGGCCCAGAACTAGCCATTTATCCCTCCGAAGATCCCTCATTATGGCCTCATCGCCTGCAGCGGCGCATGCGCCATGGTCAAAAAACTCGCGAAATTGCCTAAGGGCAATCATCGTGGCTGCCCAGGTCATGGCTCCCCAGGTTAAGGTTTCCCTTGGCTGATTTGACAGATTATGTTAAATTAGATGTTGGTTCGGTTTAATCGACGACCTTAGTCGGCGACCCAGCTTGACCAATAACGAAATAAGGCATGGTGTTTTCCGGCCGGGCCCGGCCTTCGCCAGGCTCTTTCCTTAACCAGCATCACTGTCCAGGAGGATATGATGAGTAGAAAGTGGCGTTATTTATTGCCGGTTTTGTTTCTAATAGCCTTCTTCTTTGTCGCGCTACCCTTGGCTTCGGCCGACACAAGCTATGTCGTCCAGCCAGGGGAAAATCTATTTCGCATTGCCTTACGCCACGGGCTGACCACGGCCCAGTTGGCCGCATACAACGGCATAATCAATCCCGACCGCGTATATGCCGGCCAGGTGTTGCTCATTCCTGATAGCAACAGCGCCCCGGCCGCACAACCGGCGCCCGCTGCTGCCCCCGCCTCCGCACCTGAGGCGGCCACCACTTCCGTCACGCATCTCGTTCAACGAGGTGAGATCCTCTCGGCCATCGCCCTGAAATACGGCGTTTCTGTTCAGGCCATCGCCCAGGCTAATGGCATTTATAATCCCTCGCTGATCTATGCCGGCCAATCCCTGGCCATTCCCGGCGCAACGACTGCCACCGCAGCTCCCCAACCGGCCGCGGCCGCCCCGGCACCGGCCGTCAGCTACGGCAACCGCTGGATTGATGTCAATCTCACTACCCAGCGCCTGACCGCCTATGAGAACAACACAGCAGTCTATAATGCCCTCATCTCCAGTGGCGCCTATCCCTACCTAACCGTGACCGGCCAGTTCCAGATTTACCTGCGCTACCAGGCTCAGGACATGAACGGTTACCGGCTGGGCTACGATTATTACCTGCCCAATGTGCCTTATGTGCAATATTTTTACCGCGATTTTGCGCTCCACGGCACTTACTGGCACAATAATTTTGGCACGCCGATGAGTCATGGCTGCGTCAACCTCTCCACTCCAGACGCCCAATGGATCTATGGTTGGAGCACCTACGGAACTGTGGTTAACGTACATTATTAGGCGACCATTGGCCAACTCGCTACAGAAGAGACTTCGCCTCAAACCCGTCAACGTTTGGCCTTCATCAATCTGCCCCCGGGTATGGTCGAATGGCTGGGTCCTCTTCCGCAAGCAACCTTCGTTGAATCCACGCCGGCTAAGGATCTAGATCTTGTCCTGCTAACCGTCCAAAATTCGACTGAGATGGCCCAATTCGCGCCCCTCACTTTGTTATCCATAAAATTCGATGGTTTATTCTGGATCGCTTACCCAAAGCAAACTGCAGGATTAGAAACCGACCTGAACCGGGATGAAGGCTGGGAGCCGGTCACCGGCGCCGGTTATCGACCTGTTTTTCAGATTGCCATAGACGATACCTGGTCAGCAGTGCGTTTCCGGCCGTTTGAGCACCCCATTCCCCTGGAACTGGTCGGATGCTCGGTACAGCGGCAAAAAGCTGCCCTGAGGCCAATATACGATCGGATCTTGGAGATAACTTTGGCCCAGGCCGATGATATCACGATTGAGCCCCGCAAGAGCTACGTTGCTTTTGCTCGGAACAAAATATTTGCTTTGGTGAAAGCCAGTACGATGACCCAAATTGATCTGGGTCTAAAATTAAAGGACCCCCCGAATTCGTCGCGCTTGTTAGAAACTCCAGGTTTCGGCAGCGGCTCCATCACCCATAAGGTCGCTCTTCATTCCCTCGAAGAGGTTGACGGGCAGGTCGCTGCCTGGCTCAAGTCTGCCTATAAGGTTAATTAACTAACAAAAGCCGGGACCTTTGCGGTTGAAAGGTCCCGGCTCGTCCTTCGATCCCCACTTCCCTTAAGCCTATTCTGAGACAACCAACAACTGGGGTTCAGCTTCTCCGGAAACGGCCGGGTTGTAGTAATCATAGGCGTTGCTGGCCGGGGTCTGGGCCACCAGGGGAAAATTGGCTTTCAGCCTATAGCTGAAGCTCAGCGGATTGCCCTCGCTCAATTGGCCGATGTAGACCAGGATCTGCCGGCCTGTCAGTTCGTAACGCTCGATGGTCGCCTGCGCTGATTCGGGGGCGCGATCCTGCGACACGGCCACCAGGCTAGCCAGGTCCTCCGCCTGGACGGTAAAGCCAGGGGGGATGCCCAGGTCGATCAAAGCCCACTCAGCTCGGGAACCGGGCGTATTGAGTTTGATGGTCACATTCACGGTTACTGAATCATCTACACTCAATTCGGTGCGGTCATATTCCACGTCGATACTCACCATATCCTCGGCTGGGACCGCTTCCGGATATAGGGCCAGTTTGTCCCAGGGCAGATAGTAGCTGCTGGTCACCTGGTACATCAAGTTGCCCTTACCGGCCACGTCGATGGCCACCTGGTTGTCGCTTAACTTAACATCTTCAAAGTGGATCATCTGGACCACGTCAAAATTCTCCGATCCGACCTCGATAGTCCGCGTCTCGCCGTCATTCAAGGTGACCGTTACCGTGGCCTCAACATCTTCGGCGCCACGACGCACCGTTTCGATCAACGCTTTCAGGGCCAGGATCGTCGCCTGGGTGTTATACCAGGTGCCGAAACTATCCTTCTGTTGAATCAAGCTGGTTAGCGCCCCGTTGGCCAGATCCGGGTAGCTGTTGGCTCGCAAGAAAGCCAGGGCGGCCAGAGCGGTGGTTTCAATGCTTCCGGTTGCGCCTTCACTGCCGATGAACGTAGCCACGCTACTCTCCCAGATAAAACCATTACCGTCCGCTTTGGCCAAACCTGCCAGGCGATCCAGAACCGCCTTCGTTGTCGAGCCTAACCCGTCACCGGCAGCCAAATCGGCCGCGACCAGGGCGTTGGCCAATAGGGCCACCACGTAAGGGTCTTCGGCCTGTCCCTGGAACTCCCTCAGATAGCTTAACCCACGTTGGGCGCCCGGATCATCGCCGAAACCGGCCTCTACCAGGCTCCAGATAATATAGGCCGTGACCGGCAATCGATCGTTGGCCAAATTTTGCCACGTACTTTCATGGACTAGCCCCGTATCATTCTCCCAGGAACCGTCGCCCATTTGTTGGCTAAGCAGCCAGCGGGCGGTGCGTTCAACCAGGACCGGATCGACATCGTGCACGCGGCTCATGTCACTGAACTCTTGCAAGCCGTAGGCAGTCAACATCCGGTCTGAAGGCGGCTGGCCAAAGAGCGAGAAACCGCCACCCCCGACTTCGAAGGTCGCCAATCGCTGGTAGCCCAAATTGATATAATCCTCGGCCTTAAATTGGACTTCTGGTGCTATTTGCCCGCTGCTCTGCAGATAGTCCAGAACCAGAACGTTCGGGTAGGTGCTTGAAGAGGTCTGCTCAAAACAGCCATTGGGCATGCGCAGGATGCTATCGAGACCCTCCACAACCTGGCTGACCACGCCAGGATATATCTTTACCGTTACTTCTTGGGTGCCGGGCACAGCCGATTCTGGTATTGCTACGGTCTGGTTCACACTTTCGCCCGGTGTCAGCCTGTCCGAATGGCTGGCCCGGATCTCCTTGCCATCGGGATATACCCGTACCTCCTTGTGGATGGCATCAGACATCTGCGAGCCCCAGGCGGTGACTTTGAAGGGGTAATCGCCAAAAGCTCGGGCTCGAATGCGGAAGTAGACCACATCGATGTCGTTGGCGGCGATGGTCATCTCTTTGCTGGCTTCGTCTAGTAGTTCGAACCAACTGGCCTCTTCGACCTCCAGGCGAATCGTCTGCGCTTCGGGCAGATAATTAAAGATCCCAACCGGAATCGCCACTTCATCGCCGACAGTCAGGGCCGCTGGTAAATCGAGATCGACGAAAAAATCCTGGAAGACGCGCAGGCTGCCGGTCGCGCTGCCGAGCCGGCCGTCCTGGGACGAAGCCAGGGCGGTTAAACGCCAGGTGGTAATGCTATCGGCTACAGGTATTTCCAGGTGCAACGTGCCATCCTCTTCGGTAACCGCATCGGGCAGCCATAGCATTGTCTCCGGGAAATATTGGCGCAGACGCGGTGGTTCCTGACCTTGCCCGGGGCTGGGCTCGGCCTGCGGGGCCATTTCCATGGCCGTTGCTTCCTTGACTATATCGGAATCGACGGCCGCCATTAGGGGCATCGGCCCGCCGCGGCCCAAACCTTCAGCCTCAA
>Ga0307378_10011277_pt1 | contig 11523 bp, 11 predicted proteins | sample UN1MG_FD_202238 | JGI IMG/M metagenome (GOLD analysis project Ga0307378, IMG submission 202238) | Soil microbial communities from Risofladan, Vaasa, Finland - UN-1 | ecosystem: Environmental > Terrestrial > Soil > Coastal area > Acid sulfate soil | place: Finland: Risofladan, Vaasa | collected...
TTTTTTACGATTTTTAATTTATGAAGAAATAGATTCTAATACTTTACGTTCTGCTTGTAAATCTCTGTTGTTTGCGCTCTCCTCTGTGAATTTTTCTGGATATCTTGTTCGTAGTTTTTCAATGTTAGTTTCCATCCCAACCTCTGGGTCTATACCAAGCATTTTGCATAAATTAATCAAATACCAAAAACAATCAAATATTTCTTCGGCAACATTCACTCTATCTAGTTCTTTCCCGTATGCAAACCATTTCTTATATGCGTCAAGAAGTTCGTTTGCTTCAGTGGAACACCCAATAGCCATGTGCATCTGATTTTTTAGATCGCTCCCTAAATCTGGAAGCGTTCTCGAAGCTTCTATCATATATTTCTTAATGTCCATTTCTCTCCTTAAGAGTCGTATGATCCAACAGTTTGTTCGATAGTATTTTCTATTTTGCAAGAGGTACATTTTTGTTTATTGTTTATCTCTATCATATCATTTCCACAAAGAGGACACTTGTCTCTTTTAAGATTCTTTGGAGTTAACACTTCAGTCTTACGACTCCCGTTCCTATAAACAGCAAGTCCTTTACAACCCTCTTTCCACGCCATAATAACAGCTTTGCCGATTGTTTCTCTATGGGTCTTTGTTGGAAAGTTTATAGTTTTTGATACTCCACTATTAACAAATTTCTGAGCAGAAGCCAGCGTTTTAATATGTTCTTCCCATGTTACTTCGGTTGTGCCATTTGAAGAAACAGCACAACGAAAATAAGGTTTGTCAGACAACTTGTCTTCAAAGGTATATGTTCCAGTTTTGTCATTCCTTATTGTGATTTCAGAAAAGACTGGCTCTATACCAGAGGAACATCCCGCTAAAATACTAATAGTACCAGTAGGGGCAATGGTTGTGAAAGTTATGTTCCTGCGGGGAACAGGGAGTTTTTTACACATCTTAGGAACTCCAAGCTCTTTTCCCATGATGATAGATTCATCTTCAGCTATCTGGCTGATAAAATGAAGTATTTCTTCTAGCAGATTAAGCGCTTCCTGTGAACCATATGCGATCTCTTTCATTAAGAGAAGGTCAGCATATCCCATAATCCCTAGCCCCACAGGTCTATTAGCTAAAGACCATTTCTCTATCTCGGGAGTGGGGAACAGAGTATTGTCTATAACATCATCTAAAAATCTAACACCATAACGAATTGCTATTTCTAATTTTTCAAAATCAATCTCCTTATCTCTCTCTAAGAATTTCGACAAATCTAAAGACCCTAAATTACAAGACCCGTTAGCTGGAAGTGGTTGTTCTGAACAAGGATTGCATGAAATTATCTCTTGACCAGTATAAGAATAAGGAGAATCATCAATTCTTGTTTTGAAAAGTATTCCCGGCTCACCGTTTTTCCACATCCCCTCTACTATTAAATCAAAGATAACCTTAGCGTTGTACTCCTGATGTTTTTTACCTTCGAACTCTGTCCAATATGTTTCTCCGTTTTCTACTGCTGTCATAAAGGCATCGTCAACCATAACAGATATGTTAGCGTTAGAAATCGTGCCCTCTTCTTCTTTTGCAGTAATGAATTTTAAAATATCTGGATGATAAACGCTTTGTGTAAACATAATAGCCATTGCTCTAAATCCAGATTGGGTCATAGCCTCTGCGTCATGGGAAATTGTGTCTGCGAACTTTAACGGCCCACCTGCGTACCCGTGTGTGCTCTCTCCAACAAAACTTCCCTCTGGACGAATTTTCGAAAGAGATGTTCCGCAACCTCCACCTTTCCTAGCGATCAAAGCAAAATCTAATTTTGTTTTAAAAATCTCTCTAATGTCGTCTAAAATATCCACTACAAAACAAGCCATTAAACCAGAATTCTTTCTTCCGGAATTAACTAAACAGGGAGAGTTTGGAACAAAGTATGTTCCAAGCATCATTCCCTTTGTTTGCTGTCTTCTTTCTGGGCTTGCTTTATGAAGAATATAAGCAACAACTCTGTCTACAACCTCTTCCCATGTGTTTTCTCCTTCACCAAAATATCTTTTTCGTAAGATATTGTTAGCTGTTTTCGAAATAGCTCTTTTGTTTTCAAATAAATCCTCCAATGTTTTCTCCTTTGTAACTAGAAATTTAAAAGTGTTTCTTGATTGCACTCTTGTATTTTTTCACTCATTTCATATTCAGCTATAACATGTTCTCCCTTTTTGTTTTTAGAAAACTTGCTACAATATATTAGCGACCCCTCCCCGAAGGGGCGTTCCATATAAGCTGTCTTACCTATATAAATAAACTGGGTTACACCTTTAGCTAAGCAGTATATTTCGGCTTTCATTGATCTAGGCTCAAAGCTTTTTATATAAACATATCTGGTGTGTATGTCTTCCACCAATTCATGATTTTCTGCTATGGTTTTCAGTTTACTACTCAACTGATTCTTGCCCAGTTTATTTAAATTCTTAATTGTTAATCTCTCGTCTGTACTAACCATCTTAGGTGAACTATCCATTTTTGTTAGAACGCTCATGCCAACAGAGTCTATGTCAAAAAGCTCTAGTTGCTTTGGCTCAATTTCGTTTACGATCTTCATTACCTCTTTTTCATAAAAAGAATAGTCTACTTCATAGTCTTTAAAAGCGGTAGATGGATCATAGTCATTTAAAATACAAGCAGTTCTTCCTACGTGTAGCCCTATTACCTTCCCTGTTTGGGAATGCCTTTTTGTGAGGACACCGCCTTTTTTGGTTATATAAAAACGATTTGTTTTTTGTAGTTTTTCTACACCCTCAGCGGTGTGCAACTCCATTTCAAAGTCTCTCCCTGTCTTCTGGGAAATACAAAATTCAAAAATATCCTCACAGCTTTCCAAGGTTTCTCTTACTGGTATATCATTAATGAAATATGCAAAAAGCGCTTTGGCTACGATGGGCATTCGATAAGCTTTTTTAAGGTCTACTTCTTTAAGAAAAGCCCCCTTTTCTTTGGTAGAGCCATCTGGCTTTTCAGTTATGTATGAGTTAACATCCCGCCTCACATATTTTTTATATTCCACAAATTTAAAAGTAAGGTTTGTTTTCTTTTCCCATTCGTGAGCTATCTCATAATATTTGTCTTCCAATGTTCTTGGTATTTTACAAACAACACCGTCAGTGTTAGCACTTATAACTTGTATTCCATTTAAAAATAGTTCTTCGATTAGCATGAGTAAGCCGAGCTGTCCAGTAACCGTTGTTGATAGCATTTGTTTTGGATCAAGAAGCCAGAAAGTAGGAGAGCCTAGTTTTCCGAAAATAGAGTTGATTGTAATCTTTAAAGCTTCCGCTTTTACGTCTTGTCCTAGCTCCACAGCGGATAGACGCTCAGCTGTAATCTTTTTTAAAACACGGATAAAGTCTACTCCCAAATGTTCTGGATAAAAATTATTGTTTATAATAAGATTTGGATAATAACTTGCAACATCCATATCTTGAATAATGTATTCGTCATCAGTAAGAAAGATACCCGGAGAATCTTCTGTATGCAACCCACCGATCCCCAAAGCAAATTTACAATTCGCAAAATGCAATTTTTCTGAGTATCTGTATCCTTTGTGCTGGTATACTATAGTTGAGGCAATCCTGTTATGGACTTCTTTAAGATGAGGAGTCTTGAAACTAATAAAATCACTCATGCAATCAGCAAGTAGAACTTTTTCTCTATCAGTCCTCATATCACGAACTGCTCTAATATCTCTTTTGAGCTCGCTGGAATATATGTTCTCTAAAATAAGGTTTGCCATTTTTGAATCTGATGCAGAACTTAAATCTATAGAGTATAAGGAACTAAGCTCCTCACGAAGCTTACGAAGAGGGGTTATCTCTTCGTAAAGTCTCTTCGTGATTAGAACATCATTTAAGTTATAAGCCAGTATTTCTTCTACTTGTTCTGGGCGAACGTTTTCGTATATACCCGCTGGCATATCTTGAATTCTATGCCATTTTAAATTAATAGCTGTTTGTTTAAGAGATATGCCCATCTTGTCGAACGCCAGTATCTTCATTAAATCTATCGAATTCCACGGGTAATAAACCCCCCTAGGATATCGTAATTTTAAAATATCTTTATCGCTTCTCCATACAAAGTCATTAACTAAACGATTAGAAAGAACAAAAAGTTCTGCTTCGATAGGGACATCTTTTTTACAAAAGGCATCCAACGGCTTCAGCACTCTTCGTAACATTGGATCATCATAAGAATGGTTGTTATAACCAACTAAGGTCATAGTCTCTTGCAGAAAACCTACAAGAGCTTCACGATCATTTCTTCCAACTCCAATGACGAAAGTTTTAACATCGTTATCATTTTCGACATTTACAAAAGTAGCGGTAAACAAATTTTTAAAACATTCTAGATCATAGGCGTAAATATTAGGCATCTCTCTCCGTTTATCTATCTATACTCACAGTATTTTCTAACCCCACAAAGATTCTCGCAAAAATAACTACTGCTGTTGTCGGCTGGAAATACTTCTTCTTCTCTAATTCTAACAACGATGCTCTTAAATTGCTTTATTGCCTCTTCTTCTTTTTCTAAGCTCCAAGGTATCGTTATCATCCTGTTAGCTCGGGGAAACCACAAACATATTTCGTCTATATCCATACCTTTGTGCTCTCTGAGAGCGTAGGCGTATAAATACATTTGTTTATAATACCCTTCTAGTTTCTTTTTATCAGGGGTGGTTTTCTCACCAGTCTTCATGTTTTTTCTAAAAGGAAGAGATGTTTTGTAATCAACTAAAACTGTTTTTCCATCTCTCTTTTTTCTAAGAACCAAGTCGGGTCTTGCTGTAATCTCTATCCCATAGAGATTAAAATCAATAGTATCTTCTACCACCACTACTTCATATTCTTCCAATGGGAATGAGAAATTATCAAAAAAGTATAATCCTTGCTCTTTATATCTTCCCCTCATAGCCTGATCTGGAGCAGGGCACTTGACAGCCGAATCAAACATCTTTAAATAATGCCCTGAAAGCTCGTATCCCTCTAGCTCTTTATTAAAAAATCTCTCCATACAATCGTGCACTAATAATCCGTAGTCGGAAAAGAAGTTGTCTTCTCTTGGCATTGGAGTAATATAGGCTAATTTAAACCCATGAGCACAATTTTCAAAACTCGAAGTAGAAGAATGCGAGAAGCGCATATTATCAACAATAAAATCATAAGAACTCATACGTTTCGCCCTTTCGTTTTATACCGCCCAATGAGGGTCGGTACTGGTATTCTGTGGTGCAAGTTTATCCTCCTTGTGGGCAAGGTTTGAAAATAGCATTCTTTCACCAAGAAACACTACTGGAAATTCAATCATAGGCCCGTTTCTGTTTTTTAATAGTTTAACTTTTGTTTCTAATATGTTACCGTGATCATCCCTTTGGTGACAAATAACCCACACTTGGGTTGGAGCTTTTTCCCCTGCCTGATTTAAATCTGCCAATTGTGGTTCGGGATTTTTCAATTTTCTATCAGTAATACCTCTATTTAGTTGGTGCGGTAGAATAATTGGAACATCAAACTCTCTTGCAATTCTCCTAAGCTCATAGCAAATGCCATCATATTTAATATGGGCTGGTTGGTCATCGTGAGTAACAATCTGTTCAAGCTGATCTATTACTACCAGTTTTATATCTTTCTCCATCAGCTTACGTATTTTAGAACGAATCTCTGGGATTGTCATACTAGAACTGTCATCAAAATATATTTTGCTACTTGAAACCATCTCCATAGCATCGTTATACTTCTGCCATTCTTCTTTCGTCATACTCCCCTGATATACGTTTCTAAATTCTAAACCAGTAAGTTGACATATCAAACGACAAATGGTTTCATGTGTAGACATTTCTAATGAAAAAAGAGCGGTTGCCTTATCTCCTGCCAAAGAGATATTGTTAATAAGGCTAAGAGCTAAACTACTTTTCCCCTCTCCCGCCCTGCCAGCTAACATCACTAGCTCGTCTGAGTAAATCCCGCCTACCTGATAATCGTAAATCGAAAACCCAGTTTTCAATTGGCTTATCTTTCCTGACAGGAGTTGCTTTGTACGATCTTTCACAAGCTCTGTAGCTTGTTCTCCAGTTAAGACGTTGGTTGATTTTACCCCACCATAAACAGCTATATTGGAAATATGTGTTTCCAAACCATTTATTGCTTCAATGAGGCTTTTGTTCTGCAAATACTTTTCTTTATTGTCCATCATAGATTCTAATCTACGTATGGAAGCTTTCTCTTTAATTATATCAGCGTAAGTTACTATGTTATCGGTATTGACAAAGTATTGGTTGATCATCTTAGATATATCATCTAAGGTTATTTTATCAGTCTCTTTAGCAACCTCAGTTGTTATAGTGAGAAAATCAGCTTTAGTACCTCTCCCATATGTACGGCTTATTGCTTTATAAATGATTCTATTTTTAAGACTGTTAAAATCATCAAAGTTTAAGATATCATTTATAACAGGGATAAGTCTATTGTCAACAAGCAAACAAGCTAAAAGAACATCTTCTATAATCGCTTGCTCTTCTGGAGTAATATCACTGGCGGCATTTTTTCCACCAGCTAAAATCTTTTCTTGAACTGAATCTGGCACAGAAGAGGTTCTTGGTCTTGAGAAAGCGTGCTCTAATACACCTTCGAACTCTGAATCTTCTAGTCCAATACTTCTACATACTGGCAAGACTCTTGTTTTAATTTCATCTCTTGTATACCCACATCCAATAAAATCAGCCAATACTTTAAATAAAACTGTATTTCTTTCACCCTCAGGTGCTCCATCAGATAAGAAAACCCGTGTCCCTCTTGAGAGTTGTTTTCTTTCTCCATCACCCAATTTTAAGGTGCTGTTGCCACGAACATACTCCACTGTACCTTCGGGGAATAAGTTAGACATCAACCCATCAGGTATAACGCCGGGGTCTTTTCCCCAATCATCAAATCTCTTGTACTCCCCTTGAAAGACTCCTTCAAGAATCTTGCTAGGGGGAGCTATGAAATAACCTCCTTCTCCCCGTGTGTCTACTCCTGTTTTTCCATTAGAACTAGATTTACCTTTGCCACTGAAAACAATGTGCATACCGCCAGAGGGAGTCAATGAGTGAAGCCCTGCGGTGTCGTTAATGTTCCAAGTAGCAAAAGTATCCAGACCATTAACATTCTTCTTGTCAATATCAACAACAAACAAGCCAGACATTCCAGCGTTTATCCCAATCATCGCATCTGGAAATCTAGTCCACCAAGCGTTTATCTGCTCTTCATCTATGGTAGCATCATGTAAGCCCTTGGAAACATAAGGCGTTTTTTCTAAAGGGGTAAGCGTTGCACCATTTTTTTGATATGGTTGCCCCGGTCTTTCACGACAAGGGAATACGTACCAACCTCTTCTAGCATAGTCTATTGCTTCAGAAAGCATTGTCATCTTTTTTCCTCAGTCTCTAATAAAGGGGTTTCTTTTTTGCAACATAATCTGGCATTGGCACAATATCTTTTTCTACACGTTTTGGAAGTGGTTTGATAAAATCCTTGGGTCGTTCTGCACTTTTCCAATAGGCTTGAGGATGCAAAGTTTTCATCCTATCTGGTGACCAATATATCGGATCATACCCGTTAGCCAAAGCCCATTCTAAAAATTTCTCAACTGGCTCATTATGGTTCTTTTCACGGGTGTACAGGAATTCTAAAAACTTTTCCCATCTTCCAGTGTCAGTGTTGAGGTGAAGTTCTGATTCTATTTTCCCACGAATCTCATTGATTCGTTTTTCTCTAATAGCTCCCGGGGAATTAACGTTGTGATCTAAAATAGCGTCTAACCAGTCACCCTTCTTCTCTGCTTTTTTTTCTGGAGTGGTTCTAACAAAGCTTGCTGTTGTTACAGGAGCAACAGGTTCTTCAATAAGCTCCATCTTCTCGGGAGTATTTTCTACCGACGTGAGACTTGGGTTTATTTCTTCCCATTTCTTATCCATCATATCCCGATTTATTCTGTAGCGAGTAGTGTGTGCCATTCTCTTACGTTCTTGTTCTAACACTCCTAGGTCTAAGAGAACAGTCTTAGCAGTTTTTTGTTCGTTATATGTTAGTCCAGTTTCTTCTTCTATTTCATCGGTTGTTTTGTAAATCCAACCATCTTCATTTTTAACTCTGTCAGACCAGTACAAAAGCTGGCATAGTAATATGCTCGATGTTGTAGAGCCTGTTAGTTTTTTTAAATTAGGATAATATGCTAAAACCCGTCCTAGCTCCAGCATATATTGGGATACTTTTTTTGCCATTTTTCTAATCTCCCTTATGCGTGTAAAAAAAATTCCAGTAAGACTTTATTACTGGAAAGAATAGGGGCTGTATTTAATAAACCTACAGCCCCTATTTTTTTCAATCTATTTTAATTTTAGTAGGGAATACCTTCTTCTACGGCGTCTTCCGCTCTGTCCTTACCTTTAATGATACGGATTTCTTGAGCAGTTACCTCATAGGATGCCCCGTGGCCACCGTTCTTAAGAGTGTACACACTAGGAGAGCCATTGTCTCCAACACGAAGCTTTCCTGATACAATAACATGCGAACCTTTAGCACAATACTGGTTGATAATTTCGGCGAGTTTACCCCATGCCGCAACCTTTAGCCAAGTTGTTTCTTTAACCACTTCTCCACTACCACTTTTATATTGGTGGTTAGAACCGATGCGAAAATTAGTTACAGGCTTACCATCTGGGGTGTAGCGCATATCAGGGTCTTCAGCTAAATAACCTTCATATACCAACATTTGCAATTGTGATGCCATTTTATTATAGTCTCCTTTTAATTAATTAAACAGTCTCTACTGATGCTTCAGTAGCATCAACGGTTTCAGTATTGAGCGATGTTTTGAAATCAACCAGCTCACTTCGTAGATTGCCGAGTTCTTCGACATTGGAAATCGTGTTGACATTCCCATTAGGGGCATATCTCTTAATGAGGCTCATGAGAGCTTCGTTTGAGCTACCGCCCATAGAACGAATCATGTCAACAAGGTCGCCTTTAACACTTGTAACAGCCGCTTCTTTATCAACAGGCATTACTTCTGTAGCGAGTACGACAGGGGTTTCGCTTGTTCCACCCTCTAACCAATTCATCAATTCCATTCCCACCTTGGGTGTAATTTTGAAAGTTTTCTGGTCAAAGAGAGAAGTCCTGTCTTTTGCGCCAAAGGCTTCATGCTCAGCGTTTACCTCAAAGAATGTGGTAAACTCATATTCCATACCTTTGCGTTGCTCTGGTTCTAGCCCGAGCTTACGTACTGTAGTTTTACCTTCTGAACTTTTTTCTTGAACATACTCTTGTTTTGAACGCATTGTGGCGATAACGTGCATGGGAGTTTGCAAGATAGCTTCGACAAAACGATTGTGTTGTGGAGTGATATCACGCCATGCTGTGTAGCTATTTCCACTCCGTTTAGCGGCGGCATTTTGTAGTTCTAGCAAACCTCCTTCACCGCTCCACAAGTGAGTCGTGGAGTCTATAATACAAACCTCAATGGCGTGTTCAGCACAAAGGTCGATGGCAGAAGTATATTTATCTCCTGAGAAAGGTGGATCAAGAGTAACAGCGTTGTATGTTCCAATTACAATGTTAGCCACTTCCTTATTAACATACAGTTCACCAGAACGGTTTTCTGTATCAACGATTGCGATCTTACCCCAGAGAACATCTTCGGGCTCATTTGGGTACTTCCTTTTCATAAGACCGTATGCGATCAATAGTGCACCAAGGGTTTTGCCACCCCCACTCGGCGCTGACATACCTAGTTTAAGATATGCTTTACTACGTTGCGCTTGTTTCAATTGTAATGCCATAATTAATTAGTCTCCTCTTTCAAATATATCTATTAAGTCTAGTATTGCTGTCTTTGGGCATTTAGTATAGTGTATGTTCTCCTTATCGTCACTAAAAGTCAAAATCATTTCCGAACATTCATCCCCTAAATTCTTTGAAATTATTTCTCTTCCTGAAAAATTTGCGAATAAAACCTCCCTATCGGATTGTGTAAAATCTTCTATGCCGTTAAGCAAGTATGTATATTCTTGCAGTTCGTCACGTTCCGATCCTCGTGTAGTTATATGAGATACTTTTATATACGGGACGGATTCCGCTATATCTGCAACTTCACTTACGCTTCCATCTATTAACATTACCAATTTCATATTTTATCGTTTTGTTTAAAACCTCCTTTCGGCGCACACTTTCTTTCCCCCATGCCAGCGATTGATTTGGATAACTATTTCTTAAATATAATTATAGCACACTTTTCCATTTTTGTCAAGAGGGATTTACCTTAACGTTTTATCTGTATATTATTATATCCCATTGACCTGTACATGTTTTGCATTTATGTAGTTGTACTTCATAGGTGGTTTCTGCTTCTACTCTTCGCTTAACAAGTTTGGCTGTGTTATCTGGTATCTTTGCGTTCATTCGGAATACTCCAGCACCATTCTTTTTTTCTACACGATCAAGCTCAGCAAATATTCCCTGTAGGTATATTTCCTCTTTTGTCATTTATGCCTCGAACAAACAAAGTATTGACCACCACCAAAATCAACTACATCTAACATCGAGAGCTTTCTACCACAAATTTTACAAGTGACGATATCCCATTCTCTGACCATTTTACTTACATCTTCATCTGAATCAGTAACCTTATGATCTTCGATACTTTTTCTTTCTGTACTCTTCATTCTTACCTCCTTATGATGATTTTTTCTACAAGGGTAAGTATACCACAACTCCCCTATACTGTCAAGGGTATAGGGGAGTTTTCTATCCACTAGTCCAATATCTTGCTTGTTTCTATTATGGTTTCTTTAATCATCTTACTGGCAAGAAATATTTGCTCTTCATCGCTTTTTTCCGCTAGCGATATCAAATTCGCTATTTGCTTAGCGTACTCACTAGGAGAGTTTCCTTGTGGTGGTGTTGGTGGTAGTGGTACGGGAGTACCTTTACATAAAGCATTAAATTCATCCACTGACTTCAGCCAACGGTTAAAGTCCATTGAACTGCTTACCCCTCCAATAGCCTTAAACCTGTCGCCGTTTTGGTGTATGATAACATTGCTTCTATCTACATTTCTAGGGATCGCAGGAGGGTCGGTCATCTCTACTCCCCCTTTCCAGTAATGAGCCATCCACCATTTATAGGAGTTTCCATATGGTTTTGTAAAACCATCTCCTACGAAGGGGTCGATAAAACTAGCTCTACTGTAAATAATCGGTCTTCTTCCGAATGCTTTTTCAATAGCCTCTAAGTATCTTTTTAAATTAGAACTAAATTGAGAGTTAGATGCGCCGTGGTGGAGTTCTATATCTGCTGTAATGGGTAGCTCTCCGATATCACTTCCTACGGTTTTCACTAAACTATTTACTTGAGCATCTACATTCTCCAATGGATAAAATACATGGTATGCAGTTCGTGGTATTCCAACTCGCTTTGCCTCAACCCAGTTTCTGTTAAACCATTTATCAGTATATCCCCA
>Ga0307378_10011278_pt1 | contig 11523 bp, 7 predicted proteins | sample UN1MG_FD_202238 | JGI IMG/M metagenome (GOLD analysis project Ga0307378, IMG submission 202238) | Soil microbial communities from Risofladan, Vaasa, Finland - UN-1 | ecosystem: Environmental > Terrestrial > Soil > Coastal area > Acid sulfate soil | place: Finland: Risofladan, Vaasa | collected...
ATATTAACTATTTCAGGTTTGTATTTTTGCATAGCGATATAACACGCTTTATCTAACACGTGATCGGAAATAAGCCACTCAAATTCGTTTGGATAATTGAGTTCAAGATCGCCATATACTTCTAAACCACGCATTCCTGTGGAAGATGCGGATTCAATTAATTGCTGATACATATATTTTCCCGCTAAATAGTTTGCTACTCTAAGCGTTAGAATGTGCTTTTTGTCTAATTTCTTCTCTTTCTCTTCAATTAATTTAGAATTTTGGATTTCAATGAAATTTTTAAATACGAAAATTAATTCTTGCGATCTTTTTATTTTTTCGTTGAAATATTTGTCTTTCTCTCTTAGATTCGTAATACCAATTGTGATTTTATCAATTTTTCCTTTATAATATTGAAGTTTAGTTTCTATTTTTTCTTGAAATACCATCCATCGATAAAATTCTTTCTCTAAAATAGGATCAATATCGCTACCAAAAGTTTTTTTTCTTACTTCCTGATCTAATTCTTTACTTTCAGGAAGTTCTGCTTTTTTAAATCTCTCTCTTATCCTCCCTAGACTAATCATTATTTTCCCCCTTTTTTATCTGGTAATTGTTTAGAAACATCAATATTAATAGGTGCTTGTGTTCCCTTATCTCCTTCAATTTTTTCAACAATCATTCCTTTTTCTGCTTCTGTTATTGCTTTATCTAATTGTCCTAGCGCCTGTTCGGTAGCTACGCCTGACATCAAAAAATAATTTTGCATTTGTTTCATAAATCTTTCAACCGCATTTCTAGCACTGGTTGAAATATCTGGATATTCATCTATCTTTTCAATTGGATATAAGAAATCCTCACCTTGATCGAAATCAGTATCTGTATAAGTATCTAAAATAGTTTCACCACCATGTTCTTCTAAATGTTTTCTTATAACGTATTGTTGAACTGTAAATAAACCCAACAAATACAGAAACACAATTAAACCGAAAACTAAAATAATTTCAAATAAACCAAGAGCAAGAATAAGCATTATCAAAAATAGAAGGATATAGGATGAAGCGTATTCAATTTTAATAAAGAATTGTTTTCCACGATACCATTTTGTTGGTTCATTCATTTTATTTCGTTTAAAAATACCTTTTTAGTGGTAATTAACTAAGTTAAATTATGGTGCGGTTCATTTTAAATTTGATTCCTTCCGATCACAGAATCAATGATTATGTGAACTTGGATTTCTCTTAACTTTCAATATTTTATAAATAAAATAATCAGTTAGAAGTGAAAAAAAGAAAAAAAACAACCCGGTTCATTTTAAATTTGATTCCTTCCGATCACAGAATCAATGATTATATGAACTTGGATTTCTCTTAACTTTCAATATTTTATAAATAAAATAACCAGTTAGAAGTGAAAAAAAGAAAAAAAAACAACCCAAAAATAAAGTAATGGAAATTCATATCTGTTCCAAAATAATTAATTTCTTCAGGAAAATTCCTAGAAATTGACGAAACTACTATTGATAGAAAGAAAACCGATGCTAACCCAACGATAAATGTTATTAAACAGGTTATTTTCGAATCCTTTTCTTTTTCCTTCTTTATCGTTGATATTTCAATTACCTCTCTCTATTTCTTCAATACGGAAATCCAGAAATCATTCGGCTTTCCTTTTTTATTTCTTACACGAACATTTACATTATTATAACGAATATTTAACATAGATAGCAATTTATTTACTGTTGATTTTTTATTACCACGTGGTAAAATCGTTAAAATTGCTCTTTTTTTATCTTCAGAAAATTCAAAATCTTTTATCGTTAGTAAATCACCACTTCCAGTTTTTTCAAAAGAACTCATTAACCAATGGCTTGGTTCAATAATATCTTTTGCTTTATGCTTCTTAGTATCTACATTAACAATATCAGAACGTGCGGGATCTTTTATCCATTCCTTAGTTAATGTTTTCGATGTTTTTTTTGCAGTTCTGGATTCATCTGCTCTTCTAGAACGAAGTGAACGTTTTTCGTGAATTTTTTTTGCTTCCAAAAAACTATAATCTTTAATTTTTTTTGCCATTTTAATACCTTTTACTTCAATTTTTTTCAATTTAATGATTGCTTACTAATTTATTGCTTTTATTTTTTATTTAATCAAACTCTTTTCTAAGAATATTTTTGTTGCAAGAAAGATAACAACCTTCAAAACGATGTAAATAAGAATCATTAAAATTATATCGTTAATATCACCACCAAGATTATCTTGGATTATTGCTAATACTCCCATTGTCCAAATTATTGCAGAAATAAACAACGCAACGAACCATCTAAGCGACATTTTATTTATCCCATCGTTTAATTCCCAAAATCCTTTAGTTGCAGATTGCCAAAAAACACCTTGTAAGATGAAATATGAGATAAAACGAGAAATTCCAGATGTTACGATGCTTATAATAAAAGTAAACAAAACTAAAAGCCAATAATCTATTGAAAAAAGGTAAATGATAGAATCTTCTTTTAAAGTAAGCAAATTAAATTGGATTGCAACTGTTAAAAATAATACTCCCGAAAGTAAAGTATGAAAGAAGTAATATACTAGGCGATCACCATGAATACGATGACCACGCATCCTTTCTGGTTTCACATACATTTCCTGCGAATTTATCTCTATCGATTGCTTCTTTTTTTTAGAAACCATTCTTTTCACCATTTATAGACTACAGCTATCCTCTTTCGTGTCAATTTTCTAGCAAATAAATACAAAAATAACGCATAAAAACAATAATAAATAATTATACTAAACCACCAAATAATTGTAATATCTCCAATAACATAAATCCCAAAATAAACGATAATAACAGGCGAATATCTAATAGCATCAAATCCTTCTAATCCTTCAAAAATCTCGGAATAATAAAAGAATACGGATAAAAAACTAATTACATAGAAAAATAACAACATAGATAATATCCCTAATATTGCAGAAGCAAAAATCATGTATTGCTTAATTGCTTTTCCCATAAAGAAAGGAACAACTACGCTAATAACTATTGCGATTGATTCAATAAGCATAAATATAATGAATATATTGAACATTCCATCAGCACTTTCTGTATAAGGTAAAATTATATCCAAAAAAAGCTGTGCTGATAACACCATAATCATAAAAAAAATCAATAATGTAAACAAACTACCTGCAATCAATGAGTTGATTATTCCTTTTTTTACCTGAATTGGAAGCATTTTAATCTCACCTAATCGTAAACTGTTGGAAAATGTATTCCTATTACAATACTTAAACAAACTAAACTAGAGATTGCACCGATTATTCCAATATAGAATAAAATTTTCCATTTTAATTTCCATTCTTTTAAATCCTTCATGATATCACACAAATGTTAAAGTAAATATTCCTGAAGCAATTGCAGTTGCTAAGTTTAAAATAAAATGTCCTAAAATATTAGCACTTAAATCATCCCATACCGAATAAAATATTGCTAATACCATTCCACCAATAAATAACGCAATCATCATGTTTACGTCATCGTAATAATTCCTGTGTATAAATGCGAAAAATAAAGACGTAACGCCAAAACCTAAAACTGTTAATGGGCGAAAATTTAAGTCAAAATTACCTAATAGCTTCGTTTTCATTATTTTGTCAGGATCAGGATCATTAATTCGAAAAGAGAGTTTCTTAAAAATTGAAATCCACAATCCACGAAAAAACATTTCTTCTGCAACGCTAGCAAAAATGATAGATAATCCTTTTTCAATATTTTCAATTGTGAATGGTAATAACGATAAAACTTGTATAAAAAATATAAACAGAAATAAAATCAAACCACGTGGAAGTGTATAAAGAGAAAATGGTTTAAATGGTAAACGCTTTTTTTTAGATGTTAAAATTCCCTTAGTTCCTGTTCTAAGTGGATCAATTAAAAGAATTGCCATTAGGCAAAAAAGCATTTCCATCATATTAATTCTTCCCCACGAACTCAGATAGCGTAATCCAATGATTCCTAATCCGCCAATAGCGATAATGCTAATTAATAAATCCATTTTGGTTATACATAAGGTTTCTGGATTCTCAAAATAATCGTCTTGATTTCCAGATACTTTTTTATAACTCATATTTTTTCACCTAATCAATATAAATATCTTTATTTTTATAATATGGTTTATCTTTATCATTTAATTTTCTTCGATTTTTTTTAATAATACTTTTTACTTCAAATGGAATTGATGCTGTGTCTTTTTTAAATCTAACATATAATATGATTATAATAAACAAAATGAAAAAAACAAATATCCCAAACCAAAACAGTAAATTTATCGAATTTATTAAAGGAATAGGATTTACTGGAACAGTTGTTTCGTAAAACCCGAAATTAACGGTTTTATATTCTTCATCTAAATCAGCATCTTTTTCTTCGTCTATCGTTCCATTGACATACGAAATCAGCTCATATACGATATTAGGAAATAATTTCAATTCCGCATATCCCTGTGCTTCTATAAATCGTTCAATTGAAATCGTTCCACGTGTAATTTTAACGATAATCGATTGCGTGTTATATTCGTTATTGATTATAAGCGTATATGCACAAATAAAAATGCTATATTCCTTTAAACCACTTAATTTTACGATTTCATGATACAGCGTTGAATTAAAATAATCTAACACTAAAAGATCAGCATAATCTGATTTTATCGTATTAAATCCAAAATCAGTCCTGGTATCGTTGATATAAAACTTTACTTCATCTCTATTCACTACGCCATAGAAGTTATATAATCCAAGATAGATCTCGTAATACGTCGTGTTAATCATATAATTCTTAGATTCGTTTAAGACAATTGTTAAGGAATGAAAAGAAAAGTCCTCTTGGTTTGTAAAATTAAACACGTATGTATTTGTTGCTAATTGATATTCTATAATCTCGTTTGGGAAAATTACGCTTTCAATTGTAGAACTTCCTAACGATAAACTATAATTAACCAATTCCTGAGATTTGCTTATGAGTTTTAAGCTGTATAGATTTATTAAAATATCGTATTCGTAAATTCCAGAAGTATTTATCATTTGATTGAATAATGTAGTGTTTAGAAAATCTATTACAATTATACTCACGATTTGATCTTCTATGGTGTTAAATCCAAAATCTGCTCTATCACCTTCAATGTAGAATTTTAAGAGATTATGATCGATAGCCAATCCCACATTGGTGTAAATTGAGAAATATACGTTTTTAGGATACTCTGGTGTTGTAGTTGCTACACCAAAAGACTCAATGTGAGAATTATCTGTTAGATTCACAACTCTGGAAGAATAAAGTGTTGTATTGATAAAATAAATAGTTATGTTATACTCTATATTTGGAAGGAATCTATATGTCAATCCAAACTGTTTTGGGATTACTTGTGTCATCCAAACCCCAGAATCAACCTGCGTTATGTTCACAATTATATCTTCGTATGTAAATTGATTTAAGATTATTAAAGAATAAATTTCAATAAAGAGATTATATTCAGAATTGTCGTATGCATTGGCATCTATTGTTTCATTTGCCAATTCATTACCAAAAAAATCCAAAATTACCAACTCTAATGTATCTTCTAACATTGAATTGAATCCAAGAGATTTTATTGCATCATTAATGTAAAATCTGACAAAATCGTGATTGATTCCCAATCCATCATAAGTGAACATGCTGAAATAGATTGTTTTCAATGAACTATTCAATTGAAATGCTTTATTCTGATCCAATAATGTAATAAAATCTCTATTAACACCATACTCATCATAAAAGAAAATTTGATAATATCGTGAAGCCAACATGAATTCTATTATATTTCCACTTAATAAAGGATATATGTAAGATCCGTTTATGCTGATTGTAGTTTGTATTTCCATCAAGTTTTTTAATTGTAATAAATATACCTCCAAATTAATATTTATGAAATCAGACACTTGTTTCTCTTCGTTTGATATAATTAGACTACCAAATTTATCGTATATATCGAAATATATAAAGGTTCCTTGATCTACTTCAAAAATATCGGTGTATAATGGTACTATATCGTAAGAACCATCAAGACTTCTATTAACATACACATTATAATCGGAAAATGTTAAAGGTGTGTTATCCATAGTAAGCAATCTTACTTTTGATTGTTGTGTTATTGTTGGGACATAAACCCATTGTAATTGTCCTGTTTCTGGAATAGTAATATTTTGATTTATTCTTTCGTATTCTCCACCCCCAATTAACTCGTAAACTCTTATATTATATTCGTCTGGTGTCAAATAAATACCTTTCACACCATGAGAGACAACAAGCATGTTTGCATAATCTCCTACAGGTGTGTATTTATATGTTTTTACGTCGTGAATTTTCACATAATCCTTGTCGTCAAACGTGGATTGTATTTTTAATTGGTCAAATTCCAAATTTTCGGAAGCCACTACTTTAACCGTTCTACGATTGAAATTAGTATTTCCAGAAGGAGATACAACTAATGTTTTTTGAACAACACCATCTTTATATAAAATCAAATTAATTTGAGAATCTGAATTTGTTTGGCAATCAATTTCATAGTAATCACCAGAAGCAAGAGTATAATGAAAACCGTAATCAACACTTTTCAATCCAATCGATTCTAATATGTTTGTTTGCATATACATGTAATCGTCTCCGAAATAATTTTTGGACATACCTGTGCGGATCATATATGGATCATTGGAAGTAGAATATTCTTTTGTAAATAAACCCACATTAAGAGAAAATCCTGTCACTAAAAACATATAATAAGTGCTATAATAAATGCTTGTATCCCAATAATACCATTTATATACTGTATCTATTAAATTTTCATCTTGATAATCTTCAATAGCTGGTTTATTATTCCAAGTTATTGTTGCTTCATTAAAACTCGATGTGTTATAACATTCTACTGTTGAATCTGTTTCTGTAATACTTCTTACTGCTACTGTATTTGCACCTGTTTGGTTCAATTTTTGATAATTTGATGAATCAACAAACGAAACATAAGATTGAGTAGAAGCGTATGGATTTCCCACATACATGTACCAATCACTACCATAATTAGAATCAACATTGCCTAAACCAGAACTTACATACGAATCTCCAGTACACGCAACAGAATAATCAAATACCTCACTCGCAACATCTACTAAATCCCAATAATCTGTATCAATATCATCGTGAAAATCTTCAACAGGAACCGTTGTAGCATTTTGTAAAATCCATCGTGTTGTATAATCGGATTCAGAAATTCCCTCAAAATTAGGTGGATACGAAATTACTTCGTAAGAAACCCACGCTGTGTAATATATACTTCCTAATATTTCCCATCTCACGTTCCATTGTCCTAACTTATCAAATGATGTGGTATGAATCAAATCCAACTTATCAACCAAAAGAAATTCAACATAATCGATAGATAACGTATGTATTGTCGAAGCGTGATAAGTTATATATTGTAATTTTACATTACCACTTCCATCGAAGTATTGATTTACGTTGCTCGTTATGGTATATGTTTCCTGATACTCCGAAGTTCTTGTTGCCGACCACAATTGAACCCAAGTAGACGTTTCGTCATTCCATATTTTAGTGGTTGTTGCTGTAGACAACGATGTAAAGTGGTTTGATGTTATTTTAAGAGCAATTTTATCGTCTCTTAGGTAATTAGAAAAAACAGGAGATTGAACTGTAAAATCTAATTCTGCATCGTTTGGAGTTATAACTTGATAATACATGGTTAATTGGTCGATATACATGTAAAAATTACTCGAATACGATGCAGTCTGGAATCTGATTTTAATCGTATTTCCACCAGAAACCTTGTTTGGATTTGCCACCAGATCGTAAGAGTTGGTTATCCAAGATGTTCCCGTATTGGATTGTAATTCTAACCACGATGTTGCCACATAATCCCAAATGTCTAAGTCGCAATCAACCGAAACCGATGTCCTATAATCGTAGTATAAAGTTAATGGACTTCCTGATGGAACTGCCCACGAAATCTCGTAATCAAAAGAATAGGTTGGTGTATTGTAATATGTGGTTAATTGATCGATATACATGTAAAAATTACTCGAATACGATGCAGTCTGAAATCTGATTTTAATCGTATTTCCTCCAGAAACTTTATTAGGATTTGCAGAGAGATCATAATTCGATGTAATATAACCCGTTCCCGTATTGGATTGTAATTCTACCCAACTACCTCCACCTGCTACATAATCCCAAATATCTAAATCACAATCTACCGAAACAGAAGTTGCGTAATCATAATATAAAGTTAATGGATTTCCTGTTGGAACTGCCCACGATACCTCATAATCGAAAGAATAAGTTGGAGTATTGTAATATGTGGTTAATTGATCGATGTAATGTAAAAAATTACTTGCGTAAGCACCCGATTGAAACCTAACCCTTACTTGTCTACTACCACTTACTTTGTTTGGATTTGTCGCCAAATTGTAAGTGCTCGTTTGCCAACCCGTTGTCGTTGCAGTTCGTAATTCTGTCCATTCTGTCGAAACCCAATCGTAAATATCCAAATCCATTTTTACAGCAACACTTGTTGCATAGTCGTAGTATAGCGTTTGAGCAGTTCCCGATGGAAATATCCACGTCATAGAATAATCGAAAGAATAGGTTGGAGTATTGTAATATACAGCTAATTGGTCTATATAATGTAGAAAGCTACTTGCGTATGCCGATGATTGAAACCTAACTCTCACTTGATTGCTTCCCGAAACTTTGTTGGGATTGGCTACCAGATCGTAAGTGCCTGTTTGCCACGCAGTTGTTGTTGCAGTTCTTAATTCCACCCAAGTCGTCGAAACCCAATCGTAAATATCCAAATCCATTTTTACAGCAACACTTGTTGCATAGTCGTAGTATAGCGTTTGAGCAGTTCCCGATGGAAATATCCACGTCATAGAATAATCAAAAGAATAGGTGGGAGTATTGTAATATGTGGTTAATTGATCGATGTAATGTAAAAAGCTACTTGCGTATGCCGACGATTGAAACCTAACTCTCACTTGATTGCTTCCCGAAACTTTGTTGGGATTAGCTACCAGATCGTAAGTGCTGGTTTGCCAAGCAGTTGTTGTTGCAGTTCTTAATTCCACCCAAGTCGTCGAAACCCAATCGTATATGTCTAAATCCATTTTTACGGCAACAGAAGTCTTATAATCATAATATAAAGTCTGTGCAGTTCCTGATGGAAATATCCACGTCATAGAATAATCAAAAGAATAGGTGGTTATAGGGATTTGATAATATACAGCTAATTGGTCGATGTACATATAAAAATTACTGGAATATCCTGCCGTTTGAAATCTTACTCTTACTTGATTCGTGCCAGAAACCTTGTTCGGATTTGACGCCAAATTATAAGAATTAGTTATCCAAGATGTTCCTGTGTTAGATTGAAGTTCTACATACGAAGTCGAAACCCAATCGTAAATATCCATATCACAGTCCACTGCAACCGAAGTCATATAATCGTAATAGAGTGTTTGAGGTGTTCCCGTTGGAATTGTCCATTCAACCGTATAATCAAATTCTGCAGGTTCTTCGGGTATTAAATCGAGTTCTATAATCTTAAAATAATAAAGAACTATATATCTGGACGAAGTACTGTAAGCCTCTCTTAATTCTACAGTATTCACATTTTCGTAAACTTGATTATCAAAATCTAACGAAGCCCCACCCACTACTGCTACTCCATTAATGTATAAATATATACTCTGTCCTCCACCTATTACATTTATCGATAATTCTACATCGTGTCCTGTTAAAGCAGGATCAAAAAATAGGTTCATGTCAAATATCTCGTACGGACGTTTTGTACTGCGATAATAAGCCCCATCGTCAGTTTGAGTGTTTAAAAGAGTGCCATCGTAATACGATCCAGCGTTATAGGTGACGCTGTTTATATAATTTGGATCTCCATCGCTTGCAGGACTATAAGGAGACGATGTTAATGTAGAATACACTCCGTTGTTTGAAATTATGTCCTGTGCGGTTGTTCCACTTCCTTTCGTGAAAGCAAATTCACTCCATTGAGAAGGAGAGTCGTAATCGTAGTTATACGATGTAGTGCTTCCAGAAGTTAAAGTAGAATACACACCGTTATTAGTCAATATGTCTTGTGCAGTTGTTCCAGAACCTTTAGTAAAACTAAATTCTCCCCATTGAGAAGGAGAATCGTATGCATAATTACTAGTTATTCCAGACGTTAAAGTTGAATACACTCCGTTGTTGGATAATATATCCAACGCTGTTGTTCCAAATCCTTTCGTGAAAGAAAACTCGCCCCATTGGGCAGGTGAATCGTATGCGTAATTATTAGTTATTCCAGATGTTAAGGTGGAATACACATCATTGTTGCTTAATATATCTTGAGCAGTAGTTCCAGAACCTTTCGTGAACCCGAATTCTCCCCACTGAGCTGGAGAATCGTAATCGTAATTATTAGTTATGCCAGAAGTAAGAGTAGAATACACTCCGTTGTTATATATTATGTCTTGAGCTGTCGTACCAGATCCTTTCGTAAAACCGAATTCTCCCCACTGAGCTGGAGAATCGTAATCGTAATTATTAGTTATACCAGATGTTAAGGTGGAATACACATCATTGTTGCTTAATATATCTTGAGCAGTAGTTCCAGAACCTTTCGTGAACCCGAATTCTCCCCATTGTGAAGGAGAATCGTAATCGTAATCAGTTGTCGTTCCTCCATCTGATGTAAAAACCGAATACGCATTATCATCTATATGCATGTAATCTGTATCGTCAAACTCTCCTTTCGTCATTGAAACATCGGTGTAATGAGGAGTTTGAGATTCGGAATTGTTCACATAGGAAACGCTTTCGTTATATTGGATCATAGTAGGAACATAAGTCTTTTGAAAATTGGCGTCAGTATAAACATGGTCTAAATCGGCGTCATCGTAATAATTATCTAAATTAAAATCGTAATTATTGTTAGCGTATAATACGGGATCGCTGGAGGTTTGTAAATTGGTAGGTTGATCAGCCAAATCATCTGGAAAACGATTAAAAAAAACAGGTAATATAAAAAGTAATAAAAAAAAACTTGTAATAATTAATTTACTATGTCTTTTCATTTTTACCATCTCTTTTTCTATTCTCCATACTTATCGATTCTCTTTTTTTTTAAAAGGTTAAATAACGCAATTTGATACAAACAGAATATTACAATTGTAACAATTAAAAAACTATAAAAGAAATAAAGTGAATTGTAAGATATTTGTTTTTGGTATTCAAAATACCAAAAAAGACTACTAGGATCGCCAAAATTAAATAGCGAACCCAAACACCAATGAAGTGATTCACCAAAAAGATTTACGAAAGAAACGATTAAAACGAGCATATTTTTCCTTTTCATCGCAAAAATTAAAAAAAACAAACTCGTAATTGACGATCCTAAACTTCCTGCAATCACTTCTAACCAAAAGATGTCGTAATTTACCC
>Ga0307378_10011283_pt1 | contig 11521 bp, 7 predicted proteins | sample UN1MG_FD_202238 | JGI IMG/M metagenome (GOLD analysis project Ga0307378, IMG submission 202238) | Soil microbial communities from Risofladan, Vaasa, Finland - UN-1 | ecosystem: Environmental > Terrestrial > Soil > Coastal area > Acid sulfate soil | place: Finland: Risofladan, Vaasa | collected...
AGCGGTCGTTGAAGCCCATGGTGATGTCTTCGCCCTTGTAATCCACTTCCATCTCGGAGTAGGAGCTTCCGAAGTTCGGGTTCTTGCTCTCCAGCGCCAGCATGTCCCTGGTAAAGGCGAACTTAACCGCGCGGGCCTTCTCATCAACCATGATGGACACGCGGCGCAAGTTCTTGATCAGCTCCTCCTTCGCGATCACGGCATGCTTGTCGCAACCCTCGATAATCACACGCCGATAATCCGGGAACTTGCCGTCCACCAGCCGCATGATCAGCACCGTGTCGTTCGCCGACACCGCGGCCATCTTCTCCTTGATCGCCAGGCCCACCTTGCCCTCGGCATCATCCAGTATCTTCAGGGCCTCCGCCATGCCCTTGCGCGGCATGATAACGCCGCTCTCCATCTTGAGCCCGGCAAACTCGTCAAGCTGACGCTCGATCATGGCCAGACGATGGCCATCGGTCGCAACCATGCGCAAGCCCTTGCCGTCCTCCATCTTTTCCGTGAAGATACCGTTAAGGCTGAAACGAGCTTCCTCGCCGGCGGTCGCGTAAATGGTCTTTCCGACCATCTCCTTAAGCACCTCCGCCGGCACCTCGATGAACTTGAAGTCTCCGGGATCCGGAATCTTCGGGTATTCATCGGAGGACATGCCCATAAGCTCGAACCGGATCTTGCCGCTCTTCACCTCGACATGGAACTCCTCGCTCGATTCGAGCGACACCGGCCCTTCCGGGAGCTCCTTGACAATGTCGTAAAGCTTCCTGGCGTTCAGGGTCAGGGTCCCTTCCGTATGCAGATCAACCGGACACTTGTCCATGACCGTGACCTCAAGATCGGTGGCGATGACATCGAGGCTGTTCTCGCCGGCCCGCAACAAGGTGTTGCTGAGAATGGGCATGGCGTTCCTCTTCTCCACGATTCCCTGCACTTTGGACAGGCTCTTTATGAACGAGTCCCGTTCTATGATGAGCTTCATCTTTTTCCCCCTCCAACGTTTGTCAACAGCTCTGTCTTCTCTAGTTCTTATTTTTATAAAAAATTACAGTAATATCAAGCCGCGTGGAAAAGCGGAAAAACATCGGGACAGCGCCTTGTATCCATATCATTGCCGTAAGGTTAGTCATCTTTCATCGCTGATGCATACATTTGGTGAAAGCGGTGTGGAAAAGCTCTGCAAAGTTTTACCGGCTGGGCGCGTTATGTTTTTCCACAACAGTACCACTGAATTATTAATGCTCAATCAACAGCCTCATTATCCGTTTTGGTTGAGTTGTCGCTTCAGCGCTTCGAGATGTCTTCGAAGCTCGAAGTCGGTGTTGCGGTCAATGCCGATCTTGCGGCACGAGTGAATGACGGTTGAATGGTCGCGTCCTCCGAAGGCCTGGCCGATCTCGGGAAATGATATTTTGCAGTGCTCGCGGCATAAGCACATGGCGATCTGGCGGGGAACAACATACTTGCGGTTTCTTTTGGGCGAAGTGAGGTCAGAGACCTTGATCTTGAAGTATGCGGCTACGACTTTCATGACCTTGTCGGAGGAGAGGCCGGAGCCGTGGTCATCGAGAATGGCGTGGAGCACTTCTTCGGCCAGCTCGATGGTGATGGGGGAGCCGGAAAGGGAGGCGATGGCGGAGAGACGGATCAGCGCGCCTTCCAGCTTGCGGATGTTGGACTTGATCCGCTCGGCCAGGAACACCGCGATCTCGCCGGGAAGCAAGATGCCTTCCTTTTCCGCGTTGTACTTCAGGATCGCCAGGCGCGTCTCGAACTCGGGAGGCTGGATGTCAACGATAATGCCGCTCTCGAAACGGCTCCGCAACCTCTCCTCCAAGGTCGTCATTTCCTTGGGAAACTTGTCGGAGGTGAACGCGATCTTGCGGCCCGCGGAGTAGAGGTCGTTGAAGGTATAGAAGAATTCCTCCTGGGTCCGGTCCTTGCCCGCGATGATCTGGATGTCGTCCATCAATAAAAGGTCGCACTCCTTGCGGAAGCGCTTTCTGAAGAGGTCCATTTTTTCCTGGCGGATGGCCTGGATCATCTCGTTCATGAACGACTCGGCCTGGAGGCAGATGATGTGGAGCTTGGGGTTCCTGCGGTACATCTCGTTGCCGATGGCGTTCAGGAGATGGGTTTTGCCGAGGCCGACACCGCCATAGATGAAGAGCGGGTTGTAGTTGCTGGCCTTCTTTTCGGCCACGGCCATGGACGCGGCGTGCGCGAACTGGTTTGAGCGGCCGACGACGAAGTTGTCGAAGATATACTTGGGGTTGAGGCCGAGATGCGGGGGCGGCACGGGGGCGGCCGGCTTTTCCTTGACGCTTTTTGCCGGAGCGTGGGCGCCGGCGTCCCGGGCGGGCGCGGCCGGACCCGGTTCTCCGATCTCGAAGACGAACTTGACGGGCTTGCCCACGGCGCCTTTGGCGGCGCGGTCGAGCTGCTCGCGATAGTTCTTCTTGATCCAATCGGAAATGAAGGAGTTAGGAGTCTCGACGACAAACTCGTCCTTTTCCATGGACTTGAGCCTTAGCTCCGAGAACCAGCTTGCCAGGCTTTTCGGATCGAGCTCCCTCGACAATTCCTGGATGATGTTTCTCCAGACTTTTTCTTTTTGCATTTTTTGCCGCGCCTGTTTATTTGTGGTTGACAACCATCTATTGACTTTTGTTACACCGGAAAAATTATCCACAGGTTTGTCCACAACTGTGGAAAAGTTTTAAAGCTGCTTCAAGGTCAATACGATCAGCCGGGCCGCTCCACCCGTGAAGGGTGATACCCGGCAGGTCTGATCCGCGCCTTAACTTGTTCAGCTCAGCGTCATCTTCTGGTCGGCGGAAAATTTTTTTTTGCGAAGGAAAAATTTCGCATCGAGTGATGAGGACAATAGCAGAGCGGAGTTAAATGTCAAGAGAAAAAAAACGGGTCACGCGAATAGTTCACATTTCTCATTCATCCGCTTCGCGTCGAGCGATGTTCTAACCTGCGTGAAAATCAGAATCATGGTTGATGAATCGTTAGCTTCAGCGCAAAAGCGGGCGCGGCTACGGGATCGTCGCGCACGGCAGCGCCGGTTTTTACGCGGTCGCGGGCGGTCGCCCGCGAGGGCAAATTGGGAAAGTAGTCAAGTAGCCGGCAGCCAGAAGCCGGGCAATCGGCACGATCTTTTTCCTGGCTACTGTCCACGGGCTACTGTCTACTATTTAGGTGGCGCGTGAGGAGTTCTGGGCAAGTCCGCTTCTAGAAATGTTCTTGAGCTCCTCGGAGAGCTCGCGCAGGGTTTGCATGGCCTTCTCGGTTTCCTTGGCGCCTTTCTCGACTTCTGATGCGACCTCGGAGACTTCCATGATGGTTGAGACCATCTGCTCGCAGGCGGTGGTCTGCTGGCGGGTGGACAGCGTGATTTCGGTGGACGCTTTCAGCGTTTGTTCAACCATGTCGAGGATGTTCTGGAAGCTCTGGTTCATGCGGTCAATGATAACCTGCGCCTCCAGCGAGCTTTTCGAGCTTTGCTCGGTGACCATGACGGCGGTGTTGGTGGCGGATTGGATTTCCTCGATGATCTGGCGCACGGTTTGCGTGGATTCCAGGGTGCGGCCGGCGAGCCTGCGGATTTCCTGGGCGACCACGGAAAATCTTTTACCGGCTTCGCCGGCGCCCGCGGCCTCGATCGCGGCGTTGAGCGCCAGGAGGTTGGTCTGCTCGCTGATTTCGTTGATGATCTCGATGATGCCGCTGATCTTCTGGCTCTTGGCCCCGAGTTCAACCATGCGTTTGGCCAGCTCCTCGCTCTTTTCGGACATGTCCTTGACCTGGAAGATGGCGTCGGCCAGCTCGACCTTGCCCTGGTCGGAGGCCGAGGAGGTCTGGCGGGCGTAAGAAGACACTTCTTCGGCGGTGTCGGCGATGCGGGTGGCGGAGGCCGCGATTTCCTTGCTGGTTGACGAGGCCTCGAACACGGACGCGGCCTGTTCGGTGGCGCCGGAGGACTGCTGGGCGCTGATGGTGTACATGTCGGTGGTGGTCTTGGAGATGAGGTCTATAGTGGAGGAGAGGCTCTCCACGATCATCTTGGTGCGTTCCATCTGGTTCTCGATGTTTCCGGCCATCTCATTAAAGGCACGGGCCAGCACTCCGACCTCGTCATTGGTATTGATCTCGATCTTGGTGTGCAGCTCTCCCGCTCCGAAATTTTTCGCGGCGTCGGCCATGATCAGGATGGGCTTGATGATCATTTGGCGGAGGAAGCCGGTAATGATGGCGCCGATGATGACCAGGAGCGCCATCACCAGGTAGCCGATGTCGAGGATGGAGCTGCTTAAGTCGTGGATGTGCTGGCTGGAAATTCCGACTCGGGCCCAGCCCACGGTCTGCGGAGCCGCGGGGACCTCGCCGGCTTCGGCTTCCACGGTCGAGGAATCGGCCACACCCGAGGTTTTCGTGCCGATCGGCCGGGCCACGTCCATCACATAAGCGTCGCTAATGGACACCTCTTCCTTGGCCGCGACCTTGCTCGCGCGCGGCAGGGCCGGGAAGGTAAAATCCATTTCGTTGAGTCCCTGCACAAAGTATGAAAATATTTTTTCTCCCTTCTGGTTGTAAAACAGGATGTAAACGATGCCGGGGTCGTCCTTGGCCGCGTCCGCCGCGCTCTCCAGCATCTTCTGCTGGCCCACCATGACCCCGAGCCGGCCCTTCTCCGCCAGCGATGAAGTGAGCAGCTCGCCCTTCGCGACGAGCGCCGCCTTTTCCGAACTCTCGAATTTGCTGGTGAAACGAAAGATGAGCGCGAAAACCACAAGCCCCATCACCACGAACGAGCTCACCAGGATGGCAATCATCCGAAACGTGAGCCGGCCCGCCACCCGGGCGGCGAAAATCCGGTATGCTTCTTTTAAATCCATAGCGGGACCGTTTCCTTAAGCACTCTGATTATGTAAAGAAAAAAATCAAAGGTCAAGCCTCGCTAATCTTTGCCTGCTTTGACTCCGTTCGGGGCTGTGTGTTTAAATCTTATATCGGCCATTGAGGGAAGACAGAGTTTTGCCGCGGATGAACGCGGATAAGATTAACCTCTTATTTAATCCGCGTTCATCCGCGGCTAAAAAACAGCCGCGGCTTCTCCCGGAACGCGTAGGGAGCTCGACCGGAGGCGGCCTTCGATTGCCCTAAAAGGAGTAATCCCATGATTGACCGGATCAAAGGATACTTCGAGTTCGAGAAGCATGGCGCGGATTTGCGCACCGAGGTGATGGGCGGGGTGACCACGTTCATGACCATGGCTTACATCATTTTCGTGAACCCGATCATTTTGTCGAACCACGAGATCGGCGCGGGCATGGACTTCAACGGGGTGATGATGGCGACGTGCCTGGGCTCGGCGGTGGCGACGCTGGTGATGGCCCTGGTGGCGCGGTATCCGATCGCGCTGGCGCCGGGGATGGGCCTGAACGCTTTTTTCAGTTTTGAGATTGTGAAGGGGTTCGGGGTGCCGTGGCAGACGGCGCTGGGCATGGTTTTTGTCGCGGGCGTGATTTTTCTGCTGCTCACTTTTTTCCGCATCCGGGAGATGCTGATCAACGCGGTCCCGGACACGCTCAAGCATTCGATCGCGGCGGGGATCGGATTGTTCATCGCGTTCATAGGTCTGCAGCACGCGGGCCTGGTGCGGGGCAGCCCGGCCACCCTGGTCGAGCTCGGCGACCTTTCCAGCCCGGCGGTGCTGATCAGCCTGGCCAGCATCGCGGCCACGGCGGTGATGCTGGTGGCGGGGGTGCGCGGCGCGATTTTATGGGGCATCCTGGCGGCGGGGGCGCTGGGTCTGCTTTTTGGCGAGATCCGGCCGGCGGACAACATGGCATTGCCCACGCTGCGGCCGTTCCAGTGGCAGGCGCTGGTGCTGGTGCTGATCTTTTTCGGCACGGGGCTTGGCTTGCACTGGAAAAAAATCTGGGGCGCGTTCGGCATGGGCGCGGTTGCGGCGATCACCGCCGGACTGATTGCGGGTTGGATCAAGCTGGGGGCCGGGAGTATCGTGGCGCGGCCGCCGTCAATGGCGGCGGTGGCGTTCAAGCTGGACGTGGTCGGCGCGTTCTCGCATTGGCAGTGGTTCTTCCTGGCGCTGGCGCTCTTGTTTTTCGCGCTGTTCGACACGGTGGGGACGTTGATCGGGGTGTCGGAGCAGGCGGGCTTCATCAAGGACGGGAAGCTGCCGCGGGCGACGCAGGCCCTGGCGGCGGACGCTTGCGGCACGATCGCGGGGTCGCTCTTCGGCACCAGCACGGTGACGTGCTACATCGAGAGCGCGGCGGGGGTTGCCGCGGGGGCGCGCACGGGGCTGGCGAGCGTGGTCACGGCGCTGTTGTTCCTGGCGGCGATGTTTTTCGCGCCGCTGGCCAATATTTTGTCGGTGGGCATGGTGACGGCGCCGGCGCTGATCATCGTGGGGTGCATGATGATGGCGGGAATCGCCAAGATCCCGTGGCGGGATTACGCGGAGGCGGTGCCGGCGTTTTTGACCATGATGCTGATGCCGCTCACGTTCAGCATCTCGCGGGGGCTGGTGGCCGGTTTCATTTCGTGGCCGCTGCTCATGGCGGCCTCCGGCCGGGCGCGACAGGTGCACGCCTTCATGTACGTCCTGGCGGCGGTCCTGGCCGTGGCGGTGGCGCTGAGCTATGTAATATTATAAAGGCTCCGGCCGCGTAGCGGCTTGCCTCGTTGCATCCATTTGGCGGCCAAGCTATGATATGAAAGAAGATGGGATAAGCGGAGGTTTTTCAATATGACGCGGATACCGGCGCAATCTTTGCCTGAAGAGATGGCCAGTGCCCTGGAGAAGGTGGCGCGGGAGGGGGACCGCATCATTCTTGAGGACCACGGCCGCGAGGTTGCCATGCTCATTTCGATGCAGGATGCGGCTTTGCTGGAGGAGGTGGAAGACCTGCATGACCTGCGCGCCGCGCTGGAAGGCTTGCGGGAAGAGGGAGAGTTGATTCCGCTTGAGGAGATCAAAAAGAAGTATGGGGCATGACAATGCTTTTTCCGCTTTTCCACGCGGCTTGATATTACTGTAATTTTTTATAAGACTGGAACCATGCCCTATGAAGTGCTATTCAAGCCGGCTGCGGACCGCGACTTGGCAAAGATCAATCCCGCGGACCGTTCGCGCATCCTGCAGAAGATAGCAAGCCTCCAAGAAGACCCCCGGCCTCCGGGCTCACGCAAGCTGCATGGGCCGCAAAACATATACCGCTTGCGCTCGGGAAATTAACGGGTTCTTTACCAGGTCCGTGACCAGGAATTGATAGTTATCATCGTCCGCGCCGGGCATCGGCGCGAGGTTTACCGGGACAAATGAAGATGAACTTATATATCTTGAATCTTCTCCGCGATCTTGGCGTCTTGGCGTTAAACCTTATGCTCATTCTTCGTGGAGGGGGACATGACGGACCGCGATGATACGGTTTCCGGGAGCCTGAAGACGGGCGCGGACGCCGGGAGCCTGCCGGAGGGGCTTTACATCACGCTGGAGGTGATTGAGGGCCCGGACCAGGGCTTAAAGTATGGGATCAAAAGCACGCGCACGACACTGGGGCGCAAGGCGGCGGACGTGGTGCTCAACGATCCGACGGTGAGCAGCGTGCACGCGGTGATTGAGTTTGTGGGGTCCAAGCTTTTTCTCACGGACAACAACTCGACGAACGGGACCCATCTTAACGGCGAGCGGGTGGAGAGCGCTCCGCTTGGCAACCTTGACGAGATTCAGCTCGGGGACACGACGCTTCTGCTCTCGGTGGTGGAGGACAAGTACGGGGCGTTCGCCGAGCCCGCGGCGGAGGACACGAGCGAGTCGCGGGTCGGCATGGACGAGTCCACGATCGTTACCGGGGCCCTGCCCAACCCGGAGATTCCTCCGAACCTGCAGGTGGTCCTGGACGTAACGCACGGCCCGGACCAGGGCAAGGTGTTCAAGCTCGACCACAAGTCCACCGTGATCGGCCGGGGCTTCGGGGCCGACGTGCGTCTCACCGACCCCTCGGTCTCCAAGCGCCACTGCCAGGTCGAGGTCCACAACAAGGACAAGATGACCATCAAGGACCTGGCCTCCGCCAACGGGACCCGCCTCAACGACCACTACATCAGCGCCGTCAAAATCCGCCACGGCGATGTGGTGCACCTCGGCGAGACCGTGATCAAGATCCTCATCAACATCCGGAGATAATCGAAATATCAGAAAGAGTTTGTTTCGCGCAAAGGCCCAAAGCACGCGAAGATTAAAAAAAAAGATTCTTCTTTGCGTTCTTTGCGCCTTTGCGTGAATAACAACTCCTCATTTTTTCAATCAGCCGGAGAGGTTCCCGTCCCGGCCGGTCGTTGACAAAGGCCCGCCTTTCTCATATTCTGCTCTTGTTGCAGGCTTATGACGCATGAGTTTTGAAGAGGACATCAGGAAGACCGCTTCTTTCCTGCAGAAAAACACGGCGAAGAAGATGACGCCGATCACGCTGGCGTTCGCGGCGGGTATCGTCGTTTACATTACCGTGGTCTTGCAGGGGCTGCAGCCTCCGGAGCCGATGACCGACGTGCCGGCCTTTGCCAAGGACTGGGCCGTCTTCTGGTTTTTAGTGATGCTCCGGGTGTTCGTGCTTTTCCTGATTTTCGGGATGGGGATTAATACCCTGTTGTTCGAGATCTGGTCGAGCGCGCGGAACCGCGAGGTGGCGCGGATCCTGGCCTGGGAGGGCGATTACGCGACCATGTCGCAGGAGGATGCGCTTAAAAGCCTGCTTGCGCTCCTGGACTTTCCGCACCGCTTCGTGCTCCGCTTCATCGCGCAGTGGCTGATCTTCGCGCCGGCCCTGGTGTTCAGCCTGCGCCTCTTTTATTCGCTGCCGCTGCTCAACCTGCTGCGCATCTCGCTGGGCGTGGCCGCGATCCTTTGCCTGATGGCGACCATGCACTACTTCGTGGTCAAGAGTTTTTACATCGAGCAGCTCGGGCCGGCGCTCGCGAAATTCCCGTCATATTTCGAGCGGCCGGAGCTGGGGTTCGCGCGCATCAACTACCGGGCCAAGATCCTGCTGTACATTCTGGTCCTGGTCGGTTCCATCACCTGGATCACCACCCATTTGAGCATCGCCGGCCAGATCCGGTCCTCCTGTTACCAGGTGGACGAGTATGTAGCGCAGAGGGTGAGGGAAATTGGCTCGAATTTGGAGAGCGCCCTTGAACGCAACGAAAACAGCGCGATTCTCAACTCCGGAGCGATAGGCATCCTGGGCGACAGCAAGTATGCCTATCTGCTGGACGAGGCGCAGAACAACCTGCTTGAAAAGGTGGTAGCGGGCGATGGCGGCCGTCACACGACCCTTGAAGTGCCCGCGGTTGAGCGCTCGATCATGGACAAGATCCCGGCGCTGGCCGGAAAATCCCCGGAGCAGGACGAGGGATTTTTTCGCGGCCTGTTCTTCCAACCCCTGGTCACCCGCGTCACCGACCGGGTGTACATCGCTTACGCCAAGCGCGAGCAATACACGGTTACGGTTGACCCTCTGGGCAAGTCGGGGCGCTGGCGGCTGGTCTCCATCCAGCCCCAGACCCGGTCCGTGGCCCAGCTCACCACCCAGATGGGGCCGATCCTGGCCATGTTCGTGGTCGCCCTCATCCTCTCCCTGATTTTCGCCCAGGCCATGCAGCGGGAGATGACCGCGCCGCTCACCCGCATCATTGACTCGTCCAAGCAGGTCGAGTCCGGCGACCTCTCCGACCCCAAGCCCATCGTGGCCGATGACGAGGTCGGGGTACTGGCAGCGCACCACCTCCGCATGGTGCACAGCATCAAGAACATGGTGCGTCAGATCGGGCAAGCCGCGGAGTCCATCGAGACCGCCACCGAAGGCATTGCCGAGCGCACCGACGAGATGGCGCTGGGCTCGCAGGCCCAGTCGGTGGCTGTTGAGGAAACCTCCGCCATCATCGCCCAGATGAACCAGACCATCGCCAGCATCGCCGAGTCCGTTGACACCCTGGCGTCATCCGCCGAGGAGAGCTCGGCCTCCATCGTCCAGATGAGCGCCACCAACGACCAGGTGGCCAACAGCTCCGAGAACCTCTCCAGCGGCGTCGAGAACACCACCGCTTCGATTCAGGAGATGTCCGCTTCCGTCCGCCAGGTGGCCGAGAACGTGAAGAGCGCGACCGGCAAGACCGCGGAGGTCGCCGGTTCCATGCGCGAGACCAGGGAGGCGGTCAAGCAGGTTGACCGCATGGCCGAGCAGACGGCGTCCGTGTCCGAGGAGGTGTCCCGGGACTCGGAGACCGGCGCCGCCGCGGTGCAGTCCACCATCCGCGGCATCGAGAAGATCAAGGAGACCAGCCGGCAGGCCGCCGATGTCATCGAACGGCTTTCCAAGCGGGCGCGCGAGATCGGCCGCATCCTGACGGTGATCGAGGATGTGACCGAGGAGACGAATTTATTGGCGTTGAACGCGGCCATTATCGCGGCTCAGGCCGGTGAGCACGGCAAGGGCTTCGCGGTGGTCGCGGACGAGATCAAGGACCTGGCCGAGCGGACGCAGGCCAGCACCTCTGAGATCTCGGAACAGATCCTGGCGGTACAGAAGGACGCGCGCGACGCGGTGTCCGCCGTGGAGCGGGGCGAGGGCAGCATCGAGGAAGGCGTAACCCTCTCCGGCGAGGCCGGCCAAGCGCTGCTCAAGATCCAGGAGAGCGCGAAAAAGTCGCTGGACATGGCACGCCGCATCTCCGACTCGACCCGCGAGCAGTCCCGCCAGGTGGACCAGGTCCTCAACTTCTTCGAGACCATGGCCGGCATGATCGAGCAGATTCACGCCGCCACTCAGGACCAGACCCGCGGCACCGAGCAGATCATGCTCTCCTCCGAGAAGATGAAGGATATCGCCATCCAGGTAAAAAAGGCCACCCGCGAGCAGGCCATGGGATCAAGGCAGATCACCAAGGCCATCGAGCACATCACCTCCATCGCCACCTACATCAACAACACCCAGGGCGAGCAGCGCAAGGCCGCCCAGCACGTCCTCTCCGCCATCACCAAAATTTCCGACATCGCGCACCGCAACGTCAAGGGCGTGGAAAAGGTCTCCGAATCCGTGGCCAACTTAAAGGTCCTGGCCGACGACTTCAAGGCGATGCTGGATACCTTCAGGATTGAAGAGCAGTAATTGTCTTGTTGGGAAATTTTTTCGCACAGAGACACGGAGAGCACAGAGAAAAATAAATATTAACTCTCAGTGCTGTCCAAAATAAACGCACCGGAAAACCGCCAAGACGCCAAGAGCGCCGAGGATTAATTTTTAAGAGGGCTTGGGTGCGAGTGTTTTCTGCTTGGCGCTCCCGTCGGGCGGTTCGCCAAGTCGGTTTGGGGTCACTGCCCTGTAGTTGTTTTTTATTAGGCCGCCAAGAAATATCATGATTTACTTGGCAATCCTTGGCGCTCTTGGCGTCTTGGCGGTTTTCTTACGGCCTATTTTGGACAAGAGTG
>Ga0307378_10011284_pt1 | contig 11521 bp, 9 predicted proteins | sample UN1MG_FD_202238 | JGI IMG/M metagenome (GOLD analysis project Ga0307378, IMG submission 202238) | Soil microbial communities from Risofladan, Vaasa, Finland - UN-1 | ecosystem: Environmental > Terrestrial > Soil > Coastal area > Acid sulfate soil | place: Finland: Risofladan, Vaasa | collected...
AAGGCTGTTATATTCGGTCTATTTATTTTATCTAAGAGAAAATATTTCGGAGGGATATTTCCCTTAACTTTTCCTATAAGTACCAGAATGTAATCCGCATCTTTGGAGTGTTCTATTATCTCTTTTTTTGAATAAACCTTTCTGACATTATTTCCTGGTTCGGATGCAATGATATTCACATTATTTTTATATAATCCTTCGATAATTGCTGAAACCAAATAGTCGAACAATTTTGGCATTATTGCTATAACTTTCATATATTTAAAATTAAAGGGTATTTTCTTAATATTATGAGTTATGGATTAAATTAATTGATTTTCATAAGCGATTAATATTTTATTATATTATGTTTGAATAATTTCTGAGAAAGAAGTATCAACTACGACAATTTTTATTATTATATACAATTAAATCATTCTACTTCATATAATTTCAACGCAAGTTTATATACAATTTTTAAATATATTTTTAGATAAAGACAGATTAAATTTCATCAGCATATAAAATTTATTTGTTGTAGAATTTGAGTAGAATTAAAAAAATTATTTATGATTTATTAATAAAAATGATACCACGAGATCCAAAAATCTATAACTTTTTCAAGCGTTATGTTGATAGATACAATGGTGAAAATAATGATAATATGATCACAAATGGAGAGATGCGCTTTTTACAAAGCAATATTGGAAATGATAGTGTTATATTTGATATTGGAGCAAATATTGGTAAATGGACGAAGCTTGTTTTAAATATAAATAAAAGGTTAAATATTCATTGTTTTGAACCAAGTAAATATACTTTTAAAAAATTAATAAATAATAATTTTCCCCCTAATGTTATTTGTAATAATATTGGTTTAAGTTCAGCTAAGAAGGAGGAATTTATATATATCTTCAAAGAAGGTTCAGGATTGAATTCCTTATATCAAAGAAAAAGATTAGATGAACATAACGAGAAAATTCCACAACACCAAAAAGAAAAAATCCAGCTTGATACATTAGAAAATTATTGCAGCGTAAATGACATAAATTTAATTGATTATATGAAAATTGATGTTGAAGGACATGAATTTGAAGTACTAAAGGGTGGAAACACATTATTTAATAATAATCGTGTTAATATAATTCAATTCGAGTATGGTGGAACTTTTATTGATGCACATGTATTGTTAAGATATATTTTTGACCTTTTTAAGGAATTGAATTATGACTTCTACAAGATTTACCCTGACTGTATTAAATTAGTTAAAAAATATTATCCAAAGATTGATAATTTTCAATATCAAAATTGGTTAATTATTAATAAGAATTATAAATTTAATCCATAAATATAAATTACATGAAATTTTGTTTTTCAATTCTCTATATCTCTATTAACTAATAGAGAAAATCATCTATTATGGTATAAAAATGAAGAATTTTATAGTTTTATTAAATAAGATCATGAATGGTGTTTAAAAAATTAAGGTAGAGAAAGTTCTCTATATTGGAACCTTCAATGAAAATTATTCTAGAAATTGGATAATTCTGAGAGCTTTAAATATTAATGGAATAGACGTCTATATTCTTAATTTTAAGAATTCATCAAATAAGAAAATTATATATACTTTTCTTAAGCAATTAAAATCTCTAATTAAGTTAGACATTGACCTTATAATATTCTATTCAGTATCGCCGAGAGATTGGTTACTTTTCTTTCTAACAAAATTCTTTTCAAAATATAAGAAAATTCCTTTAATTTATGATTATTTCGTTTCAAAATTCCAAACTTACTATGATGATAGAAAGGTATTTTCACAGAAAAATACACTTTTTAAATTTTTAAAGTATGCATACCTCTATTGTCTAGATTATTTTGAATGTCTTTTATCAGATAAAATTATTTTAGATACAAATACACACATTAAGTATTTCAATTTAAAGTTTAATTTGAAAAAAAACAAATTTCGGAGAATATTTGTTGGAGCTGAGCCCATTTTTAGAATTTCAAGTGAATTGGTAAAAAAGAGAGAAAATGGGGAAAAAATAAAGGTTGGTTTTTGGGGGACCTATATTCCTTTACATGGTATTGAATTTATAATAAAAGCGGCGAATATTTTAAAAGATGATAAAAGACTAATCTTCTCTCTTCTTGGTAGAGGACAGACATATAAAAAAAATTTTGAACTTGCAAAATCGCTGAATTTAACTAATATAGAATTCCACGATATAATCCCTCTTAAACAATTACCTAACTTTATATCTGAATGTGATATTGCTTTAGGAATTTTTGGAAAAGGAGAAAAAACTTTATGTGTAATTCCAAATAAAACTTTTGAAGCGATTCAAATGAAGATTCCTATAATAACATCAGATACACCTGCTATCAATGAATTATTTACTCATGGGGAAAACATTTTTTTATGTCAGAGAGCAGATCCAAAGTCAATTTCAGAGGGTATATTGGAATTAGTAAATAATGAGGAATTAAGGTTGAAAATTGCGGACAATGCCTTTCAAATCTATAAAGAAAAGACTTGCCTAAAATGTATTTCAAACGATTTAGCACGCTTTTTTTTAGAAATATAGTATAATATAAATTATTTTTTTTTCAAAATTCTATTTCATGACTAAAATTCCAATACCTGACCCGTTTTGGTTCCAATCTTTAACAATTTCTTTAAATTCATAGCCCTTATGTATTTCTTGCCAAAATTTCGGTACGCCTACACTTTTATTTTTATGCGGAACTATATCATGAAATACAATCAGCCCTCCCGGCTTAATTAGATCTTTATACATTTCAAAATCCCTTTTTACACCCGAATATGTGTGATCCCCATCAATATATGCCACATCAATTTTCCGATTATTTAAAACCTCTTTTAAACTTTCTAAAGTAGATATTTTATGAGAATCATCCCTTATAAGAATAATTTTTTGATTATATGAGGCAAAGGATTTATAAAAGGGTATTTTCCAAGATGGATATCCGCCTCCAAATTTACCACCAGGAAGATCTACACTAATTATTATTGAATCTTCATCAGAAAATCGTGTTAGTAAAAATAAATTACCGCCGCTTGCTGTTCCACACTCAAAGATTATTTTTGGATGTTGCATTATAAATATTTTTAAAAAATCAATTAACTCTTCTTTTACCTGCAGAGGTAAAATTCCAAATCTAAAAAATTTATTCTTATAAATATTAAATTGAAATGTATATGTCAAGTTTATAAGTTCTTTCCAAGATTTACATTTTGCAACAGCTTTCTTAAGTTTAACTTTTGCAAAAACTATGGAAGTAAAACCGAGTAATGTTTTTAATTTTGATTTTAATAATGGAAACTTTCTAATATAGCTTATTATCATATCTTCTCAAATTAATAAAATAATCCAAATTAAATAAAAAAAACCTAAAAGTTCTTTTTATGTTTTTCTTACAAATTAGACAATAGATTGGAGATATATATCAAGGACATTTATCGATTAAGATAGAAATACTATTTTTTTAATAAATATTAAATTTATTATAATAATATTTATTTAATTACTTAAAAGCTATCAAGTTAAAAAATTAAATAATTCAAATGTAATCAGAAAATAAGGATAGTGGCAAACCAACATGAAAAAGGTATTAATATTAGGTGCTGGAGGCTTCATTGGAAGTCACATGGTAAAAAGATTAAAGAAGGAAGGATATTGGGTTCGTGGTGTTGATTTAAAATACCCCGAATTTGATAGAACAGAAGCAGATGAATTTATTATAGGTGACTTAAGAAATCCATTAGTAGTTAAAGAGATGATGTTAGCCCCTAATCTAAATGATTTTGGAGAAGGAAGTTTTGATGAAGTTTATCAATTTGCTGCAGATATGGGTGGAGCAGGCTATGTTTTTACTGGAGATAATGATGCTGATATTATGCATAATTCAGCAATAATAAATTTGAATGTTGCTGAATGGGCAGTGAAATATAAAATTAAAAAATTATTTTATTCCTCATCTGCTTGTATTTATCCAAAATATAATCAAATGGATCCAAACAATCCTAAATTATCTGAAGATTCTGCTTATCCTGCTGCTCCTGATAGCGAATACGGCTGGGAGAAATTATTTAGTGAGAGATTATATTTAACTTTTCATAAAAATCTAGGATTAAACATTAGAATTAGTAGATTTCATAATGTGTTTGGTCCAGAAGGAACTTGGGAGGGGGGAAAGGAAAAAGCGCCTGCTGCTTTATGTAGAAAAGTAATTGAAGCCCAAGATGGTGATTTTATAGAAGTTTGGGGGGACGGTAAACAGACTCGTTCTTTTTTATATATTGATGAATGCTTAGAAGCTGTACTTAGATTAATGGATTCTGACTTTATAGGTCCTGTCAACATCGGATCTGAAGAAATGATTTCTATAAATAGCCTGGTCCGAATGATAATAGGAATATCAGGTAAGAATTTAAAAATTAAAAATATTGAAGGTCCTGAGGGTGTGAGGGGAAGAAATTCAGATAATAAATTATACAAGGAAAAAATTGGATGGGAAGTCTCACAACCATTAAAGGTGGGAATTGAAAAAACTTATCAATGGATCGAAGAACAAGTTAAATCAAGAAAAACCTAATAGATGCTAATATGAAAGAATTATTAAAAAGAAGAATCCTCTCACTAATAGATATTATAATTGATCTTTATTGGCGGCTAGGACATTTAATTAAAACTGATTTTAATAGAACTGAGAAATTACAGCAGTTAATCAAGAAAATAACTCTGCTAAGTAAGATTCTGGTTAAAGTAAAGACTAATTTAGTAGTTCCTAAAAAAATTGTTTCAGTAAAACTAAAAGGGGGGCTAGGGAACCAATTGTATCAAATAGCAACAGTTATAGCATATGGTTGGGAGCATTCTATATCACCTGTTTTCAAAAAAATTCGAAGAGCCCCGAGTCGAGTAGATACAAGACCCGTTTATTGGGATACTGTTTTCCGTAAGCTCTCACTTATTGAACATCGACCCTATAATTTATTTTTTTATCAGGAAAAAGAGATGGGTTATCATAAAATTTCTAAACCAATTGAAATTTGCAATCTAGCAAACTATAGTGGTATTTTGTTTAATGGATATTTTTCAAGTGAAAAATTTTTTGATAGATTCAGAGATAAGTTACTGCCTATTATGTTCTATATTGATCCCTCTGAAAAAAAATATTTGACAGAAAAATACCCTGAAATTTATCACGGAGATAAAGTCACAATAGCATTACATATTAGAAGAGGTGATAATATAACTCATCCAAAAAAATTCGATCAACCATCTTTATGGAACTCTGATTATTATTTTAAAAGTATCGTTTATTTCAGAGAAAAATTTGGCTTGAATAATATAAAAATAATTATTTTTTCATCTGATCATGAGTTCGTTAGAAATTATATGGAAAAGGAATTTCCTTCTTTAGATTTTCTATTCCCGCAAGAAAAAGATTATCTTGAATTATATTTAATGTCTTGTTGCAATCATCAAATAATCGCAAACTCCACTTTTAGCTGGTGGGGTGCGTATATGAATAATAATCCTAATAAGATTATAATCGCTCCAAAAAACTGGGCTAATCCAATAATTCATAAAAACTGGGATTTTAGATATATGAATGGTTGGTTAAAGTTCTAAATTCGTATTATACTCTCCCAATTATCCACGGGTCAATTTTTATTTTTGATATTTCTATATTTAAATAATTACATTATACTATTTATCGATAGATTTTATTACTAATGTTTTTTATATTTTTTTAATACTCATCTTTTTCTGAATCTATATAAATCAGGGTATTTTTTTAATAATTCATTCAAAAAAAACGGCATTGCTTTTTGAGAAAGATGAATCCCATCAAAGTAATAACTTGTATTTGTTTCAAAATTCTCAGAAACTAATTTATCGAAGATATTAATGAAAGTTATGTTGTATTTATCAAGTTTCTGCTTCAAATACTTGTTGAAATATTTTGATACTCTATTTCTTTCAAAATTTGTTCCATAATAAGGAAACTCTACCTTAATTGCGTTATCAATAATACCACTTGGGATAACATTAAAGACTAATACTTCAAAACCCTTCTCTTTTGTCTCTTTTATAACAGAAAAATATCGATCCACGCACTCTCTAGTAATTTCTTGAATAGATTTACCTCTAATTTCTGCTTGTTTTAAAAGATGAGCTCTACAATCAATCTCACCGAAACAAAATAAAACTTTGCTTCCTAAAGGTAAAATGTGATCTAAGAGACATAATAGTTTCTCTCGACCTTTTGATCTTGTTTTAAAACTACATAAGTTATATGCAAGAACTGGTCCAATGTAATAACTTTTTAAAAAAAAATTTTTGTTAAAAGAGTTCTTAGTCCATCCTTTTTGTGTACTATTACGACCAGAAAAAAAAGTCACATGACTATCTCCAATACAATTGATAGCAAATTTATGTTTTTTCCTACGAATTCGTAATTTTTGGAGGAGCCCTAAGTTCCAAGTGTAATTCTTTGTAATCTTAAAGATATCGAATTTTAAATGGGAAAAAATGTTTAAGATATCTAATATTTTCACAATTTTTATTAATATAAAATAAATTAGTATTTTCAATTTTGTAGTTTTTTGCCCCTTAAACATCCTCTGAATATAATATCTAACTAGACCATTTCGAAATTTAAAACTAATTTTTTTAAGACCCATAAAATTTCATAGGAGAAATTAAATAAAATTATATTTTAGAGTATTTTTGAAAATGAATGAAGAATTATAAGGTTTATATTGGCGAGAGATTATATTTAGCCTTCCAAAAAATCTATGATTTAAATGTTAGAATTGCTAGATTTCATTAGTTAGTGGGGGGTTTATTTTAATGAAAATCCAGAATAAATTGTAATCGCTCCTAAAGACTGGAATAACCCAAGAAGAATGAATGATTGGGAATGGAGATATATGAACAACTGGATAAGAATGTAGGATATTTTTAATCTTAAGAATAGCTTTTCTTCTTGAGTTAGTATAATAGGAAAATTTACTCTGCTATTCCATAATTCCAGGGATCAATTTTTGGTTTGTCTGTCTTAATATCTGAATAATTTGCCGTTCCAATAAAAATAGTTTCCGCCTTTTCCAAGCATTCATCTATTGATGAACAAAAGTGAATATTGCTATTACTTAATACTTTTTTTCCATTTTCTTCTGCTAATGGATCAAAAATATAGAAGCTATATTCTAACCCAATATTTTCATTAATAAGTTGTTGAATGATTTTTATTGGTTGAGATTCAAAAATATATGGAACATTGGGTTTATAGCTAATACCTAATATTCCAATTTTCTTTCGGTCGAATGACTTGATTTTACTAATGTATCGTTCAACAGTATAATCATTTGCTTCAGTTAGAAAATGGGAAAATAAATAACCACTTTCTATAGAATTTTCTAGACTTATTCGTTTAAAATTGCATGCATCTCGTGGAAAACATGGACCCATAAAACCTAATCCAGGCTTATAATTCCTCCTGTCGTGATAAATTATATCTAGAACACTGTCCGATTTGGCATTATATCTTTCACATAATTCTCCTATAATATTAGCAAATGTAATACCTAAATCGAAACTAACATTCAATGAAAGCTTAAGAATCTCAGCTTCTATAGGTGAAACATAAAAAATTGGTTTATCGTGAACTTTTTTCCAAATTTCTGCGAATTTTTCTCCTTCTTCTTTTTTATAGGCTCCAATAATCGTAAATTTAGGATTTTCAAAATCATTAATAATTGATCCTTGTTTTATCATTTCGGGATTATAACAGATTTTATTATGGATTTTAGATAAATTATCTATTGTTCCCAGATTAGTGGTGGTAGAGATCACAATTAATGTATCATCATTAATACTGTGAACATCTTTCACTGCTTTTTCGATATAGCTAGAATCGAAGCTACCGTCTGGCAAACTTGGGCTCTGAGTAATGATAACTATTATTGAGATATCACTTAGCCTACTATAGTCCGTAGTTAACACGAGATTTTCACCGTATTTCTGTAAATATTCTGTTAATTTTGGTTCTTGGGCTTCTTTTTTATAATATTCTTTTATATTATTAATTCTATCTTTACTTATATCAATCCCTAGAACTTCATAACCTGCTTTAGCAAAAACCACAGCTAATGGTAGTCCTAATTTACCTAAACCAATAACACCTATCTTCATTTTAAATCTGTTTTATTTTTGTAAAATTTACCTATAAAATTTAAAAAATCTTTATAAACTATTAAGTTTTCAATTTTGAGTCCATTATACTATTAAAAAAAAAATTATTTTTTAGTAAACCAAAAAAAACCACATCCATAATCACATGAATCTAATTTGTTTTTATTGATATTTTGAAAATAATTCCCATTATCATCAACTCCTGAAAGCTCGATGAGTTCTAAATCGGAGAAGTATTCTAAAATCTGATCAGTCGAATGAATCCTATGACTATTAAAGCAAAGTCGTGGTTTTCCAATTGGTAAAGAAAAAAATAAATTTCCATCTTTAGCTAAGACTCTAACTAATTCTTTTGCTGCTTTTTTAGTTCCTAAGGGATCTAGGTTATCGCCGTATCTCCCAAGACCGATATGTTCCGCCACATGAAGACATGAAATTGAAGTAATTGAATTATCTTCAAATGGAATAGAAAGTATGTTTCCTTTAATTGACTTTAGATTATTTAAATCTGTAATTAATGGTCTTATATCAATAAATGAGACTTTTTTGATCACCGTTAAAAATCCAATAAAATACACTCTTGAGCCAACATCAACATGAGAATCAGATCCTATTTTTATAATTCTTTTAAAAGCCCAAATATCTTGGTAAAAATAGTGAGGATCAAAAGGGGTTTTTACAAGATCATCAAACAAGGAAGGGTAAGAATTTTTTAAACTCATATCTTCTGCATATTTCATACGGGAATATTTTTTCCAATCTCTCAAATATTTGATATATTTTGGAATTATATGTTTTATATGTGAAGGATTAACAATCGGTTTTATCCAATTCCTTAAAAAGAATTTGTAATGCTTTTTATTTTTCATCGTATTAGCGTATCATATTTTTATTTTGTTTAATTTGTATTATATAAATAATTAATTAAAATTTCTTAATAGAGAAGTTTTCTAATCATCAAATCCAATGACATTAAACGATCATACAAACGATAAAGATTACTTTGAGAAATTAATAAATGTTGTACTTGTACCTGTGCATAATTATTTAGAAAAAGTCCCTTCATATCCCTTAGGGGGAAAACGTGAAATAATATGTGGCCCTAAACTACAAAATATAGATACTATAGAAAGAAAATTTATTCGTACAAGTGGACGTTTTTTTGATATAGATGAAATACTTTTGCAGCTAAATGAAAATGATCGAAATATTGATTTAGTTTTTTCTGTTCTCCAAACAACTACCTCTTGTTTTCCTAAAAATTTATCTAAATTAAAATGCCCTAAATTTGCTATAGTTGCTGATACACACCATTTAATGTATCCTATTAGTTCTTTAATTAATTACATGAAACATGAGAATTTTGAACATATGTTAATAGCTTCTCAACCAGCTCATTTACATTTTTTTTATGAAGCAGGTTTTAGACATTCTGGATTTTGGCCACCTAATGCGTTAAAGTTTGAAATAGTAAATAATAAAAAGTCTGGTGTAACTTATATTGGAAAAAGGTGGAGTTCATCTCATCCACGCCGAAGTCGAATGGTAAAGTTTTTAGAAAAAAAGTTACCTAAGTATAATATCCCTTTTCATTATTATAATCGACTTCCCTACTTAGATTGGCTCAAAGTCTTATCCCGTTCAAAAATGATTGTAATTAGTAGTTTAAATGGGCAATTTACCCCTCAAATACATAGTTGTCTCTTTGCAGGTGCATTATGTTTTGTGGACGAATTAAGTTCACAAACATTCCTTTATCAATTTTTTGAACCTGGAAAACATTTAGTTACATGGCATAGTTTTGAAGATTTGCTTGAAAAAATTATTTATTATTATAATCATTCTCCTGAAGCAAACGCGATTGCTAAAGCAGGGAAGTTTCAAGCTGAAAATAATTTTGCAACTACTGAGAATTGGGCACTCACAATTTCAGAGTTTGTTTTAGAAAATAAAATCGATCGACGTTTGTTAGCTATTAATGATGCTCGTTGTCAACAAAGTCGAGTTGAACCTCCTGAATATTTTGATGCGAGAATTAGGTTATACGAGAATGTCCAAGAATTGCATCGCATTCACGAATCGTTAACATTAATTTCCACAACAGAAAAAAATCTTAAACCATCAGCGGATTTGGCAGATTTACCAAGATTAAGAATAACTCATGCCTTTATTTCTGATAATTCAAAAAGTGAAGCTGATCTTTATTTTCAAAGCGTTGGAGTGAGTCATCAAATAAAAACAACTATATTAAATAAAATCCAAAAAAATCAATCTTATGATATTGGAATATTAGAAACACTAGAAAATCAGACTGATTGGAAATATTTGGTGAAATCCATCTCAAAATTACTTAAATCAAATTCATTATTATGGGTATTAGGCAAATTAACTTCATTTGAAAGAGAGATATTAAAAAAAGAAGGTTTTAAATCTTACTTTGTAAATAAAAATTCGATAGCATTAAAAATTAAAAAAATAAGTAGAAAGTTTTGTTTTCTATTTTGGAAATTGGGGATGTATCCTTTTCCGTATTTAACATTAAAACCAGCTATGGAAACAGTACCCAACTTAAATGTTTTTCTACGAGGTTGGCAGGCTTATCTTCCATCCTTATATTAGAAGTACCACTATTTTATTATTCTCATCCTTCTTCCATTATAAAAAATTAAGAACTAAAAATTAAGGACTATAGTCTTAAATAAATATTAAAAAACTAAGAATCATTAAATATCTAAAACTTCTGAAACATTATAAAAAGTAAATTCTCCTTTTTCATTTATCAATTGATAATTTGTATCTAGAATAAAAAAGGTGGTTTTAAATATATAAAGATATTAAATCTAAAATCAAACCGCTTACGGATTTTGAAATTAATACTTCTGATAAATTAAAACAGTTAAAAATTATAATACTGAAATATAAAAAGTTATCGTATGATAAACCTATTAATTTTATTAGAACGGGTAAAGAAATTAGAAGATGGGCGAAAAAAGGAAAGTCTAAATCACCCCCTCAACCTTATAGACATAAAATTATTAAAATGTATGCTAAAAGATTTTCAATAAATATTTTTATAGAAACGGGGACCTATTTAGGAAATACAGTTAACGCTGTAAAAAAAATTTTTAAAGAAATTTATTCTATCGAATTAAATAAGGTGCTTTATCTCAAAGCAAAACAAAAATTCATCAGAGATAAACATATCAATGTTATATTGGGTGATAGTTCAGAAAATCTACCCAAAATTCTTTCTAAAATAGACGATCCATGTTTATTTTGGCTTGATGCTCATTATTCAGGTGAGAATACTT
>Ga0307378_10011285_pt1 | contig 11520 bp, 15 predicted proteins | sample UN1MG_FD_202238 | JGI IMG/M metagenome (GOLD analysis project Ga0307378, IMG submission 202238) | Soil microbial communities from Risofladan, Vaasa, Finland - UN-1 | ecosystem: Environmental > Terrestrial > Soil > Coastal area > Acid sulfate soil | place: Finland: Risofladan, Vaasa | collected...
ATAGTAACAGCAACTACCTCCAAGAAAGCGGTTTTTTCAGGGAGAAAACTTAATCCTGGAACCCATATCAATGCAGTTGGGTCTTTTACCCCTGAGATGCAGGAGATCGATGAAGTGACCCTTCTTCGAGCTAATAAAGTTGTGGTGGATTCTAGGGAAGCTGTCCTGAAAGAATCGGGAGATCTTATTCAGCCCATAAAAAACAATACTTTTTCTCCGGAAAAGATCTATGCCGAATTGGGCGAGATTGCCAGCAATAAAAAACCCGGACGACAGAGAGAAGAAGAGATTACTATCTTTAAAACCGTTGGACTTGCACTTCTGGATATTGCTTTAGCTCGTTTGGTTTATAAAAAGGTTCTTGAGCAAAAACTAGGACTGGAAATAAAACTATAAAACTATTTTAAGTTTATTGTAAGGAGATTTCAATGACACATACTCTTCACCGTCAGTTGTTTCAAGAAGATGTAAAAAAGGATTTTGTCATTCTTTCTATGGCAGCACAGGGATTTAATAACCAGGGGGCTACTCCTAAATTAGTTCAATTACTTGAGATATTAAGAAAACATAATCCTGATAATTATGGAGATGACAGTATAGGCAGTATTTTTACTGGGATTACTTTAGAAAAAATGAAAGAAAATGCCTCTGACCATTCCTATATGGATGCAGTCTATACTAATATCGACGACTTAGTTGGTGTTCTGAAGGAATTAAAAGAGGCCGATTTGGGTATTTCTGTTACCGTGACTGGTGACCGGGAGACCATTCTTAGAGCTCTAAAGGTAGTTGGAATTAAACCAAATTCTATTCATCTCTCATTGGGTATCATGGGGCAAAAGGAAAAATTACCGGAAAGAGATGTTCTAAAGATCTGTTCTTTATGTGGCCATGGAATGATAGCTCCAGCGCGGGTCAGGGATATTGTAAGGAAGATTAGTGCTGGGAAAATTGGAGTGCGCGAAGGGGCAGAACTATTAGGTAATACTTGTACCTGTGGTATATTTAATACTAAAGTAGCAGAAGAAATATTACAAAAAATGGTTCAAAAGGGAGGATCAAGATGATTATTGATAAGACAAAATGCATTGGTTGTGATTTCTGTCTAGTCATATGTCCACTTTCTGCTATTTACCTGGAAAAGAAAAAAGCTGTGATTGATCAGCATACTTGTGTGGAATGCGGAGTATGTAAAAGGAGTAATATTTGTTCCCAAAATGCTTTTCTTGAAGATGATTTAAACTGGCCACGGTCTTTCCGGAAAGTATTAAGTGACCCGGTAACCATGGTTGAAACAACTAAGGTAACTGGTCGAGGCACTGAAGAAATGAAGACGAACGATGTGACAAATAGATATAAAGAAGATGAATATGGATTTTCTATTGATGTAGGTCGACCTAATATAGGTACTTCAATTAGAGAGATCGAAAAACTCACAAAAAAATTAGCATCTCTAGGAGTTATATTTGAAGAAGAAAATCCTATAACAACTATTATGAAGGATTTAAAAACTGGTGTGATTAGAGAAGAGATGTTAAATCAAAATTTAATGTCAGGAATTATTGAGTTTAGAATTCCACGAGAAAAACTAAAAACAGTGCTTAATGCTCTACAGGAGATTGAACCGGAAATAGGGACTGTTTTTACTATTGGTATAGTTACAAAATTTTCTAAAGAAGACAACAATCTTCCTGTTATCGATGAATTAGAAAGCAATGGGTTCAGTATTGCACCACAGGCAAAAATCAATATCGGGCTTGGTAGAAGATGACCAAGCAAGAAGGGGGTGGTTGAATCATTAATTCTGCGTTAAATGGTGAATAGTCAACGAATTAAAATAAAAAGGAGGATTTTTTAATGAGAAGGTTAAGTTCAATTATATTTGCGTTGCTTGTAATGTTCACAGTCTTGATATTTGTAAGTGTAGCCCAAGGACAAGAGTATCCAACCAGTACAATAGAAGTTATTGCTGGGTGGGGTGCCGGGGGTGGTACTGATATTTTCTCAAGAGATATCACCAAGTATATGAGTGAAATATTAGGGGTTAGTATGCCTGTTGTTAATATGCCGGGTGCCTCTTCAGCTATTGCTACGGATTATGTCCAAAAACAACCTGCAGATGGTTATACCTTGTTTGCCATTACCTCGGATATAATGGTTAACTCGGTAGTAGGAATTAGTCCTTATTCCTATGAGGATCTTGCCCCTGTAGTTCGGGCTCATGTTGATGTCGGCATGATTCAGGTTGGAGACAAGAGCCCCTTTAAAGATTGGGAAAGTCTTGTTGAGTATGCCAAAGAGAATCCCAAATTATTGACTATTGGTGGAACTGGTGCTGCTAGTTTTGATGAAGTAGCAACAATGGCTATTATGCGGGAAGCTGGAATTAAAGTATCCTATGTACCATTTGATTCTGCATCAATAATGCATTCTGCCTTACTCGGTGGCCATATTATGGCTATCTATGAAGAAATGGGCCCAGCAAAAGGCTTAATCGAAGCTGGCAATGTTGCACCTGTATTGGTTATTACAGCTGAAAGGCTTGAAGTACTTCCAGATGTACCATGCGCTGCTGAGTTTAACTATTCTCTGCCACCAATGCAGTGGCGTGGATTATGTGTAAAAGCTGGCACCCCTGAAGAAATTGTTAATAAACTAATTGAGGCAGCTGTAGAAGCCATCAATACTGAAGGTCACCAAAAATTTATGCATGAAAGGGTTCTTGATCTTTATCCAGGTCTCTTGGTTGGTGAGGAATTTAAGAAAGATATGGCCAGAGAGCTTGAGATATATACTGAAATATTAAAGGACCTTGGGTATATAGGGTAGAATTAGATCCACGAAATAGGTCAGATATAAATAAAATAGGTGAATTGGCCGGGGGGATTTTCCCCGGCCGTAATTAATTTTATATTTTGTGGGTTTTAGTTAGCTTTTTAGGAGGATTGCACAATGAATTTAAGAAAGATCGATAGTGAATACATTTTATATACAATACTAATTGGTGGATCAACTTTTCTCTTTTTTCGTAGTTTTAGCTTTGACCAAAAAGCTCATTTTTTACGAGAAGGAACAGTTATGCCAGGATATTGGCCTCGACTGATTCTTATCGGAATTTTTATTTTAACTATGATTTTATTGATTATTAAAATTGATAAAAATAAGGCATTAAAAGGGGAAACATTAAACAAAGAAAAGACATTGAGTGCAACTGGACGTTTCGTATCTCTTGTTTTCCTATGCTTTTTATATGTTAGTATGATGACTTATATTAGCTTCTTAGTAGGAACAGTCGTTTTTACTTTTCTTGTACTTTTATTACTGAATTACAGAAAACCAATCCTCTTAATATTATACCCATTATTTATGACTACTCTAATTTTTTTGATATTTATCAAATTGCTATCTATGTCGCTACCTAGAGGAGTTGGTATTTTTTATTCATTCAGTAAACTCTTTTATTGATGACCTAAACAAAGGAGAGGTTAGAGATGTTTGAGGAAATAATAATGGCATTTGTGCAATTATTTTTCGAACCAACATTAATTTTCATGGCTTTGTTTGGAACAGCTGTGGGGGTGCTTCTAGGATCTATCCCTGGACTTGATTCAACAGTTGGTTGTGCCCTTGGTATCCCGTTAACTTATGCTATGTCTACTAATCAGGCTTTTATCTTTTTAGCTACCATGTATATAGGAGCGGTATATGGGGGTCAGATCCCTGCTATACTATTCCGGATTCCAGGTGCTAGTGAGGCAGTTATGACATCACTTGATGGGTATCCATTAACTAAAAAAGGTAAAGCAGATATTGCTCTGGGAACGGGACTTTTTTCTTCAGTTATTGGTTCATTATTTGGTGTTATTGTATTAGTGCTAATTGCTATACCTCTGGCAAAGATTGCCCTGGAATTTGGTCCTGCTGAATACTTTGCCCTGGCAATATTAGGATTAACAGCCGTTGCATCTTTAGGAGGTGGTAGTGTAATCAAAGGATTGATTTCTGGCTTACTCGGTCTTTTATTAGCAACCTTGGGAATTGATGCTTTAAGTGGCATAAGTCGATTTACTTTTGGCTCACGAATGCTCATGAGTGGAATATCTTTTATACCGGCAGTAATTGGGTTTTTTGCTGTTTCTGAGGTCTATAGACAAATCTATAATAATCCGGATCTTAGTAATTTTAGAATTAGTCCTAGTTCTTCTTTTCATAAGAAAGTCAGTATAAGGCTTCCCCCAAGTGTAGAGTTGAAAAGAATTGCCCCGATTATCGCTGTTGGATCTTTGGTTGGAGTCTGCATTGGTATTTTGCCTGGAACTGGAGCTACTACAGCCGCAATCATTGGTTATAGTGTGGCCATCAGGATGTCCAAACACCCGGAAAAATTTGGGACTGGGATTATTGATGGAGTTGCCGCTTGTGAGTCAGCAAATAACGCTGCTGTTGGTGGAGCCCTTGTTCCTCTTCTAACCTTGGGAATCCCCGGAAGTGCAACGACTGCTGTTATGCTTGGTGCATTCATGATTCATGGACTAACGCCGGGTCCACTTTTTCTTATCAATGATAGGCCACTCTTGTTTACGATAGCTACAGGAATGATATTGGGTAGTCTTTTAATTATACCAATAGGTGCTTTGATGACTAAGTCATTTCTTTATATTTCTAAAGCATCATACCCCCTGCTGGCTCTTGGAATTCTAATCTTCTCAGGAGTTGGTGCCAGAGCTACCGGAGATTATTATGGTATGTATACAATGTATATTCTGGCTGTGATAGGATTTTTTTTAGAAATATATGGATTTCCTGTTGGTCCTGTTGTCATAGGCCTCATTCTCGGACCCATCGCGGAGAATTCTCTACGGCGTGCCCTTATTATAACAAATGGCAATTGGCTACCAGTTATTTCAAGACCGATCACTGCTGGTCTATTAATACTTTCTTTAATCTCTCTATTATTTTCTATAATCCAATCTTACAAATTCTACAAAAAAAGGAAGTCTATATAAGGAAGAAAGCAATAAAGAAATTTGACATTATTTAATAATTTAATAGGTTTTAACCATTAGATAAACTTATTCTGGAGGTAAATGTTTTGAGAATTAATAAGGAACTTTGTATTAATTGCGGGCTTTGTATTAATTATTGCTCGGTTGAAGCAATAGTAGAAGAAGAAGGACAAGTAAAGATAATTGAAGATGAATGTACTGAATGTAGTGCTTGTTTACGTGCAGAAGTCTGTCCACGGGATGCACTTTTCCAACCACCAATTGATCAAATCCGTTATTGGAGAGCTCTTTATAGTGATACTTTGATTCCTTTTCCTGATACCGGGGTAGCTGGACGTGGGACAGATGAAGTAAAAACAAGCGATGTGACTGGTAAGTTTAAAAGAGGTCATGTTGGCTTTGGAATAGAAGTTGGAAGGCCAGGAGTTGGTACAAGATTTAGTGAAGTTGAGAAGATCAGCAAAGCCCTAGCGCAACTGGAAGTGATCTTTGAAAAGGATAATCCAACCACTGCTCTAATAGATAAAAAAACTGGGGCAATTCGTAAAGATATTATAAATGAAAAGGTTGTATCAGTGATTATCGAATTTGCTGTCCCTCAAAAGAAGGTTAGAGATATTATGGCTGTTTTAGAAAAGGTATCGGGAGAAATAGATACTGTCTTTGCTTTAGAGTTAGTCCAACGTACGGAAGAGGATGGAAGTGTCCCCATGATTAAAGAGCTTGAAGAATTAGGATACCACCCACGAGAAAATGGTAAAGTGTGTATAGGATTAGGTCGACCAGTCCAGAATAAGGTTGTTAAATAATGACACATTCATTACACAGGATTGGAACAAGGGAAAGTCTTGAAAATGATTATGTAGTTCTCTTTGTCCCTTCAAGAGGTATTAATGATAGGGGGTCTGGGAAAAAGGCTCGAATCTTTCTGGAGCTTTTGAAAAAACACCGTGCTGAACACTATGGTGATGATCTAACAGGAAATGTCTTGACTCGGGGACATGAACAACTTATTAAGGATGCTCATGACATTACTAATATCCATGGAGTTTTCTCTAGTTTTAAAAAGCTAAAAGACTTTATTGGGGATGTTGTAAAAGCTGATTTAGGAATTTCAGTGGTAGTATCGGGTTTACTCGATAAGGTGAAGGAATGCAGTGAACTTACTGGTGCAAAGTATCACACTGTAGAAGTATCTCTTGGCTTTTGGGGCAAAAAAGAAAAACTTCCTCCTGAAGATATTTTAGAGATTACAACGATGTGTGGTCATGGGTATGTAACTGCCAAACTAGTTTATGATGTTTTAGAAAAAGTTCGAAAAGGTACCTATAGCCCAAGACATGCGGCTGAAAAGTTAGCAAAGACATGTGCCTGTGGCATTTTTAATCCAGACCGTGCGGAAAAATTGATTGCAGGATTGAGCAGGGAGAAGGCTTAACCAAAATAGAGATTAAAGCGACGGCTTCCCCGGCCAGAAAAAGGGGAGTTCGTTTAAGCCTGTCTGACAAGTTAAGTAATATAGCTACTTAAAACTAATTAATAAGAAGTTTGTTATGGAGAAAATTAATAGGATGTTAAATGCCAGTTTTGTAGCGGTAGTGTGGGCTTCTTCAGGCCCGGTTAAAACAGGTCATATCATTCTGCAGAACCTGATTACTGGGGGTTTTCAGGGGGAGATCTATCCCGTAAATCCCAGGGCTTATGAAATACTGGGTTATAAATGCTACTCCTCTCTGAAGAATCTCCCTGTGGTAGAGATCGACCTGGTTGTGGTTGTTGTACCGGCCAGGTTTGTTTAGAGGGTAATCGAGGAAGCGGCCGGGAAAGGGGCTGCCGGGGCGGTACTCATTTCCGGTGGCTTCGGAGAAATAGGTAATGAAGACCTGCAAAGGGAGGTTGTCCAGACAGCGAAGCAATACGGAATCAGGCTATTTGGGCCCAATTGCCAGGGACTAACCTATACCCTGAACAGGCTCTGTGTTACCTGGCCTTTGATGAAACAGAGGGGGAAGATGGCGATTATCTCCCAGAGTGGAACGGTGGGAGCATCCTTTGCCGGTTGGGCTGAGGAGGAGACCCTTGGTCTCTCATCTTTTATTAGCTTCGGGAATAAATCTGATATTAACGAGATCGACCTGCTGAGACATCTGGCGACAGATAAGGAGATATCTGTCCTGGGATTCTATCTGGAGGGGATCAAAAATGGCCGGCTCTTTATGGATATGGGACGGGCTGCGGTCCGGGAAAAACCGGTTGTTATTTTGAGACCTGGCCCGTACGAACAAGGGGAAAAAGGCGGTCCAGTCCCATACTAAATCAATCTCCGGGGACCACCTGATCTTCGATGCCACGGTTAAACAGGCGGGGATAGTCAGGGCGGAGACTGTATATGAGTGGTCTTCCCCCGATAAAACGGACACTTAGTTAAGCGACCATAGTCATTTTTTCGTATTCCTCAGGGCTATTATACCCTATAGAAGAATGTAATCTTTCTCTATTGTAAAATATTTCGATGTATTCAAATATATCTCTTTTAGCTTCGATTCTCATTTCGTACTTTTTGAGATAAATTAGTTCTACCTTTAATGTCCGGTAAAAACTCTCCATTACTGCATTATCGGATACAATTCCCTTTGCGACTCATCGAACATAACATACCATATTTTTTAAGTAATATCTGGTAGCAATAGCTGGCGTATTGACTTCCCTGGTCTGAATGTAGGAGCAAACCCCGACCAGGATTTCTCTGCTTAATAGCCATATTTAGTGCCTCAATAGCTAAGTCTGGTGTTATCCTACTTTTCATGGACCATCCTATGATTTTACGGGAATACAGATCCATAATGGTGGATAAGTAAAGCCAGCCTTCCTGGGTATAGATGTAAGTGATATCAGCCACCCAGAACTGATTGGGTTTATCTACCCTAAAGTTGCGATTTAAAGAATTTGCTGCTACCGGCAGTGAGTGCTTAGAGTCGGTAGTAGCTTGGTATTTCTTTTTGGCATTAGCATGAATGCCGGTTTCTTTTATTAATCTTTCCACCCGCTCTTTACTCACCTAATAACCCTCTCTTAAAAGTGTCTGATGGATTCGGGGACTTTCATAGGTCCGGCGACTATTACTGTGCATTTCAACTATTTTATGTTTTAAATCCATATTTTCTATTTTTCTCTGACTATTAGGATATTTGATCCACTGGTAATGCCCAGACCGGGAAACCTTTAGCACCTGGCACATCTTCCTGACACTTTAATCTATCAGCGTGTTCCCGGATAAACCGAAATGAATCTACGGTTTTTTGGTGAAGATGGCCAAAGCTTTTTTTAATATGTCTCGCTCCTGTCTGACCTCATAAAGCTCTTTCTTTAGCCTTCTAATCTCCTCTTCTTGCGGGGTGAGTCTTTGCTTGCCATTCCCGGGGAAGGCTAGTTCTCCGTTTTTGCTATATTGGGCACGCCATCTCCTTAGATTGCTATGGGCAATCCCCAGGTCCTGGGCTACTTCTTCAACTGTCTTTTCTGATGTTAGACTGTGTCCGACCGCATCTTTCTTAAATTCCTCGCTGTATTGTCTCCTATTTCCTTCCATGTTTTCTGAACCTCCTGTCATTTAATTATAGCTCTTAACCTGGTGTCCAGTAAAGCGGGGGAGGTTCAGAGCTTTATGATTTTGCCAAGAACTTCTCTTGTATTTTAAAAGATCTCCAATATTTAGATTATCAAGTCCATTTCCTTATTTAATGTAGAGTGTATACTATTGTTGCTTGCCAGTCGATATGTGTATCTTTCAGCATGGGATTAGGTAATCCCAAGAAATTGTCAGAATATTAAATCCTTAGAATCAATATAAAAATAAATGCAAAAGTAATTAAGAAAGAGAGGGAGAGTATATGCTTTTACTAAAAGATGAAGAAGTTAAAAGAATTATTAGTATGAAAGAAGCAATCAGCATAGTTGAAAAAGCTTTTAAATATTATTCAAATAATAAAGCCGTAGTACCTAATCGAACACAAATTAAGATGTCTAAAAAAAATCAATAGCTCTTTATATGCCTGGTTACTCAGAAAGCATGAATTCTTTAGGTTTAAAGATTGTTACAGTCTTTCCAAATAATTTAGATTTAGGACTTAAAACAATTAATGCCTTAGTCATATTAAATAGCTTGGAAACTGGAGAACCAATAGCTTTAATAGAAGCAAAGCATTTAACAGCATTAAGAACGGGAGCTGCTTCTGGAGTGGCAACTAAGTATTTAGGTAAAAAGAATGCAAGTAAAGTAGCAATAATTGGAGCAGGTTATCAAGCTAAAACGCAGTTAGAGGCAATATGTTGCGTATGAAATATAATTGAAGTCAAGGTTTATGATATAGATTACAAAGAGCAAAAAAATATATTGAGAGCATGAAAAAGCTATTAAATTAAGAAGAATATTTATTATATATTAGCTAAATTTAAAAAGGAACACTTCAATATGGTGTACATATAAATGTTATAGGAAGTTCTACTCCCGATATGCAAGAAATTGATGAAGAGATATTAGTTAAGGCTGATAAAATTTGCGTTGACTCTTTTGAAGCTGTGTTAAAAGAATCAGGGGATTTAATAATTCCAATTAATAAGGGATTAATTGATCAACAAAATATATATTGCGAAATAGGTAAAATTATCGATGGTGAAAAAGTTGGAAGAGAAAATAATAAAGAGATTACTATTTTTAAAACAGTTGGGATTTCTATTCAAGATATAGCTGTAGGTATGTATATTTATCAAAAAGCAAAAAAATTAGGATTAGGCAAAAGCTTTAAATTATAAAGAAAATTATTTAGTTTAAATTTCGTGTGTTTATGTTAATCTAAAACTGCAGTACTTTATCAATTGAAAAGTACAACACCTTGAAATACAATTCTCTATGTAAGAAAAAATAATTATATAGGGGGCGAGAGGAGGTATTAAAATGATATATTAATATTACTAGAGAAGTTAAATTATGCAATTAGTCATTAATACCAGAGGAACGTATTTACGAAAAAAGAATAATTGTTTTTAGTTAAAAATGTATATAAAGTTTTTGAAGTATTAGTTAAGAAAATTGATAGTATACTGATTACGACTAGTGCTTACTTTTTAACAGATGCAGTTAAATTTGCTATTGATAATAATATAGATATCATTTTTCTAGATCATTTTGGTAATCCCTATCGTAGAGTATGGCATTCAAAATTAGGTAGCATAACCTTAATAAAAAGAAAACAATTAGAATCCTCTACCGGGAATAAATTTCTGTAGTTTTCAACTCTTATGTCCAAGTAGTTCCTGATAAGGATTCCTGGCCATATGATTTATTCTTACATAAAGAAAGTTATTTGACTATCCTAATGTTTTTAGATTATTCTATAGTTACAGAATGTTTTTTAATTATAGATACCAATATTCTGCTACTAGATAATAACGACAATCGACCCATTTATCTATTTATTATTTAAATGATGAATAGGTTAATTGCTAAATTGAGTAATTAATATGTTTTGTCGAATGTAAAGATCTCATAACTTTTATATTTTCTTATTCCATAATTTTATTGGAATAATCGCAGCAATAACCGAGAAAAAGGCCAGTAAAATAAAACCAGAATAAAAAGATTGAGTAGAATCCTTAATTAATCCAATCAACCAGACTCCAAGGAAACCGCCAATATTTGCTAAAGTTAGCAATAAACCTGTTATCTTTCCTATTTCCTGCCCTTTTTTTACTAGATCTATAGCTAAAGTATTTAGCATGGGTCTTATGGGCCCATTAAGTATACCAAGAAGTGCTATAATAAAAATTTTATAAATCCCTGGAACTTTTATTAAATAATAAACACTTAATCCTAAACCAATTACAATCAGCTTAACAAAAAACATTTTATTTTTTATCCAATCAAATATAAAGGGGATGAATATTGCTGAAAAAATCCCGGTGAATATCATCAAAGCAGAAGCCCAGGAAGGTTGGAAAAGAAATTCTTCCTGTTGTAAAAACTGAGGAAGCCAGCTAGTTAAACCAAAATAGGTTAAAGTTGTAACAAAATAAAATAAGCCCACATAATATACCCGCCAATCTTTTATGATTAATGAAGAAAAAGCAAAATGTTTCTCAATTAACCAATCACTACTTTCCAAAAGAGAGCGATTGTTTAAATATATGATCAGAATGAGTAAAGGAATAAAAGAATAAAAGAGGATGATCCACTTCCAAAAAATTTTAATTAATGGTGTGAAAAAGAAAACAAAAATAATTCCACTAGCCATCCCGGTACTTACCATTCCTAGAGCTTTGCCATAATGCTGTTTTGGAAATTTTGATTTAATCATTTTGTTAATAGTGGGTCTCACAATGACTACACCCAGACTTTGAATGGAAGTTAAAATAAAAAACTGAAAATAATTTACACTAAACCCTTTTAAAATTCCGGGAATTCCCATTAAACAAAGGGAGATTAAACTACTTTTATATGAACCCCATTTATCCACAA
>Ga0307378_10011287_pt1 | contig 11520 bp, 11 predicted proteins | sample UN1MG_FD_202238 | JGI IMG/M metagenome (GOLD analysis project Ga0307378, IMG submission 202238) | Soil microbial communities from Risofladan, Vaasa, Finland - UN-1 | ecosystem: Environmental > Terrestrial > Soil > Coastal area > Acid sulfate soil | place: Finland: Risofladan, Vaasa | collected...
AAGGATAAGATAGTTGGTTTTGTGCTGGGGAGAGTTGTGAGTTCACCCTATGAATTACGCAATGTAGCCTGGATTGAGCTGATTGGCATTCATCCTGATTATCAGCGCCAGGGCATTGGAAGGAAGATGCTCGAGGTTTGGAAAGAGCGCTGCCGGAAGAAGGGGATCAGGAAGGTGCATATAATGCTAAACTGGCGTGACTGGCTAATGCTCTCGTTCTTTGAGTCACTCGGCTTTTCCAGAGGGGACCTGACTGATTTTCAGGCTGAGCTTTAATAGGCCTACCTCGGTCCTGGTTTGAATAAATGAAAAGAACCTAATCCTGAGATTAGGTTCTTTTTTGTTTGCTGGTCTAAGTCTTTATGTCATCAATTCGATATTTGAAGGTGCCTATAGGTGCAGTAACTTCTATTATATTGCCGATCTCTTTATCCAGCAGCGCCCTGCCGGTAGGTGAGGCGATAGATAATTTGCCCAGGGTGGGGTTGGCCTCGCGGGGGCTGACCATTCTGTAAATTAATTTCTCGCTGGAACTGAGGTCGCATAGCAAAACTGTGCAGCCCACGCTTACAATCAGCGATGGGGTCTCCTTCCTCTCAAGAACGGTTGCCCCCTTCAGAGTGGCCTCCAGCTCCCTGATACGTGCCTCTATATGTCCCTGACGCTCTCTAGCCGCCTCAAGAGGAGCGTTCTCTCGAAAGTCTTTATCTGCTGCAGCATGTTGTATTTGTTCTACTACGCTCGGGCGCTCGGTCTTGAGCGCTTCCAGTTCCGACTTTATTGCTTCGTGTCCCTCTGTGGTAAGAGCGACCTGGTCGGCCTCTTTCTTTCGGGCTTTCTTTGAGAACGCAGCCTGTTTTGTTTTGCTGATTCGTATGTAGGGTGCGAGATTAACAGAAGTGATACCTTTCTTCTTGGCGTATGTCAGAAAGCTTTTTACGGGCTCCAGCTTCTTAATTGGGTCGGTGACGGACGCAGTAATGCCTTCACCGTATTCGCCCACTTCACGGGCGGTCATCCCACTGATTGGTCGTTCCCCTCCGTACCAGCGAACGAACTTGTTTAGCTCCTGTTGACTTTCCTGTCGTTCAGATTGTGTTAATGTAGAGAGATATGCGGTAACAGCCTCAGTTAGGCTAGGTTTGCGCTCTTCAGCCATATGTTTGTTTATACCCCCTTCTGGCACTAATTTTAAACGCTGACTCATGGCTTTGTCAATTGAAAGTGAAGCTCCTCAAATTGCCCGAAGGCTGCCATTGACATGAAAGGGCAAATTGCTTAAAGTGCCGATTATAGTATGACCGATGAAGTGGGGAGAAGATGACAAAAGCTGAGGAAGAACATCTGAAGTTTCTTAATTCAAGCGAGCTTTGTGATTTCAACAAGCGACCTGAGGTCAGGGCAAAGTCTCTGGAGCTAACCTCGGGCTGTCATACCGATGGGGAGAGGTTCCAGCGTATCTTTGATTTCGTCAAGGAATTGCCCTATTGCCTGGATGACTGGAATGTACCTGCCTCAAAGACACTGGCAAGGCGTTGGGGCATGTGCTCCGGCAAGACCAATCTCCTGGTAGCCATGCTCAGGTCCATTGGCATACCGGCAAGATATAGAGTCTTCCGCATTAAGCCTGAGGTCTCTCTATGGCAATGGGTCTCAGGCGATGAAGAGCTGACTCGACGCTTGGGTGATGCGCCTGTTGAACAAGACCATGTAGACTGCGAAGTATGGCTGGCCGAATGGAGACCCTGTGACCCTTCGCGAGATGCTCTATTTGAGCACGGGCTGATTTCTCTGGGAATACCACTGGAACGCACACCTATCGTGGATGATTCTGGCCGTGTTCCCTATCTGATTCTGGCCTCCTTTGACCAGTGGGCAAAAGCGCGCCAGGAGAGAAGAAGGTTGCGTGAGAATAGAAGCGAGATTTTCGTCAGGGTAAACGAACGATTCTGGCATATAAGGTATTTAGGAATAGACAAGATTTCTAAAAAGATGGTGCACGTACGCTGGACCGGTGCAGCAGGAATCGAGTTGACGCACGGTGGGCAGACTATATTGATTGACCCCTATCATTCCCGGCCCGGGAAACTTGAACTCATGTTTATGCCCTTGAAACCAAAGGCTGATGTAGTAGAGAGATATTTGGATAAGCTTCCTGGTAGATTGTCGGCGATTATTGTCGGGCACACTCATTTCGACCACGCACTGGATATCCCTGAGCTTGCCAGACATTTCGATGGCTCTCTGATAGGGAGTAAAAGCCTCGAAGCGCTGATGTATATGCACGGCTTTTCAGGACGCGTAGTTGTGTGTAATGGAGGGGGGAGGGTTGAATTGCCCAACGGTGCGGCAGCGACGATGATTCCTTCCAGACATGGGCTGGTTGCCTTTGGACGCGTGCCCTATCCGGGAGAAATCGACCCTCTCGGCAAGTCACCACTAAAAGCCAGCCAGTATCGACTTGGTACTGTTTTCATGCCCAAGGTGGAGCTGGGTGGTAAGATTTTCCTGCATGCGGGAAGCGCAAATTTCGTCGCATCGGAACTTGAGGGACATGATTGCGATGTGCTGTTCATGTGTGTGCCAGGATGGAAAAAGGTTCCTGAATATACCACTCGGTTCCTGCAAATTGTGAGGCCGAAGGCTATTGTGCCCTTTCATTTCGATGATTTTTCTGTCCCCTTGAGGCGGAGGACAAAAACTCCCAATCTGCCTTTGCTGGATATGCAGCGATTCATTAGGCGTATACTGGAAAGTGCCCCTGACGCAGAAATCAGACTGCTTCAGCCGTTTGAGTCCACGGTCTTCTAGCAATAAATTCGACAGAGCTGCATTTGCTCTTGTGGTATTTGACTTGAATAGCCCTGTTAATGTAGTATGATGTTTGTCTTACTTATGGAATCACGCTCAGGTTACAGTTAGAGGGAGTGCCAGGCATGGTACTAAAACTGGATGCGCTCTGGTTCGGTGTTTTGATATTGGTCATGGCTGCCTTCTGTACCGCTCCCCTGATAAGTGCGCAGGTTTTCTGGGCGCTCATCCTGCTTTTCATCGCAGGCGGATTGGCTCTCACAATAGTGTCCCAGGTGAGTGAGAGAAGGAAAGTACTGGTGCCCGTGAGTGACGAGACTAGACTGCTGGAATACCTGCGTGCTCATGGAATTACCGGAAAATTGTCTCAGGCTGCTGAGAGCCTGGGCATTGCCGAGGAGAGAGCGCTTGAGATAATGCTATCACTGGAGGCGAAGGGGGACATCCCGCCGGGCAGCAGTAAGATGATGTGGGACGACCTGGGCGGAGGAGAAACGGATTCATCCAGTTAGAATGAGCAGTCGGAATCTCAAAGTAAGACTCAGGATGAACGATGATTCTGCGTCTTAGTAAAGTCGCATATCCAGGGGGTATCTAACCCGGTACGCCTTCAGTACCGAAGCCAAGTATGTAACCTGCAGGTTCCACTTTATTTCCGTGGATAACCACGATTTGTTTTCTTTGCCACGATTGACCCTGAGCATCAAACTCCTTTTTGAGCCCACATTTCATACAAAAACCGACTTTTTTATCATCAAGCAGCCAATAATGAGCACCTCCCTGGGAGCAATTGTGAGGGGATAGTTCACGACTCATATGATTTTTAACCTATAGCTAAGTTATCCGGTGACTCTAGCCCGTCTGAGCCTCTTGAAGGGTATCTTTTTCAAGGAGGGCGTCAGACCAAGAGCCATAAATATGGGCACAGCCAGGATCAGTATCGGGAGAGATACAGAAACGAGAGCCAGGAAAACGGGTATAACAATAAGCAGGGTTATGGGGGCAAGTAAAACGGAAATCAGAACTTTAATCCTGCGGTCGAGACAAGTTTGCCTCTTTTCCATGCCGCGAATCATCTGGTAAACCCCGCCGATGTTCAGATATAACATAAATATTGCAGGAAGCATTGCCAGGGGGATGCAAACCACTAGAGCAACTATCAGAGGCCATTCCAACAACCCCACCTCCTCCCGATAGCTCTGCCTGAGAGGGATATTTTTGCAAGACGTTCTTAAGGGCTTTCTACCACTTTTGTGGTCGTTTGTCAATACCGTTATATGGGGTGAATCAACTACCACCGCATCACGCTGGCACCCCAGGTGAAACCGGAGCCGAACGCTACCATAACTACGAGTTGGCCTTCTTTCAGAATGCCTCGTTCGAGCACCTCATCGAGAAGGAGAGGTATCGAAGCTGCGGTGGTATTCCCGTAGCGCTGAATATTATTATAGAATTTGTCCTGTGAGACCCCTAAGCGTTCAGCAGCGAACTGGTTAATCCGCAGATTTGCCTGATGAGCCAGGAACAGGTCAACATCCTCGACCTTGAGATTATTTGCCTGTAATGCCTCCCGAATTACCGCCGGAATCCTTTCTACGGCTACCTTGAAGACTTCTTTGCCCTTCATCTTGGGGTATTGCAGCCCTTCATCCAGCGACTTATGGGTAATGTAGGGTTTCTTGCTTATGTCTAATAGTTCCAGCTTCAGGATGTCCGCAAAGCGGCCATCAGCGTGAAGATGCGAGGAAAGGATTCCCCGCGATGGGTCATCCGAGGGCACAACAATCACTGCGGCTGCGGCGTCCCCGAATAACACCGCCACATCGCGTCCTTCGAATGTGTAATTCAATGCACCGGAATGGATCTCCGCGCCAACAACAAGGATTCTCTTATACATACCGATTCTGATAAATGCGTCAGCAACAGCTAGACTGTAGACGAAGCCAGAGCACTGATTTCTAATATCCATACAGCCGATGTCAATAACCCCGAGCTTTTTCTGCAGATAGACTCCATTCCCAGGGAAAAAGTGGTCAGGGCTCAGGGTGGCAAAGATGATGAAATCTATATCCTCAGGCTTCATCCCAGCATTCTTCAGGCAATCACGGGATGCTTCGAGGGCTAGGTCTGAGCAGTAAACCCCTTCATCCGCATAACGTCTTTCCACGATGCCGGTGCGCTGCTGAATCCATGCATCGCTGGTCTCGAACATCTTTTCCAGGTCGAAATTGGTCACGCGCCGCTCTGGCAGGTATTTGCCCACTGAGAGTATTCTCGCTCTTGTCATGAAGGAGGTCCTCCGTGAATAAAGATTTTCAAAGAATTAGCTTCTCTCTATCCGTCATCTTCGCCATGGTGCCGAGGGCGGGATTTGAACCCGCACGGGCCGAAGCCCAACGGATTTTAAGTCCGTCGCGTATGCCATTCCGCCACCTCGGCCTCTTCATTTCTACTGTATCCTACAAGGGCAGGCAAATGATGGATAAGCAAGGCTAGAGATTATTGAAGATAGTCTATCAGCGTGCTGGTTTACAGTCAATAAAATAAAAATCGAGAGGATAACGAAGCTGGTATGACATGAATGTGATTAAGACGGTGCAGGTGTATATGTTAATCTTACCACTATTGTGATTATTATCTCTATCACTGTCAGGGATACCCCCAGCCATAGACATTGACTTGCCTTGGGAGGATTTTTGTATTTAAGCATAGACCAGGCAATGACTCCGCCCACCCAGGTTAAGAAGACTGGCAATAGCCACCATGCCCAGGAGGTACGCTCTACTGGTATCTCCTCTCTTCTCTCTTTGGGAATGGCTGCCCCGCAGTCAGGACAATACAGCGAGTAGCGCGATATCCTGGCGCCACAGGCTCCGCAGGAGTGCAACGACCTGCCACAATGCTGGCAGAAAGTAGCATCCGGGGTAGGCCTGCCACATCTCGGGCAATTAACCATGTTTGCCATACAATACCAAGATACAATCAGATGGATTCTATGTCAATGGGGCAGTAGTCCTATCGGAGGTTCAACCGATGGGGGCATGCTTTTGTTGTGACTGCGGTGTCTCTGAAAAAATGGAGGCGACGATGGGACTCGAACCCATGAATAGGGGTTTTGCAGACCCCCGCCTTGCCACTTGGCTACGTCGCCATCTGGAGCGGAAGAGGGGATTCGAACCCCCGACCTCCTCCTTGGCAAGGAGGCATTCTAGCCACTGAACTACTTCCGCTCGCCCGCTGTGACATTATAACATGGTGCCGAGGAGGAGATTTGAACTCCTACGAGCTTGCGCTCACCACCCCCTCAAGATGGCGTGTCTACCAATTCCACCACCCCGGCAGAATGGCAGGGGTGGCAGGACTCGAACCCGCGACCAACGGTTTTGGAGACCGCCGCTCTACCTGACTGAGCTACACCCCTACGCTTATTCAGCCTGTTAAACCCTATCCTGGGGGAGTCCCGGGCGTTCTGATGAACGTCCCTGCTCTGCACACCCCTTTGTAAAGGTTCTTTCTGGTACTGATGGCGTGACTCGCATGCCCATCATAGTATAACCCTGTGTGGGCGAGTATGATGTGCCTCAAGCCAATTGCCAGAATATTTTGAGCGAAATCGCCTGAAAAGTCAATGTGATAAAGGTAGAGAAACTCCAGGCAATAAGTGTGAAGTTCTAGATTTCTTCGATTGCGAGTGGTATTTTTGACATGACCTCGCAACCCTTTGTTGTTATGAGGATGGGGTTCTCGTAGCGAAACCCGATTTTTTCTTCAGGACATGAATATTGAATGGCGCAGATAACCATTTCTCCGGCTTGATACTTATGTTCCGGGTTGGTCCAGTATGGAAATGGGCCGTCGTTCAGCCCGATGCGCCATTCATCGCCGGTCATGCCGATACCATGCTCAAAACCCGGCACCATATAGTCAGCAAACCCTTGTTCTTCACAGAAATCGAGCACCTTGTCGGCGAGACTAGAGGGGCTGATGCCCGCGCGATATGTTCTTAAGCATAGCTTTACCATGTCAACGAAATTCCGGGCATGCCATTTTTGACGCTTCGTGGCAGGCCCCAGCAGGTAGTTATGTGCATGGTCTCCCAGGGCTAATTTAAACATGGCATGCAGGTCTACAGTCAGCGGCTCCCCCGCCTTCAGAGCTTTTCTTGTAGCAGGCGTGCATGCTCCTGCGGCAAAACCCGTACGATACCCGGAAGCAATCTCGTTGCCGCCGGTGAAAGACCATTCCCATTCGCTGCCTGCCTTCCTCATAGCGTGCGCAGCCAGTCCGGCTATCTCTGTTTCTGTCATCCCTTTATATCCGCCATCGGCTATCGATTTAAGAACCTCTCGGTGTCCGATATCGACAATGCGAGATGCTTCCCTGAAGCGATTGATGGTGCCTTCGTCCTTTATCATCGAAAGCAGGTCTATAATGTCGTGCGCGTTCTGGAGCCGGACCTTGGGCAGAGCCTTTTGTAAGCTTTCATACTCATACTGCGTGATGTGCCCCTCGGGAAGATAAGTGCCCGTACCGCTTTCGATACCCACCACTCCTTTCCCGCCTTTCAAATGTGGCTGGATGAGGTTTGCCAGCAACGTAATCTGATCCTGACCGCCCATGGGGCCATAACCCAGAACATATTCCTCCCCAAGCCAGGAATCATTTGCTACTCTGGCGGCATCGATAACGAAGGTGATTGCCGTGGGCAGGCCTTGCGGTGGAATCACAATATAAGAACGCCAGGGACAGAATACGTCGGTAGTCCACGACATAGTTCTGAGCCTTGTGCCTAAATATACATGGATTCCCTGCTTTTTCATCTCGGCTTGAACACTCTTTACCCTCTTGGGGAAATCGATAAAATAGGGGTCTTTTGGGGATACAGGTTTTCTGGCCATCATTCCCTCCCGGTTTCCAGTGTTCTAGTACTCAGCTGGTATTGTGGCTATAACTTCATTCAGCCTGTCTACAAGCGGTGACAATTTCAACGCTTTGACCAGCGGCCCTTTCAATTTCATCTTGCCGGACATCAGCGCACGTCGGGCTTTAAGCTCTGCACGTGATATCCTGGCGAAAAGCTGGTAGTCGGCAGTGATAGTGAACTCTGCCTGGGGCATTTTCCCTTCCCGAATGGAGACTTCTTTTACCACCCCGTTTACAATTTCATAGTATACTGCGCGGTCCTTGCCGTCGGGGCAATTGGTGTTGACGGTGAGCATTGATGAGGTGGTATGCTTCATCTTTTCAGGGGTGAGCTTTTCATTAACCCGTTTAACTACTTCCTCCGCCCATTCCGGACTCAAATACTTGAATTTTTTGACCGCCATAGATTCACCTCCCCTGTATTGATGTGCCTTACTAAAGAATATTAAGTGGAGACAAAACAATTACAGATAGAGCGAGTGCCTATTAATAATAGTATTCTATCATATAAAATCTATTACAATTGGATCTTCATTGATATTGCTCTCGGCAGGCTCTTAATCCACCAGACATCGATGGCTGAAGACCATTCCTGATATAATTAACCTGTGAAATGCTTTTAGCAATGTAAAATGAAAAGACTAAGTTAATCGGATGGCGTGGATGAAGAAGCAGTATATTCTTGCTATAGATGAAGGTACTACGGGAACCACAGCGCTTGTCATCGACAGGCGCGGCAATGTGATTGGACGCGGTTATGCGGAGATTGAACAGTATTATCCACAGCCGGGATGGGTGGAGCAAAACCCTGATGATATATGGCGAAAAACAGTTAGAGCTATGGGGGAAGCGAAGGGTAAAGCAGGCGTTGACGAATCGCAAATTGCAGCTATAGGCATAGCGAACCAGCGCGAGACGACGATTCTCATCGACAAAGAGACAGGCGAGGCGATTGGCCCGGCTATCGTCTGGCAGTGCCGCCGCACTGCAGCCAGATGTGATGAACTGAGGGCTCAAGGGCTTGAAGAGACTATATGCCACAAGACAGGTCTGGTGACGGATGCATATTTTTCAGCTTCAAAGGTAGAATGGATGCTGGATAGTGTTAGCGGTATCCGTTCACGCGCCAGGCGTGGCAAAGTGCTCTTTGCCAATGTTGATACCTGGCTCATCTGGAAGCTTACCGGCGGCGCAGTTCACGCTACCGACTATTCCAACGCCTCGAGAACGATGCTCTTTAATCTCCATGCGCTCGATTGGGACTCCGACCTGCTCAAAGTATTCAGAATACCGAGGGCTATGCTACCTGAAGTGCGGCCTTCCAGCGGCATATTCGGCTATACGCAAAGCGGCATTCCCATCGCCGGCGTTGCAGGCGACCAGCAGGCAGCTCTTTTCGGGCAGGCATGTTTTGAACCCGGCATGATGAAGATTACCCTGGGCACCGGCGCATTCGTGCTGATGAATACCGGACGAAATCCGGTGCAGTCGAAGCACGGCTTGATAACCACTATTGCCTGGGGCACCGACGACGGCGTGGAATACGCTCTGGAAGGCAGCGTTTTTATCGCAGGAGCCGTAGTCCAGTGGTTGCGCGATGGACTCGGGTTAATCGCCAAATCCGCCGAGTCGGAGCGCTTGGCAACCGAGGTTGAAGATACCGGAGGGGTATATTTTGTACCCGCATTCGTGGGGCTGGGCGCGCCTCACTGGGATATGTATGCCAGGGGAACAATCGTGGGCTTGACCCGTGGCACGGGCAGACCCCATCTGGTCAGAGCGGCGCTGGAATCGATAGCCTATCAGGTATGCGATGTGGTAAAGGCCATGGTATCCGATTCAAGATTGCATATTAAGGATATTCGAATGGATGGCGGCGCCGCGGCCAATAATTTCCTGGCGCAGTTCCATGCCGACATGCTCAATGCCAGAATATCTCGCCCCCGGTATGTGGAGACCACGGCCCTGGGAGCGGCGTATCTCGCCGGGCTGGCAGTCGGGTACTGGAGTGACCGTAAAGAGGTCGCATCGCTCTGGAAAGCGGAGCGGTTCTTTGTGTCAAACATCGAGCCAGAAAAACGCCGCGCCCTGTATCAGGGCTGGCACAGAGCTGTGAAGAGGTCTAAAAGATGGCTGAGGTAAATAAGAGTAGACTGAAGAGGGATTTCGATGCCGCTGCGGCGGAGACCTATGATGTTATTGTGATAGGCGGGGGCATTATCGGCGCCGGCATTGCCCACGATGCTACGCTCAGAGGCTTGCGCACCTTGCTTCTGGACAAGGAAGACTTCGCCTGTGGCACTACGTCTCGCTCCTCTCGCCTGATTCACGGAGGTTTGCGTTACTTAAAGCAACTGGACCTGGGTCTGGTACATCAGGATTTGCGGGAAAGGGAGATTCTGCTCAGCATCGCTCCTCATCTGGTCTCCCCTCTGGCTTTCGTCATCCCGGTTTCCAGCACAAAGCCCTTGCAGAGGGCGGTGCTGCCGTTCGGTCTGCTGCTCTATGACCTGCTCTTCTTCCGCAAGAGCCTTCCTTCGCACCGGAGGCTGTCCCGCCGTGAGACACTGGAGTTCGAGCCGGGGCTGGAGCCCAAGGGCCTGGTGGGCTCTTATCTCTATTATGACTGCCAGGTGCCCTTTGCCGAACGACTCTGCCTGGAGAATGCGCTGTCTGCTGCGGAGCATGGAGCAACAATCCTGAATCACGCCCGAGTTTCGGGATTATTGAGGGATGGCAATAGCGTATCCGGAGTCCAGGTCCAGGATGTGATATCCGGGGAAAGCTACCAGGTCAAGGCGCGCATTGTAATCAATGCTACAGGGCACTGGGTGGACTCGGTGCGCGATATGCTGGGTAAGGCCGCAAGACCGATGATACGCAGGACTAAAGGGATTCACCTGCTCACGCCGCAAATCTCGCGCCATGCAGTTGTACTGTTTGCGCTCTCCGACGGTCGCGTTTTCTTCGTAATTCCCTGGCAGGGATACTCGCTCATCGGGACCACGGACACAGACTACACCGGCAATCTGGATGCAGTAGAAGCTAAAGCAGAAGATGTGAACTATTTGCTGACGGAGGCTCGGCGAATCTTCCCCGATATAAATTCGAACGATATTTTCTACACATCGGCCGGGCTGCGGGCTCTGGCTTACTCGAGCAGCAGCAAACCGGGGAATGTCTCCCGAAGCCATAAGCTTATCGACCACGAACGGAAGGACGGCGTAAAGGGATTCGTATCTGTGCTGGGCGGCAAGATAACCGCCTACCGCGCTGTGGCTGAGCAGGCCGTGGATTTAGTCTGCGGTAAACTCGATGCGCAGGCCAAATGCAGCACCGCCCAAACGCCGCTGCCGGGAGCGCCGGCTGTACTCGAGAGCGCAGTTAGACAAATTGTAAAGGAGCGGGATCTCGATATTGAAACAGTGACGCATCTGTCCGCTCTCTACGGTTCACGCTATCTGCAAATCCTCGATATATTGAAGCGGAATCCGCAGGGAGCCCGGCAGCTTTGTCCTCACGGCAAAGATATTCTAGCCCAGGTGCAGTACGCCGTAGAGTGCGAGGGGGCGCTTACAGTAACGGATTCCCTGCTCCGGCGGAGCACCGCTGGTCTGAACTCCTGCCAGGGGCTGGATGCTTCAGACTCAGTTGCCAACGAGATGGGCCGCCTTCTCGGGTGGAGCGCAGCCGAGCAGCAGCGTCAGAAGGACGCTTACCGCAGCCGTGTCGCTATGAGGGTGCAATTTAAATCGGAGTTGCAACCTTAGGCGTGATCTCTTGCTG
>Ga0307378_10011288_pt1 | contig 11520 bp, 8 predicted proteins | sample UN1MG_FD_202238 | JGI IMG/M metagenome (GOLD analysis project Ga0307378, IMG submission 202238) | Soil microbial communities from Risofladan, Vaasa, Finland - UN-1 | ecosystem: Environmental > Terrestrial > Soil > Coastal area > Acid sulfate soil | place: Finland: Risofladan, Vaasa | collected...
AACCTCGTCGAGCCGAATCCCGTGACGTGCTTGACCTTCGCCAAGAGCCAGGGCAACTACGTGGCCGCGTTGACCCTGGCCGGGCTGGGGCTGACGCTGGCGCTGGTGGCCTTCCGGGTCCGTGGAGCGATCCTGATCGGCATCCTCGCCATCACCGCCGCCACGTGGGCTGTGGGGAGGATCTGGGGCGTCCCCGCCGTCCAGTACCAGGGGTTCGTGGGAGTGCCGTCCGGCCTGGGCAAGACCGCCGGCGCCGCCTTCACCGAAGGGTTCGGGTCGTTGTGGGGGAAACTGTTGAGCCGGGATTGGATTCAAATCGTCTCGTTCGCGTTCATCCTGCTGTTCATGGACCTGTTCGACACGGTCGGCACGCTGGTGGGCGTCAGCCGCAGGGCCGGGCTGATGGTCAACGGGCACCTGCCCCGGGCCGAGCGGGCCCTGGCCGCCGACGCCGCCGGCACCGTCATCGGGGCGGGCCTGGGCACCAGCACCGTCACCAGCTACATCGAGTCGATCACCGGCGTCTCCGCCGGCGCCCGGACCGGCCTGGCGGCGATCGTGGCCGGCGGCTGCATGCTGCTGGCGATGCTGTTCCAGCCGCTGGTGGAGATGGTGGGCGGGGGCGTCCGGATCGGCACCTACCCCTGGGGCGACCCGATCCTCCGCTACCCGATGATCGCCCCGGCACTGATCGTGGTGGGGGCGATGATGATGCGGGCGATCCGCGACGTGCAATGGGACGACCTGACGGAGGCCCTGCCGGGCTTCCTGGCGATGGTGACCATGGCGTTCGCCTACTCGATCTCCGCGGGGATCGCCATCGGATTCGTCAGCTACGCCTTCGGCAAGCTCGTCACGGGCCGGTTCCGCGAATGCCCCCTCATCGTCTACATCTTCGCGATCCTCTTCGTCGTCCAGTACGTGTTCGTGATGCCCTGAGCCACCCGGTGTCTCGCCGGTGGGGGACGGGCCGCGCCTCTCAGCGCACCGACAACCGAATGATCCCCTCGGCCTTCTCGCTCAGCGCCTCCACCGCCTTCGGCAGGTCCGCCGGGGCCGTGGAGACGATGAAGGTGATCTCGGACCTGCCGGCCTGGTAGTCGGTGTCCGATTCGACGCGGACCACCTTGATCCCGATGTCGGTCAGGAGCTGGCGGCAGGAAGAGACCGCCTCGGGCGATACGCTCTGGACGGTCACGAGGATCGACCGCGTGGCCCGCCCGGGCAGGGCCCTCTCCAGGGAGTCCAGCACCACCAGGGCGAACAGCACGATGCCCGTCGCCGCCACCGCCGTCACCGCCAGGCCGAACCCCGCCGCCAGGCCGATCGCCGCCGCACACCACAGGCTGGCCGCGGTCGTCAGCCCCCGAATGCCCGCGCCGGACTGGATGATCGTGCCGGCGCCGATAAAGCCGATCCCGCCCATCACCCCGTAGGCGACCCGGGCCGGGTCCACGCGAATGGCCGGCAAGGAGGCGGGCCCGTACACCTCGCCGAACGCCAGCGACACCCCCATCGCCAGCGCCGCCCCCAGCGTCACCAGCAGGTGCGTCCTCAGGCCCGCCGACCGCCCGTGCAACCCTCGCTCCAGGCCGATCGCCGCCCCCAGCGCCGCCGCCAGCACCAGCCGCAGCACCATCCCCAACTGCCACGATACCGGGATCGACACCATCGTGATCGCCATCGGTCCGCTCCGCCGGGCTATCCACGCCGCCGCCGGGGCGACGACTTGACCGTCGTCGGGCGGTCCTTCCGGGAGCCCTTCGGCGGGGCGAGCACCCGCAGCGCCTTGCGGAGGTCGGCCACCTTGAAAATGGCCGTGCTCCTGCCGCCCGGCGCCCCGCCGGTGGCATAGGCGTAGCTGATGTTGATGTGGGCGTCGGCGAGCTTCTGGGCGGCCTGGGCGAACGCCCCGGGCTCGTTCGTCAGCTCCATCGCCAACACCTCCGTCTCCGTGAACCGATCGTGCGTCCTGGCCAGTGCCTTGCGGGCGAGCTCCGGCTCCTCGCACACCAGCCGGAGCACCCCGTGCTCGCTCGAATCCACCAGCGTCAGCGCCGTCACGTTGACCTTCGCCTTGGCCAGCGCCGTCGCCACCTGCGCCAGCACGCCCGGCTTGTTGACCAGGAACACCGAGAACTGCGTCGCCTCTCGCATCACGCCCAGCTCCTTTCGTCCGCGTTCGCACCCCCGTTCCGAAGGTAACTATACGCCCCGAGGCTCGGACCCGCCATGCAAATGCGGGGCAACGGGGGGGCGCGACGCGCGGAGCGAGCAACCCCCGGCCACAAGGGCCGGGGGCGAAATAGGGGTCCCGTCGCTCGGCGTCGTCGTGACGCTATTTCGCCCCCCGCCCTCGTGGCGGGGGGTCGATCCCGAAAGACCCAGTGCCCCCATTCCTGGAAAAACCACGGCGAACGCCCCCACCCGAACCCCGGTTCCAACCCCCCACCAACCACTTGGTTTTCGGCTCGACTTTAGGTAACCTATCCGGCCTTGAGTGCCGAATAGACCCGATGAATCAGGTGTGAATGTGAGCGAACAACCAAGACCGGACCGTGAGAGAGTGGGAGGGCTGGATGAGGCCCTCCAACGCGAGATTGACGAGGCTCTCGGCGGGCGGAGCATCGAAGACGTCCTCGCGGAAACCGTCCCCACCCGCACGACCCCCCGCGGACCCGCGCGCGGGCCGATCCAGCCGGGGGACATCGTCCCCTGCCGCGTGGTCGCCATCGACCGCGACGCGGTGCTGGTGGAGATGGGCGGCAAGGACCAGGGCATGGTGGCCCTGGAGCAATTCGAGCAGGACCCCACCCCCGGCGACGTCTTCCAGTTGGAGGTCGTCCGGTTCGACCGCAACGAGGACCTGTGGGTGGTCAGCCGGGCCGGCGCCGTCGAACGCGCCACCTGGGACGACCTGGCCGAAGGCACCATCGTCGAGGCCTTTGTCGACCGCGCCAACAAGGGCGGCCTGGAGGTCAGCTTCCAGGGCATCCACGCCTTCATGCCGATCAGCCAGATCAGCCTGTACCGCGTCGAGAAGCCCGAGGAGTTCGTGGGCCAGAAGCTCAAGTGCCTGGTCACCGAGGTCAGGCGCCGGGAGCGGCGCGTGATCGTGTCGGCCCGGGCGATCCTGGAGGAGGAGGCGGCGGAGAAGAGGAAGGCCCTGCTGGCCGAGCTGGCCGAGGGCGACCTCCGCGAGGGCGTCGTCCGCCAGATCATGCCCTTCGGGGCGTTCGTGGACCTCGGCGGCGTGGACGGGCTGGTGCACGTCTCGCAGATGAGCTACACCCGCGTCGAGAACCCCGCCGACATCGTCCAGGTGGGCCAGACCGTCACCGTCCAGGTGCTCAAGATCGACCTGGAGAACAACCGCATCTCCCTGGGCATGAAGCAGACCCTGCCGGACCCGTGGGACAGCGTCGAGGCCAAGTACTCCTCGGGGTCCGTCGTCACCGGAACGGTCACCAAGCTGGAGAGCTTCGGCGCGTTCGTCGAGCTGGAGCCCGGGCTGGAAGGGCTGATCCCGATCTCCGAGATGACCTGGAGCGGCCGGCCCCGGCACGCCGGGGAGGTGGTCCAGGTGGGCCAGACCGTCCAGCCGCTGGTGCTCCAGATCGACGCCGCCCAGCGGAGGATCTCGCTTTCGCTCAAGCAGGCGCAGGCGAATCCGTGGGCGGGCGCCGCCGGCAAGTTCCCCGCCGGCACCGAGCTGACCGGGAAGGTCACGCGGATCGCCGAGTTCGGGGCGTTCGTCGAGCTGGTGGCCGGGGTCGAGGGACTGGTCCACATCTCCGAGCTGTCCGACGAGCACGTCCGGCGGGTCGAGGACGTCGTCCAGATCGGCCAGCCCGTCACCGTCCGCGTCCGCGACGTGGACGAGCCCGCCCGGCGAATCTCCCTGACCATGAAGGGCTTCTACTCCACCGGCGCCGCCCAGCCCGCCACCGAAGCCAAGCCCGGCAAGAAGCGCAAACGCCCCCTCCGCGGCGGCCTGGACTGACCGCGGCCGGACCCCCGGAACGCCCCCGCCACACCATGTCCGGCCTCACCAGTAGATGTACCGCTGGAACTGCGCCTTCTGGCTGGAGGGGAGCTGGTCCAGGTCGGGGATGAGGTAGCGGTTCTGGTCGACGTCGATGAGGACCTTGCCCTTCCGGCCGTAATCGACCGCCCGGTCGTGCTGCCAGCGTATGAGGAAGCTGGCGGGGCCCTTGTTGGTGTCCACGTCGATGGCGACGAAGCCGTACTTCCACCCGACGTGGCGGATGGCGGTGATGACGTGGACGAAGTACCGCCGCCCCAGGGCCTCGCGCACGAGGCGGGCCTGCTCGGGGGGAAACTCGTCCAGGTCGCGGATGACGCCGATCTCCACGTCGGGCCCGGAGCCGGCGGAGTAGATCAGCGAGACGTACTTGTCGGGGTGGGCGACGGGGAAGGCGTAGGCGGCGTAGACGCCGCCGTAGATGCGCTCGTCGCGGACGGTCACGTGCAGGGCGCCGTGGCTGCCCAGGTGGACGCGGCACACGTCGGGCAGGAGGTAGCGCAGCTGGGTCTGGTCCGGGCTGGGGGCCTGGGGATCGCCGTGGGCCTCGGGAGTGTTGGGGGCGTTGGTCATTCTGCCGCCTCCCGCGTCTTTCCGCCGGCCAAGGCGTCGACGCTGGGCTCGCGCGACAGCTCGGTCTGGATCCGCACCAGCTTGGCGTACAGGCCGTCGCGGGCCATCAGGTCCTCGTGGGAGCCCTGCTCGACCAGGCGCCCCTCGTCGATAACGACGATGCGATCGGAGTTTTTGAGGGTGCTGAGCCGGTGGGCGATGACGATGGTGGTCCGGCCGGCCGTCACCCGGACCATCGCTTCCTGGATGAGCTGCTCGCTCTCGGTGTCGACGTTGCTGGTGGCCTCGTCAAACACCAGGATGCGGGGGTCGTACAGCAGGGCGCGGGCGATGGAGATCCGCTGGCGCTCCCCGCCCGACAGCCCCGCGCCGCGCTCGCCGATGTACGTGTCGTAGCCCAGGGGGTGACGCATGATGAAGTCGTGGGCGTTGGCCGCCTTGGCGGCGGCGAGCACCTGCTCGGCCGTCGCGTCGCGGCGGCCGTAGGTGAGGTTGGAGAAGATCGTCCCGCGGAACAGGAACGGCTCCTGGAGGACGATGCCCACGGCCGCACGCAGGTCGGTCAGGCCCATCTGGCGGATGTCCACGCCGTCGATGAGGATGAGCCCCTCGTCCACGTCGTAGAACCGCGCCAGCAGGTTGATGAGGGTCGTCTTGCCCGAGCCGCTCTTGCCCACCACGCCGATGTGCTCGCCGGGGGCGACGTGGAAGCTGATGCCCTTGACCACCGGCTCGTACCGGTGGTAGCCGAACTTGACGTTGTCGAAGACGATGCCCCCCTTCGGCCGGAAGCGGACCGGATCGGGGGCCTCGACGATCTGGGGAGGGGTGTCGAGGATCTCAAAGGTCCGCTGGGTGGCGGTGAGGAACTGGGTCAGCCAGTTGGTCAGTTGCGTCAGGTGGCCGAGGGGCCCGTAGAACAGGCCCAGGTAGCCCAGCAACTGCATGAGCAGGCCCAGGGTGAAGGGCGCCTGGCCGGGGGCCTCCAGGCCCATCTTGTCGCGCAGCACCCACTGGCCGCCGACGAACCAGATGATCAGCCCGCCGATCTGGAACAGGAAGCCGATCGACGGGTTGAAGGTGCCGACGGTGTACTCCACGTCGCGGAAGCTGTCGCGGACGTAGCCGCTGGAGCCGTCGAAGCGCTTGTGCTCGCGCTTCTCCTGCCCGAAGGCCTTGACCACGCGGATGCCCGACAGGATCGTGTTCAGCGTGCCCGACAGCTTGCTGTTGGCGTCCCAGACGCGGTAGTAGCGCGGGTAGATGTACCGCCAGAAGAACATCGCCGCCAGCACCACCAGCGGCGCCGGCAGCAGCGCCAGCAGGGCCAGCTTCCAGCTCAGCGCGAACAGCAGGAAGCCCACCACCACCACCTGGAAGAGCTGGGCGAGCAGCCCGAAGCACAACTGGTTGACGAAGCCGCGCATCTGCTCGGTGTCGGTCACCACCCGGCTCATGAGCTGCCCGACGTTGTAGCGGTCGTAGTAGTCCACGGCCAGGCGCGTCAGGTGGTTGAAGACACGCTGGCGCATGTCGAACGACACCTGCGAGCCCACCAGGGCGGCCAGGCGGTACTTGATGACGCCCACCACCGATTCGAGCACGCGCACCCCCGTCAGCCCCCCCACCAGCGCCAGCAGCCACCAGGTGGCCTGCCCCGGCTGCAGCGCGGCGTTGCCCGCCTGCTCCGGGGCCAGCACGCGGTCGATCAGCAGCTTGACCAGCCACTGGGGCACCAGCGCCAACCCGATGGCCGCCAGCACCAGGACCATCAGGAACACAGCCGAGCCGGTGTACGGGCGCATGAGCCGGAGCACCCGGGCCATCACCGCGCCGCGATCGACGCAGCGCCGGCAGACGTCGCCCTTGAACTCCAGCGCCATGCCGCACTTGGCGCACTTGCGCGGGTTGACATCGTCCTCCGGGCCGGTGCGGACGGGCTGGCCGGTGAGCCAGTCCTGGAGCTTGCGGGCGACCTTGTGGAACACGTCCGCCCGGGCGTTGGAGTAGGCCAGCACCTCCACGTACACCCCGTCGGCCAGCGCCTCCAGGAACCCCCCACCCACGCCCTGGCGCGTGCGGACCTCGCGGATGTCCTGCCGGCGGAGAAGGATGCGGACCGGGCTGGTCCACTCGCCCCCGGGCATCGCCGCCGTCAGGATCCGGTCCTCCAGCGCCAGCAGGAATACCTGCTCATAGCCGCCCTGAAGGTTCAGGTCCGTGTCGGCCGACAGCCACGCCCCCTCCGGGTCAACGCCGCCGGCGCGCAGGCACGCCGCCAGCTCCCCAGGCAAATGGCGATTCAACAGGACCGATTTCTCGTCTGACATCGGACAGTCCGCATCCGCCAAGCGGTGCGCCCAACACCAACGCCGATCCAACGGCTCCAAACCAAGTCCCCGCCCGGAACATGACAGACCGACTGGGCGAGAACCTGGAAGGCATCATGGCTTCCTCCCGCCCAGAATGCAACCCCCTGCCGCCTGGCGCCGCGCTGTTGCATCCGCCGGGCGGGAATGGTAACGTAATCCGCCGAGGCCGCCAGGCCGATCGGTGATGGAGTTCACCGATTCCAACCGCCCGACTGGGCTGATGACTCCTACCCGCGGATGACCCCCTGGTGGGAGTGCGTATCCGGGATGCCCGGCGACTCCCTCAGGGCCGTCCTGAAGGAGTCTTTTCTATGCGCGAACCGTCCGCCGGCCGCCGGAAACGCCCCGTCCCGCCGGGCCGGGATGCTGACATGCCGTACCGCGAAAGGGACATGCCGTGGCGCTGAACCTGGCGGAGCTGCTGATCGTCTGCCTGCTGGTGGACTACCTCCTGCGGAGGTGGAACGTGCCCGGGCTGACGGGCATGCTCCTGGTGGGCGTCGCCGTCGGGCCGTTCGTGCTGGGCTGGCTCAGCCCCCGCCTGGCCGCCGTCTCCGCCGACCTGCGGATGATCGCCCTGATCGTCATCCTCCTGCGGGCCGGTTTCGAGTTGAGCAAGGACACCCTCAAGAAGGTCGGCATGCGGGCGATGCTGTTCAGCTTCGTCCCGGCCGTCTTCGAGGGCGCGGCCGTCACCTTCCTGGCGCGGTGGCTGCTGGGGTTCACCTGGCTCCAGGGGGCGATTCTGGGGTCGGTGCTGGCGGCGGTCTCGCCGGCGGTGGTCGTGCCCCTGATGATCGAGTTCATCGAGCGGCGGAAGGGAACGGCCAAGGGCATCCCCACGCTGATCCTGGCCGCCTCCTCGATCGACGACGTCTTCGTCATCGTCATCTACAGCAGCCTCATCGGCCTGTACACCGGCCAGAAGTCCAACCTCCTGTGGAAGGCCGCGGGCATCCCCGTTTCCATCGCCCTCGGCATCGCCGCCGGCCTGGCGGTCGGATCCGTCCTCTACCTCCTCTTCCGCCGCTTCAACCCCCGCGCGACCAAGCGGATGCTGGTCGTCCTGGGCGTGTCGGTCCTGCTGGTGGCCCTGGAGCACCGGCTGGAGGGCACCGTGCCCTTTGCGGCCCTGCTGGCGATCATGACGATCGGCTTCATCATCCTCGAGAAGAACGAGCACATGGCCCACGAGCTGTCGCGCAAGCTCGCCAAGCTGTGGGTGTTCGCCGAGATCATCCTGTTCGCCCTCATCGGCGCGCAGGTGGACGTGCACGTGGCGATGCGGGCGGGAGGCGCGGCCGCCGCCCTGGTCGGCCTGGCCCTGATCGCCCGCAGCGTCGGCAGCTACCTGTGCCTGCTGGGCAGCGACCTGACCCAGCCGGAGCGGCTGTTCGTGGTGGTCTCCTACCTGCCCAAGGCCACCGTCCAGGCCGCCATCGGCGGGGGGCCGCTGCTGGCGATGAAAGCCGCCGGGATGGACGCGGCCCCCGGCGAGGTCATCCTGGCCGTCGCCGCCCTGAGCATCCTGCTGACCGCCCCCGCCGGGGCCTGGATCATCCGCCTCGTCGGCAACCGCGTCCTGCAGACCGAGGAGCTGGTCGCCGCCAGACATACCGACGCCGAGACGGTCCGGGCGGACGTCTTGGCCCGGCTCTGCGTCGCCGAGGCCATGGACGCCGACCCGCCGGCCGTCCGGGAGGGCGACGACTTCCCGAAAGTCCTCCGCGCCTTCGCCGACTGCCCCGGACAGTTGCTGCCCGTCGTGGACAACCGGCGGGCGCTGCGGGGCGTGGTGAACCTGGCCGACCTCAAGCCCATCCTGTCCGCCCACGAGCTGTCCCCGCTGCTGCTGGTCCACGACGTGATGGTCCCGGCGCCCGCGGCCCTGACCGTCGGTACCTCTCTGCTGGATGCCCAGCGGGCCCTGGACTCCGCCGGGGTCGATTGCCTGCCCGTCCTGGAAGAGCCCGCCGGACGCCTGGTCGGCCTGGCCACCCGACAGGCCCTCGCCCACAGGGCCGAGGGGGCCGTCGCCGAATGGCTCGCCGCCCGCGCCCCGGCGCCCTCGTCGTGACGGGGAAACGGCAGGGCATCCCCCGATACCTGCATGGGCCGGGAATGGTGGTGCCACGGTTGCGTTGCTTGCAGCCGTGCCACAGGACTTTCCGCGCGAGGGAGGTTGGGGGCGACATCGCACACCTGATTGTCGGGGGCCGGCCGGAGCCCGGAGAGGGGCCCGAAGAGACGCTCGTGCGGGAGATCGCCGAGGAATCGGGCTGGCGTGTGACACCCCGCGGCCTGGTGGGCTTGCGGCACTTCCACCACCTCGGACCACTCACGCCGTCCATGTCCGACCGCCCGTATACCGACTTCCTCCAGCCGATCTACGCCGCCGTCGCCGAAACCCACGACCCGTCGCTGCTGCTGCCGGACGAGCCCCCCTGCCGTTTCGTCGACGCCGCCTGGGCCCGCCAGGTCACCCGGCCCGAACACCGGCCCCTGCTTGCCGCGGCGCTGGAGCTGCGCGGGGCGATGTGAAGTGCGACCAGATCAGCCCGCAGGGCGGAACATGTTAGCCCACCGCGGGAGCGGTGGGTAAGAGTGCGTCCGTCCGAAATTCCAGCCCCGCCAGGGGCGGAACATGTTAGCCCACCGCGGGAGCGGTGGGAACTCGGGGGGTGGGAATCGTCAAGCCCCTTCAGGGGCGGCACATTGCCCCGTGTCCTCATGTGCCGCCCCTGAAGGGGCTGGGTTAGGTGACGGGCGCCATCGTACCCCCCCGCTTCCGCGGGGGGCTGGCATGTTTCGCCCTGCGGGCTGGAAGACGGGTGCCCCGCCAGGGGACCGTCGCAAGTCACACGTCGTAGTAGCCTTCGCGGCACACCAGAACACCTTCCGCCTTCCCCGACGGATCGTCCTCCCGGCCGGGGGCGTAGACGGCGATGCCGAGGGCGCGCGAGATGATGCCGTCGGCGTCAATCGCGGCGTCAGGATCATGCCGAGTGAGCAGTCGCTGCAGCTCATCCACCCCCAGTTGCAGCAGGTCCCGGCCCAGCCAGATGACCTTCGCCGGACGGAAACACTCCACGGCTTCACATGCTCCGTCTGAGGTGTAACACACGTGGAGCCCTAGACGATGAAAGGCATCCGTCGCATGCAAGGATTCCGCCGTCTTCATGAACGTCCGCGGCCTGCGGCGCAGTGCGGTTCTTACCTCCTTGACGGTCATGCCGAACCTGACTGCTCCCAGACCATTCAGGGGATCCAGATTCACAGCTACTCCTCCCGCCAGCATGCCAAGGCACCGTGTCCGTCGGCGGACGCGCTCCCCTGCGGGTCGCGGTTAAGCAAGGCGCCGCAGGTCATCTCCCCGCGGCCGCCAGGCGGTCCAAGAGGGCGTTGCGCCAGCGGATCAGCTTGGCCGAATCGTTCACCGAGTCGTAGAAGCCGGCCTCGGTGTTCTCGGCGCGGCCTCGGCTGACCCGGCTGCCGCGGGCCTCGGTCAGGACGGCCTCCAGGGCCTTCATCGCCTCGGCATCCCCGGCGAAGCGTTTCTGGTAGGTGGCGATGATCCGGCGGTCGTCCAGACCCTCGCGCTGGCCCTCGAACCAGGGCGATGGGATGGTCTGGTAGGCGGTCGGCCAGCCGGTGACGGCCAGGTCGCCCTTCCGGCCGGAGAGGTCCCAGGCGTCGTTCCAGTTGTACGCCCAGGCCGTGAAGCCGGTCGAGCCGAAGGAGCCGAAGAAGAAGCCGAAGGCGTACCGCTGCGAATCGGGCACCCCGCCGCCCAGGCCGGTGTACTGCCAGAAGAGCTTGTCCTTGCCGCCCTTGGCGACCGAGGCGGCGCCGGCGGCGCGGACCTTGTTCCCGATGTCCGCGTCCTCGCCCACGGCGTTGGTGTTGTACACGTCGATGTCATCGATGAAGACCTTCCAGAGGTCGCGGACCCCCTTCCAGCCCTTGACGTGGTGGATGCAGCCGTAGATGCGGATCCGCGGGTCGGCCTCGCGGATGGCGGCGCAGCCATCCTTGAAGAAGGGCTTGATCCACGCCCCGGTGCTGGCCCACTTCTGCGGCTCGTCGTGGGGGGTGGGGAACAGCTCCAGCCAGCCGTTGTCGACGGCGTGGGCGTTCACCGCCCGCATCCACTCGACGAACCGCTTGCGGGTCTCAGGCAGGACGTGGTCCTGTCCCTTCTGGGCCTCGTACCACTGGTTGAGGGTCATCTTCCCGTCCAGCGTACCCAGGTGGCGGAAGACCTTCAGGGTCTGGGGCATGCGGAAGGGGTCGCCGCCGAGGTACCAGATCGCCCCGGTGAAGCCCCGCTTGCGGGCGCCCTGCATCCAGTCGTCGGGGTAGGTGAAGTCGAAGGCCAGCTCCCCGTCGCGCAGGGCCACCGGCGGGGTGAAGCCGCCGTACCACAGCAGGGCGCCGCCGTAGTTGTAGCGGCGCTCGAACTCGATGTCGTGCAGCGGCGGCAGGCGGTCGTAGCAGCCGAACATGGTCAGGCCCGCCTCGTCCATGGTC
>Ga0307378_10011289_pt1 | contig 11519 bp, 14 predicted proteins | sample UN1MG_FD_202238 | JGI IMG/M metagenome (GOLD analysis project Ga0307378, IMG submission 202238) | Soil microbial communities from Risofladan, Vaasa, Finland - UN-1 | ecosystem: Environmental > Terrestrial > Soil > Coastal area > Acid sulfate soil | place: Finland: Risofladan, Vaasa | collected...
GCTGGACGCGCTGCCGTAACGAGAGGTGACTTGTGGCCAAGGCATGGGACGATGCCAACTACGGGTACCGTAAGGAAATCCTGGTTCAGTCCGCTAACGTGGACTCGAACCTGACAGACTTTCCCGTGCTCGTGAAGATCGTTGCCGACACGGACATCACCACAGCCAAGGTGCAGGCCGACCTGGACGACATCCGGTTCTACGACCACAACGGCACCGCCCTGGACTACGAGGTGGACACCTATGTCGTGGACGGGACGAACCTCGACGCCGAAATCTGGGTCCGCGTGCCGACTGTGTACGCCTCGCCCACTGGCGACCAGAACAAATTCTGGATGTACTACGGCTATGGTTCGGCGGTGAATGGGGAGGATGGGACTGGCGTGTGGGACGCGAGCTACAAGTGCGTCCTGCACTTGGGCGACTCCTCGCCGTTCCAGGACAGCACCGCCGGCAACCACGACGCGACGACTATCGCGGGCGCCCCTGCACAAATCGCATCCGTTGTGGGCTATGGGCGCGACTTCAATGCCGCCGGGACCGATTACCTCACGGCCTCCGACCACGCCGACTTCACGATGACAGCGGGCTTCACCGCCGAAGCGTGGCTCAAGCTTGGGGCAGAGATCGACAACGGCAAGACGGCAGGGCTCATCGGCCAGTGGGGCGCAACCGGCGCAGGCAACGCAGCATGGCAGCTGCGCTTGACGGGCGTCGGCGGCACGGCAAACTACATCGGCTTTCGCACCTATGACGGCTCCGCTGGGTCAGGGTTTGACGACGGCACTACCGACCTTGCGCCAGGCACCCAATACCATGTCGCAGTCGTCTACGATGGCGGGACGAGCGGGACCAACGGCCACATCTATGTCAACGGCACGCAGGTGGCCAGCGGCACGGTCACCAAGGCTCCGCAGAACAGCGGTTACGACGTGTTCTTCTGCCGTGACGCCGCGACGGGCATCTCTTCGGTCTACTACGATGGCGTCGTGGATGAGGCACGCATCTCCAGCACCAACCGTTCAGCCGCCTGGATCAAGTTCCAGTACGCGAACATCTGGCGGTTGGGCGATAACGAACTGACCTGGGGCAGCGAGGAAACCCCTTCTGGTGGCGTATCTTTTTCTTCTTTGATGAGACATCTGGGCACATGGAATAGTGCAGGCTATAAAGAATTGAGAATAGGTCCGGTGACAACAGCTTAGGCAGCTAGCAAATGGGACGGATACATAAAATAGAAGGGCCTACAGGACCTCAAGGTACTAGGGGCACAACCGGACCACAAGGAACAAGAGGAACTACTGGACCACAAGGGACACAAGGAACCCGTGGAACTACCGGTCCCCAAGGAACACAAGGAACAAGAGGCACAACTGGCCCACAGGGAACAAGAGGCACTACTGGTCCTCAAGGAACTCGTGGAACTACAGGACCACAAGGAACCCGTGGAACTACTGGACCTCAAGGGATCCAAGGCACAAGAGGAACTACCGGACCACAAGGCACTAGAGGAACTACCGGACCACAAGGAACCCGTGGGACGACAGGTCCTGTCGGAGCAGGCACTACTGGTCCTCAGGGAACAAGAGGTACCACCGGTCCTCAGGGTACTAGAGGAACAACGGGTCCTCAGGGTACTCGTGGAACTACAGGAGCAGGTACCACAGGGCCACAAGGCACTAGAGGAACTACCGGCCCCCAAGGAACACAAGGAACAAGAGGTACTACTGGTCCTCAAGGAACACGGGGGACTATGGGCACCCAAGGAACTCGTGGAACTACTGGTCCTCAAGGAACAAGAGGAACCACAGGTCCAACGGGTGCCGGCACAACCGGACCACAAGGAACAAGAGGAACTACCGGCCCCCAAGGAACACAAGGAACAAGAGGGACCACTGGTCCTACCGGAGCAGGAACTACCGGACCACAAGGAACTCGTGGAACTACTGGACCTCAGGGAACTAGAGGAACCACCGGGCCAACTGGTGCTGGCACAACCGGACCACAAGGCACTAGAGGAACTACCGGCCCCCAAGGAACACAAGGAACCCGTGGAACTACCGGCCCCCAAGGAACACAAGGAACAAGAGGGACCACTGGTCCTCAAGGAACTAGAGGAACTACTGGACCACAAGGAACCCGTGGAACTACAGGTCCAACAGGAGCAGGCACCACTGGTCCTCAAGGAACTAGGGGAACTACTGGCCCTCAAGGAACAAGAGGGACCACTGGTCCTACCGGAGCAGGCACTACTGGTCCTCAGGGGACTCAGGGGACTCAAGGAACGAGAGGAACTACTGGGCCACAAGGAACTAGAGGGACAACAGGGCCTCAAGGTACGCAAGGTACTAGAGGAACTACAGGGCCTCAAGGGACTGTTGGTACGAAGGGCACAACTGGACCTCAGGGTGATCAGGGCACAAGAGGTACTACAGGTCCTCAAGGCACTAGGGGTACTACTGGTCCTCAAGGAACCCAAGGAACCCGTGGAACTACCGGTCCCCAAGGAACACAAGGAACAAGAGGGACCACTGGTCCTCAAGGAACTAGAGGAACTACTGGCCCTCAAGGCACTCAAGGCACTCAAGGCACTCAAGGCACTCAAGGCACTCAAGGCACTATAGGCTCTACGGGCCCTACGGGTCCTGGGCTAGCTAGCCCACAGTATACAGTGTTGGTACCAGAGTATGCCGGTGCAGTTCTCACTACGGCTGGTGCTGCTGGAACCAGTGGTCTTACGATTGATACAGACGAGGAGACAGAGGGAAACTATCGCTACAATTATTATGGGTGTGAGAGTGATCACACGACAACTCAGCAAGCTATGCGTGTTGCTGTACAGTGGAAGATCCCAGAAGACTTTGTAGGCTGGGCTACAGCGACTACAGCCCTAACCATTGATTTCAGCACAGAGTCCATCACTAAGACACAGAGCCGTGTGGATGTCTATGTGTTTGAGGAAGGAACAAGTGTTACTGTTGTGTCAGCTACAGGCAACTCTGTTACTGCTGCCAATAACTGGCAGTCTAGAAGGGAGGCTAACAGCCCCATTTCTATTACGGCTGGTCAGGGTAACATGGGGAACTTTGCTGCTGGAGACAAGGTGGTCATTCTCCTTGACCTTTACAGCCAGGATGGTGACGTTGCTCGTATTAGTGATATCACATTTGCATGGAGAGCGTAATGGTTGACGTATTGATCAGTATTGCTATTCCTATGAAGAATGAGGAGCAGAACGTAGAGGACTGGTATGAGTCAGTCTCTGCCGTGTGTGATGAAGTGCTGGTGCTAGATACCGGTTCTTCCGACGGTACAGTGGAGAAGTTACAGGCTTTGGGGGTATGCGTTGAGAGGTCCAGTTTGTTTGATGAGAAATCTAAGCCTGAGGAGTTTCGGTTCGATCTTGCAAGGAACGAAGCATTAGGCTACTGTATAGGCGAGTGGTTCCTTGTAGCCGATGCAGATGAGCGGGTTCTTGTTAACGATCCAGAGTTCAGGCAGAAACTGGCAGAGATAGATGATTCCATTGATATGGTCCTCTGCACGGTAAGGATGCTGAACGATGCAGGTGGAGTCACATGTGAGTTTCATGGAGAGAGGTTGTTCCGGAACAGGCCAGGCATAAAGTATATCGAGCCAATGCACAATTACGTAACAGCCAGCCATGATCGACGGTGTTATAGGGACTGGATCACTATTACTTCTTGTCGCAAGCAGAGGACTCCTGAGGAGAGGCAAAGGCGAGCGGAACAACGATTGGCTATGGCTGAGTATCACTTCCTGCCCATGATTGAGCAAAACCCCAAGGATCTGAGGTCTGTGTTCTACCTGGCTAGGACATATAAAGAGTCTGGTCAGTGGGGGACGGCTGTTAAGTGGTATGCAGAATACCTGAATGGATCTCCAGCGAACCCCGGTGCCTACCAGGTTGCTCTTGAGATGAGTAGATGCTTCCTGATGTTGGGAAACCCAGGTAAGGCCATGACAACCATGGGCATGTACTTGAACTGTCATTGGCAGAGATCTGAAGGCTATTGTTTGCTTGGCAACATAGCATTCAACCAACAGGACTATGCCCAGGCCGAGTGGTGGTACCATCTGGCTACAGAGCGAGCTTGGTTTACGGACCAGACATTCTTAGAGCCCGGTGCTTACGGTTTCCATCCATGGGATGAACTATCCCTTGCACAGTGTAGACAGGGGAAGTATGCGGAGGCCATAAAGTCGGCTGAGACAGCACTAGCCTGTCCTGGAATTTCTTCTAGTGAGGCAGAACGGGTAAGTGCAAACATAGCAAGTTTTCGGACTGGTTTGAAGGCAAAGACCAAACCAGATGGTGACTACTATGATGAGATTTGGGAGCAACGTCCCGATCCTACCCATATGGATCAGGTCCGTATGAACATCATGGCAAGGGCACTTGATCATCCAAAGAAGGTTCTAGATGTCGGGTGTGGTCCTGGCTGGTTGTTGGATGAACTCGATGGTTGTTCTTATTTAGGTGTAGATATCTCTCGTGTTGCCAGGGAGAAGACCAGTGCCCGTGGCGGATACGTTGCAAAAAGAGTAGTTGATGTAAGTGGAAAAGACTTCGATGGCTGTGTCTTAGGTGAGGTGCTAGAGCATATTGAAGATGATACGGGCTTGCTTGAGCAGATCAAGACACACCTGGTTCCAGGAGCCAGGGTTGTGGTGAGTGTTCCTAGACTGGGGATGATGAAAGATCCAGCCCATGTAAGGGATTACTCGCAGGCTCAACTGGAGGAACTGCTGAAGACGTTTGGAAAGCCTGTCTGCCTGGGCTTCATTGGAAGCTGGATTGTATACAAAGTAATATTCGACCCATCTGTCTGTGGGGTACTATAGTTAGAGTGTAAAGTGTTATCAGTAGCAAAACCTAAAAGATTTTTGACTTTTACTGCTTGCGTAGACAATCCTGGGGTTGTGGAGGTTACTTACCCAGGAGAAGCTTATGCTTACAGATCAATATATGGAATGATCAGAAAACTTTCTAAGGCAGAGATATTGGCTCTTATCGAAGAGATAAGAACCAGTATGTTAAGGCTTGACCGTTGCAAGAGGAATAATGCCATTGAGGTTCTGGATAAAGCAGGGGCATCTTATTTTCTGGATCCTGTGTTGAAAGAAGAAGCAGTTCTCAGGGAACTGCTGGCTATATTTCTAGACGACAGAAGCGTGATGATGGAGATTTAAGATGTCAAAGGTCAAACCACTGGACAGAGACCGCATGCGTAAGCGGGTGGTGAGAGAGATTCTACGCCAGGGGTTGCCTATAGGGCCCATGGCTAGACGGTTGATGGAGGCCAAGGATTTTCGTCTTTCCTTATCTGGGGAGCTTGACCTAGATGAGGGTATGATGTCTTATAAGATTGAGGGAGAGGAGGCCGACGAGGCGGTAGATGTCCCCTCGTCTCTAATCTCCTTGGCAGGGCCTTCGTCTGTTGATTTGCCTGTGATCAGGGTATCAGTAATTGCAGATCCAGATGCTGCCTTGCTGGACTACATTGAGGAAGAGTTTGACGGGGATATGGAGTCTTTCTCTGAGGACGGGTGGACGGATGAGTTAGTAGAGCTTCTAATCAGTGAGGTTTCTCCCAAGGGTGATTTGGGCGATGTTGATGTGGAGTGGGTGGACCTTGACCCTCCTTACGAGTTTTATCTGACCCTGCATTTCACAGAAGCTACCGAGCCAGATTTTGATTACGACGACGAAGAATAAACTTTTAGGCCAGTAAATTAGTCTCTGTAACTGGTTACTTAGTAACAGAGAAAGAGAGTTTGCCGTGGATATGGATGTGATGCACACGCTTGACGAGGCTTCTTGTCATGCTGAGCTACGCATATTGGATAATGACAATGCTGGAGTGACCCTCCAGACCCCTACGGTACGTATACAGAGGGTATCAGACGGCTTGTGGGCGGACTTTGCTGACAATACCTTCAGTGCTGCCCCAGTGACTCCTACAACGGTCATGACTGAGGTGAGTGTAGCCACTGCCCCAGGGCTTTATCACTATGAGTTCGTGAGAGACGACTGGGACGAGGAGGACGAAGAGGTTTACTTATTTGTCTACAAGAACACTGGGGTTTACGACGGTGATGATAGTGACTTGCACAGATGGGTAGAGATTTCCTCAGTTGATGTTGTTGGGCAGTATCAGGTCATTATCTTTGTGAAAGAGAGCACAACCCTGGATGCTATTGTGGCCTGCGATGTGGATGTGTGGACTGGAATAGCTGGGGCCGTGGGTGCCGTTCGCTATGTTAGGAAACAGACAGACACAGTAGGCAGGGTTGTAACCTGGCTGGATGCTGGGACATATAGGATCTATTTGCATGATCCTACTCATACAAGCTTTACTTACCCTGAGTCCGTTACTGTTTCAGGAAATGGTACGGTCACTTTGTATGGGGACGCTTTCAATGCTGGGGTTTCTCCTGCAAGTACCATACGCATTTATGACTGGGAGCATTATGCAGACGGAGCGACACCTTTGGTGGGTGCGGGTGTGAGTGCCTGGCCTACTGATGAGGGTTCCTACAAGACTTGGGGAGGGCTGGGACATAGGTCATTGAAGGTTACCAGCACGACAGACGCAGATGGTTACTGGTACTTGGACCTGGCCCACGGGATAGACTACACCTTTGACCTGGAAGACATTAGAGGCAAGGTCTACGAGCGAATAACTACACCAACTACAGGGGCATCTGCTCAGTTAAGGACACTGCTATGAGCGACAGAGAGGTTTTTGTAAGAGTACTGTCTTACTCAGAGGGGGAGGTCAGGGTTGTTATTCGTGATAGGGTATACACATATACAGGAATAGAAACACCTGTCTATAATAAGTTCGTGAAAATGCTGGGTAAGAACCAGCATGATGCCATAGGCTATCTGGAAACCAACTCCCTGTCTTACCATACAGAGAGCATCGAGGAGCAAATAATGGACAAGCCCGTTTACATGGTTGACGTGAATGCTTCTGTACCTAGACAGGTGGCAGATCAGGTTGTTCCTGAGGCCAAGGGTTCCAGGTCAGACGTAAGTAAAATCCCTGAGGAAGCCGTTGTGGCTTGTCTGTCGGGTGTTTCTGTTGATGACCTGGACGATGTCTGTCTTGACCTCTATGAGGATGGCTATAAGTATAGTATTCTTCGGTCAGACGACACGGCAGAGGTCCTTTACTACGAGGAAGCAGGGCCTGATGAGCTTGATGCCGTGGGGCTGAGAGCCAGAGACCTTGGTATAATGGGCTCTCCTCTGAGTATTACCGAGCATTGCAGATTAGCAAAATATTTTGGAATGGCGAAAGATGGGGTACAAAGACTTAAGGAGCGTCTTGTACGTGCTATGCAGACCTTTATTGACAGCACGGACGAGATTGAGAAAACAAAGGAAGAGCAGAAGCCAGAGGACGCAACTGCTGAGAAGCAGCACCAGAAGCATGGTAAGATGATCGAGTCTACTGAAACTGCCGATGAGGAAGAGGGGGTAGCAGGCGTTGTTTGGACAGCCAGGTTCTCTGATAGGGCAAAGACCGAGGAGTTCCTTGACTGGGCTCAGGGCCTTGATGAGGCCGAGGACAAAGACTATGGGGATTCCTGGAGAGTTTTGTATGACGATGATTGTGTTGTGGTTTGTGACTCTGTTCCTGACAAGCTGGTTTGGTGTATGATTATCGTGGAGCAGAGAGGTGGCGAGTTTGAGCTAGCCGATCTTGATAAGGACTATGATCCGGATGAAGAGGAAGAGGATGAAGAGGGCCTGGATCCTGGAATGGTTCGTTGTAATGTCCAGGAGCAAGATGGTGCTATGCTGGTGACTTTCGATGACGGGAATGATCTGTTGATCCAGAGTGACTATGATATGGCTTCTTTCTTGGTGGGCTCTGGGTTTGTTGATGCCCCAGAGGATTGGGATGGTAGCCCCGCCGATCTTCCTGAGGATTGGCGGGATAATATAGAGGATGTGGACCAGTGTCTTGAAGACTACTATCTTCTGGCTAGAGGAGATGATGAAGCCGACGATCTAGAATCTGTTGGAGAGGCCAGGAAGGGTGGTGGCAAGGCCAAACCCGACAAGCCAGAGAATCCTTACGAGCCTGGGTTCCACCAGAAGCGGATTCTGCCCCACATGCGAAAGAGTTTGGCAGCTATGGGCAAAAGAAAGTGGCCCCTTGATTCTCCAAGGCTTCCTGCTCCTAAAATTGCAGGTAAGGATATAAGGAGCCTGGGTCCTGAAGAGCAAGTGATGTACTTGCGTTCAATCATTGATTCTGTAGAAAGGGCAGAGGACAAGGCGGCAGAGCTTAGGACCAAGCTAAAAGAGTTGAAAAGTACTAGCAGCAAGGGTGTTGACCTGCTGGCTGCTTGTATGCGTGCCTTGAAGAAAGAGATTTTGATTCTGGGTGATATCAGAATCACTCTGGAGGAGAGTGAGAAGGAGATTACTCCTAATCCTAAGTACGCTCAAGCTCTTTCTAAGGTTTACGAGCTTGCCCCTGGGCTTTATGAGACCCTGATTCTGTTCCTGGCTGAGGTTAGTAACACCCCACACAGACGCAAGGATGTTTCTGTTTCTTGGGAACCAAATGAGCCCGAAGAGAGCAAGGCCGGTGCTATTCCTATTACTGAGCTTTTCTCTGAGGAACGTAGGAGCAGGATTACTGAGCAGAGCAAGCTGCTTTCTACCCTGGAGAGTTTGCTTGGGGAAATTGAGAAATATAACGACGAGCTTGAGTCTGTCCTAGTAGGCTTGAAACCAGGCAAGGGCAGAGCAGTGGGTATTAGTTTGGCTGCGTCAGTGGAGAGCTAAGATGGCTAGAAGAACAGCCCAGGTGAGGGGGGTAAGGACTCCCCGTATAAGCAGTATTAGATCTGCTGCCATACAGAACGTAAAGACTGTACCCAATGTTCCGGTTGTAGCCAAAGGCAGCGCTGGGTCTGTTGTGTCTGAGAGTGCAGACAGGTGGCCTATTGTGGCCGAGGCGGGTAGGCGCACTGCTAAAGGTGGTAGGACTCGTAGGAAGCCGAGGCAGGTTCAGAAGGCCCTTGCAGCCAAGGGCTTGGTAAGACCACCCCCAAGCAAGGCAGGTAAGAAGAAGAGGAAAAGGAAGGCAGGTAAGTCCGCTCCTTCAAGGCGTAAAAGCAGACGCAGGGCAGGGATGCCTGACTTCATTCAGAGGATGCCTGTGGTATCGTCTAATGTGGCAAGTATCGGGTATGACGAGACCAGCATGATTCTGGAGGTGGAGTTCAAGTCTGGCTCTGTGTATAGATATTTTGATATAGATGAGTCTACTTGGGGAGATTTCTTGTCTGCCCCATCCAAGGGTCGTTTCGTTTGGAGACGGCTCAGAGGATACGGTAGTGATGATGTCTATGTTTATTCCAGGGTTAATTGATGGGTATTTTCTCTTTGGACGGAGGAAAACCTCTTTTCTGTAGCAGAGAGGAAAGAAAGATATGTCTAATCCTCCTGATCTCAGCAATTATGGAATACCATTTCAGGAGGCTGAGGCCATGAGTTCTATTCTGGGAGAGAGTTATGAAAGGATCTCCTAATGTGTTCTGACTGGAGACTGCCTCCAGAAGAGATTGAGGCCCTGAGTTCTATTCTGGGAGAGAGTAGCGATCTAAGTGTGCCTGTAACAAAGAATGGAGATACTCTTTCTTCTGATTTCGAGCTAGAGTCTACGGAAAAGCCGGGAGACGCCAAGCCCGACAGTGGCAGGATGAGCAAATACTTGCCTGACTCTGAGGTGATTTTTTTGGAACAGATTTTAGAACCTAACGGGGGGAGCTTGCATGAGGATGATGAGAAAACAGAGGACCTTAAACAACTAAATCAAGGCGTTGGCAAGGATCCGGTAACGTCCTCTCTTGACGAGTCTCCTCCTCCCCCCGACTATTCCATTCTTGAAAGGATCTTGAATGGAGAAGACCCAGATAAACTATTTGAAAAAATGATCAGGAGCTAACAATGCTTGTCAGCCAGAGTCAGAGGCTGAGTGTTCCTTCCTCTGTAGGAACTATTTTGCAAGTCCGAGAAACCAGTTCTTACCAAAGGACTTTTTATTTCAGGAACTGGTCTGCCAGCGTTATCAGCCTGCAATTTCAGGAGCTTGTGGGTTCGTCCTGGGTAGACCTTGGGACAGACTTTGATCTTGGTGTTGCTGGGGGAGGCAGCGACGTGGCTGTACAGAACATTGTGTCTACGGCACAGTTGCGGGTCAGGGGTTCGGGAGGCTCTGGCAGTTATGGTTCTGACAGGGAGATCGATGTCTATTATGCGAGGTTCTATTATGATGCAGACAGCTACTGGGATTCTCCTGTAGTCTAGACAGAACAAAACCACCTCTTGTTTTTTGGAGATTTGCTATGATGAATGGTCCTTTGAGACCCCTACGCATTTACGTTATGGGCCCTCTTAGTGCCAATGGAATAAAAACGGGGGGGAGTGTTTCGGAAACGGTACGTAGAAATGCTGCCAAGGCCGATTTTGTTGGCAGGGAACTTTTTCTAAAAGGGCACTTCCCATTTATACCCCATACAATGTCTATGCTTTGGTTCGAGGACGAGAGGCCAGAGTTTCACAACTACGACCTTATAGTTAACAGGTTTGATATAGGTGGCTGGCTTAGCCTGTGCGATGCCATTTACAAGCTGGAGGGTTGGGAGAAGAGCAGGGGCTCTATGCTAGAGCTTGACTGGGCACAGAAGCATGGGCTAATAGAGTATGACAACCTGGATCAGATCCCATTTGTGATGGATATAGCTCCAGATGACTATGTCAAATATCTACACCATGGCAGGCGGGTCTGGACGAAGGCTGCTCTCAGAGGAAAGCACAGGCAATATTGCTTGTGCTATTCTTGTACCCGGTTGAATACAGAAGACCGAGTGAAGAACTGTCACATTGCTAGCGACTTGTTTGCTTTGTGTAAGAAGCACTGTTTGACAACACCCGTGTTTGAATGCCCACTGTTTGAAGAGAAGCAGGAGAGTTAGCTGTGAAACGGGCTATGCCCTCTGCAATCCTTATTGGGGAATACAGGTGGGAAATAGTGCCTGTTGAGAAGTCGGTTTTTCTAGCTACTGACGGTGTAAGGTGTTACGCAGAATGCTCTTTTGATGAGAAGATTATAAGGGTGGCTATAGGCAGCAAGGGTAAAAGGATTTCCAGGAAGACTGTTTACAAGCGATTGATTCACGAGATCTATCATGCTGTGGTTTATTCTTTTGAGGAAAGTGCAGCAGACACGATGGCCGATGTTGTGGTGGACAATGACCTGGCTGAAATAGCTGCCCTGCTTATGGGGAAGAGATGAATCTACACTGCACCGTTCTTATTCCTGCATATAATACTGAGAGCTATATAGGAGAGGCTATCACTTCTGCTCTTGGTCAGATTTATCCAGATTTTGATATTCTTGTGGTTGACGACGGCTCTACTGACAAAACAAAAAGGGTTGTAAATCGCTTAATGCCAGATAAGCCCC
>Ga0307378_10011290_pt1 | contig 11519 bp, 9 predicted proteins | sample UN1MG_FD_202238 | JGI IMG/M metagenome (GOLD analysis project Ga0307378, IMG submission 202238) | Soil microbial communities from Risofladan, Vaasa, Finland - UN-1 | ecosystem: Environmental > Terrestrial > Soil > Coastal area > Acid sulfate soil | place: Finland: Risofladan, Vaasa | collected...
TCTTCGGCGTAATTGGCTGTAGCGTCCCGCCGTCTTTGAAAGGCTAAAAAGGGCTCTTTTTTGTCAAACTCAGAGATTTTTGTTGCGCGGCCAAATATTGCTATTTTTACAGGCTAGGCTATTTGTAGTCGCGTAGAAACTGCTCCCCGCGCTCTCGGATCGCCTCTTGGAAGGCGGAAAACACCACCCGGCTCTTGATAACCACTCCAGCCTCCTGGAACGCCGGGTTGGCGATCATTGTCTGGCCGGAGATCTTTTCGTGGATGCGGTCCGGCTCCAGCGCAGCGACGGTGCGGTGGATGGCGTCGACATGCTGCCGGTAGCTGCCGAAGCGATCACCATTCGATGCTTTTTCGTTGTAGAGCACGACCGCGATGCGCAGCACGTTGGCGTTGGAGCGCAGCGTCGCCGGGTCGTCCTTCTTGGCTTTGCTCTTTTTCTCCGCGCCAGCTGGATGCGCCTCATTCCACTCGGCCTGCGTGTAGAAGGGGAAGTTCCGGTAGAGCGTTGGGTTGACGAGCACGTGCTTGATGGCGTCGAGACTACAGCCGTCGCAGAACAGCTCCAGCCGCTTGGCCAGGGTCGAGACAGGCGTAGTGCCATTGAACTCCCGGATAAACTCGTCAGTCAGGCGACGGTGCTGCTCCAGAATGAGCATTCCCGTCTCCAGCTGTCCGACGTCGGCAAACTGCAGCAGGCCCAGTAGACTGGCCGCCGGTCGGTCTGCAAAGATATCGCGTAGCAGCTCCGTGTTGTCGTCGCGCTGGAGCTCCTTGAGCAAGCGTCGGATGCCCGGCTGGGTGAAACCCTCGGCCAGCTGCTTGCGGCCTTCGCTCTCAACGCGCTCTTGCACTCCGGTCGTCAGACTGTCGAAGAAACGTTTGGACAGCGGCGCGGTGCCGATGTAGCGCACCAGGTCCTCGACGTACATCTCGGGCAGATTGACGACGCTGCTCTGCGCCTCGGTGAGCGACTGCAGGAGTCCGCCACGGATGCCGTGCTCCTGCGCCAGCCCGGCGTCGATGCGGAGCAGAAGCAGGTTGGTGCCGATGCCCTGCTCGTCGAGCAGCTCCTCCACCGCAACGCTGTCCGGCTGACCGTCTACCACTGGCACCAGGTCAGTCGCCCGCCGGTCCGTCCGCTCTATGCCGACGCCGTCGACCTTGTTCAGCACTCGTTGGGCTGTGTTGAACCCAGTTAGGCGAGTGGCTCGGTTTTGCAGACGCATCAGCTCCTCGGCCTTCTTGCTCTGTTCCTGCTCCCGTAGGAAGCGTCGCATCTCGTCGGTCTTGACAGCCAGCCGATCGGTGGCTGCCTGCAGGAACGCCCGCAACGCGGCAGTGTGCTTGGCCTGGTTGGCGGGTCGGCTGGGATTCGAGACAAAGTGCGCCTTCAGCGCGAAGGCCCGCAGCAGCGCGGTGCTCAGGATCGCTGCGTTGTACGGCTCTGCCTCGGGCCACAGGGCCTTGACCGCCTCAAGGTTCTCCGCGATCGCCGCCTCGATGTACTGGTCGACGGCGCTGGGCACGTGCTCAGTGGCTGGCAGGGGCAGCTGCAGGGCGCGCAGAATCGTGTTGCGCTTGGCCAGCAAAGGCGAGAGTTCTTCCAGCGCTTCGACCAGGTTACGGTTGTACTTGACGTACACCTCAAGGAGTCGGTTGGCGTTGGCCCAAGGCCACACGGTGCTGGCACCGAGATCGGGTCGCGGCTTTGCGTTCCGAATCTGCTTCTCCAGTTGGACGAGGTCGGTGGGGTATGCTAGCTGGGCTTTGGGAGAGCGCAGGAGTGGGCCCAGCACCGCGTCGATGTGCAGATTCAGGTTGATGCCCAGCTGCTGCAATTCCTCCAGCAGGTCGGCCAGCTGGAGGAGTGGACGGCCCAGTGCTCCCTGCTTGGTCGAGGCTTCGCCTGCCTTGCGCTTGATCACGATCTCATCGAACCAGCGAGCCGAGGCCAGGATGAGCGCTGCCTTCTGGCCAAAGTCGGGGTCGTGCTGTGCGATGCCGAGGGCCCGCACCCGGCGCAGGAAGGCCGTGAGGTCTGGGGCGCTGGCGAGGCGGAACAGCGCACCGACTAGCGTTGAGGCGCGCTTCAGCTGGGCCTCGGTGAGCGCCTTCGACGCCTGGTCTCCGGTCGTCGCGCCGGCCGACCAGTACTCCGTGCTGCCCTGGATTCGGAGGACATGCGCCAGCAGCGCAGAGCTGCGGTACCAGTTCATCAGGCCGTAGCGGTAGATGTCAAGCAGCGCGCGCTTCACAACACGCTTCAACGGCAAGGGGCGCACACTGTCGCTCCCGTCCGCGAACAACTGTTCAAGGATTTGCCTGCTGTTCTGCCGCAGTTCGCCGGTGCTGGCGGTTCGCGGGTGGAGCGCGTCCAGCGAGGCGTCTGGCTCCGGCTTTGCAGCGTCCGGCCACAGCAGGCGAGTTGTTTCGAGGCGCCAGCCGATCCCGAGCACGTAGAGCACGCGGAACACATTGGTCATTGTCGCCAGCTCTATCTTCTCTTGCTCCTCGTCCGGCATACCAACATCCTCGATGCCGGAGCCAACCAGGATCTCGTCGCCCTCCGGCTCCGCGTCGCCCGACTTGGAGCTGCCGACCGGCTCCACGACCGCGGCCCACTGGGCCAGGTTGTTGGCTACCAGCCAGCGCAGGAACTTGACCGGACTCGTCGTGCTGTTCCCGGTAAAGGGCTCGGTTTGCAGCGGGAACGTCCTGGTCTTCAGCAGGAGGTAGAGCGTTTTGTTTGCGTCGTTGGCCGCGATCTCGCGGTGTATCAGCGGCGTTGCTTTGCTCTCGGTGATGACGCGCAGCAGTTCGTCGACAGCGTCGCGTCGCTCCCGGAGTCGCGCAGCCGCTCCGCCCTCGGCGCGCTTCAGCTCGAGCTCCAAATCGGCGGCCAGCTTGGCAAGTGCTTCAGTGCGCAGCGCGTAGTTGGTGTTGAGGCGCACCGAGGCGGTGGTTCGCGTGCGCAGGGTATTGTGAACACGGTCGCTTGCCCATTCGTCGAGCAGCTGTTCGCCCCGCAGTCGGACGAGCGTCACGCGCGGGTCCTCGCGCAGCATGCGTACCGCTTGGTACGGCTCCAGCATGGTGCTCTCTTCGAGCACGGGCGTTGCGCCGACACGCTCGTCCTTGACCAGACGACCCTTTGTTGGCTTGGTCTTCCAGTCGACCGGCTCGGCTCCGAGCGAGGAGAGCACGCTGAGCTGGCGAAAGGCGAACAGGCGTCGCGCGGCATCTTCCTTGCGCAGTTCTCGGGCGGCTTCCAGGCGCGCTTTCTTCTGGTCATCGGTCTCATTTTTGGGCGGCCGGCCGGTGCTCTGCGGCTCCTCAGCTTGGAAATCGTCTGGCCAGTCTTTGTCCATCCGTTCATCAGCGAAGAGCGTGGATTCGAGCAGCAGCTCAGTGGTAGGCATCCGGTGCACCGCGGTGTAGAACTCAACGCGCCACTGGTCGAACGGCAGCCCCTCGTGGCCGCAGCGCCGGATCGCTCGACCGCGCCGCTGCAGCGAGCTGGTGTGCGTGACGGCGGGCTCCAGCTCGATGACTTTGGTCACCGCTTTGACATTGATGCCCTCAAGAAAGTCCTTGCTCAGGAGAATGTAGCGCGCCTTGATACCCCACAGATTGTCCAGCGCATTGAACACCTCGAGTATCGAGTCCTGGGCATCTTTTCTGGTGTCTTCGCCAAGCGTTTTCGCCGGTTCCAGCCAGCCGAGCAGCACCTCGAAGTCGCGCCGACGGCGCTTGTCCGACGGGTTGAACTTGTCCCGGGGCCAGTTCAGCGTTAGAGCTTCCTCTTCGCGCGGTGGCGCTTCCGTTTTGCGAGGTGCGGTGAGCTCCACGATCTGCTCGCCGAGTTTGATGAGCGAGCGCTGGGTGCGAACAAAGAAGAAGGGTTGCGGGTCCTCCAGCTGCAGCAGCACGTTCAACTGCTCGCTTTGCAGCGATTTCCAATCCTTCATCCCTTCGCGGTAGCCGGGCCACACGTAAAGCCGTTTGCCCATAATGCGACTGAGCAGCTCCTCGACGCTTGGTCGGCGCTCGGCGTCGTCAGTGGCGAACGGTTCGAACACATCCACTGCGTCGTCTTTCGCTTCGCGGAACTGGGTTTTCGTGCTGTGGAACTTGTAGGCGGTTTTGAGGCTGGGCGGCTCTTCGTCGAGCGCGTCCTGCACTACAGAGTCGAAAGTGGGATCATCTACGCTTGACAGCAGGAGCCGGTTGATTAGCTCCTCCGAGAGCACAACAAACTGCTTGCGCTTTGCGTCGAACGGCTGCAGTGCTGGCTCCACCCCGTCGCTGTGCAGCTGCATCGGCTTGCTGGCGATTTTCACTTTGCGCAGATCGGAGTCGACGCGGACGCCGAGCCGGCGGTTCTCACGCAGCCGGGTGCGCGCCCGAACACTCAGTTTGGCGAGGTCCGGCTGTTGGAGTTCCACCGGCAGCCACTCGTAGCCGGCGGCCTGCAGTGCAGTGGCCATTGGAATGACTCCGAATCGGTCATCCTTGGTGCTGGAGACGAGCATGCGTTTTGTGAGCTGGCCGGTGCGGGCGAACTCCTGCTCGTCCAACTGGCGCAGTTTGCGCAGAACCGGCTTGGCGGCGGGAAAGATGGGCGAGTGGCCGTAGATCAGCGTGTTGGCCACTGTGCTGGCCTCTCGTTGGAAGGCCTTGCTGGCGAGGTTGTAGCGTTCGTGTAGATCGAAAAGTCCCGCCGCCTCTGCCTCCTCTTCCGCATTCGGATTGTAGACCGCAATTGCGTTCTGCGCTGCCTCCACCCACTCGGGCAGCTGGTGCCGAATGTGGGAGACAGACGCCTCGGGAAGCGTGACAGCCGACATAAAGACAGTGTTGATCTGGGTTCCGTGCTCGACGCTGAGCAGTACGTCGATCTGCTGGTCGGCCGGGTACACCGCTTCCGCAAAGATGTCCCGCATCTCGCTGATGTTGGCAACGCTGATCACGCCTTTGAATGCGTTCGACAGCTCCTCGAAGGTTGGAGTGAAGTCGTTGGTATCCGGATCAAAGTAGCGCTGCGTCAACGCGGTCTTCAGCTCTTCGTAGGTGCGCACCTCAGCACTGAGCTGGGGCAATGCCCGAGGCAGGTTCTTGGCGGGGCCGAGTGCTGCCGGGTCGGCGTCTTCGCGGCGCGGCAGCGAGTTGTCGAGCAGGCGGAGGCCGGAGAAAAGGTCCACCGACGCGGACATATTCACGACGACCACGGAGCGAGCATCTTTGAGCGCAGTGTGAATCAGCTCTGAGCCGACGATGTTGTGCGCCTCGTCGAAGATGATCATCAGCCGGTCGAGCGGGTTGAAGTTGACCTCGCGCTCGCCGCTCTCCAGTGGCACCCAGCTCAGCACCTCCCGGCCCTGTCGCGAAGCGGACGCGCCCCGCACTGCTGTACCCAGTTTCCAACCAGAGGTGGTTACTGCGCGCGGGTTCGGATACAACGCGTAGGCCGCCAACTCGCCTTTGTAGTGGCTTTGTAGCGTGCGGTAGGCTAGGAACGGCTGGAAGCCGTCGCTCACCCAGCGTTCCCACAGCTCCACGCTCGGCAGGCTGTCCGGATCGCGGCTTTTCCAGCGCACTGTAATCAGCAGCGCTGAGCTGCCGGTGGACTCGACTGCTGCGATGTTCTTGATCGCTTTGCGCAGTGCCAGCGGAAGCGTTCGCTTCCGACCGCCCTCGGTCCACGTGAAGCGCTTCCACTGGTTGATGAGCGGTTCGTAGTCGTTGGCGATCATATTGCGGATGGTGTCCAGTTTGCCGACGCCGGGTCGGGTTAGGAAGCGCAGCTCCAGATTGCGCAGTTCGGTGGTGTTGTCGATGTCGTGTCGTGCGTTGCCGCGCACCCACCGGTCCCCCGCCCTTCGGTAGGCTGTCGGCGCGCCGTTGTAAGTTTCCATCGCGGCAATCGTAATATCGTCCGTCGGACGGAAGCCGGCCCACAGTTTCCGACCGGCAGCGCTGCGGCCCTGCAGCACGTTTTCGAACTGGGCGTAGGACATGACCAGGCGGTCTTTGCTGAACTGGATGCCGCGCTCGTTGACCGAGCCGCCGCTGTCGCGGATTTTCTGCTTGATGTCGGCCGGGTTCAGGTCGTCCTGCGCCCACAGGTCTTCTGAGACGGTGTGCATCAGGGTCGGACGGGTGACCCATATCGGGATGCGCGGCAGCAGCTCGGGCCCGCGGAAATTGCTGTCCTTTGCGGGCACCTCAGGAAGCGTCACCGCCTCGTATTTGTAGTTTGCCCAGAGCAGGTGGCCCATCGCCGTTTTGCCAAAGCCGGGCGGCAGCTTGAGCAGCGCCATGCGGGCGCCAGTCCATGGGCCGAAATAGTCGCGCCACAGGCGTTGAATTGAGGACAACACCGCGATGCCAACATCGCCCCGGTTGTCCAGCAGCATGATCGGCTTCTGGCAACGATCGTAGTGCGTGATTACGTAGTTGTAGCGCTGCGGTGGGTAGACACGGCTGAACAGCTTAAGGAAGTCGGCCTCTGGCGCAGCGGCGTCTTGCAGCAGTTCGGTGAGCGCTTGGAGACGCGGTTCGCTTCGCTGGGCGCCGATTTCAAGCTCTTCTGCTTTGTTAGCTACGTCTGCTTGCTCCTCCCATCGACACACCGCCCCGTGCACAGCGTCCCATGCAATGCCGGCACACTCTTCGCTGCAGTACACTGCCTCCAGACACGGGCATACCCTCGTACGATTGGAGCTACCGCAGCGATTGTCACACATTGCCGTTTTACTGCTCTATCTAGGGCTATTCACATGTTAACAGCGAATAGTCGGCAACGAGGTGGCACTAGCAATGGAGAAAGCGCAGCTCTGGCGCCCCAATGGCGAGTCGGTCGTGAAGCAACAAGCGAACAGAAGCATGTTGGCTGCGATTCGCATGCTCGCCGAATGGAACGACAGCGAAGACGACGACTGCCAGTCGGCCGACGCAGTGCCAGAACCCGGTTCGGACATGATTTGGGAGGGCGGTCCGGTGCCCAAGCACAGTGCATCGGTCGATGACACAAAAACGCGCATTTAAATATTTTCAGGCACGTCTGCGCACCCGAGGCGGGAAAGCTACGCGGTCGATGTTGCGTAGCTCGGCGACCTGCTGCGTGAAGCTCACTATGTAGGTTATGTAGAAGCTGAAAACAAACAGCGTCATGACCATGTCGGCCGGTGTCAGGCCGAACCAGCTCGGGCTACCGGGTCCGAACAACCACAGCATCAGGTTGAGCGTGCAGATCGCAGCGCGCAGCTCCGTAGGCCCAACACCGTTGTACGTGATCTGGAACTGGCCGCTGACGCAGGTGCGCAGGCAGGCCAGACATTCGAGCATCAGATACACCGCGACGCCGAACAGCGCAACGTCCAGGCGGAAGTAGGGCGAGATGCCGAAGCCGACAAACGTCAGCCACACACAGATCGCGTCCACCGCGTGGTCGATGAAGAAGCCAAACTTCGGCCGCTCAATGCTCCGGTAGCGGGCCAGCGTGCCGTCAAGGCTATCGCCGAACCAGTTCACCACAAAGCCCAGCGTGGCGAGGTGGAGGAAGGCCGGGTCCAGGTGGCACAGCGCATAGCTGGCAGCACTCAGCACGGAGCCCAGCAGTCCGAGTGCGGTCAGGTGATCCGGACTTGCCCACGCCGGCAGCCGGGCAACCAAGTAGCCCAACGCCGGGCGCTCCAGGAAGCCCAGCCAGCTGTCGTTGACGCGGACGTGCTTGTCGATCGGCGCGGGCATTCGATTGACCTTTGTGTCCTAAACAGTGCCAGTGCACTTATAAGTGCTATTCAATATGGCGCCTAAAACCCACCCGCGAAAGGCCAGTTGCGCATTTTATCCTTAATTAGCGCCCAGTTCTCCGAGGTCTTGTACTCGCTACCGCGGCGAACCGTCGGACCAGAAGAGGTACGAGTTGGCGATCGTGTACTGGAGCGTGACCACGAACCACTGGTCGGTGTCCTCGTTGTAGATGCGGATGTTCTTGTCGGGCATTCGATTGACTTTTGGTGTCCTAAATAGTGCCGATGTATTTGTAAGTGCTATTCAATATGGCGCCTAAAACCCCACCCCGCGAAAGGTCAATTGCGCTTTTTATCCTTAATTAGCTCCCAGTTCTCCGAGGTCTTGTACTCGGTGCCGCAGCGGAAGCACTGCTGCTCCGCCTTGCCGGGGCTCTGGTAGCACACCTCGTGCAGCACCATGCCACAGCACTTCATCCGCCCGAAGGGGCTATTGTCCCGCTCAACGCACGTGGCGTTGCAGATGAAACAGTCGCTGCCAGACAGCGGGACCCTGACCGCTGCCCGACAGACTGGGCAGGTGGGCGCGTTGTTCAGCCAGGTCATCAAGCAGCGGTAGTGCACCCAGTGCTCCTTCGCCGAGCTGTCTGGGCAGCCGCAGTGGGCTACGAGCTTGTGCTCCTCCGAGAGCAGCGGCATCAGGCAGACCAGGCAGTCCTCGGCCTGCCGACTCTCGGACAGCTCGCTGGGCTCGACGGCAGAGCGACCGACAGAGATGCGAGTCATGAGCTTTTGATCAGAGAGCGCCGAGTTCATGGTGTCTTTGTTCTCGGGGTTGAAAAATAACCAAGCCCGACCCGGAAATACAATCGAACACCAAGTGGTTACGGCAGCACATTTGGATCTTTCGCACAACACCGGCCACTTGAAAGGCCGGTCCAGAGCTGTTTACCCGCAGAAAACACCAACACCTGGAAACAGAGATGACTGCGCGGCACTGCACTGCACAGGAAGCGGTCTCGTACTGCAGTACGGAGCGCAGACACAAGCTGGGGGATGGGCACACGTTGGAGCCCAGCTACCATTTCGAGCTCACTTCACTGAAAGTAGATCTCCTGATGCAGGGTGGCAAAACCACACGGCGTCGGGTCAGCCCCGAGGGGAAGACTGCAATGCGCTCCCTTGGCTGCATGGTTGTTGACGAGGGCTTCGACACCTCAATCTTCACGGCCGGGCCGCAGACTATGGGGGTGCTACGTCACTGGTTTGCCGAGCTCGAGCGTCTGTACGAAATTGACATGGATCGACTGAGAGAGGAAATGATGGAGGAGCAAAGGAAAATGCAAGATCAATCCGCGCTGGAGGACCTGATCGGGGTCTTGTGGGATGCCTACGTGAAGCGTCCGAAGGGCGCTGAGACCATCCAGGTGAGAGCCAACTGTCCGTCTGCAACAGCCCGGGAGAGCGTCGGCAACATCCACATCAGGCTGGTCACCGAGGAGGCCAACATGCAGACCTACGAAGTGGGAGTTGACTTTGCGACCCAATGCGTCATGGAGCAGTCGCGCGCCGGTCTCCGCAAGCGCGGGGATCTGGGACCCTGTCCCAACTGCACTTGCATAAGCCGGTCCAGCCAGCACAACTGCGACCTGCACGTCAAGCGAAAGTAAAGACAATAGTTAAACACACGCAGTTTTATTCTGGCGCTCACGCGTTGGCAGCGTTGAGCTCCGCAGCGTGCGCCTCGAACTTCTGCTTCTTCTCGTCGCTCACCGAGGCATACTTCTGGCGCATCTCAGCTGGCGTCACCGAGGGCATCGGGATGCTCTCCTCGCGCCACTTCTTGGCCCACTTGTCGCGTAGCCACTTGGCAAACACCGAGTAGCCGGTCGCCTTCTTCGGCCTCTTTTCCTTCTTCTCCACTTCGGCTGACTGCTCCGCTGGCTTCTTCTGCGTTTTCTCCTTCTTCTCCACCTCGTCTGACTGCTCCACTGGCTTCTTCTGTTCGACCGACGCTTTTTTCTCCACGCTAACCGGCTTGATCTGCTTCTTGGCTGGCCCGTTGAGCTGTGTCGCCAACTCAGCCAAGTGGTCCTGCTTCTTCTTCGACAGCTTTCCGAACTTCGACTTGAGGTCCTGCTTGGCCAGCCACTTGCGAGTTTGCTGATCCACGAACAATTCGTAGGCGGTGAACTTGGGAGACTTTGGCATTTCGTTTGCAGTTGTCCGAGTATGGGGGGAAGTTTCCGGAAGAGGTGTAAAGACCCCTCATGTGTACACGGGGGGAAAGGTGAAGACCTGTCATGCAGGAGTCGTTTGCAAATATTTAATGTTACGCGTCCGGTTCGCATTGCTCACCGTACATCCACCACTCTTGGCCGCCGTCCGGGCGGATGACGGCCGGTTGGCCATCGCTGCGGTGCAGCTTTCCGTGCTTGTACCACTGGAGGTGGCCAGAGGAGGTGACGATAGCCGGCAGGTCGTTGTCGCGGTGCAGTTGGTTCTCCGTGATCCACATTTCAGATCCGTCCGCGCTAACAACCGCCGGTAAATCGTTATCCCGGTGCGCCTTGCCATGCGTCCACCACTCTTGATGGCCGGACGTGTGTGCGATAGCTGGCTGATCGTTGTCGCGGTGACGCTCGCCATTTTTCCACCATTCTTGATCGCCGTTCGTGGCAACAACAGCCGGCAGGTCGTGATCGCGGTGCGTCTTGTTATTCTTGTACCACACTTGGGTGCCATTCCAACGGACGATAGCTGGTCGGTCGTTGTCTCGGCGCCGCTCGCCGTGCTGGTACCATTGTTGGGTGCCGTCCGTTTTTGTTACAGCCGGCAGGTCGTTGTCTCGGTGAATATTGCCGTGCTGGTACCAGAATTGGATACCGTCCGCGGTGATGATAGCAGGCAGGTCGTTGTCGCGATGCGACTTACCGTGCTGGTACCACAATTGAGTACCGTCCGGTTTGATGACAGCCGGAAGGTCGTTGTCGCGGTGCTTCGAGCCGTACTGCCACCACTCTTGCGTACCGTCCGCATAGATGACAGCCGGTGCACCGACTCGGTGTAGTTTCCCGTCAAGAAGATATTCTCTGCCCGATAGATCATCAATCGTTCTCTCCTCCAACGGTTGCAAGAGATAGAGCGCCTTCAACACCGGCGCCACACATCCCAACTGGTAGCCAAACACCCGACGGAGTGCGTTCTGCGAGAGCCCTGGCGTGCTGTGTATCATATCAGCAATGCCGGGTTGCTCAGCTTTTGGATCCGCAACCCGCTGTTTCTTGCTTGGGTGCATCGGTAAGAGTTCTGGTGCGCGCCGGTTGGACTCGAGGTCAACACCCCGCATGACAGGATCGCGCAGATTGGACCCTAGGTCAACCCCCGCCAGCGCCCGCATGACAGCGCCACGTGGGCACGAGAACCGGAGTTTTATTGGTGAAGGAGGGAACGCTAAAGATCTTCTAGTTTTGTTTTTGTTTTGTTCCCTGGCAGCACGACTCCCACGAAATCACAAGCAGCGCTGCTCCGTAGAGACAGATTAACCACCAAGGAATGTGGAGGTCCGCGTAGGGAGCGGCGAGAAACGCGTATTTCTGTTCCCACGTTGCGTCCCAAAAAGTCAACGCGGGATACTCTTGTGTTTCCATCGTACGCTGTTCTGAGGATTCCTTTCCTTCCCCCCGGCTTTTTAGTGCACGACGTGGCGCGATAAGAGGGAGTGTATTTTGGACCCTAGGTCAACCCCCCCCCCCCCCGCGTT
>Ga0307378_10011291_pt1 | contig 11519 bp, 10 predicted proteins | sample UN1MG_FD_202238 | JGI IMG/M metagenome (GOLD analysis project Ga0307378, IMG submission 202238) | Soil microbial communities from Risofladan, Vaasa, Finland - UN-1 | ecosystem: Environmental > Terrestrial > Soil > Coastal area > Acid sulfate soil | place: Finland: Risofladan, Vaasa | collected...
CACGGTCGTCCGAGAATGTCGGAATGAAAACCGTGCCGTCATCGGCGCGGTAACCGAAATCCGCTATGTTGTACGAGGGAACCGACGTATCGAGCAGCTTCTCGATCCCGCCGGACGGATCGACTCGGTAGAGCCTCCCCTCCCAGTGAGAGACGAGCAGCCGCCCGTCCCCGTCGGGCGTCAGGCCGTCGATCGTGCCCACGCCGAGGCGCGCGACCGTCGTGATCTCCTTCGAGGAGAGGTCGATCGCCTTGAGTGACCGGTCGGCGTTGTTCCCCACGATCAACCGCTCCCCCTGTATGCATATGCCGTTGGGTTGGCCTATTTCACCGCCGCTCACCCATTCTTCCCAACGTGTCCCGTCGTACCGGAAGATGACACTCCTGCCGCTGTCGCTGACATAGACGGCACCCGACCGGTCGATCGCGATGTCGTTGATGAATCCCGGCTGCGGGACGGCGTGGCGTCCGACCACCTCCGCCGTATTTACATCGATCTCCACGACGGAGCGCCGCTCGACCACGTACAGCCGGTCCCCCGCGAGCGCCATACCCGTCGGGTTGGCGATTCCATCCACCCAGTGCAGCTCGACCATCTTTCCGTCCGCCGTCATCTTGGATATGAACTGCGTGTCATCACGCCGGTACATGTCATAGTTCGAGACGTAGACGACCTTGCGCGCGGGATCGTATACGGCCGATTCGGGGGTCGAGAAATCGTGCGCCGATTCCCAGACCGCACCGACGTCTCGATGCAGAAAAACGGCTTTGCCGTCTCGGAACATGAATCCCCAGCCGCCGAACGCTTCCGCCACCATAATGAGAAGTTCATTCTTACCCTCCTTCAGGGGGAGGTGCACGGCGTCGTTGAAACCGATGATTCCGAGAAACGAGGGATCGCGCGACCGGTACGCGCTGTTGCCGGTGAATACGATCTCCCCGTCGATGAATACGCTGATCGCGTCGCTGTATCCGAATTGCATCTCCCTCACTTCGGCGTGATCGGCCATGAGCGTGGTCCTGGCGAATACGACATCGGGCTCCATCCCGCTCCGTCCGTGATTCCACGCGACGTTGACAAGGCCGTTGTGTTCGCACCGCACCGCCTGCCAGCGAATCGTATCGAGCAGATCGTCGCCGGGATAGCCGTCGAACTCGACGCCGCCGAATCTGAAGCTTTGCGACATCTCCCAATCCGTAACGAGACCGGGCGGCGAATCGACCGGCGGGGGCGGCGGGAATGCGAGATCATCCCGCACCTCGTACGAAAAATTCGAGAAGTGGGCCGAACCATCCAGCGGGCCCGACACACCGATAGAGCCGCCGCTCTCGCCATGCCCGAGACCGGTGACGACGAGAACCGGCACCGCCGGTTCACCGACATACACGCGCGCCTGGCGGCCGGCCACCTCGATACGCATGGTGATCCACTCGTTCTCCGGCAGTTCCACGGCGGCGGTACATCCCTCACCGTTGAACAGCTGCCAGCAGGAGATCCCGTTGATCACGGGCGTGTACTGGACAGCGTCGGAATACAGTCCCGCCCGGTGCGGCCGCACGTAGACATGTTCGTAGTTTTCCTCGGACTGCATGCGTAAGAGGAATCCCGGATAGGACCGGCGGCCGTCGACCGCGATATCGACCGTGATGACGCCGTTCTCGAATTCGACATCCTCGAGGTACGCCATGCCGATCAGGCACCTGCGCCCGAGGTGATCGACGAGCCGGGCATTCCTCATGGTCCAGCGGTCGGATTCGAAATCGACACCGTGAGCCTGCGCACAGGCGGTCAGCGGCGCCAGCAGAGCCGCGATCGCCGCCGCCGTTGCGAGCCGTACAATGCAACGCCAGGTCGTCTTCACGATATGCTCCTTTCCGATATCATTTTTCCCTCTTGGGTGCCATACCCGCTATACGCTAGAATGGATGCAATGGTTACTCGATTTCCACCACAAATCCACGGTACCACCCCGGGAGGTCCTGCGCCATGTTGAAACGAGCCCTCTGTATACTCTTCATCGCCGCGGCGGTGAACGTTCATGCCGAAATCTCCGTCACAACGGTCGACCTGATCGGAGCGGCCGGTCTCTCGGTCAACGCGGCGGGACCGCTGATCGTCCAGATCGACGAGGCGCGCAACCGCCTGATCGTGGCGAACACCCTCACCTCGTCGATCTCCATCGTCGACTGCGGCACCCATGCGGTGCACAACATCCCCCTCGAGGGTCGGGCGCTCCAGCACCTGAAATCCGAGGCGATGACGGTGCGCCGCCGGACGGGCGGCATATACCTGATCGGTGCCCGGTGTCTCTTCACCGTCGATCCCGGGCGCGGCACGGCAAAGACGATACCGACCGACGTGCAGTTCGAATCGGTCGCCGTGGACGAAAAAACAGGGAACGTGTTCATCGCGGGACGCGAGAGCGCATCGCTCGGATTTCTCGAGGCCGGAGCGGGAAGGATCAAAAACATTAAATGGCTCGACCACCGCGAGGATCTGATCAACCTCAACCAGACGCCCCCACCTCCCATTAGAAAGGTCGTCTGCGACGCCGGGCGCGGGGAAATCGTCGCGGTCGACGGTTTCACCGCGACACTCCACCGGTTCGATGCGCGAAACGGCAAAGCGCTCTCGTCCCGTCCCCTCCCCCTTACCGCCGGCGGGCGCTGGCACCTCGCGGGATTCAACGGGGAAACTCACCGCCTCTACCTCGTTACGGAGACCAATGAGCGAAAGGTGATCGAGGCGGCGCGGATCGACTGCCTGGGGAACGATGACACCGTCGTGCCCCTCCCCGAGTTCACCGAGGGAGTGGGGATCATCTACAATCCCACTCGCGAGGAGGTGTACATCCCGTACGACAACCACGCGTCCGTCCATGTCGTCTCGTTCGCCGGCGGCGGCGACCTCGACGAGATCGCGATCCCGGCGTACGGGAACGACGCCAGCGCCATCGATCGCGCGAACGATATCCTCTACGTGGCGAGCTGGGCGTTCGGCGAGATCGATGTCATCTCGCTCGAATCGCGGACGCTGCTGAGGCGCGTCACCGGACTCGGGATCATCCCGCACATGTTCACCATCGCCTTCAATCCGAACAGCAACCTTCTCTACTTCCCGAAGGGCGCCACGGCCGTCAACGGCACCTTCGGCGCCGCCGTGACGGCATTCGATCCGGCGAGCGATACGACCGAGAAGATCTACGTGGGTTTTGCACCGGTCGATTTGATCGAAGTCCCGCAGCGCGGCAGTGTTCTCGTCTTCGGCTCGGAGAACCGGTTCGCCGAAATCCGTCCCGACGGCCGCTTCGAGCTGCACTCCCTCCCGTACGACTACCCGACCGGGACGATTCTATCCCCCGCCGGGAACGTCTACCTCTCATACGGACCGCACCAGTCATACTGGCCGACCGTCTATATCTGGGATGCGAAAAACGGAATCCTGACGATCGACGCGGAATCGTTCCGCTTCTATGACCGCCGCATTCCCCGCCAGGCACACCAAATGGTCCTGGACCGTGACGGTGCCCTCTACTTCACCCAGAACAACTGGGGCAGGGAAGAGCAGTTTCTCGGTGTGCTGGAGGACGAGGTACGCGTCTTCGAGGCGGGAAAGCGCATCGCGCTCGGCGTAGAGGTCGAGCGCGAGGTGACGCAGCGGATTCTCCGGTACGATCCCGCCCTGCACCGGTTCTATCTCGTCCGCATCGGCGAACGGGACGAGGAGCCGAGCATCCTCCAGGTGATCGATACGGCGGGGCGGCAGGTGATGGAGACCGTGACACTGGGGATCACCGCCACCGATCTCGTGTCCGACGATGAGAATATCTACGTGGCGAACTTCGACTCGCGCAGCGTCTCGGTGATCGATAGGAAGAGCTTCACCGTGCACGAGGTGCCGACGGGGGAACAGCCCCTCAGGCTCTGCCGGTGCGGCAGGCGTATATACGTCGCCAACCACGGCGACGGGACGCTCCAGGAGATAGGCGCGGATAACAAACGATTTCGCATCCCGGGCAAGGGGCGTCCGGACAATCTCCTCGTCTGGAGCGGCGCCGTTGTCGTCATCTCGCACACCGCGGATGCCCTCAGCGTTCATCGCTTCGATCCCGATACGGAATCGTTTACACTCCTCCACCAGGCGGAGTACCCGTACGGCGATACCCGGTACGACACGGGGAACGTCTCGTTCTATATGCGGGGGCAATTCGGGGATGCGCTGTTCGATATCTCACGGGGAGTGGCGGACGGCGCGGGGAGACTCTGGATCTCGGATTTTCTGGCCGGGAAGGTGTACATCGTCGAGAACCGATAGGGTGCTGCGTGGGGAGACCTCTCCGGACCGAGCGTGTCGATCCTTCACTTCTGCCACACGGCATGCCCCTTCTCACGGAGCATCTTGGCCAGTTCGATTTCCATTTCCCGCGCATCCTCGTACGGGAGCGGATTGTGCTCCTCGTACAGCAACGGGCAGAGCCGTATTCCGTACTTCTCGACAAAGCGGTTCGCTTTATACCCCGCCTTGTGATTCTCGAACCGCTCCTCGGGCGATAGGCCGGTCATGCCGACATAGTAGCAGGGCTTCGCCGGATCGCAGCCGGGATTCTCCCGCGCGAAGCGCGGCTCGTCGAGGACCGCGCCGTCTAGCTCGACGACGTAGATATTGTGACGCTTACTCGTGCCCATCGGTGGGGGAATGCTGCTCCGGTGCGCTCTCCGCCTCGACGAGGAACTCGCTGCTCCTCAGCAGCTTGCCGTCCGGGTCCTGGACTTCGACGCGCCACTTGCCGGTCCATCCCCTGAGCATCCGCTTCGAACTCCACGTTCGCCAGGACTTCGATTGCACGGGAAGCGTGACACGCGCCTTCTCCTCATCGTCGTAGTACCACACGTGGACGACCGTCATCGAGCCGGCCGCTCCCGCTATCCTGGTGAAGCAGTAAATTCTACCCGCCGTGTTCGGAAACTCCTTGCCCGTCCCGACGGGTGAGCGATCCTCGATACCCGTGCAGAACTCTATTTCCACGACCTTGAGGGTCGCGGGCTCCTCGGCAAAGGCCAACGACGCACACAGGAGCAGCGTACACGCGATGATCGGTAATCGTGCCGTCATACTCCCCTCCCTTCTTATTCAATTCCCGTTGTTTTTACGTTCGGGACCAGCATACGTCCCGTTCAGAATACAAACAACATAAAAAGTGAGGTGATAACGCCGGCGTAGAGCATCACGACGGCCGTGTACCCCATGATATCCCTGATCCGCAGCCCGGCGACGGCGAGGAGCGGCAGGGCCCAGAAGGGCTGGACGAGGTTCGTCCACGCGTCACCCCATGCGATGGCCATGGCGGTCGTCGCGTACGGCACGCCGAGCGCTTTCGCGGCGGGTATCATGATCGGTCCCTGGACGGCCCACTGCCCGCCGCCCGACGGAACGAAGAAGTTCACGATACCCGCGGAGAGGTAGGTGAAAAACGGCAGTGTTCTTCCCGTGGAAATACCAACGAAGATCTGCGAAAGGGTGACGGCGAGGCCCGATTTCATCATCATGCCCATGATGCCGGCGTAGAAGGGGAACTGGAGCACGATCCCCCCGCAGGTCCGCACCGCCTCGTTGACCGCGCGCACGTATCGGATCGGCGTTTGGTGCAGCATCAGCCCCAGCGTGAGAAATATGAAAATGACGATATTGAGGGTCACCGTACCGCCCCGGCCGAAGTAGATGACAATGTACGTTATGCAGAAGGCGACGATCGCCGCGGTGAGTACCCGGCTCCGCTCGAGTCGCATGGCCGGGGTCAGCTCCCCGCCCGCATCGACGGGGACGCCGTGATCGTCCCCGTCGAGCCCGGGATCCATCGGCACGATATCATGTTCACACCGGGGGTGCATCAACCGGTTGATGAACGGCAGGGTGCAGAGGAACACGAGCACGAGGAGGATATTCTGCCATGCGAAGATCGTTTGTGAGGCCGGCACCGTCACCCCGCCGGCGAACCGCTCCATGATCTCGTCGGCGCCGGCGATCTTGAGCGGGATCGAACCGGAGAAACCGGCGTGCCAGACGATGAATCCCGAGTAGGCGCTGGCAACGAGCAGCGGGTAATGGATTCCCCTGACCCTTTTCGCCAGTTCGCGCGCGAGGAGCGCGCTGATTATCAGCCCGAATCCCCAGTTCAACCAGCACCCCACGATCATCATCAGCGTCGCGAGTACGACGGCCTGGCCCGGTGTGCGGGCGGTCTTCGCGATCGCCCGCAGCAGGCGGGAGACGGGGCGGGACGTCGCGAGGGCGCTCCCCGTCACGAGGATCAGTACCATCTGCATCGAGAAACCGAGAAAGCTCCAGAGGCCGTCGCCGAAATACGAAGCCATATCGACGAACGAGGCGCCTTCGACGGCCATGCCGAGTATGAAGGTGACAATCGTGAGTATCACGGCAAAGATGAACGCGTCGGGCAGGTACCGCCGCGCCGCCCGCGCGAAAAACATGCCGATCGTACCGATCATATCGCAACCTGCCTGTTGATTGATGGTGCGGCGCCGCGAGGCGCAACGGTTCAGGCACCCCCGCGCCGCTCGAGCGCAGGGTATGCCTGCTGCATTATGAAATCCTTGAATTCCCGCGCGACGATCCGGTTCCCCTTCGGGGACAGATGGACGATGAAAAGGGTCGGTATCTCCTCCGGCACGGTGACGCTCGCAGCGAGGGTGTTGATCGCATTGAAGCAGGGGCATTGCCGCCGCGCGCAGAACGCCTCGATCATCGAGACGCTCTCCGGGTTGTCCCCGGTGTAAAGTTTTTCGAACACCTCGTCCTGCATCGGCAGGATCATGATGACCGGAATCCGCCCGCTCCCACGCGCCGAATCGATGAACGATCCGAGTATCGCGAACATCAGCTCCGAAACACGTGGATCATCCCAGAGATTTTCCCACGGCCGCGGATCGACGTCGTTTATCTGCTTGTCGATCTTTCCGTGGAACGCCTCGAGCCACATGCGCCTGTTGAACAGGATCCGCGTATAGGGGAACCGGCGGACGGGGTGCCGGTCGCGATTATACCAGTAATCGTGCTCGCCCAGCTTCCGGATGAATCCCTCCTCGCCGAGCCGTGGTATGCCGTCCACGCTCCGCATCGGATTCTCGAGCAGATGGAGGCCGCCGGGACCGAGCGTGAACCGCGGCTTGGGAAGGCGGATGCCTGTCTTGGGAAAGTAGAAGGGGCGGTACACATTGACGATCCTGTTTATATTCTCCGATATCAGCCCCAGCACGACGATCGGCGTTTCGAGCCCCGGTTCGATCTCGAGGTACTTCAGGTAGGCCTGGTCGGTGCCGAACCCCCCCGTTCCGAAATTGTATACATCGGATCCGAGAAGCCCGGCCAGGTAGGTCTGCCATGTCTCGTGATCCTGCACATCGGTGCAGTGCGTGTAGGAATCGCCGAACGTGGCGATGAGCGGGTGCCCGTATTCGACGGGACGCGGACGCTCCGTGAGGTGTGTATCGTAGTGATGATCCCAGCCGAAGCGCCGGTCGTATTCACGCCGCAGGCGCTCCGCATCACCGTCGCGCAGCATGAACCGATCAACCTCGTGGAACGTGAACCGCTCCTGAAACACGGTAAAGAAGATGAACGAGCACAGCTCGATGAGGCAGAGCCCGATCACGGCCGCGGCGATCGAAAAGAATATCGTGCGTCGAAATCGTCTCATGTTCGTATTGCAGGGCATGCGGCGTTCCGGGCGGTCCCCCTATTCTTTCTGCATTTCCATCCGGATTTGCCGCTTGAAATCCGCCCCGAGAACTCATCGGAATCGATGCTCTCGAGGCTCCTGCGGACCGCGGCCGCATCGGCGAAGGGAAGCGGGACCTCATGATACTCCCTGATGTACCGCTGGTGCCATGGTGTATTGAGAAGAGCTTGATTCACGGCCACGACGTCACGGCGGAATCCCTCGACAATACGCGCGCAGGTCATCCGGCAATTCATCGCCGTTGCTCCTTTCCGGCACCAACCGGCGTGCCCTCGGGTTGGTCCCTGCCCGGCGGCCATCAATCGTCCCTCCCGCTCTTGATAATCGAGTCGGCATCGTACGCATGCAGCTCTCCCTCGTACGTCCCGACGAGGAGCGTGCCGTCAGTATGCGAGACCGTCTTGACCGTGCCGCCGACCTCGAGCGACCATTCCATCCGACCGTCCTGCAGCCGGAAAGCAGCGACCCTTCCCGCTCCATCCCCCACGAGAACGGCACCGTTCCAGATGTCCGGCCGGTACGTGGTCCATTCCGTTTCCGGCGGCGCCGGCCGCAGCCACCGCACACGACCGAGGTCCGGTTCGACCGAGACAAGAGCATCCCCGCTCCCCCGGCGGCCGATAAAGAAAATCAGGCCACCGCCGTCATGCGTGATCGTTCCATACGGCGCTCCGCCGAGCGAGAGCTCAGCCTCGGTTTCACCCGTCTCGACGGCAAGACGGTAGAGCGTGCCGTCCCGGCAGCCGATATACACGCCGCCGCCCTCCGCGCAGGGCGTGGTGGTCAGATCGTCACGCAACTCCCGCATCCAGAGCGGCGTGCCGGTTGCCGCGGACAGGGCGAACACACGATTCCCGCTGTTGCGGAACAGAACGCGATCGCCCGCACGGCACGGTGAGCTGTCGTTCCACCGATCCGGATCCCCATCCTGATGAAACGACCAGAGTAGATCACCGTCGCGGCGCTTCAGACAGAGGAGCGTATCCTCCTTTGTCAACGCGTACAGGACTGAATCAGCGCCCACGATATCCCCGTAAACACCGAGGCCGGCGAAGTGCTTCCAGCGGACCGTCCCGTTCTTTATGTCGAATGCGTATATGTGCCCTTTCGGGATGTCGGTTCCGATAAAGACAAGGCTGTCCCCGAAGAGCATCATGCCGTGAAAGCTGCGCTGCATCCCGTCGCGCAGAATATCATAGTGCCACAGGGGCACGCCGGTCCGGGCATCGAGCGCGTGGAATCTCGAATTGCATGAGCCGACAAAGAGCATTCCGCCCGAGACCCCGGGCACCGAGGCGATTCACCCGCCGGTTTCGTACATCCACAGATGCTCGAGGCCAACCGCCCGCCACGTGGGATCGAGATCGCCGCCGTCGTCGGTGCAGACGGAGGAGCCGGCCCCTTGGAAGCACGCACATGGCAGGAATGCCGCGATTGCGAGTATCGCGGCGCTGAACACCATTTTCCTGGCCGTGCGAATTATCATATTCACTCCGGACACCGGGGGCACCGTACCATTTGTATCCTATCGCGCCGGACCGCATCAACAGAAAACGGCTCGGGCGCCATGCGTTCGTTTTCCCGTGCACCTGTACCGACGCACATCGAAATCGCGATACGGTAAAATAATACGGCAAAATACCAATATAAATTCCGCTAATTTTCTGATATACTCATTTCGTGATGGCACAACGCGCCATCAACACGCAACCGCGATCCGGAAGGAGGTGATTGCTTGAAACAATCGCTATTGCTTCTTCTTCTACTCACAGTGCTCTCGACTCCAGCGGTCTCGTTTCCCGGGTATGTCGGGCTCTACGCCGATGCAGAACACGAAAACTTCGCGTACTGCCCTGCAGCGGGTATTTTTTACCCGATCGAGATGTGGATCTGGTTCATGCCCGGGGCAAACGGCCAGATGTGCGCCGAGTTCGGCGTGGTCTATCCGGCGAATCTTATCCAGACCACGGTCACGTACAACAACGACCTCATCTCCGTCTTTCTGGGCGATTTCACCGCCGGCTTCTCGGCATGCTACAACACGTGCCAGTACAACTGGCACTGGGTGGCACATCAGACATTGTACGTCACGAGCCCGGATGCCGGTCACGTCGCGATAGGACCGCACGGGGATACCGGCGTTTATCAGGTAGCCACTTGTTCACCGGGGTATCCGCTCGATGATATCTGGGAGATCGCCCAACTCTACTACAACGATCCGTGCCCGCCGGGCCCTTGAGGCATCTGCGCGTCATGCATACCGCCCGGTGGGTCGGTCGCGACGAAACAATCGAGCTGGGGAGCCATAAAGAGCACGTTTATCGAGTAGGGAGATATTTATCGTACCAGCACACGTGACGGGTACCTGGATTGTCTCATAATCCAGGGAGCGGGGTATTTTTTATTCTTTTATTATATACCTCATAATCGGTCTCGTCTCGGAGCGCCGGGCCACCTCCGTGAATCCGGCACGCCGAAACGAGCTCGCAAGGCCGTGATACATAAATGCATCGGGCATCCTACCCGTCCGCGGTTCGACGGGATACCCTTCCACCATAGCTCCTCCTCGCCCCTTCACGTACCGGACGGCCGCCTCGAGCAAGGCCGTCGCCACACCCTTGCCGCGATACTGTCTCGTGATGAAGAAGCAGACCACCGACCAGACGGGGTGATCGTCCACCGGTTTCAGAATGCGGGAATTGCAAAGACGCACGTATTTTTCACGCGGTGCGACCGAACACCAACCGACCGGCTCGCCCCGATGGTACGCGATGAGGCCGGGTGTCTCCCCCGCCGCAACGATACGCCGCATCGCGCGGCGATTCCCCTCACCCTTTCCCGCATCGAATTCCCGCTTGTTGAGACGAAACCACATGCACCAGCAACCGCCGCACGCCCCGCGCGGACCGAAGAGACGCTCCATATCGTCCCACCGGTCCGGCGTGACGGGATGGCATTCCACGGGCAGGTCACCTCCTTGCACTGTCTTCACCATTACCACCTCCTTGGTACATCGATCGCACATCCCCGCCACCGGCCGTGACCATCTCGAGATCTCAGCGCCGCGCCCCATGACGGCCATCGAAGTGCACCCGCGTACCGGCATCCTCGCGCCCGCCCGCATCGTCGTACGGATAAAAATATATACCATCTGATAGGACACTGGCAACCGCTCACGGGGCCGGTTCAAATCAACATTTACAAATGATCGGGCGCCGTACTATATGTAGGTGAATCCGAGCACTGTTTCCGCCGCGGAGGTAGCACCGTTATGAACAATCGATTCTTTCGCCTCTCGAACAGCCCGACGTGCGACGGCACGCCGTTCGCGAAACTGTTGTCGACACCACGATTCCAATTCATCCTGTTACTGCTGCTGACGCTTTTCCTCTGCACGATAAAGCTGGATGACGGCGGGTTGATGGCCTATGACGAATGCTATTATGCGCAGAAGTCAAAGGAGATGGTATTGAGCGGCGACTGGATGACCCAGCGATACCTGGGCAGACCGTGTCACATGAATCCATGGCTGCACATGTGGATGATCGCCGCCAGTTATCGTGTTTTCGGCATAAACGAATGGGCGGCGCGTTTTCCAACATGCCTGCAAACCGTTTTCATTATCCTCCTGACATACATGTTCGTACAATGGCTGACGAGAAGACCGTGGGTCGGCATGCTGGCGGCATCCTGTCTCCTCTTCTCAGATTTCTTCTTCAAGTACGCAAAGAAGGCGCACATGGATCACCTCGTAACACTGCTG
>Ga0307378_10011293_pt1 | contig 11517 bp, 11 predicted proteins | sample UN1MG_FD_202238 | JGI IMG/M metagenome (GOLD analysis project Ga0307378, IMG submission 202238) | Soil microbial communities from Risofladan, Vaasa, Finland - UN-1 | ecosystem: Environmental > Terrestrial > Soil > Coastal area > Acid sulfate soil | place: Finland: Risofladan, Vaasa | collected...
TCTCTTCAGAAGAAGCAAAATCTTATTCGTTCTTTCGTGAAACATACTCCTCTTTTTTTACGCCTTAAATAGGACATTATTTATGCAGGTATCAATAGTAGCATTTCTTGTGTATAAAATATAGCTCTTTCAACTTTATTATGAACATGAGCATCAATTACATATCCTGCAGGCCTTTTCATATATGCAAGCTGCTGTGAAAAATCATCTGGAGTGAAAAACTCTATCCCGTCTTTTTTAAATTCTGCTGGTATAACTATAGCCAGCAGCTTTCCTTTATATAATATTTTTTTTACGATGGTTAATGCTCTTTAACTAAAATTAAATTAGTTTTTTTGAAACTATAGAGATATTCCAATCATTTATATTTGGTTCTCTGGAGGATTTCATAAAGGGACAAACTTTAACTAATTCAAGCCCTGCTTGACTTAAAAATAATTTTAATTCTTGAATAAAAAAATATCTCATTTTGTGAGACTCGTTTACTTCTTCATAAACTTGATTATCATTGAAACAAATGATCTTATAATTTATTGTTACAACTTGCTCAATTACACTAAGTTCTGGTCGAACTAGTCTAATTGTACGAAAATTATTTTTTTTAAATTCTTGTATTCTTATCTCAGGTTTTTGACTTAATACTGCCGGTCCAAACCATATATCAAAAATGAATAACCCATTTTCATTAAGATGCTCGTAAGCCGTGGTTAATCCCGCAAAAAATTCTTGATTTGAAGTTAAATATCCCATAGCAGCAAACATTGATAATACTAAATCATATTTTTCATTATCCCGGTAAGTTTTTGCATTACCAACCTCAACTTTAGCATAGTGTTTTATCTTGGTTCGTAAAATTTTTTGTCTTGCAACTTCGATCATGTCTTTGGATAAATCGAAACCTTTAACGAAGATTCCTTTTTTGGCGAGTGGAATTATATGACCACCTGTTCCACATCCAATTTCTAAGATTTTTCTTGGAGTTATGGATTGTTGTTTTGCCAAATATAAAATAAATTCCGCCTCAGACTGATAATTTTTTTTGGCGTAGAAGTTATCATAGTAGCGAGCATATTTTTTAAATATTTCCGTATCTTTCCCCTTTTTAGAAACCGTGTTTTTTTTATCTAATAACATTTATTAATAGTCTAATTTTATAACTCTAATCAGGGAATTAAAAAAATTTATACCTCCACCCAGTCATATTTCAATACCTCAGGTAATCTTTTTTTCTGCCCATCTTTAGCTTGTGGATGTCTTAGACATTTATCAACTGATATTTCAGGGAAGATGTCCTCACCAATACCATATCGCACAAAAAAAGCATTAAATCCATATTTATTAGTACCAACTAGTCTATATCCTTTTTCACGGGCAAGTTTGAAGAGAGCTAAAAGTGATGCGCCACAAAAATCCGGGTGAATGTCAAATCTGTTAAAATCTGGTTTATATGGAACAGTCACAGATTTATCAGCAGGCCAGAAATTATTATATTCTACTATAACAACTCTCGGTTTAATTACTTTAAGCGACTTCCAAAGCCAATACTCAATACCATCAATATCCAAGCAGAATAAATCAATTTCACCAGAAATACCGTTATTTTTAATTAAATCATTGATATTCTCAGCAGTTACCCAAGTTTTGATGATGCAAGGAGGATGTAACCAAGTATCTTTATGTTGCCTAAAAAATTCTTGCGATTTTTTGACTAATTCTGAGTTTCCTTCAATTAACAATCCTGTCCACCCCCAATTGCATATTAAATTTGTAGTATTAGCTCCAAAAGGAGAGCCATAAGCAATATCAATACATATTTTATTAATAGTTCCTACAAGCGAAAATAAATAGAGCAAAAGTCCGTCTTCATCACATTGAGAATAAACTCTAAAACCAGTATCTTGAAAATCCGGTAAAGGCGCTTTAATATTAAGCAAATATTGATATTGCAATAAGAGCTGTGTTTGGATGATTTTTGAATTTCTACTTTCAATGTTTGTGTAAAACATTAATTGTTTTGATAGATGTTTGAGTGATTTTTTAATTAAATTTTTCAATATTACACCTTCCCTCCCCGGTATTGTATTAAAAATTTATTAAGAGTTTATTTCCAAGTAAAAGCTTGGTACTTAGTCATATGATTCCACGTAATTCAATATCTTTCCTGCTTCCATCTTTAAATATTCGACACTATGTTTTTTTTGTATTAATGCTTTACAATTTTTAGATAAAAGTTTAGCCATATTTTGGTCATTGAAGATTCTATTGGCAAAATCTTGCGGTTCATCAGCTATCAGAATACTTTTCCCATCTATAACATTAATACCCTCCGCGCCAAGTGTTGTAGAAACAATGGGTATGCCACACGCACCTGATTCAAATTTTAAAGGGACTAATGCTACATCAGAATGACATAAGTAAGGTAAAACATTATCCACTCTACCAGTAATAGTAATATTAGGTTCCTTAATATTTGCTAATACCTTATCAGAATTTTTTCCAATGATGTAAAGATGGATGTTTGGTATTTGTTTTTTAACCAATTGCATAATATTATTAATTGTCCATCTTGCAGCTTGCTCCATTGGGCTATTATGCCAGAAAGTTCCGGCTAAATAGACACATGGTTTTTTAAAATCAATTGGAGGTTCAGGTACATTCTTATAGTTTTCTAAGTCTATAACAGTGGAGAATACTCTAATTCGGTCAGGTTCTTTCGCTAATTCTCGATAATATTGAGCATCAACCTCAGAAACGGCAGTTGTTATATCACAAAGATTGACTAATTCTTTTTCTTCTATTTCTTTTCTTCTTCCCTTGGCTTCTATTATCTTTCTTCTTTTTGGGGTATTCTCATAAGGAAGTTCTCTAAGGATAAAACGGGACCAGACACTATCAGTATCACAAACTACTTTTAATTTTGATTTTTTTCTTTTACTATTTTTATAAGATTATAGGACACATTACCATATCCGAACCACAGAACATCAATAGAGCTTTTTTCAGCATATTCCAAAATATAATTAGCATCTATTTTTGTAGTAGCGTCAACTTCAAACTTAAATAAACGTTTTAATACACGCTGGAATTTATATAGTATTTTATAAAACTTATAAAGTGCTGATGGAAGATATACAAATTTGTGACATAAATTGATATAAAATTGCTCAGCAGTATCACCACTGACTGACGTCAACTATTTTCTTACTCCGCCGAAATAACTCGCTGATCATCACCACCGATCTTTTGTCTTGAAATACGGGATAAAATATGGAGTTCAGATATGCTATTTAAAGCCTTTATTGAATTCTCAATTCTTAATGCAGGACCACCTACTGGCGGCTGATAAAGTATTGGGGTTGTAACTAAAATTTTCATAATTTATCAAAATATGCTTCGATACAAAGTATTTCGGAGATTTATTTTCTAACAATTAAATCATGCCTTTTAATACCTTCTCCTCACATCCTTCAGCATCAATTTTAACTAATTTAATTCTATTTTCTATCTTTAACTGCCTAATAATATTATCCAAATACCACCTTAAACAACTTGTTATACAATTTTAGCATTATTTTGCCCTTGGGCCTTGTAATATTTATCGAAATAATCATTCGATACTTGGTTGAGAGTTAATGCTAATTTACCTTTTATATTCGATAATGCCAAATTAAAATTGGTAATCTACAAGATCATTTATGGCAATATTTAATAATAATTTACAAAATAAGCTAAATGTTTTTGTTCACAAAATAACTTTGGAACCTAACTTAGTAGCGAAATAAGAAAAATACCCCACAAAAGCATCAATGTATAGAAATATATCTTTCTAGGATAAAATACTTTGTCGGAAATTAAGTAAAATCTTTTCATGCTAGGTTAAATATAGTATTTCTGTCTCCCTAATAATATCCAAGCACATTAAGAATGTGTTATTTTGCTATTATGAATATTAATTTTTTTATTATAAAATAGATTTTTATGTTTTGAGTCAATAATCATATAAGCTGCAGATAATGCAATTGATAGGCTTATAAACGTAGAATTTACTCCAAAGGCTTCAATAAACAATGGATCTGCCATTCCATTAATTGCTAATGCTATAATAGTGCCAATGCCTCCAAGACAAAGGGCTTTTTTAAATCTCATACGCATACCATTTTTAAACCCTTTTACTAAAATTTTAAAAATAATAATTAATATTCCTAAAAAAGCCAAGATACCAACAATCCCCGAACCAAGTGCAATAAATGTGTACATATTATGTTCATTCGAAATTACGCGATTCAGCCGGCCATATCCTATACCCAAAGGGTTCTTAAAAAATATTGTAACCCCCAGCTTAAATAATTCTAATCTACTAAGAAAGTTTATTGTGGATTGTATTTTAATAAAAGAGGATACTCTTTCTGCAAGAGCAGGGTTTAAATAAAAAGATTGATATTGTATACCCACCCCTATCAAAATCACTAATATAATATAAATCCTTTTTTTCCCTTTCTTATCAGCTGAAAATAATAAAACAATACCTGAAGATACAATACAAGCAATCCATGCTGATCTAGTTCCCGTAAGAAAAATAACTAATAATATTAAGAGGAATGGTACAAAATATATTACCTTTTTAGCCTTATTAATATAATATATTAAAAAAGATAAAAAAAACGGAGCTAGATTTGATAAAGCAATTCCTAGGCTTACAGGATCATATTGTACTTTAAATTTAAATGGGAATGTTGGTTGTCCGCCAAGCCTATTCCCCATTATTGTATTAATAAGTGTAAGTTCGTGAAATGATCGGAACATATAATTCATTAAAAGTAAAGCACAAAATACTCCTGAGGATAAAAGAAAAATTTTTGTGATTTTTTCAATTTGAAGGTCATTTTTTATTGTTATTAGGATAATAATTATTAATGAAATAGGAATAATAGAACTATTACGAAAATATAGACTTCCAAAGTATTGATCATTACTGAACAGAACTAAGCCCATACCGCCAAAAATTGTCAATACTAAAAATAAAAAAACTATTTTTTTCAGATACATTTTTCTATTTAGGAAATAGTATATTAATTTTTTTCTAAATAATATTAGATATAAAAAACAGAAAAAAATTAAGACTTCGGTCAGAGGTAACAGCATAGGTATCGGCAGATATTTGGTTGGACTGGGAGTATACCACCAGAGAGCTGATAACAATATTGGAAAGAGTAGTATTCCATATTTATTTAGTGCAAATAATGAACATATTAGTACCAAAGTAAATATTAATAAAATATATAGCAACATCTTCCTACTTCACGTATAAAAAACCCTGAACTAAATCCAATACAAAATTAACTCCTGCTTTATAGTCTTTTTCTTTGTAAATCAGATCATAGTATTTACTATAATCACTAAATTTGGCTTTATTAATCAGCTCATATCCTTTATTTACGTATTTTCATAATAATCCTCTTTGCTAATTGTATGACTCTGATAGACATAGAGAACTCAAATGATTCAAATGTGTCAATTGAATTAATCGGCTTTTCAGAATACATATACTCAGAATCTATTAATCTAAGAAATTCAATAGGCAACTTACTCACAATATGCTTATATTCATTACTAGAGATGCCGTTTGACCCTATTCTCCACAAGAATTCACTCAGGTCTGAGTATTTATTCAATACAGTATCTATTTCTATGTATGATTTGTAATAAAGAAACCGTAATTCCTCAAATAACATTCCATTAAACTTTGTCTGAGATAAATAGATTTCATTAGCTTTCAATTGTCGGTACAACCTCTCCATCCAATATTTATACTTAAACTTTGCCTTCAATCGCGTTAGCCAAAGTTGTCTTTTTGAAAAGTTAAAGAATTCTCGATTTGTGATAGCTTTATGATGTGCTTCCCCGATCATTCTTGATCTCCAAAAAGATACTGTAAACCTTTCTGGAGGAATAACATGAAAACATGAAACATTTGGCACATAATATACCTTTAAACCAATTTTACGAATTTTATCACATATTCCATAGTCTCCTGGTCCAACATATAGTTTTCTAAATGTGCTTTCCTGGGTGTCTGTTTCAACCCCAACTGTGTCAGGTGGAAAACCGTCAACTGACATATATGCTTTTCGGGAAATTGCCATCATAGGACCAGCCGACCAGGTCACTTCTTGAAAGCCTATGCCGAGATGGGGATATATTACTGGATTATATAATGACCAACCATTAAAACTTTGTTGGCATGAAAGAGTCCAATCTGGTGGCTCAGATTCATAGTAAGGAAGTATTTTACTTGCAATAATACCGCAATCTGGAAAATTTTTAAAGGTTTCAATAATTGAAATTAATGATTTAGGATGTACGACAACATCATCGTCGAGATAAAGAAAAATATCGCCAGCAGCGTTTTCCGCACCTGTTCCGCGGGCTTTAGTGAATGAGGTATTCCCTTCAAAAACATAGCGGGCAATGCGTGAATAATTTTCGGTCACTTTTTTGGTATTGTCTGTCGAGTTGTTGTCAACAATGACAATCTCAAAATCGACCTCATCTCTTAAAGAAACAATGCTCTCCATTGCCCTTTTTAGCGACTCGGCCCGATTATGGGTCGGTATAATGATGGATAACCTCATCACCACCTCCCTGTTCAGCCCAATATGTTTTTAAGCAACATCCTATTATCCCCGACCCATTCTGTCAGCTTCTTGATCCCTATTTTGGGAGATGTAGTCGGTTTCCACCCGACCAAATCATTCACCTTCTCCACGTTGCTTATGAAAACTTTTTGATCTCCGGGCCGCCAGTTTGTGTATTGCGGTTCCTGCTGCAAGATGTCTTCTTTTCTTAAGATGTACAAGAGTTCGATGAGCGAAAGTGTGTTCTCTGGCCCCCCTCCAATGTTGAATACTTCCCCCGAAACCTTGTCGGCGTTTTCGAAGAGCTTTACCCAGACATCAACTAAATCCTCTATCCACAAAACATCGCGGATCTGCATCCCATCACCATATATTGTTATTGGCTTCTCCATCAATGATGCTATAATAAACCATGCAACCCAGCCCTGATCCTCAATTCCAAATTGTCTTGTCCCATAAATACAGGATTGTCTCAACACTACTGTCCTCAAGCCATAGATACGATTGTAATCCCGCACATATTGGTCAGCAGCACCTTTGGAACAGCCATAGGGCGAATGGAAATCAAGGCTATGTTCTTCATTTACCCCATCTAATAGCATCTCATATTCATATCTTCCATTTCGCTCAACAACATCAACGTTGTCCATTTTCCCGTAGACCTTATTGGTAGAAGCAAATTCAAAAAAGGCATCAGGAGAATATAGACGTGTAGCTTCCAGCAAGTTAAATGTACCGAATGCGTTTATTTCAAAGTCTTCCCTGGGATCAACAACACTCGTTGTAACCGCAACTTGGGCAGCCAAATGAAGAATCAAATCAAATTGACCGCATCTCTTAAATATCGCTGAAACCTCTGTGAAATCGCGAATATCTATTTTGTTAAATTCGAATTTACCTTGAAGAGTCTGGAGCCATTTAAGATTTTCTTGTCCGCCTTTTCTGCTCAAATTATCTAAACCAATAACTTCATTCCCGGCTCTCAAAAAATACTTCGTCAGATGGCAACCTATGAATCCAGCACATCCAGTTATTAATACCTTCATTATTATCTCTCCCTTTTATATTTGCCTTTTTTGCCCCACAGAAAAATAACCTTGCAATATTCGCAATTCCAAATATGTCCTGGTCTTACTCGTCAAAAGTGAAAAAAGAAGAATTACTTATTCCAATTCATACATAGCTTTACAATCTTAAAAAGTCCAAGGGCTTCGAAAAATATCCTAATATCCCTTTTTTCATCAGGAGTAAAAAAAGCAAAATAAAGCGTAACAAACTGAACTATCATGATAATCAAACTCATCCCAATTAAGTTAAGCCATCCAGCTTCGATTTTTAAAGATACCCAGTAAAAGAAAATAGTAGCGGGTAGATTGACTAAAATTATTTTTAGCACCTGAAAGCCATGTTTTTTCCAGTTCGTACCGATTAGTTTACAAAAATAAGGAAAAGCTAATGTCCCTAATAACCCGGCAATCAATGTTCCAAGGATAGGCCCCCCTACACCATATTTTTTGACAAGCAGAATGCTTATGGTAAGATTTACGATAATTGATACTGTATTAATCACATTTGGAGGTCTGGTTCTTCCTGAATTAAAAACGAGATTAACAGGTATCCCAAATCCACTGGTTACGATAAAAACAGACATAAACGCTTGCGACCAGATCGCATATTGCAAGTAATCAGTACCCACCCAGGTTTTTATAAACAAAGGACTTATAACAATCCCTAAATACCCAATTGGTGTATAAAGCATTGTCATATATTTTGTTCCCTTTGCCATTATTCTCTCAATCAAGATTTTGTCATCATTAGCAAATGCTTGAAACGTTGTTGGCTGAAAAACGCCACTAATCATACCCATGGATGCATAGCTTGCATAAAAGAGTTTTGATGCTACTACATAGGCAGTTACTCCAGACATTGAAACCGCAACACCAACAATCAAGTTATCCGCTTGTAACGCTAACATCGTAATCAACTGGGAATAGAACACAGCCATGCTGAACGGCATGATTTCCTTTATTACTTTAAAGGAAAGAAAGCGTTTTCCAAACGATAAATTCGGCAAAATCCTGACTAATACAAACAAAGATGGTATCCATAGTGTAAGATGAATGATATTTGTTATTATCGCTATGCTAATAATGCTGTAGCCATTATATACAAGGTAGAGCATGGCCACGGTCTTGCTTATTGCCTGAATCCCCGACAGGATACTGTCTTCCTTAAATCTTAATATCCCCTGAAACGTAATACTTGTTATTCTTGTAGTCCACAAAAAAGGTGCAAAAATACCTGCAATGAGCAGCAACTTACGCGCTGTTTCAATATTTTCAGGCCTGATGGCAAATAAATGTACAATCCGCGCATGAAATAAAAGCATAATTAGTAGGATAACCGAGCCCATCAATATGAACAGAACGCTGGCCGTGTTAATGACTTTATTAAACCTAACAAAGTCTCTTTTTGTATAAGTCTCTGCTATGTTCTTCATTACGCCCTGGGTAAAGCCCATATCCACCATACCCAGATAGCCCAGTGTTATTCCTGATATTACCCATATGCCATACAATCCCGCCCCCAAATTTTTAACAAAAAGCGGAAGTATAAATAAGGCAATTACCTGATTTACCAGCTTAAAGCTTACATTAAAAACCGTATTGCTGATAAATAATTCCCGGTTGGATTTTTTCATTTAGATATGATTAGTGTTTTTAGAAATAAATAGTTTTAGAAGATGACCTATCTTTTTAAAAACTTCAGCTTTAAGATTCCGGCGGCCACCGGTCTTCTGCTAAAATTGGAAGACCTTTTATTATAGAATCCAATACATAATCCCGGCATTTGTTTTTACCAGCAAGAAGATCTTCAGCCGATTTAATTTTAAGTTTTACTGGCTTACCCCAAACGTGATCGATTATATCGATCTTTGTATAAGAATGGAAATGGTAGAGCAGAAGAAATTTATAAGCTAAATCAACTTGAGATTCGAAATTAACAACCTCTTTTCCTTGAAGTATTTTATCTAAAATATTAAAGTAATCTTGTTTTTTAGATGGATCAAAAGTAAATCCAAATCCTCGATAGGGTGCTTTAGCAGATGTTATAACTGGAATTTTACTAGCTGCCATTTCAAGTCCAACGGTCGTTGTATAAACGAGCCCAACTTGGATCAAGGGAAACAATTGATATACAGTCATATTTAATCTAGTAGGTAGTAAAAAAATATTTTTTGGCAACTGAACTCCTCTTTTTAAAAGTTCGGTTTCAATCCGTTCTTCAGTTATTGGAATAGATGGAAATGTCTCACCAGGATGAGGTCTAATAATGAGCTGATATTCCGGATGATGAGCAAACCAATTGATAGTTTCAACAATCCAACTAACCATATCTGGGAAGATAAGATCAGTATTTAATGAATTTAAATCCCAAACAACATTACCAGCCAATAATGCCGTTGGCTTTTTATTATCCATTTTTGACAAATCAAATTCATCAACAAGGTGCTTTCCTGCAACCAATGTATCATAAACCATGTTTTCCCCTGAATTCCGACCTTTTAACCAGTTTTTAATTTTGTTTTTTTGAACGTTTTCTAGTGGGATTTGTGAAAATTTTTTCCAAGGTTTAGAGAAATCTGAATTTCCGGGATTATCATTATATGCATAACTCCATGTACTTTGTCTGTCTGCTTCAAAATGTGAGTAAAACGGAATACATTTCTTAATACAAAGCTCTTGTAGTATAGCAAACATGCCATAATAACTATTATTAGATACAACGCGTGATGGTTTAACATCATCTAGTACCCTTTCGTAGGCAACTTTAAGTAATAATAAATTTTTCAAGTGAGCTAATCCACGTTCATGATAATCAGGAACTAACTTATAATTACCAACAACATTGCCGTTCAATAATATATCTTTTGCCCACCTGCCAAAAGGCATTCCATCATCAACATAAGTAATCCATTGTTCTTCATTCAAGCATTCAATTTTTTTTTCAATTTCTTCAATTTCATTGCCTTGTAAATATTTCGACAATCTAATGGCAGGAATTGGATTTTTCTCCCATAGCTTCTGAGATTTTCTTACACAGCCTTTACACTTTGTTTTAAAAGTCTGATTCCCCATCCAAACGCCATTCCAAAATTCACATTCTGAAGGCTGAATAGCATCACAATAAATAGGTATTATTTGAGCACCCTGGAGCCGTAGAGCATACGAAAGTAATCGATCATGAATAAAACAAGGACCATAAATACAAAAACTGGGACCATATAAAATTTTTAATGATTCATGTTGATAAACACTTTTATAACTATTAAGTTCATCACCAATTTTATTCAAAGCTACTAGGTAGTCAGGTTCATCCATACCAATTGAATGGAAGAATGTTCGTATTTTACTTCTAAAACCATCCGGGAAAAAACGCCAACCTTTCCTCAGAAAAGAATCGTCTTGAATAGTTTTTTGTATTTGTAAAATTATTTTTAGAAATGAATGCAGGAAAAACACTTTCATTATATATCCTTATGAATGTACTATAGTAATCTGGTATATAAATCGCTTTATTAAAAAACTATTCATCTTATCATTTTTATATCTGTCTCATAATCTGCATTTTCAAAATCCCTTATTCTCTTTATTACATGTGATATATTAATTTCCTCCCATCCTTTTTCCTGTTCCCATATCGGATTCTTCAATCTCCAATTGCCTGCTCCATCTTTTTCCCACATATCACCCCGAAAGCTATCAGCAACACTCCAGAATTCATTTTCATCGATTCCTATTAAATCACAAAATCTCTTAATATATTGCTTGCCGCACTTACCGTCGAATTCTTTAACCAGTGCTATTCCCTCATCTCTCGA
>Ga0307378_10011295_pt1 | contig 11516 bp, 27 predicted proteins | sample UN1MG_FD_202238 | JGI IMG/M metagenome (GOLD analysis project Ga0307378, IMG submission 202238) | Soil microbial communities from Risofladan, Vaasa, Finland - UN-1 | ecosystem: Environmental > Terrestrial > Soil > Coastal area > Acid sulfate soil | place: Finland: Risofladan, Vaasa | collected...
ACGCCCGCAGGCAATTATCATCCTCCTTTTTTCCTTTGATTAGGGAAAGCCCCGAAAGGGGCTTTCTCGCTATACAGGGAAGAACAACCCGGGTTGAAAATTGGTACTTGACAAAACATAAAAATAGTGTTATAATAGTTATTGTAAATCAAGAGTGGCAAAAACGGGAACTGTGGCAAGGGAGCTTAACCACGCACCTATAAACGGAAAGTCTACTCCCCTTCTTGATTTTCAACTTTTATAAGGTAACCCGGGTCAAATTTCCCCCCGAGATTTCCCTCCGGGATTTCCCACTGAGATTTCCCGCTTGACTTATATTATAACGTATGGTATAATAGGTAAGAATAAAGGAAAAGACATGAAGAAAACTGTAAATAAATTTGAATTTGGGAGAGAGATTGTACTGAAAGCACTAACTGGAAGCCATAATTACAATCTGAATACGCCTACGAGCGATGAAGATTTTAAGTTTTTTGTTATGCCTTCTTTTGAAGATTTGTATCGTGCTAACTTCTTCTCTTTGGGAAAACACTCTGTCGAACTGGATTTTACAGTACACGATATTAGAAAATTGACTTCTCTAATCTGGAAGTCTAATATCAACTTCATCGAAGTTTTGTTTAGTGTTCGTGAGGAACATGACCCCGATTTGAATTTTTTGTTTGAAAATCGTGAGCGATTGGTTGCGGGTAATTTGCCATATTTCAGGGATGCAACTTACGGGATGCACTTGGAAAAATTGCACACCCTGCATAAGGGTACAGAAAAGACACAGCCAATTGTTAATGAATTGGGTTATGATACAAAAGACGCTTGCCACGCTTTGCGGTGCTTGTACACTCTGGAAAAATACTGGCAAACTGAAAGTATGCAAAAAGCATTGTGGTACAATAAGGGCAAAAAACGAACAATCCTGCTGGACGTAAAAGCTGGAAAATACAGCGAAGAAGAATTTATGGCTCTGGTTGACGAGTGGCATCACAAAAAATGGAACGGCGAAATGAAAAAGAATTACGCCGATACACAAGCCGACTTGGGAATTAAGGCTGAATTAGATAACTTCATGTATGATTATGTGAAAAAGAAAATGCTGGCTAAATAAGCCAGCATTTTTTGCTATACGCATAACCCGGGTGCGCATAGGTAAATGACCCATGGGCGGTTCGACTATGCGCATGAAAGTCTAACCTTAAAAAGTCTGATTCTTTAAGGTTGTACCCTTGACAGGGGGTTGTATCGGGTGTATAATAGGGTATAGTTAAAAAGTAATAAGGATTAAAAATGAATAAAATGTTTACAGTAAATAGCAAAATCGAATATGAAAGATATAACCCAGAAAATCGGGCTTTTGAAATTCGTATTGGCGAAGTCAATCATATCAGAGAATATGGGAATACGGTTCAAACATTTATAACCGATGTCCACGATGAAAAAGAGAATGTTATAAATATTCGGAATGGAAAAATTACCTCAATCGGTGTAAGATTTGCATAGTGACATTTGTCATATAAAAGATATGACATTTGTCCCTTGACAAATTGAAAAATTGTGGTATAATATAAACATAATCAAAAAGAAATAAGGAATTAAAAAAATGAAAAATTTTCAAATATATGTAGGTAAGTCAAATGTTTTATATGGTATGAAACCCTATAAAATGGAAGTAGTAAAAGCAAACAATAATAGTCAAGCAGTTGATAATTATTGCAAAATTGCAGAAGTTGATAAAAGTTGGAAGCCCGAGATTTTCGCGGCAGAAGTAAAGGAAATGTAAAATAAATGAAAAAAGATTTTTATAAATATAACGGTAAAGTATCAAGGCATTATGATAAAATCGCAGAACTAGTTTTTGCTGATAATCCACAAGTTTTAGACGACGATATGCCTGATTTTTTTGACAGCGTTGTCGAAGAAGTAGAATTAGATGTCTGCAAGTGGTGTGGTAGGCAAACTCTGTTTGAACGAGATTTTTGCTCAAAAGATTGTATGCGTGAATATTTAGGAGAACCCTAAAAAGGGATAGCAAACAAATAAGACCTTTTTTGTCTTATTTTCACCCATGGGGACTTGGCTATACGCATGAAAGCCTAACCTTAAAAAGTCTGGTTTTTTAAGGTTGAGCCCTTGACAAGAGTTTATATCAGGTGTATAATAGAATCATAATCAAGGAAAAATAAAGATGAAAAAAGAAATTTTTAACATAGCTATTCAAAAAGAAATTGGGTCTGATATCCCTGCAATTTTTCAAATAGAAGGAAAACTACTTTCAGAAAATTCAATAGTTGATGGAGTAAATTTTATTGTACACAGAATGGTCATGTTAGATAAAACCATTTCAAATAAGGATTGGGTTGTAGCAGAATTGGAAAGTGGTCATTGCGTGTGCATTGGTAAAACTCAAAAGAAAGCTATCGCAGAAGCACAAAAAATATGCAAAAAAGTTGGAACCGAGAAAGTACTTGATACAATAAAAAATCTTACAAAAGTAAACTAAACCAACCCGGGTTGACTATGCAAATAGTTGCTTAACCTTAAAAAATGTGATTTGTTAAGGTTCAACCCTTGACAAAAGATTATATTAGGTGTATAATAGGTACATAATCAAAAAGAAATAAAGGATTTAAAAATGACTAAAAGATTAGAAGAATATATTATAGAATACGCAGGTAAAGAGAATACAATCAGATTGTATACAGATGGCGAACATCGTTGCTCTTGCAATAAATTTGCCAAACAAGGTTGGGCGGATTGTCTACACATTAAAGCCCTGAAAAATAACACAGCCCGTTTATTGCAGGCTCGGCGTTTTCAGTAAAAGAGGAAAAAATGAAAAATGAAATGAAATTTAAAATTGGCGATAAAGTTTGGGCGTACTCTACCATAACAGATAAAAAAATATTTGGAATTGTAACAGAAATTTATAAATTTAAAACTGCAAATGCAACTTGTGTAACACTTGAAACGAAAGATGGACATCCAAAAGATTTTTATAGTTATCAACTCAACCTTGACAAGATATAAAAATTGTGGTAGAATATACATATAATCAAAAAGAGGAAAAATGGAAGAACTGACAACAAAACAAATTGAAATTGCGATTGAAAATCGCATTACTGCCGAAAGAATTACAGAAGCCGATATTGCTTGGGCAATTCTTGAAGAATATGATTTATCTGCAAGCGATTGCGTAATTATTGCGGAAGAATATTATGACAAAATGCAAACCAAAGGAAGATAATGACAGATACAATACAACGGGAAAAAGAAATAGCCCGCTTTCGTGAAATGGCAAAGCAATTTCCTAACGAGGTGTTAGTAAATGCTTTTGGAACTGTATGGCATTGTTGGGATATGTGGGACGGTTTTCCAGATGAAGACCCAGAAATTACAGCCTACAAGCGTGAGATATTATCACGAATGAAGCCCGAACTATAAACAATAGAAGCGGGGAGATTTCCCCCTGAGATTTCCCCCCGAGATTTTACACAGCTTATTCGCATAGCCAAACTCCCCATGGGCGGCTCGACTATGCGAATAGATGCTTAACCTTAAAAAATGTGATTTGTTAAGGTTTGACTATTGACAACCCGGGCGGGTATGATATAATATAAGTATGAATAACCCACTAACAACATTACTTGGCAAGAGCTTCACAATCAAATCAAAGAGTATCGGCAATCAAATCGAGAGTATTCTTGGTAGCGAAATAAACAAGCGTCCAGAAGCCGATTTTGGTTTTTGGGAATCGAAGAGCAAGAAAATTGACGGTAAAGCACAGGTAACACTTGGCGGTAAGAGAACCGATAATATGAATGTTTTACTTGAATCAGTATTTTCTAAAATGGAAAATGTTATTTTTTCCGAATATACAATTAATGAAGATAATACTTTCACAGTCAATAAAATCACCATTTTATTCAGTATGGATAAGAGTGCATTTTTCAATAGTATCGGCAACGGTTGCAACTTGGAAGAGCACAACAACGCCCTGAATATCCGAGCACGCAAAAATAATTTTTTCAAGTTATACGGTAAAAATATAATTGAGTATACAGCGTAAAAAGTATACTCAATTTTTATGTCTATGAATAAGACCTTTTTTATCTGGAATGAGTGGGTTTGAGGAAAATGCTTTTTATTCACAGCATATAAAAAATTTTATCCAAACTGCCCTCCCTGAATTAAGCGGGTGAATTAAGTTGATGTGAATTAATTAAGCAACTGTATACATAACAGTTAAATTGAATTGAATCAAGTTTGTACTAATATCTAAATATAACAAATCGGATAGAAATTGTCCGATTTCACCCATGGGGCGATTTGGCTATACGCATGAAAGTCTAACCTTAAAAAGTCTGATTTGTTAAGGTTCAACCCTTGACAAGGAATAAAATCGGGTGTACAATAGGGTATAGTTAAAAAGTAATAAAGGATTTAAAAATGAAAAAAATTATAACAACATTCACAACAGAAACAAATATGGCTGGTGTAAAAACCACAAACTTTTATGACAATGGCGAGTACCGTTGCTCTTGCGATAGTTATCGCTTTCAGAATAATGATTGCTATCATGTCCGTTGGATAAAAAAGGGTGGCAATGAGAATTTATGCAATATTTTATCGGTAGAATTTTCTCCGATGTTTTATCGCTAAAATATAACTATAATCAAAAATAAAAAAGGATAAAATAAAATGGCAATGGCACTCTGGCTAATAGATTTTGACGAAGACGAAGATGAAAAACCCAATATGAAATTTTCACCTGCTGTTGAAGATGATACCAGCAAGGAATGGCTGGGGGTTGATGAAGAAGAGGATTGAAAAATGATAAAATAAAACAGAAATATTTTATGCGCATAGGTAAATGCGCCCATGGGCTGCTCGGCTATACGAATGAATGCCTAACCTTAAAAAATGTGATTTGTTAAGGTTGTATCATTGACAACCCGGGCAAAAGTAGTATAATATAAGTATGAATAACCCATTAGAAACATTGCTCGGAAAAACTTTTAAAATAAAAACGAAGTCAATCGGGAATCAAATTGAATCGCTTTTAGGCTCGGGCGTGAACAAACGAGCAGGCTCTGATTTTGAAATATGGGAAATAAAATCTAAAAAATCAGACGCAAAATCACCAATGACGCTTGGCGGTCGGGCGATTGAAAATCATTCTGAAATTCTGGAATCAATATATAACAAAATGAATAACACCATTTTGGTTTGGTACACAATCAACGACAATAAAACTTTCACGATTGACAAAATAAGTTTTTTATTTGATTTGAACAAAAATGATTTTATGAAAAATGAGCATTTTTATTTTGAAACTCGCAAGGGTCAGACAACCGTTAGAATGTCAAAAAAACATTTTTTGAATATGTACGGAAAAAACATAGTTGAATATTACTAATAAGATAAAAATTGTCAGATTCAAATGTATGCGCATAGGCAAACGAGCCATGGGCAGTTTGGCTATACGCATGAATGCCTAACCTTAAAAAATCCAAAACACCCTTGACAAGATGGAAAAAAGTAGTATAATATAATCATAATCAAAAACAAAAAAGGAAAAAAAGAAATGACAAACCAATTTGACGAAAACATGAGCCCAGAAATTGAAATTCAAGCCGACCAGTGGGAAGAGCAACAGCAAGCCCTCCGCGAAATTGCGGAGGCGGAAGCGCAAAAAGTAATTCTTATGATTGTCTGGACTGATGAAGACGGCGACGAAAAAACCGAAGAAATCAACTGCAAGAGTGTAGACGAAGCAGACGCTCTCTGGGAGGAAGTAGGAAATACTTTTTCAGATGATGGTCGTTGGATGGCTTCAGATTTTGAAATTCTGGACGAATAAAAACCTAACAAAAAATTGACTCTCGCAAGAGGGTCTTTTTTTTATTCTATTATAGAACATTTGTACAATGCGCATAGGCAAATTCCCCCATGGGCAGCTCGGCTATACGCATAGAAGGCTAACCTTAAAAAACCTGATTTTTTAAGGTTGCACCCTTGACAAGGAATTATATCGGGTGTATAATAGAGTCATAATCAAAATTAAAAAGTAATAAAGGATTTAAAAAAATGAAAAAAGTTATTATAAACGAAATTGAAAAAACATATTCAGCGACATTCTATACAATGTCTTGCGGTGGTTTATCTTCAAGAAAATTCACAGTTCTTTCTGGTGAAAATCCAGAAGAAAAAGCAAAAGAACTCTACAAGGGTGCTCTTGATAAAATCAGTCTTTCTACTACACAAGTAAAATATTTATTTGACCTTGATGGTGAAAAACATTGTGTATACAAATCTTGGATGGAGCCATATAAAAAAATTGGCGACACAATCACAATTTTAGAAGATGGTGATTGTTGGAATGCAGATTCAAGGCAATTTGAAACAATATAATTAAGACCTTTTTTGTCTTAATTTTTGCCCATGGACACTCGGCTATACGCATAAAAACCCAACCTTAAAAAATGCGATTTATTAAGGTTGCACCCTTGACAAAAATAAAAATCGGGTGTACAATAAGTACATAATTAAAAAGTAACAAAGGATTTAAAAAAATGAAATCACATCAAATAACATTAATCAGCACCAATAAGAATAAATTTGTAGATGCCTGCAAGGCATTAAATATCAAGTTTGTAGATGTTGCAAATGTACACAGTTCAAGCAAACATGCGATTGGCATTAGTGCTAACGAGTTTGTCAATGGCAAACGGGAGTTCACCGTTACAATTGTAACGAGGTAAAAAAACAATCCTCCAGAAACGGGGGATTTTTTATTATCTCAATTATAGAACGTTTGTCCATGCGCATAGGTGAATCAGCCCATGGGCAGTATGGCTATACGCATAAATTATAGCATGACATTTGTCATATAAAGACATGACATTTGTCACCTTGACAAATCCCGGGTTCGGGTGTATAATATGAACATAATTAAAAAATAATAAAGGATTTAAAAAATGAATATAAAAATAAATAGCAATTTCGAAAAAGTAGCAGTAAACAGCAAGTTTGAAATAATTGATAATGGAGATAATTCAGTTGTAACGATTCTCTATGGAGATAAGTTTCAGAATAAGTCAAGCGTATCATGCTCAACAAACGAAGTTGATTTTTGGAAGAATTGGCTAACAAAGAGGATTCAAAATACAATTCAAATGCATAACTTATTTGGTACAAAGTTAGCAGGAATATAATAAATAAAAAAACCAATTCCCAGAAATGGGATTTTTTATTATATATATTATAGAACATTTGTACAATGCGCATAGGTGAATTGTTCACGCTGATACATCAATGCGCATAGGCAAACACCCCATGGACAGGGCGGTGAATACCCATGGGGCAGGGGCAGGGCGGGCAGGGGCAGGGGCAGGGGCAGGGCAGGGCGGAGGGTGTACACTCATGTAGCCCTATTATAAATCCCTTTGTCTCCCGCTGTGTTCCCGCTGTACCCGCTGCACTGCTGTAGTACTATTATATATAATGTATTAGTGTGATGTGTATGATGTGTTGCTTGTGTTGATGAGATGATGTATATAGAAGAGCAGTGTATATATAATAATAATTACTAATTATTAAAATACAAAAACATCTTCTTATCTTTAAGCTTATCTTTCTGTAAGATATGTTAGCAATGCGCATAGGCATATCCTTTTTCTATTTGCATTATCCCTCTCCTTTTGGGGTCGTGACCATATGTGGTGCTGGAATAATAATTATATATATTATTATATTTCTAACAGGCAGACACTATCCCGCTGGTGTGTGATGGGTAGAGAGGGGGCATGTTAGGGTATAGAGTGTCCTTTCCCGCTTACCCGCAGGTGCTGTCCCCCTTCCGTCCGGGCAGGGGCGCGTGTGTGCTCATACGTGTGCGTGTGTGAGGGTGTGCTGCTTATATATAATAGGATATGTATTGTATTATATATATTATATTATAATTATTATTTATTATTTGTTGAGAGCAGGGCGTGGGTAGGTGAGGGGGGATGATTATAAAGAATAAAATAAAAAAATAAAAAATAAAAAAATAAAAAAATAAAAATATAAATCCCTTTTGCGTTTATATTTCTTTTATTCTATACGTTTAGAAGGCACATGATAGAGGTCATTTCTTTCAGAGGGCGGGCACAGGGCGACAGCTCAATAGGTGTGCTTTAATTAAGCATTTAAAATTTAACTGAATTAATACTGAATTTACACATTTGACTTCTGAATTTACAGGAGTCTCGTTAGTAGTGGTTGACTCACACGACCTGTCTTTTTTATTGTTTTTATGTTTATTTTGTTAAGCTCTCCCCTCTGACAAAATCAAGCACATAAATTACAGTCATAACATATAATTACAACCATTATCAAAATCTTTCCCCTTGACAAAATCGTGTATTTGTGCTATAATTATACTCTGCAATTACAAGCGCCGTTAAGGAATTTCCCCCTTGACAAACTTGGATATATGTGGTATAATTATATCATATAATTATTTAGGTAGTTATAAAAAAATAAAAACAAATACGAGAGGAATACATGGCAGGAGAAAAAAAGAAAGAACCAATAAGGGACGCAGGAAAATATCTAGACGAGAATTGGGACAACCCGTTAACTTTTGATATGCTCCACGAAGAAAAGATAAAAATATTCAAAACAGAACTGGGCTTTATAAAATCTAAGGACATCAAAGAGTTCGCAACACAGGCTTTAAAGATTGTCCCGGATTATTTTTTTGATGCACCAGCATCTTCAAGCGGCAATTATCATCCGAAATTTGCTCGGGAAGAGGGCGGTCTGGTTGAACATACAAGAGCTGCTGTCTGGATGGCATACGAGTTAGCTCGCACAATTCTCTGGAATTTAAGCAACCACCAGCGGGATTTAGTGATTACAACTCTTATATTACACGATGCGTATAAAAGCGGTTTTTATCCGGAAGACGGTACTATTGTAGAACATCCAATAATAATTGCGGAAGTTCTAAAAAGAAACGAAGAATTAAAAAGTATAATTTCGGAAGAAGATTTTAACACAATTATTGGGTGCATATCGTCTCATATGGGAGGATGGAATACTGCCTATAGGAGTACAGAAGAAGTACTTCCTAAACCAGAAATGGGAAATAAACTACAGCAGCTAGTACATGAGTGCGATGTTATTGTAAGCAGAAAATTCTTCCACTTTGACTCTACGGAAAGCGTTTCAAAAAATTAATAATCTATACAAATGTAAAACACCGCCACAAGAAAGTATAAATACATATGAATAAAAGTAAAATAAATGAGTATATGGCAAAAAAAGTAATGGGATGGAAAGTTGTAGAATATCAAAATGAGATGTGGTGGCAAGAAGCCAAAGAAGGTCATATATGGAGACCCTATAGGCAAAAAAGCTGGATTCCCGGTAATAATATAGACCAAGCCATGTGGTGCGCCGAAGAAGCAACCTTCCATTACGATATTATCTGGAATGACTATTACAAAAAATACTTTATTCACACCGAAATACTAACCGAAAAAGGCACACGTTTTGGAATGGAGGCAGTTCAAGTCCGTTCAGAAATACCAGAAGCTTTGTGCACAGCAATAATCAAGGCGCTGGAAGACAAATAATCTATACAAATGTAAAACACCGCCGGTTAAATGGCGGAAGAAAGCTGACAATGAATTTTATAGATAGGATAACAAAAATTATAAAAATACTGCTCTTTGGCTATATGGCGGCGATTTTAACAATGGTAGATAATCTTAATAACACGGCTGGCACTCCTTTTCATGTGGGTGCGGCTGTGTTTGTTTTCTCAACGGCTTTTACACTTGGGTTACTGGTTGCGATGAGTATTTGGGCAGATGAAAAATTTCGGAGAAACCAAGATGAATAACTTATACAGTTGTAAATCGCCGCCATACACGGCGGGACGGGAGTAATAAATGGGCAAATTATTTAGATATTTTAAATGGCTCTTCAATGACGGACGGTATGTAATTATTGACGGGCAGCATTGCGGTTTATGTGGCAAATGGCAGGAACGCAATATAATGATACCCGTTTATCGGTTCCATGACTGGTGGGACAGGTGGGGATTGTGCGACAAGTGCGCCGGACTGAAGGAGGCTAAATAATGGGCGTGGAAAAAGACAGACTTTTGAGAGATGTGGAATTAATAAAGGGAGGTGCTATAAAAAATATAGCATCTATTAGATGGTACTATCTTATACTAACCTTATTACTTGGTATTGAGGCATGGATAAAACTACATGATGGGGAAAAACAGGGATAATATGGCTAAGACGAATAAAGATACAAGGCAACACATTATCGCTGTTCTCGATGCGGAGGATTGTTGGGAACATGTCATTATGAACTATTTGCATTTTGCGCCCATGAGGAAAAGTTGTGTAGGGAATAATCCAAGAAATCGCAGATTACATGACAGATTAAATAGAGCGATAGGCGGCATTATGCAATCATGGGAACAGATACAGAAAGGCGAAAAGGAAGCCATGAAAGGAGAGGAATAAATGAATCGCAAGTGGTATTACTACTTGGATATATTGGGGAATTCTGTGCAAGTGCCGAGGTGGATATTCCGTACGCTACTGAAATTCACTACTGGTTATTGCGCAAACCATAAGGACAGAATGTATTGGAAAGGAGAGGAATAAGATGGATGATGTTGGCGTTCAATATCTATGGAAGAAATATAGAAAGAAACCCGTTGTAATAGAAGCGGTCAGGCTGGAAGACGACACCCCTATTTATACTCTCGAGGGTACGATGTTGGGGAGAAAGGGGGACTGGCTTATTCGTGGCGTAAATGGTGAGCTATACCCCTGCAAACCAGATATATTTGAAAAGACATATGAGAAGGCTGAGGGTGAATAATGAATGAATTGAAACCGTGTCCGTTTTGCCCCGATGGAAAATTTGAAGATGTGCTGTTTTATGACGGCGTGTTTTATGCTCATTGCGACAAATGCGGGATAACTATTCAGGGCGAGGGCGCAGATGAAAGTGAGTTTATTGAGCATTTGAACAACCGCCCCCTTGAAGAAGCCCTGCAAAAGCGACTGGATGAGCAAACAGAAGCTATCCGCAAGGCGAGGGATGAGATAGCAGATATGTGTGGAAATGGGGCTATGTTTGCAGGAAGGGTTCTCGACGAGTATTTAGGGGATTATCTACCAAAGGAGGATGAGGATGCTAAGTAATTTATTTGGGTATGGGATGATTCCTGATGTGAACGCAACCGAAGATATTATCAAGGTGGAAAAGCGGTCAATAATAGAAAGATGGTTTACGCTTCCATTCAAACCATTCAAGAAGCTAAAAAGTCATATTTACAAACGCCCTGCAATATACTTGTTTGAAGATAAAATGCTGATTCATCCTGCGTTGGAGAATACGTTATTGAAACAGCTGAAAGTAGCCGAATACAAGGAATGGATGAGGTAAAAGATGACTAACACCCAAACCAGTAATAACGAGTGGCGTTTATTTCATATTTCACA
>Ga0307378_10011296_pt1 | contig 11516 bp, 6 predicted proteins | sample UN1MG_FD_202238 | JGI IMG/M metagenome (GOLD analysis project Ga0307378, IMG submission 202238) | Soil microbial communities from Risofladan, Vaasa, Finland - UN-1 | ecosystem: Environmental > Terrestrial > Soil > Coastal area > Acid sulfate soil | place: Finland: Risofladan, Vaasa | collected...
TCCCGTCGGGGGTCAGTTCCACGTTGTCCGCCGGCCACACTGCGACCACCGCCGGGCTCAGCGAATCGGCCTCCGGTCGAGGCAGCGCCACCCGAAGCGATTCGGTCCCCGGCTTGATCTCCTGATGGGCGCGGATCGTTACCTCAATCTCACCCGTCGATGGCTGCTCCAGAGGTATCGAGACGAGGCGAGACCGAGTTGGCGGAACGTCGCCGTCCGGCGTCTCCGCGTCGTCGGCTTTCAGTTCGACCTCCTCGACGTCGTCCACCGCGACGACGGCGTCGGGGCCCACCTCGTCCAATTGCCAACCGGGTAGCTCCACCTTGAGCATAAAAGCCTTGGCGCCGCCGATCGTGTACTTCAGCACCGCCTCCAACCGTATTTGCCGATCCTCCACGTCGACGTGGTACTCCGGCTCCACGCGGACGTGCGTCTTGACCTCAGCGACCCGCGCCGCCAGGGAAAACGGCTGACTGAAGTACTCGAACAAGTAGTCCGAGCCCTTGAGAGCTTCGCTGTCTTGCAGCAGTTCCGGCAGTTCGTCGATCTGCCGCACGCCCCCGCCCGGAACACACCGGACCTGCCAGTCGCCATCGCTGCCGACGCCGACGTATCCCGACTGTCGAGCCGCGCCAATCACTTCGAAGCCGCCCAACTTGAACCATCCCCCCTCGGATGCCTTGTCTCGGGACTGCCGCGTGGTGATCCGGACCTCCTCCATCGGCTCGGGCGATTTCCCGCCGCGCCGGACGACCTCGACAAGCGTCTCGCCGCCCGCCGCCTCGTCGCGGGGAACCCTGGTCACGGAATAGCCTACCCCGTTGCCGGGGATTAGCTGGGCCCCCCTGGGCAGAGAAACGCGAAACCGATCGAACGGCGCCCCGTGACCCCGCACGGTAAGCGTTGCTTCTGTCGTCACGTTGCGTCGGTCGATTCTGGCCAGCAACACTCCCTCGGCTTCGAGCACGGGCCGCAGATTGTCCGGGTCACTTCGAGCCTTGCGCCACGTGAGCTCGAAATCGCTGGAATCGGCTCCGTCGGATTCTCCGCCGCCGCCCCCACGCACGGTCAACACGGTCTTGTCGCCCTCGCCGGTCGAAGAGGGCAGCAGCGCGGCTCCGTCCGAAACCTCCGCAGTGGCTCCCGCCACCGGGACCGTCAGCCTCAACCCCCAACTCGTGGCTCGCGGCACGGCGAGTTGCAGTCGGCTTTCCTCGCCAACGGTCGAAAGCGGGACCACGGCGTCCTTCAGCGTCACGCGATGATCCTGGCGAGGCTCGCCGCGGATCCACAGCACGTAGCCCTCGCCGTCTTCTCCCGACTGCAAGAAGGCTTCGCCGCTCCCCTTATGCTCGAAGCCGTCCGGACGCAGAATCGCCTGGTCTAGACGCAACGGCACGCGGACGTCCCGGTCGCCGGTCCAAACATCCACCTCGATCGTCAACTCGGCCAGATCCTTCTTGGCCGTTCCCGTGGCCGACATGGACTTGACCGTGTAGCGAGGCGGGCGGTCCGGTTGGGTCTGCGTCTCGGCCTGCTTGAGGGTCCGCTCGAAGTCCTCCAGCGTCCAGCCGAGCATGGGCTGCGGCTTGCCGTTCTCGTCGAACATGTAGAGCGGCGGGGCCTCCTTGACGGCCCCCGACGGCGCATCGGTCGGGGGCTCAGAAGGCTTTGCGGTCGGTTGCGTGGGAGCGGGCGCAGCGTCTTGTTTCGCTGCCGCCAGGCATCCCCAAAGCAGCACGTGGCATACCACCAACGGTATTAGCCAACGCCTCCCACCGTGCAAGGCCATCCATCCTTAAGCTAGGTCTTCGACCAAGCGTACCGGTAGGTTCAAGGCCCCTTCCCTATCGCTTGGCTGATCGAGAACAGAGTATCAGACGAGTGCCTCCTTCTAGTCTACCCAACTGCGATGCTCCCTTGAAGCATCAAAACCCGGGGACCGTTTGGGACGCCACTCCCAAGAGCTACGCGAAGCGGGTCGTTCCGGCTAGGCCAGTCCGGCTTCGGCCACCAGGGCGCGGAGCTCGGCGTGCAATTGGCCGTTGGCCGCAGCCAGGAAATGCCCTTTTTCCAGCACAAACGGGCCCCCATCTGGTGCGGTCACCACCCCACCCGCTTCGCGGATCAAGAGAACGCCTGCTGCCACGTCCCAGCTCTTGGTCGAGTAGCTCCAAAACGCGTCGAATCGACCGGCGGCCACGTAGCAGAGGTTCAAGGCTGCGGAGCCCGTACGCCGTAGGGCCTGGCACCGTGTCAGGGCCGCCAAAAAGAGCCGCAGGTCGGGGGAATCCGGGCGGACGGCGGACGGGAGCCCGACCGCTGCCAGGGTCTGCGACAGTCTGGAAACGTCGCTGGTACGGATCCACTTTCCGTTCAGAAGGGCCCCTTGCCCGGCCGCGGCAGAAAAACACTCCTCAGCCACCGGGTCATACACGGTCCCCACCAACAGCTCGCCCAACCGTTCCAACGCCAGCGACACGCAGAAGTGCGGGACCTGATGGACGTAGTTGGTCGTCCCGTCCAGCGGATCGACGAACCAACGGTACTCCGTCGGCTTGACCTCCCCCTCGGCGCCCGCGCCATCCGGCTGATCCTCCTCGCCGATCACAGAATGGTCGGGAAACGCGGTCAAGATCGTCCGCCGGACCACCTCCTGCGAGGCGAGGTCGGCCTCGGTCACTAGGTCCGAGGGAGACTTCTCGCGGACCTCGACTCGGCCGATCTTCTCCAGCAACACGCGACCGCCTGCCCGGACAGCCGTCTCGCAAACCCTTACGTAGTCCGATATTGCGTCCATTACTGTTCTATGCTCCAGGTTCCGGTCGAGATTATAAGGGGTTCTGGGCGACGTGCAACTCAGGCCACAAACAACCTTTTCGGGGGGTGCGGGTACTGTCGCGGCAGATTTTGCCCCCGAAAGACTCTGGACAAGACTGCAGAAACTGGTATCATCAACGGTTGGTGGGGAGGGGTGTTTTGATATTCGGTGGGAGGCGTTCCACCAGCCTCTCCACTACAAGCGGCCTCTTCTCTGTTCCGGCCCCGCCGTTTCGCCTTAGCTGCGAGCGGCGGGGTTTTTTTGTCCGTTCGTCTTTTTGACAACGTCATGGTCAGCGTGCTCACGCGGTTGCCGCTCTTCGGGGGCGCGTGTGGGTTTCGCACCGAGCCTGAGAACCGCCCCCGCCGTGAACACTCGCCGAGACGCTTTGTTGATGTTTGCGCGGCCAATGATCGCCCGAAGTGGACCGAACCCCGGGAACCCGGGCTTCCGGTGGGAACCCTCCGTTCGTTGGCCATACAAGGGTCGATGAGAAAGCTCGATTGAGATTCCCATGACTTCCTCCGCCTGGAAAATCGATCGGCAGTGCGTCCGACTCCAACTCGCCCATCTCGCTGGGACGATCGACCTCGCCGAGCCCGCTCGGGGGCTGGTCGGTCTCCGCGCAGGGAGCGATCGCCTTGAGGATGCGGCCTTGTTGGGCATCGAGGTTCCTTCGTCAGCCGCGGGCGACGGCAAGTCGCTTAGCGAGCGCCGTGTGCGCGGGTCGTTTCTGACGGCGGCCTACCAAGGATCGGAGGATTGGCCGGTCAGCGTGGAGGCGACGTGGCGGGCCGAGGGTCCGTCGGCATCGAATGCCGCGCTGGCAACGCTCGGACTAGTGGTCTCCGTCGAGACCCAGGTGCTGGATATCCGGCCCGAGTTGGCCGTGGGAAGCGATCTTCCGACCACCAACGTATCCAGGCTGGTCGACGCACAAGCGCCTCGCTTCGAGTCCGTCGGCGGCGAGTTCCCCCGTGTGATCGAGCCGGGCGGTGGCCCCGGATGCCTTCTCTTTCGCTTCCCGGAATCGGACCTGAGCTACGCCGAAATGGTCCACCCGCTCGATTTCCTCGAGGGCCGGCTGCAAGGCAGCGCAGGCCTCCGTCCGACGGTCCGCTTGCGTCACCGTTTGTTCGGCGGTCCTCTGGAGAAGGGCGTGATTCTGCGCGCTCGCGTTTGTGGGATGCTTCTCCGGCAGGATGGCGACGCCCAGATCGCCGCCGAATGCTACGCGAGCTTTGTTGCGGCAGAGCCCCCGTTGGGTGCGTAGGCCGTCCGCCCACCTCTCGGATCCCAGTATCCAGTGCGTGCCCCCTTCGTCGCAACCCCGCTGGCATCCGCCACTTCGGGTTGCTACACTACCAGGCAACGGCCGCTTGTCCGATTTGTGTTTCTTCCACACCTCTGATCGAAGGGGATATCGTGAAGGACGTTTTGGTCACCGAGGACTTCCTGCTCCAAAACGATTGGGCCGTCAGGCTTTATCACGAGTATGCCCGTGACGTGCCCATCATCGACTACCACTGCCACCTGCCGCCGGGCGAGATCGACGAGGATCACCAGTTCGGCAACCTCACCCAGATCTGGCTCTACGGCGACCACTACAAGTGGCGGGCGATGCGCGCCGGTGGCGTGGCGGAGCGTTATTGCACAGGCGACGCCTCCGACTGGGAGAAGTTCGAGAAGTGGGCCGAAACGGTCCCCAAGACGCTCCGCAATCCGCTCTATCATTGGACCCACCTCGAGTTGAAGCGGCCGTTTGGCATCAGCGACCGGCTGTTGGGCCCGGAGACGGCGCGAGGCATCTGGGACGAGTGCAACGCCAAGCTGGCCCGGGACGACTTCTCCGCGCGGGGCATCATGCGCAGGATGAACGTGGTCCTGGTCTGCACCACCGACGATCCGGTCGATAGCCTCGAGCACCACGCGGCGATCGCCGCCGACCGCTCGTTCCCGATCCGAGTGCTGCCCTGCTTCCGGCCGGACAAGGCTATGGCCTTCGACCCGCCCGAAGCATTCAACGATTGGGTGCACCGGTTGGAGGAGGCCGCCGACGTGGAGATCAAGGACTTCCAGACGTTCTTGGAGGCGATCCGCAAGCGGCACGACTTCTTCCACGAGATCGGGTGCCGGCTCTCCGACCACGGGTTGGACAGGTTCTACGCCGACGACTACACCGAAGTGGGAATCACCGGTGCGTTCCGAAGAATCCGCCGCGGGAACGACCTCCGCGAAGACGAGGCGCTGAAGCTCAAGTCGTGCCTGCTCTACGAGTTCGCCCTCATGGATCATGAGAAGGGCTGGACACAGCAGTTCCACGTGGGGGCCTTGCGGAACAACAACACGCGGATGTTCCAGGCCCTCGGCCCCGACACCGGCTTCGACTCCATGGGCGACGGCGACCTGGCCCGGCCGCTCGCCCGGTTCCTCGACCGCCTGGATCGGCAAGAGCGCCTGGCCAAGACGATCCTCTACAACATTAACCCGGTCCACAACGACGTGATCGCCACCATGCTGGGCAACTTCCAGGACGGGAGCATGCCCGGCAAGATGCAGTTCGGCAGCGGCTGGTGGTTCTTGGATCAGAAGGACGGCATGGATCGCCAGCTCGAGACCCTCTCCAACCAGGGCCTGCTGAGCCAATTCGTCGGCATGCTCACCGACAGCCGCTCCTTCCTCTCCTACACCCGCCACGAGTATTTCCGCCGTATCCTCTGCAATCTCCTGGGCACCGAAATCAAACAGGGCCTCTTACCCACCGACGTCGACATGATCGGCCGCATGGTCCAGGACGTCTGCTACCACAACGCGGCGAGCTACTTCGGGTTCGACCTCAGTTCCGTGGAAGTGTGAAGCCAACCGTCAGGCCCCCTTTCCCTCGGGAGAGGGTTGGAGCGAGGGCAAGAATCGTGGAAATCGTGCTGGAAGTGATCGAAGGCCCGCATTGCGGCAAGACCTTCACCTTCGACGCGCACGACAACTTCATCGTCGGCCGGGCCCGCTGCGCCCACTTCCGGCTGCCGAAAAGAGACCCGTACTTCTCGCGGGTCCATTTCATGATCGAGGTCAACCCGCCCTACTGTTACCTGATGGACATGGGCAGCACGAACGGCACGCGCGTCAATGGCGAGCGCGTTCAGGCGGCGTACCTGGGCGACGGCGATCTCATCCAGGGCGGCGACACGGTGCTGAGGGTGTCGCTCGTCGGGCAACCCGAGGAAGCCGTTGGCGAACTCCTTTGTCGGCCGCCGCCCTTGCCCCTCCAGCCGGAGCCATCGCCCGTCGAAGCGCCTAGCGACGAGTCGGAGCCCCCGGTCGTGGGCGGAGCCAGGCCCGAGCCGCCGGTCGCGCCGCCGCCCGAAATGGCCGTTCCACCGCCCGCCGCCCCGCCGGGCGCGAGCCAGCGGCCGCGGTCTGCCGCGGACGACCCCCGGTTCGAGGTGACCCAGTCGTTCCAAGGCGTCACGCCTGAGGTTCCCGTCAAGCCCCCGACGGTCGTCCCGCTGGCCGCCGAGGACAAGCCGGCCGTTCCCGGCTACCAGATCCTGGGCATGCTCGGCTCCGGCGGCATGGGCGTCGTCTATTTGGCGAGGCGTCTGTCCGACGGCGAGCAGGTGGCCGTCAAAACGATCTCGCTGGCCACTTCCGCACCGCATCGCGACACCCAGCGTTTCTTGCGCGAAGCGAACATCCTCCGCCAACTCCGCCATCCGCACATCGTCGGCTTCCACGAAACCGACCGCCTCGCTGAGCTGCTCTACTTCGTCATGGACTACGTGCCGGGCACCGACGCCGCCACGCTGCTCACCTGCGAAGGCCCGCTGCCGATCGCCCGCGCCGTGCGGCTCGTTTGCCAGACGCTCGATGGGCTCCACTACGCCCACGCCCAGGGCTTCGTCCACCGCGACGTCAAGCCGGCGAACCTGCTGGTCACGCAACACCAAGGGCGCGAGACGTGCAGGCTGGCCGACTTCGGGCTGGCCCGGGCCTACCAGGCGTCGGCGATGAGCGGGATCACGATCCTGGGCGACACCGGCGGCACCATCCCCTTTATGCCGCCCGAGCAAATCACCCACTACCGCGAAGCCACCCCCGCCGCCGACCAATACTCCGCCGCCGCCACCCTCTACCGCCTCCTCACCGGCCAACACCTCTTCGACTTCGGCAAGCTGCCACCCCACCAGCGCCTGAAGAAGATCCTCTTCGACGAGCCCAAGCCGATCCGCCGCCACCGGCGCGACGTACCCGACGCACTCGCCCAAGCCATCCACCGGGCCCTGCTCAAAGAGCCCACGGCCCGTTTTCCTGACGCAGCGGCGTTTCGGGAAGGCCTTATGCCGTTTGGCACCGGCATCTAGGCACTCATCTGCGCGAGGTGGGTTAATCGTACCGTAGACGTTTAGGTCGCCGTTGTTGCGACCTTCGCTACCTCCGGATCGGGGAGCGAACAACTGTCGCGATTTGGCCGTGGGGCAACCCTGCAACCCTCGGGACGTGCCCCACTTGCTACTTCTGCGATCCGCAACGTGCGCACTTGGGTATTCGGGAGGACTGAAAGAGACGCTACTTGTGACATTCGCAGTCCCACACCGTAACGCCTCGCCGCCAAGCGGCCGCAATTCGTTTGCCATCGGGACTGAATGTCGCCATGCCCACGCGCGCACCCATTCCTGAAATCGTAGCAGCTCGGAGGATGATTGCCTGTTGGCCACTCGGAACATCCCACAGCCGCACCGTTCCATCAGAGCTGGAGGAAACCACGCGGCGTCCATCAGGGCTGAACCCCACGCTGGACACGTCACCAAGATGCCCTGCCATCGTCAAGACTCGCTTCCGCCTGCTCGTATCCCAAAGCTCGATCGTCCCATCCGCCGAGCCTACGGCGAGCAACTTACCGTCTGGACTGAATCCTACACTTTCTGCACTATACCGGGCGCTGTTGTCAGCCCAAACCACGCTGCCTGCAGTCGCATCACGCACGACAACTCTCGTGCCCCCAGCACACGCGATCAGGTCACCTCCAGGCGCGAACGCAACGCCGCCCGGAGAACCGCCTGATTCGGCGTAGTCCTCTACTGTCAACACATTCTGGCCGGTCGCTGCGTCCCAGATCTTGAAGGTCTTCTCGTAATAACTGGCCGACAGGATTCGCGCGCCATCCGGGCTGTACAAGGCGCAGAAAACGTCAGTCTGACGACGATCCCCGCAGTGTGCCTCAATGCTCAGCGCTTTCTCACCCGTATCGGTGTCCCACACGCTCACCGTCCCGTTGTCGTGTCCCGAAAGGAGGTGTTTCGCATCGGGGGAGAACGCCACCGTGCCGACCCCGATGTCCCCCGTTCCGCGTGGTGTCTCGTTTCTCCAAATCGTCGTCCCTGTCTCCAACTCAACCACGAACAACGCGCCGTCCCTACCCCCCCAAGCGACACGTCGGCTATCGGGGCTGAACGCCACAGAGCAAACGGTGCTGCGGTGAGAGTAAGTCGTCATTGCCTTGGCGGCCCGATTTGAATTCCACAGCTTGATCGTGCCGTCGCGAGCCAGGGAGACGACTCGTTTGCCTTCGCAAGCGAAGGCCACACGCATGATCTCGTCGGAATGGCCGCTATGGACGCACAAGCTCTCGCCGGTAGCCACGTCCCACACTCTCACGCTGCTGTCGGCGCCGCCCGACGCGACGCGTTGCCCGTCGGGACTGAAGGCGACCGCCCTGATCCAGCCATCGTGTCCACGAAGCGCAAGCACATCCGCACCGGAATCCGCGTCGAACAGCTTCACGGCGTCACCACTGGCGGCTGCTACGCGCGTACCGTCCGGACTGAATGCGAATTCGGCTCCGTCGATTCTCAATATCTCACGGCCCGTTGCCACCTCCCAGACTCCTATTGCTCGCGGAGACTGTCCTCCGTAGGCCGCAACCTGCTTGGAGTCGGGAGTGAACGCCACACGAGAGACGGCACCATCCAGCGAAGGCAGAGCAAGCAACTCCCGACCAGTCTCCGAATCCCATATTCGCACCGCGCCCTTTGCCCCTCCATCGTCGGCACTGCCCGAAGCTATGATCTGGCCGTTTGGACTGTAGGCGACACAGGTGGCCACCCATCGAGTGACACGGGTGCGTAGTGCAGTCTCCTGCGTAGCGACGTTCCAGACGACCACCTCGCCATTCACGGCTGCCGCGGCAATCCGCTCCCCACTTGGGCTGAATGCCAAGTCGAGAATGTCGACGTTCGCGGTAGGGAGCTTGTCCACACCTGCACCTGTGCGAACATCCCATATCGTGACGTTGCGATCAGGGGCTACCGCCGCAACATGGGCATCGTGGACGGCAAGCGCGTAACTCCTTGACGCTACTGGAATCGTCAAGACATCCCCTCGGCACTGACTGTCCAGGTACTGCCACTCCCACTCTCGGGAACCGGGCTCGCAAGCGCCAAGAGCGGCTCTGGCGTCCGCGAAGTGATTCCCCGATATGGCATGCTGGGCGAGGGCAATCCGCGTGAAGTACAAGGCCCGTTCTGTCCGCTCCCTCTCCTTGGCTTCTCTATCTCGAGCCGCTTGAGCGTCATCCAGCGCACGCTGCAATGCCTCGGCGGCCTCTGTCGCCCTGTCTCGTTCCGCGTTGGCCTTCTTTCGTTCCGCTTCGGCGCTCTCTCGTTCCCGATCCGCTTCCTCGCGTGCCTCTGTCTCGTTTTCAAGCGCCCGTCCCGCCGTTGTCAGCGCGGCGGAAATCTTCACGTTCGCCACCATGATGACCGACATCACAGCCACCAAGAGAAGTCACAGGGTCCCTGTCAGTACAGCCAACACGGGATTGCGGCGCGCCCAGCGCATCACCCGTTCCGCCGGGCCCGGCGGCCGTGCCTCAATCGGTTGGTCGGCCAGAAATCGCCCGAGGTCCTCGGCCAACGCGCCGCAGTCTTGGTATCGCTCCTCCCGCCGCTTCGACATCGCCTTCAGGCAAATCGTCTCCAAGTCTCGGGAAATCTGCGGATTGCCGGCACGGGGCGTGGGAGGCTTCTGGCTGATGACGTTGTAGAGGAGCACCGCCGGCGGGCCGCTGAACGGCGTCGCGCCGCATAGCAGCTCATAGAGGACCACGCCCAACGCGTACTGGTCGCTGGCCGGGCCGACTTGGCCCAGAGAGCCGTCGGCCTGCTCCGGGGCCATGTACGCCGGCGTGCCCATCAGCGAGCCGTCCTGCGTGAGCTTCTCCTCGGAGCTTTCCAGCCGGGCCAGCCCGAAGTCCATCAGCATCGGCTGGCCCTGCTGGTCGATCATGATGTTCGCCGGCTTCACGTCGCGATGGATCACGCCCTGACGGTGAGCGTAATCAAGGGCTCCGGCCAGGTTGCGGACGATTTCCGCTGCCCGCCGAAAGTCGGGCCGCTCCTCGGCGATCACGTCCTCCAGCGTGCGGCCTTCGATGTAGGCCGAGGCGATGTAGTAGCGCTCCCCGTCGACGCCCGCATCGTACACGGGCACGATGTGAGGATGCCGCAACTGGGCCGCCGCTTTCGGCTCCCGCAGGAACCGGGCCCTCGCTTCCGGCTTTTCCAGGGCTGCCGCCCGGGGAACCTTCAGCGCCACCTCCCGGTCGAGCACCGGATCGTGAGCGCGAAACACGGTGCCGAATGCGCCCGAGCCGAGTCGCGAGCGGATCTCAAAGCGACCCAGCTTCTTGGGGGGGGCATCGGCCGCGAGCTCGATCGGCTTGGCAGGTGCCGAATCCGCCGTATCGGTGTCGGCAGCCGGAGCAAGCGTCTCCCGGCCCGACGCCGTGAGCGTGAACTCCTGGCCGCAGTGCTTGCAGACGCTGCGGCGTCCGAGCTGGGTTTCCTCAACCCGGTAAGCCTTGCCGCAGCTCTGGTTCGGACACCGAACTCGGACCAGCATAGCCTCACCCGCAAGGATTGCCCACGCCTTCCAAGGAAGCCGCCAACCGCGCGGTTGATCCCTCAAGGCGCTGCGTGTTGAGTGACGCACGAGGTCATAAGCATACGAGTGATGTATTGTAGGCAAATAGCTGTAGGGCCGTCAACGTCCCGACCAGGCTGCGGTGGCTCAAAGGAACTCCGGGTACGACTCCCTGAGTGCGTCGGACCCCGCGGCGTACGGCGACGCTTTCGTTGGCGAGGCTGAGCATGCGGTGCCCTTTTTCCGACGCAGGGGTGGCGTCGTCGGAGCCGGCGGGGACGGTGCCTCGGGGTTTGTTCTGGCAGCGACACGCGGCAGCGTCGCGGCCGATGGCTTCCGGCCATCAGGAGTTGTCTCTTCCACCAAGACGAAGCGAGCAGTTGCGGTCCTTTCTCCAGATCAACCCGGGCAGATTACGCGAATACCGGGTATAGTAGGTGTCAGCCCAAGGAACGCGACAAACACGGCGGCCGCCGCAGGCTGCGGGAAGGGGACGCAGCCGCGGATCGAACCAAAGGGAGAACATTCCAATGCGCAACCAGTCCATCACGGTCTTCCGCGTGGCGTGCCTGCTCGCCGCGTGTTCAGGGTTCCTCCCTCCGGAAGCGTGTCCGGCCACAGCGCCGGACTCGGCCGGGCAATCGGGCTTCACGATCCGCACCGAGCCGGGGCATGCGATGGTGCCACGGGGCGGGAGGATCGACGTCCGCGTGAAAGTGCTGGACGGCAGTGGCGATCCGGCCTCCGGCAACCTGACGGTGCAGACCGGCGGTGC
>Ga0307378_10011297_pt1 | contig 11514 bp, 7 predicted proteins | sample UN1MG_FD_202238 | JGI IMG/M metagenome (GOLD analysis project Ga0307378, IMG submission 202238) | Soil microbial communities from Risofladan, Vaasa, Finland - UN-1 | ecosystem: Environmental > Terrestrial > Soil > Coastal area > Acid sulfate soil | place: Finland: Risofladan, Vaasa | collected...
AAGTGGCAGAACTGCTGGAAAGTGAAAAATACAGGGGCGGCAAAGTCTACAAGATACACAAGGCTTATCCCGACGGCAGACTCGAATTAAAGGGTGTAAGGGCGGATATTTTCCAGCTTGAGGCGGGCATGTTCTTTTATTCAAGCGCTTTGGAGACCACAAGAGCCGATTTCAAGAGGCTTGTTGATTTGGCTGTCCGCATCGGTCCGCCCTGCAGGGCAAAGGTGCATTTAGCCAAATACAATGAAGATAAGTTTGTTGTAGCTCTTATTTATCCCGCTGAGTATGATGAAGAGGTAAGCGGCTGGCTTTTGGACGGCGGGTATAGAACTGCCGGCGCTGCGGAGGGTGGAATAGAGGCGGTACAAAGGTATTACGAAGATAAACCGCAGGTTTTAGACAGGCATCAGTTGTTCGGAAAAGTCGAATTGGCCAGCAGAACAGGCGAAGAGTTATTAGCCGGCCTGAAGCTGGCTGTACAAAGATGATTTCGTGAAGCCAAAATGTAAAGCGCATAACAAACTAATAGCCAAAGACTTATAAATGCTTATTCGCACTAAAATAAATTCATTTATTGGTTTTTTAGCGGGAGGTTTGCTTACGATATTCGGCGTAAACTGTGGCAAACCCACCGCAGACGACTTTGGTCAGATGGAGTTTAAGACCAGCACGCAGCATTTAGGTGTCCGTTTTACCGAGCGGATTCGGCGGGTCTTTCGATTAAGATGGCTTAAAAGATTTTAGTTTCAAAAAGAGCTTTAATAAGCAGGTTTTTTTATGGCTGAGTTTAATATTATACCGGCCCCGAGTGAGGCTCCCAGCCTTAGCAAAAACGCCCTTAGAGTATTGCAAAGCAGATATTTGATCAAAGACCATCAGGGCAAATGCATAGAAACGCCGGCCGAGCTTTTCAGCAGGGTGGCTTTTCTGACCGCCCAGGCCGAAGCCAAATACGTAGCCACCAGTAGCGACGTAAAACAATGGCACAGAAGGTTTTACGATTTGATGGCCTCGCTGAGATTTTTGCCCAACTCTCCTGCGCTGATGAATGCCAACAGACCCAACGGCCTGCTCAGCGCCTGTTTTGTCCTGCCGATTGAAGATAGTATCGAAGCCATATTTGAGACAATTAAACAGACCGCCCTGATTCAAAAGGCCGGCGGCGGGACTGGTTTTTCCTTCGACAAATTAAGACCTACGGGCGACCTTGTGGCCTCCAGCGGCGGGACGACATCAGGGCCGCTGAGTTTTTGGCGTGTGTTTTCCGAGGCCACCAATGCAATTCAGCAGGGGGCTTTTCGTCGCGGGGCAAATATGGGCATGATGAGTGTAAGCCATCCTGACATATTAAAATTCCTACACGCCAAACAAAACCTGACGGCCTTTACAAATTTCAATATCTCCATCAAAATCACTAAAGACTGGATGAAAAAGCTCCTCGAATCCGAACAAAGCCTGCACGTAGTTGAAAATCCACGCACCCAGCAGCGATATTTATTGCCTAAACAGCTTGATATTCGAACCTATAATATAAATGACCTGTATAAACTGCCCGACAAAAAGAAGGCCGCTGCCGAGCAAACGGGGCAATTTTATACTATTGGCGACATCTGGAAACTGATAGTCCATTGCGCCCACGAGACGGGAGAGCCGGGAATAGCTTTTATCGACCGAATAAACAAGGACAATCCCACTCCTTCGCTGGGGATAATCGAGGCCACTAATCCCTGTGGTGAACAGCCTTTGCTTGCTTTCGAGGCGTGTACACTGGGAAGCATAAATCTTGTCAGATTTGTAAAGCCTTACGCAGGCAGAAGAAAAGAAGATTCTGCAGGCCAAATCAGTCTTGCCGACGGCAAAGCTGAGATGGACTGGCCGGGACTGGCTAAGACCGTTAAATTGGCAGTACGATTTCTGGATAATATCCTCGATGTATGCAGTTATCCTGTCAGGGAAACCGTGCGGCTGGCCCAGGGAAACCGCAAAATCGGGCTTGGAGTAATGGGTTTTGCAGATTGCCTTTTTTTGCAGGGAATGGCGTATGACAGCGAGGAAGCGGTTGATTTTGGTGAGAGTGTGATGAAGTTTATTAACGAAAAGGCGCGCGAAGCAAGTGGTGAACTGGCAGATTTGCGCGGGCCATTTCCGAACTGGAACCAGAGTACGTGGAGGACTGAAAAAGGCAAGAAAGTACGGAATGCTTCCATTACGTGCATAGCGCCGACCGGTACGATAAGTATAGTAGCGGACTGCAGTTGCGGAATTGAACCGGTGTATTCGCCGGTATTTTTGCGGCAGATACTTGACGGTTCGAAAATGCTGCAGGTCAATCCGATTTTCCGACAGATTGGCGAAAAAGACGGATTTTATGATAAAAAGCTGGAAGAAAAGATTGCGAGGTCTGGCAGTATTCAGAAAATCCAGCAAATACCGGCAAAGGTAAGGAAAATTTTCAAGTGTACCTATGATATTAAGCCGGAATGGCATATTCAGATGCAGGCGGCTTTTCAGAGGCATTGTGATGCGGCGGTTAGTAAGACGATAAATTTTCGCGAACAAGCAACTGAGAGCGCTGTTGATAAGGCATTTAAGCTGGCGTATAAGCTTGGCTGTAAAGGGATTACGATTTATCGCAAGGGCAGCCGTGAGCAGGAGCCAATGAGCCTTTCTTAGGCAGGAGCCGGGGGCAAATCTGTAATCGAGGGGGATTTTTTTCAAGCTCTATCTCTTTGAAAAATAAGCATTTACATTGACAGACAAGGCGGGAGGATTTGGGTTAAAGGAATTTTTGTGCTGCGGCCGATAATATTTTAGTTAATAAAGTTTTTCTCCCCTCCGGGAAACATCGGACAACGGATGGTGTTCGATGTTTCTTTTTGCGCAGAAATTGAGGTTTTAAGGGAGGCTTGATTTTGGGCTAAAAATGGGGGTGGTTTTGTATGTGGTGTTTTAAGGCACCCTTGTTTTTGGGCTGAAAATGGGGGTGGGGGTTGAAAAAATGACAAAAAACGCCCAAAAAAAGCAACAAAAGACGAAAAAACGAACAAAAAGCTGAAAAATTGAAAAAAAAGCGAAAAAATGACCCGTTTTATTGTGTGTTTTTGTAAAAAATTGCACGATGTTTTCAATTCGGGCATCTGGTGTTAAAATAGGTAAGATTTTGCGGCCGCGCTTGGGGCAAGTTACTGGTTAACTTGTTGAATGTTAAAATAGGCAAGATGGGTAAAGTTGAAAGGAGGGGATTTAGTCTCTTAAAATAGAGGATATTTTGGATAGGTTAAGTATCTGCGGTATAGCAGCAGCAAGATATTTTTAATGATGTGCTCAATAAGCATAGCGGGACGGTTAGAGGATGGCCGACTGGTGGCGGGTGGTTGATTGTGATCGTTGATGTCGGGCGTGAGCGGGCGGATAGTAGTGGGAGTCGTAGGCGGAAGTTGTTTGGCTTGGGTGGATGGCCGGTGGTGGGCTTGGCTGAAGGATGTTTGCGCGCCTTTGGCGGATCATCGACAACAGGGAAAACTTATTTGTATTTTTTGCTGTAGAGATTTACATCACTTTTTACAGGCGCAAAGTCATCAAAAAACAGATTTAGACGGTGGCAGTTTTGACTACAATACTCGCAGGTATACTATCTGAATAATGACATCAAAAAAACTTTAGGCTTGTGACGGATATTTTGATTTGACGTTAAACAGGATGAGAGTTACCCTATTGTTTCGTGGGATAATTACAGAACAACAAAGGGATTAAAATGGGAACAAAACGGGTACTATTGAAAAGATACTGGATATTCACCCTGGTAATAAGTGTAGTTTCGGCTGGAGTAGGATGGTTTTGGGGAACTGGAGCACAAATCTTGTATACAAACGGGGGTGATTTGACTTTTTTTGGCAATGGAGTAGAAAATCCGGAATGGTTGGGGGGGCTGTTAGGCAGCATCTTTGGCTTTATTGTTGGTGTATTTTACACGTCGCGGTTGGTTATTTTTGTACATGATGGGAAGCACGGAGGGTATGTTTTAGGCAAAATTGTCTTATGGGGAGTGCTAGCGGGTTTGATTTGCTCAAGCTTAGTACATATTTTTTTGATGCTCTTCTATAGGAATTCTCACCTGGCTCCAATAGGAATAGGAGCTTTGTTTGGGGTATTTTCCGGAGCAGTTTTAGGACTGGTTGCAGGTGGTATCTTTGTTGCATGTTACAACAGAAAACATAATACAAATCAAGAGATGAATTCATGATAGATGACAATAACTCAAGTTTTAAGGATGAAGAAAATAATCAAGGAATTATTAGCTCTCAAAATAGCAAACAAAATTCATCTTTAACACGCTTGCCGAAATGGTACAAAGCTATGCTGATTTGTTTTATAGCATTGCTTTTTTCATTTATACTTGGGGTTTTTGCTACCATAGTCGCTATCGTCTTGCTTATAGTTCTGATAATTACATTTATTCTTGGTATTGACTCATTAATGCAAATAAAGCGCAGCAACGGCACTTTGTCGAGCAATGGTTATGTCATACCTGCAATAGTAACTCCTCTGGTTATCGTACTCTCAGCGGCACTTACAATTCCAGCAATAGGAGTTGCCATTAATCGTTCTACTTTTATTCACGAATCCTGGGGGCTCAGACTGCTTGGAGAAACACTAACCGATTATGCCAAAAAACATGATGGTCAATTCCCTGAATCGGATAAGTGGTGTGATGTTTTGAGAGACAGCAACGAGATTGATGAATGGGTATTCGGATATCGGGGCGACAAAGAGAAAACATGTGATTACGCTTTTAATAAAGACGCAGTAAAACTCGGAATGGATGCTCCGAATAACATGGTATTGCTTTTTGACAGTGAGCCAGGCTGGAACCAAGTTGGCGGGATAGAGCTGTTAAGAAAAGATGGACGAGGCCGCATAAATATCTTATTTGCAGACAATCATAAAGAAATTTTTAGAGCGAAGAATGTTCCTTATCTTCGCTGGAAATTAGAGGATAGCGGAAACATACCAAAGGCAGATATCGCAAAACCATTTACTATCGCAGGTGTTATAGTTGCTATTGTCTTTGTGTGGATTTTTGCACATTTTAGAAATTACATAAAGAAATACTGGATCTTTGCGTTGGTGTTGGGAATTGTGTCAACAGGAGTTGGAATGCTTTTGGGGGCAATGGCTGAAGGTGCTTTATATGCTATTGGTGATGACAAAGGGGTCGGCTGGATAATTGGAGGGATTACAGGTTTCCTGGTTGGTATTTGCTACGTAGTGATCTTAGGCCAATTCTTTGATAATAAAAAGCCCGAAGTAAGTTCCGTAGGCTATGGAACTTTGTCAGGTATAATTGCCGGTGCCGTTTGTTCCACTATTGTGCATTCGTTTTTAATGATCTGTTATGAAGAAAGCAGCTTTGCTAATATGCTTGCTGGATTAGGTTTTGGCGTTGTGGCCGGAACAATTTTAGGATGGATCAGTAGCGGAATAATTCCTGCATGTTATAGAAAGGCTCTTGCCGTGGATATTGCTACCGACAATATGGAGCTTCAGTGATGCAGCTTCGCGACTGGATAACTTTGGCACCGGTATTTTTGAAATGCGCAGGGAAGCTGCATGCTTCGCATCTTTTGTATCTGGCAAAACAATTCAAAAATGAGAATCCACACCACCATAACGGCAAATTGTATGTAAATACATTTTTTCCACCTTATCCTTCAAAAGCTTTTGATAGATTTCTTGACACCGTTATAGAAAGAAAGCGAGTGCCTTATTCAACCTATTTTGCGGTCACAGATAAATGCCCCTATAAATGTCCCCATTGCAGTTACGGCTTGCACAAAAAGGGAAGTCTTGATACCAGGCAAGCCCTTAATGTAATAGAGCAAATAAAATCATTGGGTACGGTAACCATTGGATTTACCGGCGGAGAACCGCTGTTAAGAGAAGACATAGTTAAACTGGTGGAATCTGTAGGCGATGAAGTTGCTACAATCATGTTTACAACGGGCCATCGTTTGAATAAAGAACTTGCAAATCAGCTTATGGCTGCAGGTCTGGATTGCATTATGATAGGAATCGAATCTGACGATTCAACTGAACATGATAATATAAGAGAGGTTGCAGGTTCATTCGATGAAACTATTAAGGCTATAGGCCTGTCACTTGAAGCCGGGCTTTATACTGCAATATCGACCGTTGGAACGAAAGAGAAGATTAAAAATGGTCAGATACAAAAGTTGGCCCAACTGGCAGAAAATTATGGAGTGCATGAGTTTCGGATACTTGAGCCTATTCCAACAGGCAGTTTTTATAATCAAAAAGACGAAGTATTATCCCGTGATGAGTCGAAAGAGCTTGCAGACTTTCATAAGCAATGGAATCGCAGAAACCACGGCCCTGCAATTTCTGGTTTTTCATATTTGGAATCGGATGAGATGTTTGGTTGTGGAGCGGGATACCATCATCTTTTTATTGATGCTATCGGAAATGTCTGTCCTTGTGATCTTACGCCGTTATCGTTCGGCAATCTGCTTGATAAGCCTCTTGAAAAGATTTGGCTTAAGATGGGGCGACTCTTTGATTTGCCACGTTGTGGGTGTCTGATGAAAGAGATATGCAGCAAAACGACTGACTTGGGGGATGATCAGGAACTGCCTTTAGATATAGAGAAAAGTTTTAACTTATGCCAGGCTATCTGCAGTAAGGGAAAATTGCCAAAGGTTTACAAAAACCTGCTCAAGGGCCGAAAACCAGCAAATCCGTCATTGAGCCGGCAGTGATCAAGAAAATTTCTATATAAATATAGCGTATGGCCATGGCAGGCTTATTAAACGTCGAAAACATTGCGAGAATGATAGCTCCTATAGATGCTGCTAAATAGACGTGCCTGCAATATCCGAGGAAAAATGGGAGCAGGGTTACTAAACTTCCGGCTATGACAAATGCCTGTGCCATAAGAAGGAACCTGTTGTCCTTGCAGTAAATCAATCTTTCACCATTTATTTTTCTGTCCCCTTTGACGTCACGGATATCTTTCAACATCTCATATCCAAGAGATGACAAGAACAACCAAACAGGATGTATGAAAAGGACGTTCAGGCGTGGCGTTTGAGCAGGTTCTGTCAATGCCAAGACGAGAGGATATAGCGAAGTCATTAATACCGCAACAATGATGTCCTTAAAGACACCCATACGTTTGGAGAAGATGTCATAAAAAATCAGAAGTCCTGCAATGGCTGCAATGGCAAGAAAAAATAGTAAATTGCAAAATCCTCCAAATACCAGACCAAGGGCAAAAAACGCTATTGACCAAATAAGTGCCGTTTTCCTTCGCAATTTTCCTGCAGCCAGCATTCGATTTGGACAATTAATTTTGTCGATCTCTACATCACAGACATCATTTAAAACATACCCTGCAGAAATGATGCTAAACAGTGCCAAGAAAGATAAAAGCATTTTGTCGAGAATCGGGGTGAGATTGCCTCCAGTAAAATAAGATAATATGACTATAAAGCCCGCAGCAAGAGGCAAGGAATAATACAAACGCATAAGCCTAATCAAAGCTAAAATCATTTTTGCCCAATCCCTGCCAGATATCTGTGAGTAATGGTGATGGTATTGTCTTTCATGTATTTTTCTTCGAGGATTTCGGCAAATCTTTGGAAAATCTGCTCTTGGTCTACCTCATTAGCGGCATATTCGAAGCCGGCGGCAGCACCGGTAGCCCGGAGCTTTTCTATAGCTACATGCCCTGATTCTACTGTATAAGATTTACTGCCATTGCCGAGATATAACGGTTTCATATTCAGCATTCTAAAAAGCAGCCCCAGATGCCAACTTCCCATCAGGAATCTGAATTGCATTAGGTTGACCAGCTTGTCCGGATGTTCCATGAAAGTAAGAAAAGAGCAATAAATTACCTCTCTTATGGAGAAAAGGCTGTTGTCTATTATGGCGACTCTACCAGTTGACCTTAGAACACGTTTGATTTGTCGTAATATTGCAAATGGTTTTGAATATCCTAATCCCCAACAGCATGTTACCAAATCCAGGCTATTACTGGGTAGTCCCCGGAGGTATTCCAGTATGTCAGCATTTTCGAAATCGCAGGATTGCCCGTAATTCTTGTGAGCCTGGCCAAGCATCCCTTCTGATTTGTCAACACCGATTACTTTGTCATTGGTTTTCTTTGCAATAAGGTTAGTGGCAAAACCTGTTCCACAGGCTAAGTCTATCGCCCTATCTTCCTCTTTTATGTTGACTCTGTTTATAAGCGATGCAGTCAAATCTCTCATGTGGCTGGTCCATATTTGATCGTATCCGGTGCTAATACGGTCATAGCTTTTCTCCACAAGCTCATCACAGTTATTTGGCCTGAGAAAAAACAGATATGCTAAGCGAGCAAGCATTTTAATGGGATGTTTTCTTTTTTTCTTCGTGGACATACGGTAATTGTATGCGAGATTTGTCAATTTTCAAGTCTTAGATCCAGTGCCAGGTATTTGTTTCCCGTCAGCAAAAATAGCATAATCAGTCAATGAGACTCTCAGTAAAATGTAAGCTTGAGGGATTGAAAGTCTCCTCTGAGCCCATTCTCCTCGTCAAAGCAGTGAAATTCATAGCTAATACGATTATATACTTTATGAGCGGTAAATCAAGAAAAAAAGAGTAAAAAGTCTGGTAAAGGAATTTACCTTAAAACGGCAACTCTCTCGAATTAAGCTGCATCAGAGAAGTTAACCAAAGCATTCTGGCGAGGCACCCCAAAGAAGCTTTGTGGTTAATTATTGGGGGAAAAGATAAAAGACAGTAAGCATCGCAAGAGAGCAAGTGATAAGGAAGATTGCCGCGTCGCTTCGCTCCTCACAATGACCTAATTTTAAGATATTCCTCGACTGCGCTCGGAATGACCGAGTATGAATTGTCATTCGGGGGGCAATTGAAAGGGGAGCTCCGGCAAGGCCGGGGCATCTTTATTATTATTGATACGTAATGGGAAAGATGGCCGGAGATATGGTGACAGATAAAAAAGGCGGGGGTTTTTTACCCTGGTGTTACGAACGACCCGCTTAGAAGAGTGCGTGAACACAAAAATAATATCGTTGATGGTTTTACTTAGAAGCGCGGCGTTCATAAACTCGTATACAGAGAAGGGTATGATGATATTCGTAAAGCAATAAGCAGAGAAAAACAGTTGAAAAAACGGGAAAGAGAATGGAAGGTCAGATTGATTGAGGAGTATAATCGCGAATGGAGAGATTTGTATTCTGAGCTGAACTGTCAGGATGAATTCCCGCCTTCGCGAGGAGACAGGCCAAAGCAGCAACTCAAGTGAGTTATAGCTTCATCCTGACAGGTTTTTGATTTGAATAACAAATAAATAAAGAAGAAAATGTAAAAGATAAGTCAGTGAGCATCGCAAGAGGGCGCGCCGTAGGCGAGTATTTAGTATATAGTATTTTGTATTTAGTAGGTTGAGATAGCTACGCTACGTTCGCAATAGCCGAATGCCAACTGATGTTTGAGGGGTAAATGATAGTTTTAGAATTCATTTTTTATTTTACCGGCTCGGATAAGCTCGCCGATTCGGGCGATGGTAACGAATTCATAGTTATATTTACCGCGTAGATGAGCGACGGCAGCTGAGAGGTTGGAAGGCACAACAGCAGTGTAGTCGTGACAGGTAACGGTGATATAGTCGGCTTTGGCAAGGCCGTCATCGATGCGACGGAGCATTTCATCGGTTGGCAGTTCCATCGATGAGCCCGGGCCGCGAAAGAGAGTGATACCTTCCATATCCCTTACTTTCCAGACATTGTTGCCGCGATGGTGAATTTGGGATTCTGCCAGGCCCTGAAAGTCTGAGAGGCTGTGGTCGCGGGGCAGGAGGAAATTCCTTACTCCGGCGGAATGGAGAATGCGGAGGTCACAATCGAGATAGAATTTATCCCGCATGTCGCCACCGCCGTAACGGAAAGAGACGGGGGCGGGCATTTGAACTTCCTGTCGGTGTGCAAGAGCTGCGTGTAAGAACTCGATACGCCTTTCGGGGCGTTTCCAGACCTCGTCGCCGGGTGTATCGTTGATGAAATAGTTGAAGTGGGCGTGAATGCCGAAGTCATCGATGCCCTTGCGGAGCGGCCAGACGGTTTTTATCATAGCGTCGATTTCGCGAAATTCTCTGGGGTCGCGCTCTCGGTCGCAGATGACGAGCCAGGTGAAAGGAATGTTTTCTTTTTCACAGACGCGGACAATATCCATAGTGAAGACGCCCTGCCAGCCTGTGAAGCTGGGGGGGCAAAAGTAAGCCTCGGTGTCGGCAGTGAAGGCGATATATTTTTTGGCCGGGAGTGAGGGGGTTTTCTTAAGTGCGCTGCCGGCAAGCGGCTTGCACATCGTATTTATGAATGCCAGGGCCAAGAGTAAAACAAGCGGGAATGAGTATGTTGCTTTTTTGAGCATTTTATTAACCTTTCCAAATCAGCTACGGCTATCGGCTATTCGTACGGCGTCCAAAGATATAATAACCGGGGCGTGGTGAATTCGTGCAGGGTGTCCCTGTCGATATTAAACAGGGATCGGCTTTGAACAGATAAAAGAGAGGCAAAAGAAAAAGGCTTTTGATATTCGACCACCTGGGCCTGCTGAATACCGGCGAGGGACAAGACCTGGTCTATGGCTTCGTCGAGATAGCCGATTGCATCTATGAGATTTTCAGCGAGGGCTTCATCGGCTCCATAAATGCTGCCGTCGGCGAGGCGCTTGACCTGGTCCAAAGTGAGCGATTCTCTTCCAGCGGCGACAACGTGGAGGAACCTTTCATAGGCCGGAGAGATTAATTTATCATGGAGGTACTGAAGCTGCCGCTCGTCGGGGGGGCTGAATGAGCTCGGCCAGTCTTTTTTCTCACCTGATTTGACAACGACCGGTTCGATGCCGAGCTTTTCCTCGAGGAGCTGCTGAAGAACGAAGTAGTTCAATATTACGCCGACGGAGCCGGTGATGGCGGTGGGTTCGGCAACGATTTTATCGCAGGCGACGGAGGCATAATAACCGCCGGAAGCGGCGATACTTTCCATGAAGGCAACGACGGGTTTTTCGGTCTGGGCGCGCCACTTTCGAATCTCGTTATTAATCTGGTCGCTGGAGGAAACGAATCCTCCGGGAGAATTGACCCTGATAATGAGACCCTTTATATGCTCATCATCTGCGGCGGTCTTTAGCTGCTTGTGAATGTCCCGAGACTGGCTGTCGTCGATTAAGCCTTCGAGATTTATTACGGCAATCTTGCTTGTTCGCGGGCCTTCCCGGATGATTTCCTCGGTGAAGAGGCCTTTTTGACCGACTGCAAAAAACATAGACATACCGATGAGCATAAAGAACAACATAAAGTTTGCCAGTACGGAGAGAGTTATAAAGAGGGTCCAGAAGATTCTCCAGCCGGTACGTTTCTTAGGTTTCATTGGGTAAGGCGCGACGGGAACAGGCGGCACCGATGGAGGGGGAGGTGAGGGGGCG
>Ga0307378_10011301_pt1 | contig 11512 bp, 10 predicted proteins | sample UN1MG_FD_202238 | JGI IMG/M metagenome (GOLD analysis project Ga0307378, IMG submission 202238) | Soil microbial communities from Risofladan, Vaasa, Finland - UN-1 | ecosystem: Environmental > Terrestrial > Soil > Coastal area > Acid sulfate soil | place: Finland: Risofladan, Vaasa | collected...
CCTTACCTGAAAGTAACATAAGCACCGCTCTATGGAATGCGGCAAATTATATGTGGGTTTTAGGAAAACTAAAACTGTTACTCTCAATAAACTATAGCTGGAGGTGACACCGTGACAGACTGGACCCAAAAAGCGGAAGCACTGAACAGACTCATAAGACCCCTGACCTTCCCTATCGCCGTTAAGCTGGTCGAAAGCGTTGACGAATTCCCGGAAAAGACCCGCCGTCCTTCCAGGGACATGGGATTCAAGACAAATCTCTGCGTCGGTATGACGATGGCCCGCAAGTACGGCTGGACAGTCGGAATGACGGCCGATGATAACGCCTGTCTAATTGCAGCCTATACCTATGGATGGAGCGAGCCTGAATCTGAGGCCAGGAAAGCCTTGACCGATTTCATAATAGTAATGAAATACGCAGCTAACGAGGATGCAGCAAAGACAACGATGGAGGCTGTAGAGCAAGTTAAGCTAAGCAAGGGCAAGTGTGCCGGCGTGGTTTTCTCTCCACTGGAGAGAACAAGAATCGACCCGGACCTGGTCATGATATTCTGCAATCCCGCTCAGCTGATGCGGCTGGTGCACGGAGCCACCCAGGAAACAGGTGTGAGCGTGCAGTCTATATTCAGCGGCCGGGGTGGGACCTGCACTGAAGGAGTCCTGCAAACATTCAAGACCGGAGAGCCAAAGGTAGTGCTCCCGGGGAATGGCGATAGGGTCTGGGCGATGGTGCAAGATGGGGAGATGGCCTTCACTATACCGGCAAACTGGCTTGACCCGGTTATAAGGGGGCTTGAAGCCACCCACCAGACCGGCATTCGATACCCCATACCGGTAGATGTAAGACACGAGCCGCTGTTCCCGGGACAGCTCAAGGACGCCGCATCCCGGGCAGCTACATAGAAGCTAATTCGACCGAATTAATCCCTGAAGTATTAGAGCCTTACTTGAGAGCAACATAAATACCGCAAACTATATGTCCCACGTGCAGAAGGTGAAACCATCTTCAAACTTTACTGAACTAGTGATATAATAAGATGTGTACTTTGACTGATGAGTAGCCCAGCCAGTGGATTTGGAGAGGAGAGTTTAAGGACTCAATAGCGAGCAGCGTTTTAGAGATTGAAGATGAAATACTGTCCTCAGTGTGGCGCTCCTTTGGAACCCAATGATAAATTTTGTAGCAATTGCGGAACAAGGCGTAGCGATTATGGCGGCGTTGTATCCGTCGGAGCTGCACAGACATGGAAGCCAACTGCTGCGGGCACCTTGACTATCTCGGCTGGTGTCTTTGGTTTGATTGTCGGCATAGTGCTCATTGGGCGAAGCCCATTGTTTATGGTGGGGCTGCTCGCGATAATGATTGCGATAGTAGCTGTGGCAGGTGGGCTCGGTGCACTCAAAAGAAGAGCTTGGGGTTTAGCGCTTGCCGGCTCCATTTGCTCGGTTTTCTGCTGGCTGGGTATTCCGGCTATTATACTTATCGCCTTGAGTAAGCAAGAATTTTCATAGGATAAGCAAATGAAAGAATGCCCCTCTTGTGGTAACACAATACCAAAGGAAGTAATCTATTGTCCTTATTGCGGGGCAAGGTTTGCTGACTTGAGCCCTACGCAGACTAAATGAAACGAACAGCGTCAAAAACTAGGCTTCAAAATGCAAAAATGCCCGTTGTGTGATAAGAAAATCCGAGCAGACGCTAGGTTTTGTTCGGAGTGCGGGTGGGATTTAACCGACCATGAACTAACTCCACCCCAAATTGCAAGAATTCAAGAGGAGATTCAAGATGCCAGGTTTAGATATATGAATTGGCATGTTGCAATGGTTCCATTCGTAACGGTTGCGTTTGTCTGCCTTCTGGTTGGTATGCTTGCCAATGAAAAGGTTATCCCGGCGACATGGGACTTTATGCTATATGTAGCTTTTGCCTTTTTGTTTATTGAGATTGCGTTCGCTTTTTTCCGAGACCGGTACAAGAAGAAGCAAGATAGGCTGAAAATGATGCTGAGGGATAGACAACCGTCTCAATAGCGCGGCAGAATTGTCAGGACTAGGTCATACTGCTGTTTCTGTTGAGGATACAGTTGCTGCCAACAATGAGGCAACTACTAGTGTAAGCAAGACAAGCAATTCTTCTGCAAGTGCTACAATCACGATTACAATGTATACATGGCTAGTAGTGACCTGTGTAATCTGACTGGACTTAGCCTATATGAGTATTTCATATAGAATAAGAGAGGAGGTGAGTTATGGAACAAAAAACGAGATGGCGAAATGCAGCAATAGTTTTGATTGTGTTGTTAGTGGTTGGAGGGGCGTATTGCGGAATCAACATAGCAGATATGAGAAGTGAACTAAACAAACTGGAGGCAGATTATTCACAGCTACAAACGGGCTATAACTCACTGGAGTCAATATATTTGACACTTCAAGATAATTATGAATCACTGGAGGCAAACTATGAGGCACTCCAAGATGACTTCGTCGAATTGCAAACCAGCTATTATGAACTAGAGGCTGAGAATGCAAACCTGAGGAGACTGCTGGAACAATATGAAGAGGTGCCTCATGATTATTACTATGCTGGAGAATTTGCTTATCATGCCAATACATATACAGAATTATGCCATTTTTTAGATTATGAGTTTGTATCACCAAGAGATTACGAGCTCGATGTGTTCGACTGTAGCGAATCTTCGTCATATCTCGAATGGGCTCTAGAGAATGCTGGTTTTGACGCTAGGATTGCAGTTGGTCCTACACCTTGGGACCCAAGCAGTGGGCGTCATGCTTGGCTTATCGTTTACACAAAAGAGTACCGTGTAGCCATTGAGTCAACCGCACTAACTGGTTGGGACAAGTTCTTAAGCATCTTCTTGTTTAGAACACCTGGTATCGTGTACACCGATGACTCGCTTGTTCCTGGCTGGCAGAATTACTATGATGGCTATGACCGCCTCTATAAGAATATCTACGAAGCTATTCGTCACGACGGCACTACCGGGCAGTGGAATTGGTGGGAAGTGATTTAACATGTATAAGTGTCCTTACTGCGGAAAAGAATTGAGGTCAGCGATGAATAGGGAGGAATATCGAAGGTGACAGAAGCAAGATAGGCTGAAAATAATGCTGAGGGATAGACAACCGTCTCAATAGCGCGGCAGAATTGTCAGGGCTAGGTCATACTGGCATTTCTGTTGAGGATACGGTTGCTGCCAACAATGAGGCAACTACTAGTGTAAGCAAGACAAGCAATCCTTCGGCAAGTGCTACCATTACGGTTACGACGTATGCTGTGGCTGATGAGTAGCTAGCAAGCCTGCTTAGAGAGGTAACATTTTGGCTAAATGTTGCCTTAGGATATCATCTTAGTCTATATTAATCTGACTTTTCACATTCCACATCGATATACATCAAGACAGCAAATACTACCTATTAACTAATAAGCGCAGATTTGAGACCGTAGCTCGTCTTAGTAATGTTGTCACAAGACAATATGAGTCGTATAATAAATTCACCCGGCCTAATAAGGAGGAGACAAGGTGGTTGACCATAGTATAGAGGTTGCTGTTACCGAAGGTACGACAAACACTGAGCGTGGAAATTTACTAGAAGACTTGATGCGCGATTTGTTTGATGCAACTGGCCATACCAGCGGTCCACCCATTAGGGTTACTGGTATGGAGATAGATGTTACTGCTACTCAAAATGCTACTAATGAAAAGATATACGCTGAGTGTAAGGCTCATAGAGAACCTATACCAGCAGATGCTCTTACAAAACTATTAGGCAGTGTTGATTTTAGGAAGGTAGACCAGGGGTGGCTAGTAACCACTTCTAAACTTTCTAAGGACGCAGAGGGCTGGAAGGAGGATTGGGAGGAGAGACCGTCAGAAGAGCGCCGTCGATTGAGCATCTATAATCCTCCTCGACTTTTGGGTCTATTGATAAGCTCAAACCGTGTCTTAGATCCAACTAAGATAACAGCTATCCCAAGAATGGAACAGGGTGAATGGTATCTGCTGTTGACTGACCTTGGTCGTTACTGGGCAAAGTTAGTATCGGAGTCAGGTGTACCAAGCAAAGTCATCGTATATGATGCCCAGACGGGCGAATTAATAACCGATACTGAGCTCATACAAAAGCTAAAATTGACAGATACCAGCCTCCGCGATTTTAATTGGCTCACTATTCCCCCTGATAGTTCAGAAGCGGGGGAGTCAATTGCCTATGTATCCGAAACCGTAGTTGATGTTGCAACTGGTGACGCATGGGCAGACTATCGGCCTGCCAGACCTCAAGACTTTGTAGGGCGGCATGATCTTCAAAATACCATGCGAGATTTCTTTCAGGATGTTAGGAATAGAAGTACTAACACTCGTATATTCTCAATAAGTGGCCCATCAGGATGGGGGAAGAGTTCCTTAATCGCAAAATTACGAAACCGCTGTAACAATAAGGTAAATCGTGAGAAATTCTACATGACTGCATTTGATATGCGGGCTGCTAAATCACCAAATTATGTTTCTGCTGCTCTGTTACGGAGTTTCTCGCTAGCAATTCAGCGAAATTTCATTCTGCCACCTGTTATGCCACTTCAAGCAGGAGCACCTGCAACACCCCTTGAAAGTGAGTCCTTGCAAGATTGTTTGCAACAACTTAAAGCTAAGGACAAAGTGCTTATCTTAGTCTTTGATCAGTTTGAAGAGGTACTTACGAAACCCGAATTAAAACAGTTATTTGATAGGCTTCGCCTGCTCGCCTTGTCAGTAGAAGCCCAACAGGAGAATCTTGTACTTGGTTTTGCTTGGAAGAGTGATGCTTTTCTTCCACAGGATCACCCCGCATACTATCTTTGGCATCAACTCAAAGATAGACGTCTTGATCTAGATGTGCCACGTTTTGGATCCAAGGACGTTTCGCAAGCCTTGACACGCTTTCAAAATGAATTGGGACAACGCATGAACCCTGTTTTACGCTCACAATTGGTACAGCATTGTCAAGGTTTTCCTTGGCTACTGAAAAAGCTATGCATCCATGTCTTTAACTTGGTAGGAAAGGGCCTAACTCAGCAAAAGGTGCTAGAGCGAGGACTAGATGTACGAGGATTGTTTGAGGCAGATTTAAGCGGTATTTCCGGCAAGGAAACATTGTGTCTTAAAGAAATCGCGCAGCAGGCACCCGTTGGATGGGTAAAAATTGTCGAACAATTCGGGAATGACACATACACTTCATTATTAGATAAGCGGTTGATAATTCGTAGTGGCGACAAACTGAATCCATATTGGGACATCTTCAGAGACTATCTTCGTACTAATGAAATCCCACATGTGCCTGTGTCTTTTTTGCCAGGAACTGAAATCCGCACTTTAGTAAGAGCAGCTGTTGTTACTGTTATGAATCGGCCAGGGGGAGTCACATTAGGCAAACTGAGCACATTGCTGTCTATAAGCGACAGGTCAGCAGGTAATGTTGTTCGTGACTTACAGATGTTTAGTCTTGCAGAGAGAAAGGGCGATCATGTCATTTCAACGATAGATATCAAGGAGGAAAGGGATGCGGTCGCTATGATCGGAAGACTGATTGCTTCTGCCTTAAACAACCACATCTTTACAATTGTACTTCGTAAGAATGTAGCAAAGGGTTCAGCGATTACTGAACAGGACTTGCTAAAGTTTTTTAATGAAGCATTCCAGTATGCGTCGCTCCGTGATGCTACGAAGAGAATGTACACAAGACGACTTGCCAAATACTTGACGGCAACCCGCTTTCTCGAACGTATTCGTAGCGTATGGATACTTATTGATCAATTGACAGGGCAATTAATATTAACGCCAAGAGTTAGAGGCGCCGGTGATTTTCTAGGAGATGCTCCTCCTGAGAGAGTTTTGGAGGTGATGCAGAAACTGACGAAGGCTCCTGTGCCCAGAGCAATCTTGAATCAGCTTCATTTGAGGAACGCGACTGCATGTGCAATAATACTGGATCTCGTAAGCACACAGCATGGCATCGTTTACATGCCAAAAGATACTAAGGACATGGAGGTTTCACTAGTGAGAGCAGTGACCAATACTAGATCTTTTAAGATAGTTTCAGAGCTTATCCACAAATCTCCTAACATATCAGCAGCGGAAATCGGTAAAGCTCTGTCTGAACAACTTGATTTGCCTTGGAGTGATGCAACAAACGTTCGGCGTGGTAACGCGCTTCGTAAGTGGGTTCGGTGGTCCCAAGGTCAGACTTCCAAAGTATCCGAGCCTGATAGGCCCTTTACCTAACTCGAGTACCAGCTAGATCTTCACCAGCCTTGGCAGGTGTTCAGCCTCGGCAAGATGACACAACTTATTCGTGGTTAGGTAGCTGACAAATTTCTATTACTACATTCTGATTATACATATTGACGATTTGTTATGCTTGTGACGAAAGCCAAATTCCTTCTAAAAAGCCCGCATTGAAGTCCGTCTAAATATGAGCTTCAGTCTGATATAGAGTAGCTAGCAATTGAACCGGGAGATCTGTTCGATGGCGTTTTCGATGAGCTCAATGCGTTTGGTCTTGCCTTTGTCATCGAGTTCTATGGCTACGACATCTATACGCCATAGAGGGGGGATGTTTTGGTGAGTACTGGTATAGGTCAGGGCTAAGGTGATGAGTTTTTTCTTTTTAGCCTGTGTTATCGATTCCTCAGGAGTGCCGAAGTCCAGATTGCTCTTGGTACGGACCTCGACAAAGACAAGATAGTCCTTCTGCTGAGCAATGATATCAATTTCTCCACGAGGGCAACGGAAACCCACCTCGCGAATACGGTAGCCCCGCTTTTTGAGGAATTTCTGAGCTGCTTTCTCCCCCAGCTTACCAACTTCTTGGCGATTCATCACCCTTACCTTGATCCTCTCCCCTCAAGTTGGTTGCATCATTACCATGTAGCGGGTTTAGAGAATGTCCCTTGAATATCAGTTAAGGTTGGGGGAAACTGTGATGCGACAAGGACTTTCTCATTTATGGAAATAACGCTTTGAGTTGCCACCCTCATCAATTCCCGGTGCATGTGATAGTGTACCGGGTCTTTATGCACCATTGTGGTACGATTTGGATTTACCACTATCACGGTCCTCTTGAGTTTGACTGTGACAAGTTCAATGGCCTTCGTTAGGTCTGAATCGTTAGATATGACAATTGATTCATCCGCCTCTTTAACGCAATTATCATAGACGAGATATGCAGCCAAATTGACATCAGAGCCTTTCTCCTCCGTTCGGAGCACTTGGACTTTTCTAGCATGGCCATTCCTGTCATAAACGAATGGAACCTGCGGCAGGTACCTTGGCCAAGAAACAAAATTACCCTCGATTATTTCCAGATTTGGGATGGTCCTTAATGCACGCCAATAGAAGTCTTGTCGCGTTGGTGCGCCAAGGTCCCAAGGTACAGTTGTCACCTTGGCTGAAAAATACTTAATCTTGTCTATGGTTTTTGTAGGAAACAAGTTAGTACATAAACGAAGCAAGTCAAGCCATTTGTATGGCGTGTACCTGACGGTACAATAGTAGAGGTTGAATCCGTCAATATAGACGCTGGTACCCAAGTGCTATTTTGCTCCATGAAATGCGAAAGTGCTACCGAGGTAGCACTTTCACGCCCATCGGCCGAAGCCTCAGGGGTATTCAATTAATTATCAATCTAACATAAGATAGTATTAAACGTCAATAGTACTTTAGTACTGCATGGTGTCTTTTAAGCCCATTTTACATAAGGTTTTGCACGGCCCTCCCTTCAAGGGAGAGGGAAATTGATTTGTAATGATATGTTTCTCCGTCATGGGAGAGGAAATTCGGTTTGTACAACATCTCCTCTCTGCACAGAGGGAGGATTTTGGCTTGTGATTATCTTCCTGACCGGGGCAAAGTATAGACGGTGAATTGGCGAAGGTCCGAGCTTTCGCAGACAGGATATGTGTCTTCCTGTTCCATAGCCTTTATGCTGAGCAAATCCATAGCCAGGATAAGTTTGGTCAAATTCCTCCATCATACGGTCTCTGGTGACCTTGGCTATGATAGAAGCACAAGCAATGGAGAGACACAGTTTGTCGCCTCTGGTTATCCCTCTTTGAGGGATGGGACATTGAGACAAAGTTACTCTATCAATAAGGAGGAAGCTGGGTTGTTTGAGCAGTTTTTCCACCGCCTGCATCATAGCCAGCTTGGTTGCCTTGAGGATATTCATGGAGTCAATCACTTGAGAAGGAACGATGCCGATGCCCACAGCCACGGCTTCCTTGTTAATCAAGTCGAAGAGGGATTCACGTTTCCTGGAGTTTAATTCCTTGCTATCTCGAACTAGCTCAAACCAGGGCAAACTGGCTGGATGGGGCAGGATAACGGCGCTGGCGACTACTGGCCCGGCGAGAGCTCCCCGCCCGACTTCATCGATGCCAGCGATAAGCTCATAGCCCTGTGATTTAAGCTTATCTTCCTCGTCAAGGTTTGGAAACTGAGACAAAGCTCTCCCTTTCATCGTCTTGTGTTGGGGGCTGAGAACTTTCAATAATCCCGCCCCCCAGTACCTCACCAGCATTATAGAACACGATAGCCTGCCCTGGAGTTACCGCCTTTTGTGGCTGAGTAAAATGAACATCCACGGAGTCATTTCTGAAAAATAGGATAGCTTCTGCTTCTTTTGACTTATAGCGTATCTTGGCGGTGACTGTAATGGGCTCCTGAGGTGCCTTGCCTGATATCCAGTTCAGCTTTTGGGCGGCGAGCTTCTGGCTGTAGAGCTCTTTCTCAGGACCAAGCACAATTCTATTGCTTTCAGGCTCTATCCTTATGACGTAGAGCGGCTTGTCAAAGGCTAATCCCAGGCCATGTCTCTGCCCGATGGTATAAAAAGCTATTCCCCGATGCTGGCCTAATTTCTTTCCCTGGGTATCTATAATATCGCCAGGCAGAGTGGAAAATCTCTGGCTGAGAAAAGCGCCATAGTTCCTCTGGGAAATAAAGCAAATATCCTGGCTGGACCTGGTTGCTGTGGGCAATCTCGCCTGCTTTGCCATCTGTTTAACCTCGTCTCTGCTATGCTCACCTAAAGGAAACAGGACATGCCCGAGCTTTTCCTGAGTTAGAGTATAAAGAAAATAAGACTGGTCTCTACTGGTGTCCGCTGCTTTAAGCAAGCAATGGCCATTACTGGAATGCTCTACTTTGGCGTAATGGCCTGTAGCCAGATAGTCAGCGCCCAGGGAGAGTGCTTTATCGAGGAGGAGACCAAATTTTATGTGCTGGTTGCAGGCAACGCAGGGATTGGGAGTCCTGCCTTGTTGGTATTCCTGGCAGAAATAATCAACTACACAGGACTCAAATTCCTTTTGCAGGTCAACCTGATGGTAGGGAATGCCTAAAATGCGGCAGATATTCTCCGCCCGATGTGCCTGGTAGTCGAAGCGGGGAGACTCCCAGAGGCGCATATGTATACCTATCACTTCATAGGCGGCTTCTTTGAGCAACAAGGCAGATGCGGAAGAATCCACTCCTCCGCTCAATGCCACAGCTACCTTTCCTTTAGGCATGCCTTTAGGTCCCGACTTGTCGGGATGACAAAAATGGTCAGGCTGAGAAGTCAGGCAATAACCGGCTAACCCTATCCCAGATAATCTCAGCAATTTTCACTTTAGGTAGAGAGGCATCTATCACTAACCAGCGGTCAGGCTCAGCCGCGGCCATCTTGACATAACCCTCCCTCACCCGCCGGTGGAACGATAAATCCTCTAGCTCAAAGCGGTCTTTTAAGCTCCGCTTTCGCGCTAATCCCTGCTCAGGTGAAATATCCAGGAGGATTATGAGGTCTGGATTGAGATTCCTTGTTGCCATATTGTTGACCATCTTTATGGCAGTAAAATCAAGTCCCCGCCCATAGCCCTGATAGACCATGGTGGAGTGAGTGAAGCGGTCGCAAAGAACCACTTTACCTTCTTCTAAGGCAGGACGAATTAGCTCAGCCGCCAATTGGGCACGGGAAGCAGCCAAGAGAAACAGCTCAGCCTGGGGCGAAATAGAGGAATCCCGTTTCCTCTTAAGTGTTTTTCTTAACTCGTTACCCAGAGCCGTGCCTCCCGGCTCATGGGTTAATACCACGGGGATATTTCGCTGCTCAAGCTTCTTCAGCAAGAGCCTGGATTGGGTGCTTTTGCCGCAGCCTTCGCCACCCTCAAAGGTGATGAATAGTCCCACGGATTACCTCGACTTCCTTTTGCCGCCAGGTTCCACGCCCCGTTTACCGGAGTTGAAACCGCGGCGTTCGGCTAAGAGACGCTGTAGATGATGAACATAGGTATATTGAGTGTCACGGGGATAGAGGGCGTCCAGGCATTGCTTCATTTGAGCGGCATTATTGCTTTTAAGGACATAAATTGGTATACCCAGTGCTTCGGCATCCCGTATCTTCTGTGGCTTGCGGCGGTAATAACTTCGTGTAGTGATGAAAAGGTCAGCCTGCTCAAGGTCAGCGACGATTTTCAGCTCTTTTCGCCCTTCCTTGGCAATTTGTTCCAATCGAGACCGGTTAGCGCCGAAGAGGTAGAATCGCAGCGGTTTTTCCTGCTGTTTCTCTTCCTTGCTTTCCCATATAAGAGGGGAGGTTATCGCCTCCCTCTTTACCTCACCGTCTTCATCCATCCAGCGCACTTCGGCCTTGGGGGGTCGCCCATGCAATAGAGCATCAACAGCCTCGGTCACGTCAGGATGTACGGTTACCTTGTAATAATCTACAATTTCCACCACTGTATCAAAGGTAGGCGGAGCCTTACGCTCCAGGATAGATTTTTGTGTGTGCCGCCGCCTGGCCTCTTCATCTCCCAGGGTAACCGTCTGGATACCTCCGATAAGGTCAGACAAGGTAGGATTCATTATCAAGTTTTCCAGAGTGTTTCCATGTGCCGTGCCCACCAGCTGCACTCCCCGCTCAGCGATGGTACGGGCTGCCTGGGCTTCGAGTTCAGTGCCTATCTCGTCGATAATTATGACCTCAGGCATATGATTTTCCACTGCTTCAATCATTACCGCATGTTGTTCAGCGGGAGCAGCTACTTGCATTCGCCGGGCATGCCCGATAGCGGGATGAGGAATGTCTCCATCCCCGGCAATTTCATTGGAGGTGTCAATTACGATAACGCGTTTTTTGAAGTCATCAGCCAGCACTCGAGCCACTTCCCGCAACATAGTGGTTTTGCCTATACCGGGCCGCCCTAGAAGCAGAACGTTTTTGTCTGATTCGATAAGGTCTTGAATCATCTTTACGGTGCCGAACACAGCTCTGCCCACACGGCAGGTCAAGCCGATTATGTAGCCATTTCTATTGCGTATGGCTGAGATGCGGTGAAGGGTGTGGTTGATCCCGGCGCGATTATCCCCGCTGAACTCGCCAATGCGGGATACTCCATAATCGATATCAGATTGGCTCACCTGTTTAGAATTGAGGACTAATTCTCTATGGGGAAAACGAGCTTCGGGGAGACGCC
>Ga0307378_10011302_pt1 | contig 11512 bp, 11 predicted proteins | sample UN1MG_FD_202238 | JGI IMG/M metagenome (GOLD analysis project Ga0307378, IMG submission 202238) | Soil microbial communities from Risofladan, Vaasa, Finland - UN-1 | ecosystem: Environmental > Terrestrial > Soil > Coastal area > Acid sulfate soil | place: Finland: Risofladan, Vaasa | collected...
GCCTGGGCTATCGTACGCCGGCTCAAGCCCGAAAAGATGCTTGCGTGGCCGCGGAGGTCGCGGCATGATTACCACCGTCAGAGTGTCCAAAAAACCGAGGGCGGTACATGCCGCGCATCCGCATTTGTGAAACGGCCCTACCCATCGGCTAAACCCTTGCATCGGCGGCCGCATCATGGAATAATCCCTGCGGCAAAGCTGAAAAGGGGATGCCAATGGCCGACGCGTTTCCGCGAAACCTCTTGTGTTTCGGCGACAACCTGGGATTCCTCAAGGATTTTCCCGGCGAATCGGTGGACCTCATCTACCTCGACCCGCCCTTTAACAGCCAGCAATCCTATAACGTCCTTTTCAAGGAGACCACCGGCGCGCCCGAGGCCGCCCAGATCAAGGCCTTCGAGGACACGTGGACGTGGGACCAGGAGGCCAACAAGGCCCTGACCGAAATCCAGCAATCGCCGGAGGTGCCCGCGCCGCTGGCGGAACTAACGAAGACGTTCATGTACTTCCTGAAACCGACGCCGATGTCGGCGTACCTTGTGCAGATGGCCGTACGCCTCGTCCAGATGCACCGGGTCTTGAAACCCACCGGCTCGCTGTACCTTCACTGTGACCCCACGGCCAGCCATTATCTAAAATTGAGTCTGGATGCGACTTTCGGACCCCCAAACTTTTTGAACGAAGTGATCTGGGAACGCTTCAACTTCCACGCTGACGCCAAACGATGGGGCCGGATCCACGACGTGCTTTTGATGTATGCCAAAGAAGCGACGCAACACACCTACCATACGCGGCGCAAGCCCTACGAACAAACCTATATCGAGTCGCATTTCAAAAAAGACAAGAAAGGGCGGCTTTACAGTCTTGACAACGCCCTTGCGGCGGGACAGGGGCCGCCGCGCGTTTTCTTCGGGAAGAAACTCAAACCTAAGCCGGGAACCCATTGGCGATGGTCCCAGGAGAATATAGATAAACTCATTGCTGCGGGACTTATCGTCCTCACGAAAAAAGGTCGGCCGCGGGTGATTCGCTTCCTTGACGAGATGCCGGGCCACCCCATCGGCGATGTCTGGACTGACATTCCTGAGATCAATTCCCAGGCCGCCGAACGGCTGGGCTATCCCACGCAAAAGCCCCTGGAACTTCTGAAACGAATCGTCAGCGCCTCGAGCAATCCAGGAGATGTTGTCCTTGACCCCTTCTGCGGGTGCGGGACGACGATTGACGCCGTTGAGACCTTAAACCGGGAGCACGCCGACCTGCCGCCGCGGAGATGGATCGGAATTGACATTACCCATGTCGCCATCGGTCTTGTCAAGCATCGGCTGGCGACGCGGTTCACGCCGCCGCCGGAGTTCGAGGAACAGGGCGTTCCGGTGAGCGCGGCAGGGGCGGCGGCCCTCGCGGCCAAGGACGCATTCGATTTCCAGTATTGGGCCCTGAGCCTTATCGGCGCGCGGCCGGTCGGCGGCAAGCCCAAGAAGGGGGACGACAAAGGCGTGGATGGCGTGCGCTTTTTCCAAGACGAGCAAAAGGGCGGCGCGTGGGTCGCCAAGACCATGCTCGTCCAAGTGAAGAGCGGTCACGTCAAGGCGGGCGATATCCGGGACTTCGTGGGCACGCTTTCGCGCGAAGGGGCCGAAATGGGCGTCTTCATTACCATCGAAGAACCGACGCAACCGATGCGGACCGAGGCGGCTGCCGCAGGAATGTATGCCTCGCCGTGGGACAAGCAATCGTATCCCAAGGTGCAGGTTCTGACGATCGAAGAACTCCTCAAGGATCCGCACCGGCCCAACCCGCGATGCCTCCAAATCCCCGGCGGCGCGGGCGGGCCGAGCGTCACCCTTCCCGAAGCCCCCAAGCACAAGCCCAAGCGCGTCCGGCAAAAGGACATCGAGTTCGGCGGCGGGTAGCGGTTCGGATTTTGGCCCCCCTTCGTGCCTCCAGCCGCCAGTCTCCAGCCTGCCAGATTGCCCATCTTGACAGTCCCGCCCTGCGTAAAATTACGCAGTGGTCGTTCGCTCCGGGTTCCGGGCTCCGGGTTCCGCGTTGGCCAAACGCACGTAAGTGTTATGGACGTATGTCTATCCATATGCGTACAAAACACGCAAAAAACGATACGAAAGCGATCAAAATGGATGCAGTTTCATCAAAAAACGTCAAAAACCAGTACGGTTTCGTCTTGCCTAGTTTAACATTGCTCCTGCATACCCCCCTTGGCACGCGCGCCAAGGCCGTTTTGTGGATAACTTGACCCCAAAAAGCGCGCCAAACCGCGCCAAAAATGTGTTTTCCGGAAAACGAAAATGCGACTTACATCAAAAACAGCCACGGCGAGATCCCTCGACTCGCTTCGCTCGCTCGGGATGACAACACGGGGGCTACGGCGGCCAAGCAGGGCAACGGTTAGCCGCGCGGGGCGAGCGATAGCGGCAGTTCCAGGCCGTGCGATTCCATAAGGCCGCGGTCGCCCAGGATCTCGGCAGCGGGGCCATCGGCTACCACGCGCCCGGCGTCCATCACCACCGTCCGGCTGCACACGTCAAGAATGAGGTCCAGGTCGTGGCCGACTACGAGAATCGTCCCGGGCAAGCCCTTCAGCAGGCCAATCAACCGCCGCCGGCCGCGAGGATCGAGGTTCGCGCTGGGCTCGTCCATCGCCAGGACCTGCGGCCGCATCGCGAGGACCGTGGCGAGGGCCGCCCGGCGTTTCTCGCCGACCGAGAGGTGATAGGGGGCCCTGCCCTCATAGCCCTCCAGTTGCACGGCCTCGAGGGCCTCGTGAACGCGGGCGTGGACCTCCTCGGCCGCCAGGCCCATCGTGGCGGGGCCGAAAGCCACGTCGTCGCCGACCCGCGGCATGAAAAGTTGGTCGTCGGGGTCCTGGAACACGAGGCCCAGGTGCCGCCGCACGTCGCGGACGGTCCGGCGGCTGAGCGTATGGCCCGCGAGGCGAATCGTGCCGGCGGCCGCGACAAACCCCGCGATGGCCAGCAGCAGGGTGCTCTTGCCGGCCCCGTTCGGCCCGACGAGGCCCACCCGTTCGCCGGCGGCCACGGAAAAGGTCACGCCGCGAAGGGCTTCCGGGCCCGTCGGGTAACGGTAGCGGACGTCGGCCAATTCGAGGATCGGTTCAGCCATAAGTCAACCTGTCCCAGAGGCAGATCGCGGCGCCGCCGGCGACGACCGCCGCCGCGAAGAGCCAGTCCGCCAGTCGCATGGGGGCGGTTGCGGCCGAGCGAACGGTCCCGTCGAAGCCGCGGGCCGCCATGGCCCAGTAGATCCGCTCGGCCCGGTCGTAGGTGCGAAGGAACAGAACGCCCACGAGACTGGTCCGGCTGTGGAAACGGAGCCGCCACGGCCCTGCTCCGCCGTCGCGGGCGGCCCGGGCCATCTTCAGGCGCATCATTTCGTCCGACAGCACCCACAAGTACCGGTACATGAACGCCAGTTGCGTCACCAGGAGCCTCGGCACGCGGAGCCGCTGGAAGGCCTGGAGGAGGTCCTGGAACCGCGTGGTCGAGACCAGCAGGAGGGCCGCCCAGGCGCTCAGGAGGAACTTCGCTAGGAGGTTCGCCGCGCGGATGCAGCCGGCGTCGGTCACCTGGATAACCCAGCCGCCCACCGAGAACGACCCGATCGCGCTGCCGGGTTCCAGAAACGGGAAGAGGATCGCCACGGCGACCGCCAGCGGCGAGACAATCAGCAGGCGCTTGGCGGCGTAACCGAGGGGGATCCGCCCAAGGGCGTGATACGCCGCCAGGGCGGCCGCCAGCGGCACGAGGGGGAGGAAATGGTCGCGGCCGACAAGGACGGTGGCCAGGATGACGGCCATCGCGGCCACCAGTTTCGCCGCCGGGTCAAGGCGGTGGACCGGCGTCCGTCCGGCGGCAAAATGGTCGAGCATGACGTGGTGCAAACTCGGCCTCCCTGGCTGGGCGCCGCCGGCCACGGCTCGCCGCGGCGAGCCAGGGTGGCGACCGCCGGGCCGGCGATCAGGAACCGACGGAACCGCCGCGCGGCACCGGCGGCCTGCGGCGCCTCAGGGCATAGCCGACGAGGAGCAGAATCGCCAGGACGATCAGGCTGCCGACCACGCCGGCCACGGCGTTCGCCCAGAACCCCTCGCCCAGCCCATTGAAGTTATATTCCTGGAAGGCGATCGGCAGCGTCTCAACGGTCGGATAAGCCGGCGTGGCGGCGCCCTGGTCCTCCTGGAACTTTTCGAGGCCGTCCGGCGCCGAGGAGGCGAAATAGGAGACCACGCCGCCGATAACGAGGGCGACGGCTACACCGACGATGAGCGTCCAGCGGTTATAGGCGGTCATGCCGCGGTCTCCTCGCCGGAAACGCGATCGCCCACGCCGACAACAGCCTCGCGCCGGGCGGCCAGCACGAACCGGACCACGGCCACCGAGACGACGCCCTCGACGATGCCGATGGCCAGGTGGATCGAATCCATGACGCCAATGGCCTGAATCAGCGAGACTTTCCGCGGCAAGGACTCGGACCACCCGAGCAGCAGGATGACCACCGTGGCGCCGCCGACCACCGCCAGGATGCCGCCCGCGAGCGACAGGCCGTAGGCGATAGCGCCAGGCTGCGGCCTCAGCCATAACCGGCGGACCCCTGCGCCGAGCAGACACGGTACGACGCCCATCACGAAGATGTTGGCGCCGAGGGCCTCCAAGCCGCCGTCCTGATAGACGAGCGACTGGACCGCCAGGATGCACGCCATTGAGATGATGCCGAGCGGCGCACCGAGGAGAATGCCGAGAAGGAATCCGCCGCCGAGGTGGCCGCTTGTGCCCGGCAGGATCGGGAAGTTCACCATCTGGGCGGCAAAGACGAACGCCCCCATGACGCCCATCAGCGGCACGCGGCGCTCGTCCAGGTGCCGCCGGGCGACGACCAGCGACCCGGCCAAGGCCGCGCCGGAAACGGCGGCCATCGTCCCCCAGACGGGCGGCGAAAGAAATCCGGATGCGATGTGCATGACTTTGCCTCCTGTCCCCCCCGTGTGTTCACGGGGGGCTAACTAAACGAGTTCTTCGGCCGCCGTGGCCACCAGCCGGCCGTGCTTGACGCCGCGCGCGGCTATCAGACGGTCGGCCAAGTGCTGGACCTCGCGGGCCTTGCCCCTCAGGACGATCACCTCCAGGCACATCCGGTGCGACAGGTGGACGTGCATGGTCGAGTGGACGAGGTCCTCGTGATCGTGCTGAAGGTTGACGAGCCGCTCGCTCACCTCGCGGACGTGGTGGTCATAGATGAGCGTGAGCGTGCCGACGACCGGCCCCTTCCCTTTATCCCAGGCCTCGCGGACCTGTTCGGCCCGGACGAGGTCGCGGATCGCCTCGCTGCGGTTGGCATAGTGTCGGCGGGCAACGACCGCATCGAGCGCCCTCAGGACCCGCTCGTCCATTGAAACGCCGAACCGGACCAAGTCGCTCATGGGTACCTCCTCCCCATGGCACATTTTACGATATTGTGCCACCGCCGTCAATCTCGGACGGCAAAGCCGGGAGGGGGTCTCTGGCTGCGAAATCATGACGCACCTCAAAACGCCGCTTGAACGCGAAAGCCTACGATCACCGCATCGGAGACTTCGCGCAGACCTCCGGGATTGGCGACAAACTGAACATGAGGGCTGACGTTCAATCCCGGAACCACCTCGATGTTGTAATAGACTTCGGCGACGGTCTCGTGCGACGCGGTAAAACCTGCGTCCCGGTCGGCCGTCAATCGTCCCTGGGCCACACCGACGCCCAGCACATCCGCATTGCGGCCGGGTACGAGGCCGCGGTACTGGCAACCGCCGCTCCAGAAAAACTTGACCGGATTCGTGTCGGCGTCGGCGAAACCGAATCGCGTAAACGCGCCCAGGCCCTGAGGCCCTTCGTCGTCGCCGTCGCTGCCGCCCTTTTCTCGATAAAGCATCTGGTCCATGCTCACGTAGAACCCGACGTCGTTGTGTTTCGAGCCGCCGTCGAACCGCGGCTTTGACGGAGGTTCGTGCCAGAGGCCAATCCGGTACGCTCCGGGCAGGGGTCCGTTGCAGGAGGCCGGCTCCGCAACGTATCCCGTTTCATAGATATATAGAAAATGATTTCCTCCGTCGAAGGCGGTGCCAAAGCCCGTGGTCCCCGCCCTGGCCCTTGAGTCGCCCATGCCTGCCGCCACGTACCACGAGTCGGTCAGTTTCGCCATGACGACTGCGCCGATCCCCGGCTCCGAAAACGGAATGGTCGGGTTATTGACCAACGCCCCGTTCAGGAACTGCGCGGTCTCGTCGTTGGCGAAAGCGTTGCCGTCGAATGCCACCGCGCAGCCCTTGCATTCGAACCCGCCCGTCAGGTCCAGTTTGCCCACGCGGATGAGCACCCGGTCATCCATGAGACTTTGTTCATATCGAAATTCGGAAACCTGGATGCTCCGGTCGCCGAAGGCGTTTGCATTGACGCCGAACAGGCTGCCGACGGAAGGCGGATCAATGCCGTCGGACCACCCGCCCTCGGCCAGGATGTAAAGCGAACCTCCCGGCACACGCGCGGCTTTCTCGAGGTCGAGTTCGATCTCCAGGTCGTAGGTCCCGGAATAGCGTCCGGCGTGGCGATGGGTCGCCAGGCCGCCGCGCGCGACGTCCTGCCAGACCTGCGTGGCGCTCAACCGCAGTGAAAGTCCGCTCTCGGCCATTTTTTCACCCGCGCCGAACCAGTCTTCGGTCAGGGTCTGGCACTGGCATTCCTTCTCGTCTTTATCCGCGGCATCCTTCTTTTCATCTGCCGCCGGAACGGCCGAGTGCGCTCCAGGCGCATCTGCCACGAGCGACACGGCTTCAGGTTCCTCTGACCAGGCGGTCGTTCCCATTACGAAAAGCATCCCGGCCGCGCCGGCCGCGGCCGCAAGGAACCTCTCGAAAAGCATCGGACGATTCATTGGCCTCTCTCCGGAGTTCGTGCCACTAAAATATAATTCGTGACACAGGTGTCAAGGGAATATTTTTTATTTCCGGTGTCCCCTGCCCGGCCCAGGTCCGGCGCGGCGGAGATGGCCGCTCGGTCGCTTGACAGCCTGCCGCGCGCCCACCCATAATGCCGCCATGGAAACGAGCGGCCTTTGTCCAAGGCGAAAGGCGCGAAGCGTCCGGGTCGGCCCGGTCGGCATCGGCGGCACGAGCCCCGTCAGCATCCAGTCCATGACTACGACGCACACGCGCGACGTGGCGGCGACGCTCGAGCAGATCCGTCGCCTGGCGGCCGCGGGGTGCGAGATCGTCCGGGTCGCCGTCCCGGCGATGCCGGACGCGGAGGTCTTGGCTGAACTTGTCCGCGAGTCCCCCCTGCCGATCGTGGCCGACATCCACTTCAACACGGCCTTGGCGCTACGGGCGCTGGAGGCCGGCGTTGCCAAAGTGCGCCTCAACCCCGGCAACATAGATGATCCGGACGGCCTGCGGCGGGTGCTGGCGATGGCGGCCAAACTCGGACGGGCGCTACGGTTCGGCGTCAACTCCGGCAGCGTCCGCGGCGCGCACGCTGCAAAGAGCGCACGGCCGGGCCCTTCGGCTTCGCTCAGGGCAGGCAAGACCGGCCGTGGCAAACGTTCGCGCGGCACTGGCGGGCAAGCCGCCAGTGGCACCCGCGCGAGCCGTGGCACACGTGATGAGAAGGACCTGGCCCGCCTGATGGTGGACGTCCTGATGGAGTGGGTCCGCGCGGCCGAGCGCGAGGGGTTCCGGGACCTGGTCCTTTCGGCGAAGGCCTCCGATGCGCCGACCACGATCGCGGCTTACCGGCTTCTGGCCGAGGCGTGCGACCTGCCGCTGCACCTGGGGATCACGGCCGCCGGGCCGATGGACGAGGCGCGGACGCGGTCGGCGATCGTCCTGGGGACGCTCCTCGCGGAAGGCATCGGCGACACGGTCCGCGTCAGCCTCACCGGCGACCCGGTCGGCGAGGTCGTCATCGCCCAGGAGATTCTGGCGGAGTTGGGCCTGCGGCCGCGCCGGGGCGTCCGCATCCTTTCGTGTCCGACGTGCGGCCGGTGCGGCGTCAACCTGATCGCGATGGTGGAGGAACTGAAAAGACGGACGCGCGGCATCGCGTCGCCGATCACCGTGGCCGTCATGGGGTGCGTGGTCAACGGTCCCGGTGAGGCGCGGGAGGCCGATGTCGGCGTGGCCGCCGGCAAGGGTCACGGCGTCCTGTTCCGGCGCGGCGAGCCGGTCCGCAAGTTGCCCGAAGACAAACTCCTGGAAGCCCTCCTGGAGGAAATCCGGAATCTGACGAGCGGCGGGTAGGCAGTTGCGGCCCGCCGGGATGGCCGGACGCCTCCGCCCTACGCGGCCTGTCTGCCGGCAGGCAGGTTTGTGCAGCACCATCGGCAGGCGACTCGGTTTAATCCGGGGGGATATCTTCACGGCGGCGGAGACGACAACGGATGACCGACGGGTCCCCGAAGCGCGCTATTCCTGTGACATGCATCAAGTGCGGGACGCGGCTCTTGGCACCGGCCAGCGCGGCCGGCAAACCCGCCAAGTGCGCCAAGTGCGGCAATCTCATGCGCGTTCCGTGGGCCGCGCCGACCCAGCCGCCACCCGGCCCTGCATCCCCTGCCCGCCCGGCGGCCATCCCGTATGGCGGCGCCGGCGCGCCGCGCGCTATCAAGGCGGCTCCCGCGCCTGCAACCAAGCCAGTGGCGCCGCGCGCTGCCAAGCCTGCACCGGTGGCCAGGCCCGCCCCGGCGGGCAGGCCGGCTGCGCCAACCCCTGCGGCGCCTGTGCGGCCGCCCGAGGCCAAGTCGTCCGTGCCCGAGTGGGCCAAGCCCACCAAGCCGGTCCGGATCTGGGGCCAGGTCACGGGCGGCCCTCCCAAGCCCGAAGAGCCGCCGCCCGAAAAGCCGACGCTGGTCAAGCGGATCTCGGCGCACGCGCGCGGCGCGGTCGGCCGCATCGCCAGGGACCGCCTGATCCTGGGCGCCATCGTGGGGACCGTGGTCATCGTGGTAGTGGTCGGCCTGGTGGCGTACCACATGTTGCTGGCGAAGCCGGCCAGCGCGGGCGCGAATGCGTGGAAGACGCTGGAGTATTCCGTCCGGACGTTGCCGCAGACCAAGGGACCACCGGATTCGAAAGTCATGATCGGCATGAAGTTCGCCCTCGAGTTCCCCAACCTGAAAGGGCTCTCCGGAGAGGATTGGGAGGTCCGCGATTCGAAGGACTCCAGCCGCGCGTTCTACAATGTTTCCTTTTCGGTGAGCGAGGACGGGACGCGAACCGGGACGCTGGGGTTCATCGCGTCGGGCGACCTTCGGCCGGAGAGCGTGTCGTTCCGGCTGAAGCGCGACGGCCGGTGGATGCGCCTGGCGGACGTTCTCTCGAAGCATTAGAGCCGTTTAAGATTGCGTGTTCTCATAAGCCAAAACCCGAGGGTGGCACCCCCAAGCGAAATCGCTTGGGGGTGGCACTCTTTAGCCGACACCGATGCCACCATTCAATCTTAAACCGCTCTAGCGAAAGCAAGCGGGCCGCCCCAGTAGAGCGGCCCGCTGAAAAGTCCCTTCCACCGCACCCCGACTTACCACGTGAAGTAGAGTTCGCCTCGCAGCATCGTCGCGATGTCGTCCTTGGGGCTTGTGTAGTAGTTCCCCGGGAAGAAGAACTCCGTCAGGATGTGCCCTTTCAGGTGCTTGGTGAACGTGTAGTTGGCCAGGAAGGTGAGCAACTGGCCTCGGAACGCGCCGCTCTCGCTGAAGCCGGCGGTCCCCTGCTTCTGGTTCTGGGGGGCGAACAGCAGGTGATAGTCGGCGTTCAGTTCGAGTTTCTTCGTGGGGTTGCAGGTCCAACCGAACGCCAGGCGATAGATGTCGTTGACTTCGGCGATGCGCGACTCGCCGGTGAAGGCCACCGTATACACATAGAGTTCACTCCACTGCGGCCAGCGTCCCCAGAGGGGCACCCAGCCTTCGTTGGTGCCCGTGGTGCCCGGCTCGTCGCCCGAAAGGTACTCGAAGGACGTCCGGAACTGGTTGTTGAGGGCGTCCTTGGCGAGATACGTCAGGCGGCTGTTGAAGCCGAACGCGCGGAGGTACTGGTCGTTGCGGCGGCCGAACTGGGTGGCGCCTTCGGCCCGGTATTTCCAATGGTCGCTCAGTTCACCGGCGATGCGGGCGCCGAAGGTGTGGATGAAACTGTCCTCCGTGCCGCTGACGCCCGCTATCGAATCCGAGTCCTTGTACATGTAGTAGCCGTCAATCTCGGTGTTCGGGATCGACCGGTTCGCCACCCACAGGATCAAGCTGCGCTCATCCTGCTCGATGAGATTCGTTTTGAAACTGAGGAGCGGCGGAACGATGGCATTGCCGCGGTGCTTGTTGTCGATGAAGATGAGGTCCACGACGGTGCTGGCGTTCGGGATGGCAAAGGAAAACCGGGCGGCATCGAAGAAGGTGGTCCGCGATCCGTCCAGGGACGTGCCGTCCTGAGCGAGCCAGCCATCGCCCAGAATGATGTCCTGGCGACCCAGGACCATCGTGAGCGGCGTGCCGAGAAAGTTGGTGAACTTCAGGTTCAGCGTGTCAAGAAGGACCTGTTCCTTGGCCCAGGTGGGCGTGCCGTCGGGGGCGCTCCAGTGGCGGCCTTCCCACTCGATCCGAAGGTTCAGGTCCACGTCCTTGACGGGGGTCACGGTGGTCCACCACCGGGCGCGGATTCGCTGCCAGTTGGTCTCGTCGCCCTTGGTGCCCTTGACCGGCGACTTGCTGTTGAGGCCGGCGGCATTGAAGTACTCGTCGCGGAACCGCAGGTCGGCCCCCCACTTGAACCACGGGAAGGGCGCCTTCGTCTTATCAATCCAGAGGTCCATCTCGTCAAAGATCGAAGCGGGAGGCGGAGCCGCCATCGCCGGCGGGACCTCCGGTTTCACCGCGGCCGCCTTGGCTTCCGGCGCGGGTGCGGTCTCGCCGGCCCACGCCGCCGGCGCCAGCCCGAACGCCACGGCCAGAACCATCAGCGAGCAGACCCTCCCGGTGCTTGTCTTGCGCGTCATAGACATTGCACTCCTTTCTCTTGCACGTCTCGCACGTTGGCCGCGCGGGCACCGCAGCGGCTAGGCGCTCTTATCCGACCGAGACGGGGCGAAACACTTCCCTACGTGCGCCGCGTCCGGCGGTTTCGTCAGCAGACTGACCACGATGGCCGTGAGGATCGACAGGGGCAAGGCCACCAGGAGCGGATCCACGACGGGCCAGTTGGGATAGTCGGCCAGGATGCTCGGCACAAACGGTTTGCCGGCCGCTTTGCAGGCCGCCTCGCTGAGCGACTCCGGCAAGACCCACGGCACCAGGCCGATGGAACCCGCCTCCTGGGCCTACGCGGCCGAGGCAAGTCCTTCTCCTCCGCCACTTCGGCGGCTGCGCGACCACGGTCGAATGGGCTTGCAAAACTCCGGCGCGCGGCCTATAAGAGGGCGACAGGTCGTGAGGTTCTTGACACCGGAATCGGGGCGTA
>Ga0307378_10011303_pt1 | contig 11511 bp, 18 predicted proteins | sample UN1MG_FD_202238 | JGI IMG/M metagenome (GOLD analysis project Ga0307378, IMG submission 202238) | Soil microbial communities from Risofladan, Vaasa, Finland - UN-1 | ecosystem: Environmental > Terrestrial > Soil > Coastal area > Acid sulfate soil | place: Finland: Risofladan, Vaasa | collected...
CTCAGGTTGGGGAGATAGATAACTAAGGGTCAAACGTGCCATGACTTCTTTTATCCTCCCAACTGACCTCGAGGTGAGATGCGGAGATAAGCAGGATGTTCATCATAGATGATATCTTAAGACTCCCGGTAGATCTGGGAATGAAGGCATTAAGAACGATTGCAGAGCAGATAGATGACGAGCTGCTGAGAACCGAGGAATCGGTGCGAAAGAAGATTATGGAGACGCAGTTGAAGTATGAGAGTGGGGAGATGAAAGAAGAGGAGTATCGTGAGGTGATGGATCATCTAAGAAAAAGATTGGAGGAGGTGAAAGTGGAATAAAATGAGAATGAATGAGATAATAAAAAAAGCGAAAGAGGGGCTTGGTGAGTTGACCACGCTAAAGTTGAATACCGTTGTAGGAGCATCAAAGGACGAAGAGAGCGGTGGTTGGAGGGTTATGGTAGAGTTGCTTGAGAAGGCATCTATACCTGATGCTATGGATCTGCTTGGCACCTATGAAGTGCTCCTTGACGAAGGAGGCGAGATCGTAGGGTTTGAAAGAAAAGGTATGAGGAAGCGTGGGGATGCAAATATTGGAGTGGAATATTAAATGTGTACAGGCAAACTCTTCCAGGATGAATATGGACAAATGCTTTTGATAAAGCAAGAGACACCAAGATCTGGAAAGACTGCCTTTGCTCTCGGAGAAAAGTCACGAACCGAAAATTATGACTTGGATAGGAAGGAACTGAAAAGCCTCTTGGAGAAGATTTACCAGGAACGGGGCTTTGACTTCCGTGAGTATAAAGAGACTACCCTGTCTCGACGGTTGTCTCGGCGACTCCATGCTCGACGTTGCCAGGGATATGCAGACTACGCTCATGTTCTGGACACTGATCCGGCTGAGTATGAGAAGCTCTTTGACGACCTCACTATTAACGTTACCAGCTTCTTCCGCGATGAAGCGGCTTTTAAGGCGCTGGAGGAGCGAGTGCTGCCCGCACTTATCGAGAAAAACAAGGGCATGCAACAAAGTCTCCGCATCTGGAGTGCCGGCTGTGCCACCGGTGAGGAGCCTTACTCCATCGCGATGCTCCTGCTGGAGCTCTTGGACCGGGACATTGGCCGGTGGAAGGTCACCATCATAGCTACGGACATTGATACTAAGGCGCTTCAGCGTGCCAAGGAAGGACTCTTCTCCCAGAGGGGTGTGGAAGGTATCCGACCGACATGGCTGGAGAAATACTTTGTCCCTGAAAACAATAGTTTCCGTGTCCGGTCAGCGGTGAGAGACATGGTGACGTTCGCGGTGCATAACCTCGTGAGCGACCCCCCTTACCACAACGTGGACCTGGTGGTCTGCCGGAATGTGCTCATATACTTCACTCTGGCGTTGCAGACACGGGTGCTGGAGGACTTCCACAAAGGGTTAAACCAGGAAGGGTTTCTGCTTTTGGGCAAGGCTGAAGTGCCTGTGGGTGAATCAAAGCGGTTGTTTCTATTAGAGAATAGCAAGGCGAAGTTGTATCGGAATTTTAAGTTTAAAGTTCTGAATTTGGAGGGACAAATGACAACATTACGAAAGACAGACGTTAGGGGGGCAAAATATAAATGAACCACTCGAAACTCGAAACTCGAAACTCGGAACAGAAGATAGTTGTCATCGGCGCGTCCGCGGGAGGCATTGATGCGCTCACGCAGGTCTTATCCGGTCTGCCGGCCGACTTGCCCGCAGCAGTGTTGGTAGTTCAGCATCTCCAGCCTGAACGAGAGACCCTCTTGCACGAGCACTTAGCTCGTCACAGCCCGCTAAAAGTATGTTTGGCGCAAACCGGAATGCTTCCAGAAGCTGGCGTCGTCTGCATCGCCAAACCTGGACAGCACCTTTGCGTAGAGCTTGAGCGGCTCGTTTTGAACAATTCAGAACTTGTGCATTATGTGCGTCCTTCGATTGACGTGCTCTTTACGTCTGCAGTGCGTTCTTTCGGCTCCAATGTGCTTGGAGTCATTCTCTCCGGCACGGGCCGAGATGGCACCCTCGGCTGCCGGGAGATCCGTGCGAAAGGCGGAGTGACCATCGCACAGGATGAGCGCACTTCACAATACTTCATCATGCCTAAGGCGGCAATTGACGCAGGTGCTATTGATTACGTACTGCCCCTGCAGGAGATTGCCAGGAAGATTATAGCGCTTGTAGAGCATGGTGCTACACAAAAGAAGGAGGAAGAAAAATGAAGAAAGTAAAAACATCTGGGAATTTGAAGGCCCGTGTCGTGACTATCAGAGAAGTCATGGACAGGCAAATACCTGCTCCTACTTCTGCTAATATCAGTCATGGCCATCTCGTCTATGGAATGCGGGATGTAAACCATATAGAATGGGAACCATGGGAGCAGGATGTTGATGCGTACTTGCGTGTTTTGGGCAAAAGACGTTTAGACCGCGCCAACCGCTACTATAACGCTATGAATGATGTTCAGAAGTTGCTCAGGGAGGTTAGCCGTCGCAGCGAGGAGCTCCAGGTCGCCTACGAAGAGATGCAGTCAATCAATGAGGAGATGCAGTCAACCAATGAGGAACTGCAGGCAACCACCGATGAATTGGAGCGTTCCAATGCGTATCGCCAGACGCTCACGGATTCGATGACAGACATCCTGCTGACCACCGATCAATCCGGCGTGATTACTGATGTTAATAAGGCGACAGAGCTAATCAGCGGCTACCAGAAGGATGAGTTGACCGGCCAGCCGTTACATCAGTTTTTTGTCGAGCAAGATCGTGCTCAGGCCGGCATTGAACAGCTCCGGACGGAAGGGATGCTTTCGAATTATGATCTCACCGTAGTTACAAAAGCGGGGCGAGAGGTGCCGGTAAGTTTCAATGCTACCGCGTTGCGGGACCCAGACGGCCTCATTACTGGTTTGCTCGGTTCGGCCAGGGACGTTACTGAGATTAAGAAGGCACAGGAAGCGCTGCAAGTCGCCTACGAAGAGATGCAGTCAACCAATGAAGAGATGCAGTCAACCAATGAGGAACTGCAGGCAACCACCGATGAATTGGAGCGTTCCAGTGCATACCGGCAAACCTTGATGGACTCCATGCTGGACGTCCTTATGACTACAGACACAGAGGGGATCCTCACCGAAATCAACCGGGCTACAGAGCGCATCAGCGGCTACCCCGCGGATGAGCTTTTGGGTAAGCCCTTCTCCATGTTCTTCACCGAGTCCGACCGTGCACAGGCAGGCATCGAACAGGTGATCCAGGAAGGGACGGTCTCCGACTACGAGCTAACCGTGGTCACCAAAGACGGGCAGCAGGTGCCTGTATCCTACAACGCCACCGTGCTGCGCGACCCCGAGGGTCGCATCACTGGTTTGCTCGGTTCGGCGCGGGATGTGAGTGAGCAGAAGCGGGCAGAGCAAGAGTTGCAAAAACTTGTTGATGAACTGAAGGAGTCCCAGGCCAAAGTCGTCCAGGCCAGTAAACTCGTCCAGGCCGGTAAAATGGCTGCTATGGGTACAATGACTGCCGGCGTGGCCCACGAACTGAACAACCCGCTGATGGGCATACTCAATTTTATTCAGTATTGTCTCAAGCACACCTCCGATGATGACAAAAGATACACTGTCCTTCAAGACGCCGACCGTGAAGCGAAGCGCTGTGCCGAGATTGTTCAGAATCTCCTAACCTTTTCACACATGGAGAAAGAAGGTGAAGAAACCTATCATAAAGAGAGTTGCGCTGCGATCCTCGACCGGGTTTTAAAGTTATTATCCTATCGTATTGAGAGAAAAAAAGTTACGGTAACTCAGCATACTGCTAAAGGAACCCCGGACATCTGGATGCGTGTAAACAATATTCAACAGGTGCTCTTCAATCTTATCAACAATGCTCTGGATGCTGTAAAGGAGAGCGAGAAGAAAGAAATTCATGTCGACATGCACCGTGAAGGCAAATTTGTCCTGGTGACCATTGCCGATAGTGGTTGTGGCATTCCCCCTGAAAATCTACGAAAGATTTTCGACCCATTTTTTACAACAAAACCTGTCGGGCAAGCGACAGGGCTGGGACTTTCTATATGCCACAGTCTCATCGAGGCGCATGGAGGAGAGATCACGTGTGAGAGTGAGCCTGGCGCAGAAACGAAGTTCAAGTTTTTATTACCAATAGGAAAAGCAAAGGAGGAAAAAAAACAAAATGACTAAACGAATTTTAGTGATTGACGACGAGGAGGCGATAAGAAAATCGTTTATTCTGGCACTTGAGGATACGGCGTATCAGGTGGATACAGCGGAATCGGGTGAGAACGGGATCGAGATGGCACAAAAGAATAACTATGACTTATTCTTTCTTGACCTTAAGATGCCAGGCTTAAACGGTGTGGCGACATTGCGCGGACTACGAAAAATAGATAAGGATGTGCCTGTTTACATCGTAACAGCTTTTTTTAAAGAGTACCTTGACGAACTCAAAAGCGCCGAGGGAGAGGGGATAAATTTTGAAGTTCTCAAAAAACCCATCGGTATTGATCAGATCATTCTGGTTACAACAGGCATTTTGGAGGGTCCAACAGTATATTAGCAATCAGGAGGATACCCTATGAAAAAGATTAGACTTTACGTTATTGGACAAACGCCGAGGTCGGTTAAGGCCATTGAAGATTTAAAAACGACTTTGGAAGACGAGTTTAAAGATCAATATGCTCTTGAGGTCATAGATATCTTTGAGAACCCGGAATTGGCCGAGGAGGATAAGATTTTAGCTACACCGACAGTAATAAAGCTTCTTCCGGCACCGATAAGGAAAATCGTTGGTGATCTTAGCGACAGAGAAAAGGTATTGCTTGGGTTGGATTTGAGAACTAAGGAAGAAAATAGGTAATTAAAGGTGTCCAGAACATGCTTGCGCAAGGTGCTAAGCCAACATGGAGGTCAAGTCCATTATGACCGGGGAACGGTCAGAGGAATACGGCGAAATCGCCCGTCACGGAGTAGAGGAGTTTGTTGCGGACAACGTGATCGTCATACGCAACGTTCTGGAGGCGGCGAAACGGCGCCGAACGTTAGAAACCTCAAATTCCCCGGACCTCACACCAGTACGTGGAGATGTATGGAGAAATGCAGCGGGGCATCACCGCACTCAAGATGCGGGGGTCCATGCACGATAAGGACATCCGCAGGTTCTCCATTGATGGCGACGGGATGCACATCGGCAAACCGTTCCGCAATGTCACCGGCATCCTGACTGGTCAACCGATTTATACGGCACCCAGTGAAATAGACCGGATCGAGGAGATGTTCGCGGAGGAAGGGGGGGGGGTGAAGAAAGCAGGAAGCAGAGAGTAGAGCAGAAGTAATTGTATAGTCGGGATAAAGAAAAGATGCAAGATACATGATACATGATGCACGAGGAGGGAATATGGCATTTCAGACGTATGAAGAATTGGGAATATATCGGTTAAGTCACGATCTGGCAATTGAAATTCATAAGGTAAGCCTTAGCTTGCCGAAATTCGTGTTATATGAAGAAGGGAGCCAACTGAGGAGATCTGCTAAGTCCATTCCTGCATCTTGGAACTCGGCAGCTAAACGAACGAATACATGTATGTAGAAAAATAGACGTGAGCCGAGGGTAAAGTGGGTGGAAAAAGTTAGGAAAAGATTGGTTATGACGAAGGAGGGGAAAGTTTTTGGTCTAAAGGTTGATGATAAACTTTTTGCGTTGTATTGTACCATAGTAGCCTGCGTTCTCTTAACCATCTTTGCTGAGTTCGTCCTGCATGCACAATTTGTATTCACTCACTTTTTCTACATCCCCATTCTTTTAGCCGGGATGTGGTATTACAGGAAAGCGGTTTACGTTGCATGGGTGCTCGGTGTGGTTCACATTCTGGTAACGCATTTCTCTCCGCTCACTCTTTCCACAGATGTATTTGGAAGAGTGGTTATTTTTTCCGTTGTTGCGTATGTTATCGGCTATGTGAGCGAGATGAGGGCTCAAAATGAGGAGGCACTAAGAGCACAGGATGAGAGCTACCGCACATTCTTTAGAACATCAAGAGATCCCATTTTCGTTACGTCCAAAGACGGGCGGTGGGTAGACTTCAATGATGCTGCTGTGGAGCTTTTTGGTTATGAGTCCAGGGATGAATTACAAGAAGTCAGAATACCAGACCTTTATGAGAATCCTGAGGAAAGGAAACGGCATACCTACTTCATTGAGCAGCAGGGCTTTACAAAAGATTTCGCCGTTAATTTACGCAAGAAAGACGGCAGTATCGTCAACACCCTCATTACATCAGTTGTACGAAAAGACGAAAACGGTACGGTAATAGGCTATCAGGGAACAATCCGAGATGACACCGAGCGCAAACGTGCGGAGGAGGAACTGGAGAAAAATCGAATGAATTACCTCACTCTGATAGAAAATAGCGCTGATAGTATTGTTGTGACCGGACGCGATGGTGCTATTCGGTTTGTTAATCCCGTGGCAGAAGCCATTTTTGGCCGTACATCAGAAGAACTCAAAGGTGAATTGTTCGGCTTCTCAGTTATGTCCGGTCAATCAACGGAGATTGACATTATCCGCCGGGGTGGAGAGACAGGTACAGGGGAGATGCGTGTGACGGAGACTGAGTGGGAGGGAGAACCTGCCTACCTTGCATCTATACGGGACATCACGGATCGCAAACGTGCGGAAGAAGAGGTGAAAGAGGCTTATAGATTGAGAGAATACTTTCTAAAAGAGACGTCACACCGAATTATCACCCCGGCGACTATCATTGGAGGATACTCACAACTATTATTTGAAAGCAGCAATCTTGACGAGGACCAAAAAGAGAGCATACAGATAATACGCGAAAGAAACGATGAAGTTCAGAAACTGGTGAGTGATGCGCTGGCGGGCAAGTATTTAGAGGAAGGAGAAGAAGAAGGAGGTAATGAATAAAAATGCGTTATACCATCTTGATTGTGGATGATGAAGAAGCTATTCACAGACTACTAACCCGTTTTTTAGAGCGGGTTACGAGGCACACGTTCACCGTGCACAGTGCCGAGAATGGCAAGAAGGGAGTTGAAATGTACGGCAAACTGGCAAGCGAAGGACATAAACTCGATCTCGTGCTGATGGACCTCAGAATGCCTGTGATGGACGGTGCTGAAGCAACCAGAAGGATAATTGAAAACTATCCAAAAGCGAACATTTACCTGTTCACCGCCTACGCCAGAACAGATATAGAAAGCGATGCACTCAAAGCAGGTGCAAAGGGGACAGTAAGCAAATACTCAGACTGGAACTGGACAATGGGAACTATTATTGATATTCTTGAGGGAGGAATGGAGGTCGGAAGACAGAGGTCAGAAAATAGAAGTCAGAAGACAGAAATCAGAAAATAGAAGATAGAAGGAGGAAATATGGGTGAAATCAAATCTTGCAAGGACCTTAAAGTGTACATTCGGGTTTTTGAGCTGGCTATGCAGATATTTGAGATGACAAAGACATTTCCAACAGAGGAAAAGTATTCGCGGACTGACCAGATAAGAAGGTCATCAAGGTCCGCAGCTATAAACATCAGAGAAGGATTTGCGAAAAGAAGATATGAAAATGTTTTTATCAGACATCTCAACGACTCAATAGGTTCGAGTGAAGAAACAAGGGGATGGTTAGATTTTGCTCATGCCTGCCAATATATTCAAGGAGATGCTCACAATGAGTTGGAACAGAGTTCTGATTTCTGACATCTGATCTCTGGCTTCTGATCCGTGTTACGCTGCTAACCACTAAAAGAGGTAAACGATATGAGTGAGAAAACCTTCAAGATCCTATTGATCGTAGACAATCCAGGAGACGCACGATTAATACAAGAGATGCTGAGCGGAATTACTGGTTTTCAGTACACTCTTGAGTGGGTTGACAGTATAGCGAAAGGTCTGAAACATCTTTCTGAAGCACACTCCGATGTGGTTCTTTTGGATCTGTCAGTGCCAGACAGCGATTGGCACGCGACGCTTACGCATCTGCGGGACCGGATGCCCACAATGCCGATTGTCGTTCTAACCGGAGCCCACGATGAATCATTGGGTGTGCAAGCAGTTCAAATGGATGCGCAGGACTATCTGCTCAAAGATAAAATGGACAGTCACCTGCTTGTACGAGTTATACGTCAGGCTATAGAACAGAAGCGAATGGAGGAAGCACTACGGGAGAGTGAGACCGAGCGGAAGCGTGTGGGGGAGGAGTTGAAGAAAAGCCGCGCAAGCTTCTACAGTATAGTAGAAAAGAGCGTTGATGGTGTCATCGTTGTAGATCGGGAGGGAATGGTACGTTTTACCAATCCTGCTTTGGCAGCCATGTTTGGTCGCACGAGAGAGGAACTCAGCGGTGAATTGTTTGGCTTCCCAGTTATGTCCGGTGAATCAACGGAGATTGATATTATCCGCCGAGGTGGAAAAACAGGTGTAGGTGAAATGTACGTGGTGGAAACTGAGTGGGAAGGGGAACGTGCCTACCTGATGACGATTCGAGATATCAGCGAGCGCAAGCAGATGGAGCAAGAACTCGAGGCAAAGAACAGAGAGATGGAGCGTTTTACCTACACTGTCTCTCACGACTTACGGTCGCCACTTGATACCATACGAGGATTTGTTGACTTAGTCCAGGAGGATTTAAAACAGAATGAACTGGAAGAAGCGGCAAAGGATTTGCAGGATATAGATAAAGCCGCAAGAAAGATGGAGAAACTTTTGAGTGACACACTGGAACTCTCTCGCATCGGGCGTATAGCGAATCCGCCAGAGGATGTGCCGTTTGGCGAAATTGTCAAAGACGCACTGGAGCAAACAGCAGCGCCGATAAAATCGAGTGGTGTTGAAATCTCCGTGGCTGAGGACTTCCCCACTGTTCATGTGGACCAAATGCGGATAGCAGAGGTGCTGGTGAATCTTATAGGGAATAGTATAAAATACGCGGGCGAACAGCCAACCCCAAAAGTAGAGATAAGCTACCGTGTAGATAGAGAAGAAACGGTGTTCTTTGTAAAGGACAACGGTATAGGAATAGAGAAGAGCGAGCACGAGAAGGTGTTCGAGTTGTTCTACCAGGTGGACCAGAGTGGCGGAGGATTCGGTGCCGGGTTAGCGATCGTGAAACGGATAATCGAGGTGCATAACGGTAGAATATGGATAGAATCAGGGAGGGGCAAAGGGTGCACGGTTTGTTTTATTTTGCCTGTTGCTGGTGAGGTGATTTGATTATATGAAGAAGCCCACACCAGTAGAAGAAATGTAAGAAGATATTGAGGAGTACATTCATATCAAGTAAAAAATATAGGGTATAAATTAGGTGGTATAATATGGAAAAGAAGGAGGAGAAGAAAGGGAAGGAGAAGCCGACTGTAGATTTCGGCTTGGGTTTTGGTGGATTGCTCAAGGGGCTCGGTGATTTCGTTGATACCGTGTCAAAGATGGCAGAGGAAGGTAAGAGCGAATTTGAGAAGGTTGGGGAGATTTCATTTGACAAGGAGAAGAAGTTGAAAGGGATGTACGGGGTATCAGTGAGAATAGGTGGAGCAGGAGTACCGATAGTGGATAAATTCGGAACTATGCCGGAAACTGACGTTAGAGAGCCAATGGTAGATGTATTCGATGAAAAGGATATGGTGCGTGTAATAGCGGAACTTCCGGGAGTGGAAGAGAGCGATGTAACGGCAGAGTTAGAGGGGAACATCCTGAAGATAAGAGCAGAGCGAGGCGATAGGAAGTATGAGAAGGATATAGAGCTTCCGGCAGCAGTGACAGTGAAAGGCGAGATAAAATCGAGATATAAGAATGGTATCTTGGAGATAGAGCTAGAAAAGGCTTAATCCACGCCCATAAGGAATCTGAAGTAGCGCTTGAATCCTTGCTCAAAGAGAGGTCTAATCTCAGCATCATGTTCTATCCTTCCGAAGATTTCTTCCTTTTTATCAAACAGCAGGCTGTCCAGACGCTCCTTCTGCCGGATCAAACTTATCTCTCTTATCTCCTGGATCTCCTCTTCAACGATTTTCAGATACTTCGGATGCTGTGTGAGTTCGTCCATCTTCTCATACACCTCGTCGGGCAGCTCCTTCGGATCAAGCCCTCTGATTATTGCGAATTCTTCCCATCTTGGTCGCTGTGTCGCCCTGTAAACTTTGCTTATCCCCTTGTTACCCCTGAATATCGCTTCAGGTATCAGCAGACCCGCATCCTCGAGAATCAGGCACTGCTTTGATATCGCGGACTTCGAGAGCTTCTTCACTCCTTTCGTCTCGGCGTCTACAATTTCGATGCCCTTTGCAATATCAGTTACACTTTTGGGGCCGTTTCTCAAAAGATAGAGATATATGTGAAACCTGCTCGGGTTTAGCAACGCCTTGTCCACCTTTGTCAGCTCCATGGCCATGATATGCTATAGAGGGTGGTGACATATATACTTTCGTATCAATATGTTATTATCGTAAACTTTTTATACTCATAAATACTAAAGGTGTATGGTAGTAAGATGGTACTTCAAGCAACACATGAGCCATCGACGTTGGTCGATGTGATTGAGCGGATATTGGATAAGGGGCTGGTGATAAACGCGGATATCACCGTAAGTCTCGTAGGTATCGAACTCCTCGGCATAAAGGCGAGAATTGCGCTCGCTTCTTTTGAGACCGCTGCAAAGTGCGGCTTAGAATTCCCGTCGGGAACGAACTATAAAGCTCCGGCATGGCAGGAGGCAGGGGTAGGGCAGGAAGAATGCCCGCAGTGCGGAAAAAATGTTTCCGTTGAAGAATTGCTAGATGAAGGATGTCCGTGGTGTGGATGGATAAGCGCGAAGGCAAAGGGAGCGCAAAAACAGAAGCAAGAGCTTGTGACGGAGTAATATGGAGCCGAATTGTGATACTAAGGCTACACTCGTAGACCTGCTGGATAGAATACTGGAGAAAGGCGTGATGCTGAATGCCGATGTTATCATTTCACTCGCAGGGATTCCTCTGATCGGGATAAATCTAAGGGCTGCGATTGCTTCGGTGGACACAATGCTCAGGTATGGTATCTGGGAGGATTGGGATGCTGCTCAGAGGGCTATCGCGACAGAAGAGCGAAGAAGAAACGAGATTGACAAACCGCCAATGGTGGAAGGCGAAGAGGTTGTGCAAAAGGAGAAAATGGTTCAACAATAAGACTCAACGCTTGAAATAGGCGTATAGAGGTGACGAAAATGATGCAGAAGAAAAAGGAAGAAGAAATAAAATCGGTCTCTGAAGTTACTGTAAAAATAGAAGAGATAGCAAAGAGCGACACAAAACTCATACTCTTTGGGGGTAAGGGTGGCGTTGGAAAGACAACGGTTGCCTCTGCTACCGCTCTTCATCTCGCAAATAAGGGCAAAAAGGTGCTCGTAGTTTCAAGTGACCCTGCCCCTTCTTTATCAGACATCTTCGATAAAGAGATAGGCGGGGAACTCACAGAAATAAAAGAGAATCTTCATGCACTGGAGATAGACGCTACGG
>Ga0307378_10011304_pt1 | contig 11511 bp, 9 predicted proteins | sample UN1MG_FD_202238 | JGI IMG/M metagenome (GOLD analysis project Ga0307378, IMG submission 202238) | Soil microbial communities from Risofladan, Vaasa, Finland - UN-1 | ecosystem: Environmental > Terrestrial > Soil > Coastal area > Acid sulfate soil | place: Finland: Risofladan, Vaasa | collected...
CCGGTCCACGATGTTCGGCACCTTCGCCGCGTCGTTGTCGAGGAACCCCGGCACGAAGGTGATGCCCATGACGCCGTCCTTGGCCGCCAGGGCCTTGATCTGGTCGTCGGTCATGGCCCGGCCGACCTGGCAGAGCGAATAGACGGCCGTATGGGAGGTGATCGGCGGGAGCTTCGACTTGTCCATCACGTCCAGAAACGCCTTGTCGTTGATGTGCGAGAGGTCCGTGATGATGCCCAGTTCGTTGCTGAGCTTCAGCACGTCCAGCCCGAACGGCGTCAGGCCGACGGTCGTCTTGGCGGCCTCCTTGCGCTTGTCGACCGGGAAGCGTCCGCCCTTGCTGCGGGTGCCCTGGAGGTACTTGGCCTCCGTCCCGCCTTCGCCGTGCGTGATGCCCGCCAGCCGCAGGCCCTTGTCATAGAACTTCTTGAGGTTCTCCGGGTCGCCGGCGAGCGGTCCCCATCCGCCCTCGATTGCGTTGATGACACCGACTTTTCCGGACGCCCCGGCGGCCACGGCATCGGCCGAGGACAGGACTTGCTGGATGTCCTTGGGATGCTGCTTGACCTGCCGGGCCACCTCGGCCATGTTGCGGAACGCCTGGGCGGCGCTGCCGCGCCCTGGGGCCATGATCATGAAGGCCACGTACTGCTGGCCGTTTTCACGGGCGCGCTGCAGGTCCGTCTGGTAGACGTTGTCCCGTTCCATCCACTTCAGGGGAATCTCCCGGCGGCCCGATGAATCCCGGGCCATCCGCAGAACCGGCACATCATTGTGGCCGTCGATGATCAGGCATTTCTTGTGCAGGGCCCAGGCCTGTTCGAGGGTGACCTTCGTCTTCGTCGTGTCGCCCCTGGGGCGCGCCCAGGCGATCTGTCGCCCCAGCAAGAGCCCTGCGCCCGCCAACGCCACCTGCTTCAGGAACGTCCTTCTGGTTTCCATATGAACCTTTCTCATTCAAGTGATGTGCTGCCGGTTTCATACAAGACAGCGATCTGAGACCGGGGCTCCATGGCATTATGATCCGGTGGTCGCGGGCTTGGAAGTCGCTTTCGTCGCCCTGGCAAGGTCCCATACCGCCATTGTGCCCTTCCTCGCCCTACGCTGCTTGCACCGTCATCGTTCTCGCCGAGGCGGGCTGTCCCTCCCGAAAACCTCGTCCTTGCTGAATCAGAGCCGCGTGAAGCAGCTTCCTTTCTCGCCTGCACCCCGCTCCAGCATCGTTTGCGATACAAGAACCGCTCACCGCGCCGATTTGCGCAGGTCACCGCGCTTCTTCGTCTGCGCAGGCGGAGAGCCGCAACCATTTCTGGTCACGGCGCCTAGTTACCATCGGGGCGGAGGGATTGCTGCGACGGGCGTCCTCGCTCCGCGAGGCCGCCGTCGCGGGTTCAACCACCATCCAGAATGACCAAGGGGCCGCCATCACGGCGGCCCCTTGGTCATCGGGGCGGAGGGATTTGAACCCTCGACCTCTTGACCCCCAGTCAAGCACGCTAAACCAAGCTGCGCCACGCCCCGACACAAACACACATATCGCTATCGCCTATCCTGAGGTCCATTCTCCGCCTGGGCGAGCAAAATACCAAAAAGCCAAGCCCTTCCTCCGTGAGAGGCTTTGAGATGTGCTCTGGATTGTCGGCTAACGCCGGGGCGGTGTCAAGGAACTGTCGCCCCAAGACCCAAGAAAAGCGCAGAAAAGTGCGGGCCAGATCAGCCGTGGAGCGAGGCTGTCACGTCCACGGTCTGCCGGGCCAGATCGCTGACGGCCACGCGATGATAGCCGGCGACGCCCGTGAGCATGGTGTCGTGGATCGGCTCGGTCCACTTGCCGGGCAGGGCGCGGGCACCGACCACCGCGCCGAGTATCGAGCCGACGGTGGCGCCGTTGCAGTCGGTGTCGAAGCAGCACTGTACCGCGCGACAGATGGAGCGGCCGAAGTCCAGCCCGCCCCAGAGCAGGCCGACCGCAACAATGGCGGCGTTCGATATCACGTGGCACCAGTCGTGCTTGCTGGTCTCGTCCCACCGCCGATGGATGCGCTTGACGGCCTCATCGTATTCAACGCCGCCGGCGCGCCACTGTAACACCTCACTGATCGACTCGTGCAGGCGGCTGCGGGCGGGTATCTGGGCCAGCCCCGCGCGGACGACCGCGGGCACGTCGTCGGTCACGAAAGCGGCGGCCAGCATCGCGGCGACCCACATCTCGCCGTAGATGCCGTTGGCGACGTGCGAGACGCTCGCGTCGCGCCAGGCCAGCTCAGCGGCCAGCTCCGGCCGGCCCGGTGCGGCGTAGCCGAAGAAGTCGCCGCGAATCTGGGCGCCGATCCACTCCCGGAAGGGATTGCGGAAGGTCGCGGACCGCGGCGGAACGATGCCGGCGACGAGGTTGCGATACGCGACCCGCTCTGCCGAGTACGTATGCAGGATCGGCAGGTGCGACATCCAGAACCGCGCGACGTCCAGCGGCGTGAAGTCGCGGCCGTGCCCGGCCATGACCGCCAGGCCGATGACCGTGTAGTTGGTGTCATCGTCCTCCGGCATGCAGTCCACCTCGTCGATGAACGCGTGGCCGGCACGCGAGCCGACATCGTATTTGGCGGCGACCTTCGGCGGCACGTTCAGCGTGAAGTAGTCGGACAGGGGCCAGCGGCCGGCATCCTTGAGATAGCCCCAGATTCGCGGACGATGCCAGCCCTCCACCGCCTTGCCCAGCAGGCAGCCGCACGCCCGGCCCAGCCAGGCGCCATGCACCCTGTCAAGCAGTTGCTCGGATGACAGCCTCAGCGCCGGCAGGTCGACTGGGCCGGCCCGCGCTGCGCGGATCTCCCTGAGGCCCGAAGGCTCGGCGTAGGGGTAGTCGGGGCGCATCGGCAATCCGGCCGCATGATCCAGCATCGCTTGGGCGGCGGACTGATTGGCGGGGTCTTGCAGGTCGAGCCCCTTGACGCGGTCGAACTCGGCCCGCAGGGCGGCCGCATCCCTGCCCTCGTCCTCGAGCTGCCGAAGTTCGACGTCCAGATCGTCGGCACTGAGGCGCAGATACGGGACGTTCAAGTGATCGGGCATGGCGTGCATCTTTCCAGTCAGGGGCCGGCGACGGCCAAGAAAGAAGGCGCGGCCGAAGCCTGCGCCCGGTTCGCCGAAGCACCTGCCCCGCCGGCAACCTCAGCCCTTGATCTTGGTCACGCGAACCCGGACGTACTTCTGCCGATGGCCGACCTTGGTGCGGGAGGCCTTCCGGCGCCGCCAGTGGTAGATGTGGAGCTTCGGGCCCTTGGCCCGTGCGTCGACGATTTCGGCGGTGACCTTGGCCCCCTTGACGGTCGGCTGACCGACCTTGATCTTGTCGTCATCGCCGATCAGAAGCACGCGGTCGAATACAATGCTCTCGGCGCTATCGGCCAGCTCGCGCAGGTCCACCTCGAGCACGTCGCCCTCGGTCACCCGGAACTGCTGGCCGCTGTCCTCTATAATCGCGTACATGCTTACCACTCCTGGCGTCGTCGAAGAAGCCGTACAGTATCCCGACGAAGCGGGCGGGTGTCAATGCTCGTCTGCGGTCACAGCCCGGCGTCGCGCACGTTCTGAAGCAGCGCCGCGGCGGCCACCGCGCCCCGATAGAACTGTTCGAGCTTGAACCGCTCGTTGGGCGAGTGGATGCTGTCGGCCGGCAGGCCGAAGCCCATCAGCACGCCGTCGCGCCCCAGAATGCGCTGAAACAGCTCGGTGATCGGCACCGACGCCCCGCATCGCACCATGACGGGCTCGGCGCCGAAGGCCTCGGCCAATGCAGCCTTGGCGGCGTTCATGGCCGGCGCATCCTGGCTGACCATGACGGGGCGGGCCGTGGCGTGAACGGCCAGCTCGACCCTCGTGCCGGCCGGCACATTAGCATCGAGGTACTGCCGCATCCCCGCGGTGATCTTCTCCGGGTCCTGGTTGGGCACCAGCCGGCAGGAGACCTTGGCGCTGGCCCTGGCCGGGATCACCGTCTTGGCGCCCGGCTCGATGTAGCCGCCGACGATCCCGTTGGCGTCGAGCGTCGGCCGCGCCCAGCGACGTTCCAGTATCGAGTAGCCCGTCTCTCCGCCGGCCGCCTTGTCCACGCCGAGTTCGCGGGCGTAGGCCGACTCGTCGAACGGCAGGTCGGCCCAGGCCGAGCGCTCCTGGTCAGTCAGAGGCAGCACGTCGTCGTAGAAGCCCGGCAGCGTCACGCGCCCGTCCGCGTCCTGCATTCCCGCAATCAGGCGCGCCAGGGCGTTGATGGGGTTGACCACGGCCCCACCGTGGCTCCCGCTGTGCAGGTCGGCAGCCGGACCGGTCAGAGTGATCTCGAAGTACGCCAGGCCCCGCAGGGAGTACGTGATGCTCGGAACGCCTTCGGCGAAGAAGCCCGAGTCGCTGATGATGATCGCGTCGCTGCGGAGGCGGTCGGCGTGCTGCCGGATGAACGGATCGAGATTCGGCGAGCCGATCTCCTCTTCGCCCTCAATGATGACCTTGACATTGACGGGCAGGCCGCCGCCGGCGCGGACCCAGGCCTCCAGCGCCGTCAGGTGCGCGAAGATCTGTCCTTTGTTGTCGCTGGCGCCGCGGGCGTAGAGGAATCCATCCCGCTGGGCCGGCTCGAACGGCTTGCTCGCCCACAGCTCCAGCGGGTCAGGCGGCTGAACGTCGTAGTGCCCGTATATCAGCAGGGTCGGCAGGCCGTCGCCCGCCCGCCCCTCGGCGAGTACGTTGGGCTTGCCGCCGGCCGGCACAACCTCGGCGCTGAGGCCCAGCGCGCTGAGATGACGTGCGAGCCACTGCGCCGCGGTCCGGCAGGAATCCACCTTCTCGCCGGTGACGTTGGCTATACTGGGGATGCTCAGCAGCTCCTTCAGTGAGGCGACATGCCGGGCGCGGTTCGCCCGGAGGTAGTCGGCCACGGTCTTCGACAGCATTCTCACTCTCCTATGGGCGGTGCGCGCGGCGGCTATCTCCAGAACCGCCACCAGGGGTGCCCCTTGCGCCGCTCATCGCGGCGGATTCGCCTGGCCATCGCGCCCGAGTCGGGCAGCTTGGCCTGCATGTCCCGCAGGCGCTGGCGGGAGAAGCTCTCAGGGTGCCGTCGGCGGGCCTCAGCCGTCCGATCGTAGAAGAAGGCCGAGGCCGGCGGCTCGTCGTCGTCCGCATAGAACTTCAGCGCCTCGGCCAGACACATTGCCGCGCGGTATCCGGTCCGTCGAGCGGTTCGCCGGTCGCGTTCGGAGGCGGCCGATTCTATTAGCATGTAGAACAGGCTCAGCCACTGCCCCAGGTCAACGATGCGGCTGGGCTGGTCGGTTGGGTTGATCTGGAGGGCCTCGGGCCCGTCGGCCGGCTGAGGGCGACGGCAGGAGAAGGCGAACAGCCGGCGGGCGCGGCAGTTCCCGCAATGCGACTCGATGCTCAGCAGCCCGGGCGTCTGGTCGGACTCAACGGCATCGACCTCCCACGGCCCTTTGAGGCACTGCCCGCAGGGCGTTACCACCAGGTAGTATCGCGCCTCGTTGAGCGTGTAGGCCTGAAGCGGCTTTTCGCCCTCGCACCGGCGGGGGTTGGTGTCAGAAGACATCTAAATCGGCTTTAGCCGAGGGTCCCGTCGCTATCGCGGCCCACCGAACGGCACCATCTCGGGATTCTGCATGAGCTTCCTCTTGGCCGGAACGACCACGTTCTGGTAGTGCTGCCCCGCCCTCTGGTTGAAGTTTTCCTTTGTGATAGTGCCGTCGTTCACTTCCGCCGTGATGGTGTCCATGATCTTGATGATGCTGTCCCTCTCCTCGCTCAGCAGCTTGACGGCCTCCCGCTGCACCGCGGTGTACTCGATTTTCCAGACCTCGCCCTGCTGCGTGAACGTCAGAGAGCGGCCGATGCCGGTGCTGACGACCATCTTGCCCCCAACCAGTTGCATCGTCAGCTTATCCGCGGGGTAGGCGGCAAGTCCCAGGCCGGGGATCGCCGGCGCCCCACCTTCCATCCGGCGCATGGTGGACGCCATGTCGCGCGTGTCGAGGTTGAACTTGGTGCGGGCCAACTGCGCGACGGCACTGAGCTTGTCATCCATCTGCTTGGTCTTGCCGGCCAGCGCCTTCAAGGCCGCCGCATCCTCGGCCACGTACAGCTCATCAAACGGCGCCTCGAAGATCTTCGTGTTGTGCGTCTTGAGCTTATCCAGCGTCTTCTTGACGGCCTCAACCAGCTCGGCGGGCGCCTCGGTGACGGGCCGCGGAGGGGTCGGGCGCGGCGCCGGGGTAGGTTCACGCGTAGGAATCGGCATCGGCGGCGGGGTAGGCTCTGGTGTCGGCGCCGGCTCGGGCGCGGGGGCAGGCCCTGGGCCGGGCGCCGGGGCGGGCCCGGGCGCAGGTCCCGGCGCGGGCCCCGGGCCGGGGGCCGGTGCAGGCGCGGGGGCCGTCGTAGGCGGCGGTGCAGGTGGAACGTCCCGCCTGGCAATGTTTCGGGCGATCTGCGTCTGATCCCACAGCAGATGCTTGTCCGGGTCCACCGGCGCGGCGTCGGCCGGGGAGTCCACATTGGGATCGTACCGCGCCGAGCGCCAGTGCGAGTCTTTGCCGCAGCCCGCGGCCGCCACCAGGAAACCGACGATGCACCCAATCTTTGTCCATGGCTTCATATCCTGCTCCTCGAGTGCACTTGCGGCCTGCCCCGCCCTCCGCGCCGCGGGGCTATATCTGCTCTTGCTCTTCCTCAATAGGCTGGGGCGCCGGCGACTCCCCGGCGCGGGCAATGCCCAGCACCGACAGCGAGTCGCGCTCCACTATCGATCGCAGCACCTCGCGCGGCACGGTCGGAAGGTTCGTACCGCCGACCATCTCATTCATCCGATACACGGCCTCAATCGCCCGCGCCGGCGTGAAGTAGGGAAAATCGCTTCCGAACAGCAGCTTGTCCGTCACGTTCAATTGATAAGCCTGAACGAGGGCGTTGTAGGCAATCCACGGTCGGCGGACCAGGGCGGCCACGTCTGCGAAGGCGCGCGGGTGCTTGGCCACCAGCGCGATGCACTCCGCGACCCAGGGGTAGCCAAGCGCCGAAACGACAAACGTCAGGTCGCCGAACTCGCGCGCCACCTCGTCGAGCAGGAACGGCCGCGCGTAGTCCATTCTCCCCAGCAGCGGCAGGTGCGGACCATGGGAGAAGAACACCGGCGCGCCCCGCCCGGAGGCGAACTCGTACAGCGCCATGGCCCGCGTGTCGCACGGGAGGAAGTTCTGAAGCGAGGGGCTGAGCGTCAGCCCGCGGAACTCATCCCGCTGGAGGCACCGCTCCGCCGCGGCCAGACCGCCGGGCTCGGTCGGATCGACCGCCGCGACGCCCACCATCGCCTCGGGATGGCGACCTACGTGCTCGGCGATCAGTTCGTTGGGAACCTCCGCGCTGAGGTACGCGCTGCGGAAACCCAGCACCAGCGTCTTGTCCACGCACTGGGACGCCTCGGCATGGTCGGCGGGGCTGGCGACGAGCCCTTCCTGGGCGTTCTCGCGGCTGAGGCGGCCCGGTGCGCCCGCACCAAGCTGCTCGGTGGCGGTCCATATGTGCGTCTGGCAGTCAACTATCATCGCTTGACGGACTCCGTGTCCAAACAGCGCGCTAAGCTCGGCGACGGCGCTATTCTAAGCTGCCTTGAGGGATATTTGAATAGTCATCCGGGCCGCGAAAGCCCAAAAGGCAACAGGCCTCAGCCGGTTGTCCGTAGCCGGTAACCCGTGGTCGGCGGCTCTCGGCGGTCCGCCCCGTCGGGGTCCGCTGTCTCAGACGTTGCCTTGGCACTTCGCGCTCCGCGCTCCAGGATCTCTGATCCGCAATGGAGCCCTCAGCCCTCCGGCTCATCCAGCTCTCCCGCCGGCTGGAGCGATTGGCCTTCGCCCTTGGTCAGAAGCTGTATCTTCTGTTCGGCGGCGTCGAGGATGCTGCGGCAGTGCTTCACCAGCTTGATGCCCTCGGCGTACTTGGCGATCGAGTCCTCCAGCGAGACCTTGCCCTCCTCGATCTCAGCCACCAGCTTCTCCAGCTTCGCCAGGGCCTGCTCGAATCTCAGTTTCTTCTCCTCAACCATGCTGTGTCCTTTCCCGACTCACTGAGCGTCGAAGAGGGTCGGTCCGGCGCGATCCGATTTCCTGCGGCCGGCCGGCCTGTCGTCGCGGTCCTTCCTGCCGGCCGGGCTTGGCGACGTGTCGGCCGGCTTGTGCTTCGTGCGTGTGACGCGGCTGGCGATCTCGCCGTCGCAGACCTCGGTGACGATCGCATCTCCGGCTCTGGCGTGGGCGGCGCTTCGCACGATCGTCCCGTCGGGGCCTCTGGTGACGCTGTAGCCGCGCTTCAGCGCGCCGCGGTAGCTCATGGCCTCCAGTTGCCGCCGGGCCGCCTCCACTCGGGCGGCTGCCAGCTCCAGCCGCCCGCGGGGGTGCGCGCCCCGCAGCCGCCCCGTCATCTCCGCCAGACGGTCGCCGGCGCGCTTGCTCCGCCCGCCCAGCACCCACGCCAGCCGCTGCGTCAGGTGCGCCAGACGAGCCGAGGCCCGCTCGCAAAGCCGCGACGGGTGCAGGCCGGCCAACCGATTCGCCGCCGGCTCCAGGCGCCCGCGCGAGCGGCCAAGCGCCGCCACCAGCCCGCCGCGCAGCCGATGCGAAAGCTCATCGATCCGCTGCATCTGCGTCCGCAGGCGATGGGCGGGGTCCCTGAAAACCACGCTGCGGCCGACGGCATCCAGCCCCGCGCGGGCGCCGCGAAGGGCCTCGAGCGCGCACCGACGCGCGCGTCCCAGCAGGCTGGCGACCTCGCGGCGGACCTCGACGGCGTCGGGGACGGCCAGCTCGGCCGCGCCAGTCGGGGTCGGCGCGCGGACGTCGGCCACCATGTCGGCGACGGTCACGTCCACCTCGTGCCCCACCCCGCTTATCACCGGCGTGCGGCAGGCGTGGATGGCCCTGGCCACCGCGTCGGCATTGAAGGCCCACAGGTCCTCCAGGCTGCCGCCGCCGCGCGCGACGATGATCGTGTCGATCGCGTATCGTTCGGCCGCCGCGTCCAGCCGTCGAACGGCGGCGGCGATCTGCCCGGCCGCCTCCTCGCCCTGAACCTGCACCGGCACGAGGTACACCCTCGCCGCCGGCCAGCGGCGCGAGAGCGTGCGGCGGATGTCGCGGATGGCCGCACCCGTCGGGCTAGTCACCACCCCGATCGCGCGAGGGAACCGCGGAAGCGGCGACTTGCGCGCCGGATCGAACAGCCCCTCGGCACGAAGCTTCTCCACGAGCTGACGGAACGCCAGCTCCAGCGCGCCCTGGCCCTTGGGAGTCATCCGCTCGACGTAGAACTGAAGACGCCCCTGCGTCTCGTAAAGGTCCACGCGGCCGGCGGCGACGACCTCCAGGCCGTCAGCGGGCGTGAACTTCATCCGCGCCGCGGCCGTGCGGAACATCACCGCGTCGATCGCGGCCTCGGCGTCCTTCAGCCGGAAGTACAGGTGGCCGGAGGCGTGCACCTTCAGGCCGCTGATCTGGCCGACCACGTGGACCGCCTTTGGGAATGCGTCGGCCAGCGCGCCCTTGATCTGCGCCACAAGGGCCGAGACCGTCAGCGGCTGGAGGCCGGCCTTCGCCGCGAACTCCCCCGTCACGTCCTCGCCGACGTCCGGGGCGCTCCGCGGGCCGCGAGCCTTGCTCGGGTCAAACAATGGCAGCTTCCGCTCGCTCACGCCGCTCATTCTACTGCCCCGCCGAGGCCGTTGCACCAGTAGCCGCCACGCTGCCGCGCTCGCCCGCCCCGGCGGTCAGTAGCTGCCGTGTTCCAGGCAGCACTCATACATGGCCTGGAGGTTGGCGGCCGGACAGCACGGCGGAAGGTTGTTGGCCTCGCGGAGCAGGAAGCGCCCGCCTTCCATCACGCCGGATTGCAGTATGTCCCGCGTGCGCCGGTGCACCTGCTGGGGCGTGCCGTTCAGCAGCAGCGCCACCTCCGGCCCGCCCTGGATGGTGACCTCCGGCCCCAGTACGCGGCGCAGCCGGCCGTGATCGACGGGAAAGCCCGTGTCGAAGGTTAAGACGTTCAGCTCCCTGCGGATGAGCGGGAAGTGCCGCGTGGCGTCGCCGCAGAGGTGCATCGAATGCGGGCCTTCGACAGACCACAGCGCGTACCACTTCCGGTGCAGCGGCAGGACGAACTCGGCGTACATCTCCGTGGAGATGAGCTGCACGGAGTCGTCGGCGTGGCCGCCCCGTTTGCCCTCGAAGGCGGTTCGCCCGAAGCGCTCGGCGACCGCGCGGTTGCGGACGATGACGGCCCGCTGGATGAACTCCATCAGCCGGCGGACGTAGGGCGGGTCCTCGTAGAAGTCGCCGTACAGCTCGGTGCCTCGCAGGGCCGTGGCGATTGTCAACTCGCCGTCGAACCCCAGCAGCGGCGGCTGCACCGTGAATGTCATGCCGTGATAGGACAGGCTGCCGACGGCCTCGGTAAGATCCTCGTGGCGGCGCAGCACGTCGCAGATGAAGGGGTTGTCCATCGGGCGGTCGATGTCGAGCTTGAAGATGCGGTCCTTGTCGCGGCCGGCCAGGATCGGCTCGGTGTCGGGGACCTGCCCGTCTCGGAAGACCGCGGGCGCGCCGAAGTACATCGCGTCATAGCTGTTGAGGTTGTCAACGTGGAACTCCAGGCCCTCCGGCCGGCCGACCGGGTCGTCGCAGTAGTGATTGAGGAACCGGGCGCGGTACTCCATGAAGCCGAGCTGCGCCTCGATGACGGCCGCCGCGTCGGTGAAGTACTCCTCGAACGTCACGCCGCCGGTGTTCCACTTCGGGTCCAGCACCCACACGCGCGGGTTGGCCCCCAGGCTCACCGGCACGCGGATCGGTTTGCCCTCCTCGTAGGCGTTGCGGATGCGCCGCTTTGGGTCGTTGGTCGGCACGGCAGACGGAGTGTAAGCCCCGTTAGCGGCGCAGTAAAGCCCCGCCGGATTGCCGGGTCAGTTTGCCAGGGCGCCCGCAGCAGCAAACCGCCCCCGCGCCAGCCCTTTGGCCGACCTCAGGACTCTCGCCTGCGCCTCCGCCGGCTGGCGATCATCAACGCGCCGGCCAGGAGCACCACCGCGGTCGCCGGCTCCGGAATCGGCGAGGAGCCGCCTTCCGGACCCATCGCCATCACGCCGTACGACTGTGTGGCGTTGTAACCGTCCAGCCAACGCAACAGGTCGAACGTGTCCGTGTCGTTGTCGTAATCGAAGTCGCCGTAAGCCCAGCCGGTGCCCACGGCGTTGTAACCGTCCAGCCAACGCAGCAGGTCGAACGTCTCCGTACCGTTCTTGAGGTCCGCGTCGCCGTTCCACGTGCACTTCAGCAGGACCTCGTTGCCGTCAAGGCCCGTGGCGTCGCCGAACGTGGTGTAGGTGAACTGCGCGTTGTCGATCACGCCCACGGCCACCGGATTGTTCGAGTCCTGACCCACGGACGTCACGATACCTGCACC
>Ga0307378_10011305_pt1 | contig 11510 bp, 13 predicted proteins | sample UN1MG_FD_202238 | JGI IMG/M metagenome (GOLD analysis project Ga0307378, IMG submission 202238) | Soil microbial communities from Risofladan, Vaasa, Finland - UN-1 | ecosystem: Environmental > Terrestrial > Soil > Coastal area > Acid sulfate soil | place: Finland: Risofladan, Vaasa | collected...
TCGGGCGGCTCAGGAAGGGGGAAAATTTTTTTATTTTTCGCCGTGGGGAGGCAAATAAAGGAGTGAGGTGGTCCGATTCAGAAGTCGGGCTCTTCGAGGGGGACGGGGCAGGAGCGCTTGCGGCCGCACGTCTCGCACATCCGGCCGTCCCACACGTCGAGGAAGAGGGTCCGGACGTGCCGGCGGAGTGCGCCGTCGCGCGTAAGGACGCCGGCCTCGAAGTTCCTCCGGTTTTCCGATTTGGCGCCCATGCCGGCGCCGGTGAGGTTGGGACTGCCCAGGAAGACCCAGTCGTCGTCCACGAGGACGCACTTGAAGTGGACGCGCACGCAGCGACGCATGGTGAAGTCGCGCACACCGATGAGTCCGGCGTCCTTCAGACTGCGGCGATAGCGCTCCCCGGGAATGCCCGCGTGCAGGATGCGCACGTCCACGCCGCGCTCGACCATCTCACGGAACGCCCTGAGCACCGAGCGGTAGCCCGAGCGGTGTTCGACGTGCATGTCCTTGAGGTTGGCGGTGGCGATCCAGAGCGACCGACGGGCCTCGAGCATGTGGGAAAGGACCAGCTCACGATAGACCTGAACGTCCCGGAGGAAGAGGTATTCCATGACGGGAACACCGGTCACTTCTTGCGTCCGGCGGACTCGGCCAGACGAAGGATCTGCTCGTAGATCTCGAAGAATCCCGTCCGGTCGCGTCCGTCGATCTGTTCGAAGACCATCGCCCAGAACTCGGAGAGACTGACCATGTCCCCCTCGAGGGTATCCACCCCCGCGGGGGTGAGCTTGACCTTGACGACGCGGCGGTCCGACTCGTCGCGTTCGCGCGACACCAGCTCCGCCTCCACCAGCTTGTCCATCAGGTTGGTGGTCGCTCCCATGGTCACACCCAGTGCCCTGGCGAGCACACCCATCGTCATCTCGCCCTTTTCCGCGAGCACCGACATGGCGTGACACTGGGCCATGTTCACGCCCGTCTTGGCAAGGATGCCGTTCATCACGCGACACAACCGTGAGCAACTGCGGCACATCAACGTCGCGCACCGACGACCATCATGCACCAGTTCCTCGCTCATCATCGTCTCCCGGCAAGAACGTTACCTACCTGGCCAGTCACTTCCCGACCCCGCACCGGCCCACGGTGCGGAAGACGTGTCCTACTGTAGCACGCAATGGGCGTGTCCGCAAGCCCCAATAACGGGATTCTCAAACGCCGCCGTCCTGCGTGAAGGAAGTCCGTCGGTCGTGGGGGCCGCCCCCGGCGCGGATTCGACGTCAGCTTTCCTGTGCGGGGGCGTTGTCGGCGGCGGCGAGGATCTTGTCGTACGTTGCGAAGAAACCCGCACGTTCCTCGGGCGTCAGCTGCTCGACGATGCCGTACCAGAACCTCGTCAGCGTCTCGATGTCGCGCTCACGGGCTGCGAGACCCTCGGGGGTCATCCGAACTTTCACGACCCGACGGTCACTTTCACTGCGCATCCGTTCCACGTAGCCCAGCTCGAGGAGTCTGTCGACCAGGTTCGTGCCGGCACCCATGCTCACGTCCAGTTCCCTCGCCAGCTCACCCATCATCATCTCGCCGCGCTCCTTGAGCACACTCATGGCAGTGCACAGGGGGACGTTGACGCCCGTCCTGGCGAGGATGCGGTTCATCAGCCGACACAGATACCCGCAGCAGCGACACACCAGGTCCACGCACTTCCGGCTGTCCCGCATGATGGCGTCGTCCATGTCGTCCTCCCGTGAAAGCGTAGGTCTCGTCCTCACCCCGCGTCGCCGGTCGCACCCCACACCGGTGCGGTCCCTCAGGCACCACCGCCGGCGTCCATCAGCGCGACGATCTTCCGGCAGACCTCGATGACGGTCCTGCGGTCCTCGGGTGGAACCTGTCCGAACAAGCCGCCGAGGAATGCCGCCGTGTCGGTGGTCACCTCCCCGAGCAGTTCACGTCCCTTGGCGGTGCACCTGACGTTCACGACGCGACGGTCGGTGGTGCTGCGCTCTCGCTCGACGTGTCCGGAGCGGACCAGTCTGTCCACCAGATTGGTCGCCGCCCCCAGCGTGGTGCCCAGACGCCCGGCGAGAGCAGTCATCGTCGCCTCGCCCATCTCATCGAGCACCGCCAGGAGTGCATACTGCGGGAAGTTGACCCCCGTCGTACCGAGCCGTCGGATCGCCCAACCCACGATCTCCAGTCTCATCCGACGGAGCTGGACCAGAAACGCTTCCGAGTCCCTGAGAACGTCCGCTTCCATGACTGTCTCCCCGACCCCAAGGCCCCGACCTGTCCACCGGGTCTATTATGCCCTCGCAGCCTGCATATGTCAAAGACTTTTCCCGTGCGTTTCGGTCGGGGAGGAGGTGCGTCGGACCGCAGACGGAGGGACGGCACAGCCCGGCACGTGCCGGTGCCGAAAGGGAGGGAGAAGAACCGGCCGCCCCGGACGCCGGTTCAACGACGTCCTCGTCCGGACGCGACTGAGACGGGCCTAGTCGTCGACGTCCGACGACGACGCCCCCTCACCTCGGGCTTCCGCCTCGGTGAGGTCCACGATCTTGTCGTAGATGGAGAGGAAGACCTCGCGCTCCTCGGGGGAGACCTGGCTCAGGATACCCACGGCGTAGTCCAGGAAGCCCTGGGCCCGGTCATCGAGGACCGTGCGGCCCTTCGGCGTGATTCGGACCTTGACGACGCGCCGGTCCGACTCGTCCCGTCGACGCTCGGCACAGCCCGAGTCCACGAGTTTGTCCACGAGGTTCGTGGCGGCACCCATCGTCACCTGAAGCAGTCCGGCCAGGTCTCCCATGGTGCCTTCGCCCAGTTTCTGCAGTGCCACGAGGGCGTTGTACTGCGCCATGTTGATCTGCCCCTGAAGCAGGGCGTCCTTCAGCCTCGGGTTGACACCCAGCCAGAAGCGCCGCATCAGCGAATACAGCCTCTCGCAATCCGCAAGGACATCCTGACCCATCGGTGTGCCCCTCAAATGACGTCACGGAAAACCGCCCTAAGCGGTCCTGCCTAAGTTTCTGAAAGTGTCTGGGCGGCGGGGCTCCTGCGTGCGCCGCCTGTTTGCCGGGTTTGGCGTGGTGGGACGGGAGCCCCAACCACGCTCGTACATTAGAGGACTTAGGTGAAGCCGCTTAGTGCAGTCATGCATTGCTTCAACCGCAATATTACAGTGCTGGAGAAGAAGATGCAAGTGGGAGAGTTCGGAAATTTTCCCGCCGGGTGGCCCCCGCCTCAGCCGACGTCCTCCGAGACCGTGCAGGGCCTGTCGGTGACCTTCCCGCCGACCTCCGGAAGGGGGACGCAAGCCTTACGGTCCGTCCTTCTCCAGCCGCTTGATGACCTCGGCAAACTTCTCCACCATATTCTGCTGAACGCGGAGGAAGACGCGACGGTCTTCCGGGCTCACGTCCTCCAGCATGTCTGCGGCAAGTTGCTTGCCGTGATCGAGGAGGTACTGAAGCATGTCCCCACCCGCAGACGTCAGCCTGACCTTCACAACCCTTCGGTCCTCGGTGCTGCGCTCCCGCTCGACGTAACCGAGGTGGATGAGCCTGTCGACGAGGCTGGTGACGGCGCCCATGGTGATGCCCAGGGACTCGGCGAGCTGCCCCATGGTGGATTCCCCGTGCTCCTGGAGCACCGCCAGAACGCTGTATTGCGGAAGACTGACCTTCTGCCTGGCGTACGCCACCTTGAAGAAGCGGGGCTGGAGCAGTCGTATGGTCCGGTTGAGTCGCAGCGCCTCCTCGGCGTCCCTCATCAGGTCCTCGTGCACGTGTCTCTCCTCAATGCTCCAAACGGGCCTGCCGACCGGCCGGCATTACGGCGCCCCCCCGGGCACCGCAGCGACACACGCCGGCCCCGGAACCGGTCTCTCAGTATACTTCCTGTCTGATGTGAACACTCGTGGCGGAGATCCGCCGGCCGTCCCGTAGCCCGATGAGAGCCCCCGGCCCGATCACCGGCATCCATCCCGATAATCGTCCGGCAGGCCCCGGCATCTCTCCCGGGACGCCCCACGGTCAACACTGGAACGTCGTTCGGCGAGGGTGCCGCCGCCCCCCGGCTGGCGACACGTGCGGCTAGTCTGCAACCCCCTGAATGTCTTCTTCCGTCAATGCGACGGTGGTTTCCTCGGCCTCGGCGATACGAACCATCCTCTCGTAGTTCTCGAGGAACTGTCGTCTCACCTCGGGCTCCTCACGGGCCAGCACGTGCGCCATGAACTCCATGGCCCGTTCTTCCACATCCCGAATCGCCTTGCGGCCCTTCTTTTCGAGCACGACGTTCACGACCCGACGGTCGCTCGTGCTGCGACGACGCGAAACATACCCCCCGTTCACGAGCTTGTCGACAATGTTGGTCGAGGCGCCCATGGTCACATGCAGCTTCTTCGACAGCTCCCCCATCGTTGCACCGCCCAGTTCGTCCAGAGCCACCATCGCCATGTACTGGGGAATATTGATGCCGTCCCGTGCAAGCACACTGGCCATCTGGTAGCCGAAGGCCGCCCAGAACCGACGCATCAACTCGTAGAGCTTCCGGCAATCCCTGATAACGTCATCCGTCACTATACTCTCCGGATATCTCGCCAATCCCCGGATTTCGCAGGTGTGCACGGGTAATCTGCTGATTACCGTCAATCCACCTGGAGCACTGAGTGTAGCACGTCACTAAATGCGCATCAAGTGAAATAACCGCCAATCGCCCCTTTCCGACCCGCCCGGCCCTGTTTTCATAAAAACCGCGGTCTACGCCGTTTTCATCGTCTCTACATACCCTCCTTCGACAGTCTTGGCCGCCCTTTCTGGACAATTTGCTGAGACCGGCCGGTGAGGGCCCTCGGAGCCGACGCAGCGTCGGGGGGACCGTCACGGCAATCCCGGGGGCTCCGGGGCCGATTCGCGCGGGATACCAGGCTATCACCGTGAAGCGGGGGAACCGCACCATCGGGCGGCTACCGTCCGGTGAGCTTCTTGAACTCGGCCTCGTCGATGATGCGAACGTCCAGGTCACGCGCCTTCTGGAGCGTCGAGCCGGGACTCTCCCCCGCCACGAGGTAGTCCGTCTTTGCGGAAACCGACCCCGTCGCCTTTCCCCCCAGGGCCTTGATGAGGTCCTCGGCTTCCTTGCGACTGAAGCCCTGGAGCGTCCCGGTGACGACGAAGGTCTTTCCGGAGAGGTCGGGCCCGGCGGGCCTGCGGCGAGGTCTCTCGGCCGTCATCTTGACGCCGACGTCGCGCAGTTTCTCGATCCCCCTGCGGTTTTCGTCGGCTGTGAAGAAACTCACAATGCTCTCGGCCATGACGGGACCGACGTCCTGGATCTCCTGGAGTTCCTCGACCGAGGCCGCCGCCAGTGCGTCGAGCGTCGCGTAGTTCCGCCCGAGTGTCTCGGCGGCGGTCGTGCCGACGTTGGGAATCCCGAGTGCGGTCAGGAGCCGGGTGAGTCCGCGCGTCTTCGACGCATCGACGGCGTCCAGCAGGTTCTGTGACGACTTCTCCGCCATCCGCTCCAGTCCCACGAGAGACCCGAGTTCCAGACGGTAGAGGTCGGCCACGTCACGGACCATGCCCTTCTCGACGAGCTGGTCGATGACGGCGGGTCCCAGTCCCTCGATGTCCATGGCGTCGCGGCTCGCGAAATACTTGAGCCGACCCTTGAGCTGTGCCGGACACGACATGTTGCTGCACCGTCGGTAGACCTCCTCGCCCAGTCGCACCACCGCCGCGGCGCACACCGGACACGTCCCGGGCATGCGGAACTTCCTCTCCTTGCCGGTCCGCTTCTCCACCACCACCGAGACGACCTGCGGGATGATTTCACCCGCCTTCTCGATCACGACGGTGTCCCCGATGCGCACGTCCTTCCGGTTGATCTCGTCCTCGTTGTGGAGGGACGCACGCTTCACCGTCGTTCCGGCCAGCTGCACGGGTGTCAGGTGGGCTACCGGGGTCAACACCCCCGTGCGACCCACCTGCACGTCGATGTCCTCGATGACGGTGGTGGCCTGTTCGGCACCGTACTTGTAGGCGATCACCCCGCGCGGGAACTTGCTGGTCGCTCCCAGACGACTGACCTGCGACAGGTCGTTCACCTTCACCACGACGCCGTCGACCCCGTAGCCCACCTGGTGACGTCGCTTGTCGAACCGCTGGACGTACTCGATCACGGCGGCGATGTCGTCGAGAGGACGGACCTCCGGGTTGACGGGAAGACCCGCCCGCTTCAGGTAATCCAGCGTGTCGACGTGGGTCTCGAACGTCACCCCCTCGACCGCCCCGACGCCGTAAAACCAGACGGCAAGTCGGCGCCGTGCGGTCTCCCTGGGGTCGAGAAGTTTCAACGATCCGGCCGCGGCGTTCCTCGGGTTGGCAAAGGGGGGCTTCCCGGCTTCCTCGCGCTCACGACTGAGACGCTGGAATTCCTTCTCGCTCATGTAGACCTCCCCGCGGACCTCGAGGACCGCCGGGGGGCTCCCGACGTGGAGTCTGAGGGGGACGGCACGCACGGTCCTGACGTTCGCGGTCACGTCGTCGCCGTGCAGTCCGTCACCGCGCGTCGCGGCCTGCACCAGACGACCGTTCTCGTACCGTACCGAGATCGCCAGACCGTCGATCTTCGGCTCGGCCACGTAGGACACCTCTTCATCCGGCAGCTTCTTCCGAACCGTCGTCTCGTCCCACTTCCGCAGCCCGTCGAAGTCGAAGGCGTTGTCGATGCTGAGCATCGGCACGGTGTGCGCGACGGTCTCGAAGGCGTCCACCGGTTCGCCGCCGACGCGCCGGGTGGGGGAATCGGGATCGAGGAACTCCGGATGGGCCTCTTCGAGTTCCTGGAGCCGACGCATCCTCCGATCGAACTCGGCGTCACTGATCTCCGGTGCGTTCTCCACGTAGTAGAGTCTGTTGTGTCGACGGAGGTCCTCCCGCAGACGCTCGATCTCCGTCTTCACGTCGCCTTTGCCCATGACACACTTTCCCCTTCGCCGCGACACCCGCCGACCCGCGGAGACGCCTGTCAAGCGACCGGCAGCAGCGCCGCCTCAGCACCCTCTTGACTATAGGCAATTTCCGGGCATCCTGCAAGGGCGTGACGCCGCGGCACGCCCGTCCGGCCCACGGGACGCGATTCGCCACACCCTCCCTTGACAAAATCCAAAAAAAACTTGAATAGTTGCCCCCGCCGATTCGTATATAGCAGTGGAGGGGCGGGTAATCTGCTGCCAATTAAGGACTTACAGCGAAAATTGTCTCTGTGCGGCTTGCCGGCCAAAATCGGGATTTTACACGGATTGTGGTTGCATGAGCCCTTTCTTGCGATAAACTAATAATGGGTAGGCAGGCAAAAAGGCCTATTACGGTTACCATTATCCGTTTGGTGGTCCGCCTATTGCGGACAGGGTCTACCTACACCAGACTGGGGCCTGCCTGAGCCCGAAGGGGGTTGCCGTGAAGACCAATGAGCGCATCTCTCTGGTGCAGCTGCAGCGCAAACTCAACCAGGAAATGCGGTGTCCGGCCGGGAAGAACCAGGTCTATGTTCTCAGCCGGATGAAGACCAACGGTCGCATCAAGAAGGAGTCGCCGCAGGTCTGTCTCGACTGCAAGATCCGCAGTTACCTTGGGTGGCGCAAGCGCGTCTACATGGATTTCATCCGCAAGGTGTGCTGTGGGGACCACAGGCGACTGTGCGAGGCCTACATGAAGTTCATGGCCCGCCGACGCAACCCCTTCATGAGTCCGTGAGACAGGACCGCACCCCGACTCGACGTGGGTGCTCTCTCCGTACGGTTGTCACCGACCCCGACGTCCCGTCGGGGTTTTTTCGTGCCCCCGCCCAGCGGCAGACACCCCGGTCGCCTGTGGCATACCTCGAGGGGCAAGGTATCCCGGCGAGCGGCACGAGCCCTCTGGGAAGGAACGGCTTGGCATCGTGCGGCATACCTTGAGGGGCAAGGTATGCTTTGGGGTACTCGGTGCAACGTGCTCGACGGAAGGCGGCACCACTCGCCCGGCAAGAAACACGCCGGTCGGAGCAGCATACCTCGAGGGGCAAGGTATGCGTTGGGGGGGTCGGGGGCTGACGCCCGGCGGGGGACGGCGCCCCCATCCGGCACTGAACACGCCGGGAGCCTGTCGCATACCTCGAGGGGCAAGGTATCCCGATGAGCGCCCGGCCCGCGTGGCATACCTTGAGGGGCAAGGTGTCCTGACGAGCACCCCGGGCCGTCTAGCATACCTCGAGGGGCAAGGTATTCCGGTCAGCGCTCCCGGCAGATGAGCGGCGGGGATGCAGGAGAGTCCGGCTGACACCGAACACGGCCATTGGGGCAGCATACCTTGAGGGGCAAGGTATGCGGGTGAGCACCCGTGCACAGAGGCCGGATGATGGTCGGGCATACCTCGAGGGGCAAGGTATCGCGACGAGCACGTCGCGCAGACAAGCAGCGATCACGCGGGACATCCCGTGCCCCAAGAAACACGCCGGGCTTGCGCTAGTGCTGTGTTAAGAAAGTGAGACTGTGTTTCCCTTGAAGACGTGCCACGGCCGGCTCGTCCAGCCGTGCGGAACGCCGGGGAGTCGGCACGCGAGCACGGCTTGCAAGCAAGCCGTGGCACATCCAGAAACACAGGGCGCATTCCTTGACAGAGCACTAGCATACCTCGAGGGGCAAGGTATGCTGACGAGCACCCCGGGCCGTCTAGCATACCTCGAGGGGCAAGGTATCCTGGTCAGCGCTCCCGGCAGATGAGCGGCGGGGATGCAGGAGAGTCCGGCTGACACCGAACACGGCCATTGGGGCGGCATACCTCGAGGGGCAAGGTATGCGTTGGGGTGGTCGGGGCAGCTCGACCCTCGGTGGCGAACGGGCCGGGTGATGCAGCCCCCCAACGCACCCGAGGGCCCAGTGTCCCCAGGGGTCCGCAACCTCCTCGGGCGGCGGCTTCTTGGCCCCCGGGCCGCATCATCAGCAGTCAGTTTCCCGGTTGACCTCGCCCGCCCCGGCGCCTAATATCTGTCATGCGGAGCCGTGCCGCGGGAAAGGAGGACGCGTGATGGAACAGGTGAACGAGCAGGACCTGGAATATCGCGGGGGCGACTCGGGGGTGAAGTATCTCTTTCGCGGGCCGGTCATCGACTGGGGCCGACTGCGGATGAAGCCCGGAGAGACACTGGGACACCATTACCACGATCGCGTCGAGGAGACCTTCTACTTCCTCGAGGGCGAGCCGCTGATGATCGTCAACGGCGAGAAGATCCGTGTGCGCCGGGGCGACGCGTTCCGCCTGGAGCCCCACGACAACCACGACATCGTCAACGACACCGACGACGTGGTGGACGCCGTCTTCATCAAGAGCACCTACGACCCCAAGGACAAGGTGAACGTGGAATGACCGGCGGCACGCAGGGAGTCACGGTGGCCCGGATGCGCGAGGCCGACCGGCGGGCGATCGAGGAATACGGCATCCCGGGCGTGGTGCTGATGGAGAACGCGGGCCGGGGCGCCGCCGGCGTGGCACTCGAGATGCTCATCGAAGCCGGAGCGCAGACGGCGCTCGTCCTGGCCGGACGCGGCAACAACGGCGGCGACGGCTACGTCATCGCACGACACCTCGCCAACGCGGGTGTGGAGGTCCGCGTGCGGGTGCTCGCCGCGCTCGACGACATCACCGGCGACGCCCGCGTCAACCTCAACGTCATCCGGAAGATGGGTCTCGACGTGCGCGAGATGCACCTGCCCGACGAGCGCGACACACTCGCCGCGGAGCTGAACGCCGCCGGACTCGTTGTGGACGCCATGCTGGGCACGGGAACCAGGGGCGACATCCGCGAGCCCTTCCTCACGGCCGTCAAACTGGTGAACGATGCCGCACGACCGGTGCTCGCGGTCGATATTCCCAGCGGCCTGAACGGCGACACCGGTCCGGGGGAGGGTCCCGCCGTCGTCGCCCGACGCACCGTCACCTTCGCCGCGGCCAAGGTGGGACTCCTGGGACCGGACGCCCGACCGTTCGTCGGCCGACTCACCGTCGTCGACATCGGCATGCCACGCGAACTCCTGAGATAGAGGAATGCCAATGACCCGATCATACCGGAGCGAAGGATACTGGAGCGCCGTCCTGAGGAACGGTCTCTCGAAGCTCACGGTCCTCCAGGCACTGCGTGAGGGTCCGGTTCACGGATATGCCCTGATCCGTCGCGTCGAGACCATGACGGACGGCTTTTGTGCGCCGACTCAGGGCACGGTCTACCCGGTCCTTCGCGAGTTCGAGCGCTCGGGATGCGTGCGTCATCGCGTGCAGGTGGTCCACGGCCGTCAACGGAAGGTCTATGCACTCACCGCCAGGGGACGCGAGGCCCTCGGCGCCGGTCTGACCGCCTGGAAGCGCGCACTCGTCTGCATCCAGAAGGCCCTCGACCGCCGCTGATCACCGCCCCCGCCCGCTAGCATACCTTGAGGGGCAAGGTATCCTGTGGGCGGCTCGCTGCGACGGGCTCGACGGAAGGCGGCACACCTCGTCCGCCAGCGCACACGCCGGTTGGGACACCATACCTCGAGGGGCAAGGTATGCTGGTGAGTGCTCCCCGCAGATGAGCGGCATACCTCGAGGGGCAAGGTATGCGTTGAGGTGGTCGCTGCTTCACGCTCGGTGGCGGACGGGCCGGATCATGCAGGGCGCTTCGTCCGGGGCAGAACACGCCGGATCCGTGCAGCATACCTTGAGGGGCAAGGTATCCCGGTGAGCGGCGCGGGCAGACGCGCCACCTGATTCAGGGCATCTTGTCCGTCGGGAACGCGCCGGGACCGCGTGGCATACCTTGAGGGGCAAGGTATCCTGCTGAGGGCGACTGGCAGACGAGCGGCATACCTCGAGGGGCAAGGTATCGCGACGAGCACGTCGCGCAGACAAGCAGCAATGACGCGGGACATCGCGTGCGCCAACAAACACGCCGGGCTTGCGCCAGTGCTGTGTTAAGTAAGTGAGACTGTGTTTCCCTTGAAGACGTGCCACGGCTGGCTCGTCCAGCCGTGCGGAGCGCTGGGGAGTCGGCACAGGGCTTGCAAGCAAGCCGTGGCACATCCAGAAACACAAGGCGCATTCCTTGACAGAGCACTAGCATACCTCGAGGGGCAAGGTATCCTGCTGACGGCGACTGGCGGATGAGCGGCATACCTCGAGGGGCAAGGTACCGCGGTGAGCGTGCCCGGCGGACGGGCGGCGATGATGCACAACAACTCGTCCGGCGGGGAGCACCTTGGCATCGTGCAGCATACCTTGAGGGGCAAGGTATCCTGCTGACGGCGACTGGCAGATGAGCGGCATACCTTGAGGGGCAAGGTATCTTGGTCAGTGCTCGCGGGCAGGCGAGCCGGATGATTGAGGAGATCTCGTCCGCCAGCGCGCACGCCGGTTGGGACACCATACCTCGAGGGGCAAGGTATTGCTGGTGAGTGCTCGCAGCAGATGAGCGGCCGTGATGCAGGAAAGCCC
>Ga0307378_10011306_pt1 | contig 11509 bp, 20 predicted proteins | sample UN1MG_FD_202238 | JGI IMG/M metagenome (GOLD analysis project Ga0307378, IMG submission 202238) | Soil microbial communities from Risofladan, Vaasa, Finland - UN-1 | ecosystem: Environmental > Terrestrial > Soil > Coastal area > Acid sulfate soil | place: Finland: Risofladan, Vaasa | collected...
TCCCCCGGTCCGCGAGACGTCGCCTCCGTCGTTCTCTAAACCACTTACTTAGCCTTCCGAACATAGCTCCTCCTCTTCTTTATAAGCTTCTCGAGATCTCCTTCGACCTGCTCCCTCCGGATCCGTAGCTCCTCGAGCTTAACTGCTCCCTCGTTCCCCCGGACGATCTCGTTAAAGATCATCCGCTTTATTACCCGGAGGAGTAGCTCGTTCAATAGGATCTGGATCCGTATAATCATTATAGATCTTTCCTCTCGAGGCGCGTTACAAGCATTCCGAGCGTATCGTCTAGCGTTACCGTGTAGAGGTCGAGGTGAGAGTAGAAGTTATTACTCCGGAAATATTCCTTCGCCTTCTCCTGCGAACTAAAGGCTCCGAGAAGTCGACCCTCCCCGTCGATCAGTATATAAACCGGCATAGCTCCCCCCTGTTATCAGAAGGCGGAGTCCGGTTCGCGAGGTTGTCCTCCCAAGCTCCCGTTAAGGTTCTTAAGACTCGCGGCCGGACCCCGACCTTCCCTCTTCCGGGAGACGAGAGTTCTAAGGAGGGACCCTCTTTAGCGTCTCCCGGTCGACGGCCGGGACTTCCGGTTCGCCGAATTATCATAGCTTCCTCGCTGGCTTACCCGAGAACTCTTCCCACCTCTTTACCGTAACGTCGACGTAGATCGGATCGATCTCGACCAGTCGCGCCCGTCGGCCTAGCTTCTCACAAGCGATCAGCGTCGAGCCGGATCCGCCGAACGGATCGAGAACGACCTCTCCGGGCCTCGAGCTATTCTCGATCGCCTCGGAGATCAGCGCTACCGGTTTCATAGTCGGGTGAAGCTTCGACTTAGTCGGCTTATCGTAGTTCCAGACGGTCCGCTTATTCTTAGCGTAGAACTTATGCTTCCCGGACCAGCCGTAGAGGATTACTTCGTGCTGGCTAAAGTAGTCGAGCCGCCCGAGGACGATATTATTCTTTACCCAAATTAGAAGCTCGCTAAGGTGGAAGCCGCCCTCCCCGAGCGCGACGGTTAGATCCTTTAAGCCGGTAACGGTAATCGAGGTAACGTAGACGGAATTAACCGGCGCGAGGTGAGGCTTTAAGACTGCGAACGCGGTCCCGACGAAGGCCGGGAAGTTATCGATCTTATCGTTCTTAATCGGAGTCTGATTCGCGTTCCCCTTACCTGCCTTATTAAGAAAATCGTTCTTCGAGGCGTAGTCGATATTATAGGGAGGATCAGTAAAGACGAGGCTCGCCTTCTCCCCGGCCATTACCTTCTCGAGGTCCTTCGGCTCGAGCGCGTCTCCGCAGAGCAGGCGGTGATCTCCTAGCTGGTAGATATCGCCGCGCTTCGCGATCGCCTTCTGCCCTGCGGCCGGAGCGTCGTCGTCCCCCGTCTTCCCGTCCTTCGCCGCGTGGCTAACGTCCATAAGGATCTTCGCGTCGATCTCCGGCAGGACGAACCGATCGCTTACGTCCTTTAAGGTTATCCCGGCCGAGGACGCGAACTCTCGGAGGCCGTCGATATCGAGGCGGCCGAACTGCGAGGTAAGAGAGAGGACCTTCTTCTTCGCTTCGCGGAGGTTCTTCGCTTCTATATAGACGATCGGGATCGGCGGAATAGAAAAGCCCTCGGAGGCTAGCGCCTCGAGGACCTTTACTCGCTGGTGGCCGTTTAGGATATACTTCTTCGCGCCCTTAACCCATACGCCGATCGGCTCCGAGAAGCCTAGCTCGAGGATCTCCTTCCTAAGCTTCGCCGCGTTCGCCGGGGGGAGAGTCTTAAGGTTCCCTTGAAACTCCCGGAGGTCCTTATAGTCCGCGACGTCCGCTCCCCGACAAGCTATCTTAATCGTCTTCTCCGCCATTCGCTCTCCTCCTAGTTAGGCTCGAAGGATCGATAAGTCGGCCTAAACTTACGGACATAATCTCCGTAGCGCTTAAGGAACCCTCGCTTCTCTTCGGGATTACTGGTGTGGGATCTCTCGGCGCTTACGAGTAACCGCTGCGCCTCGGCTAGCTCCGTCTCGAGTTCTTCCCTCGTCTTATCCTTCGTCTCTTCCGCCATCGTTACCTCCTCGAATAGTATAGCATATTATCCGGCGTCGAGGTATTCCCGGACCGCGTCCGGCTTCTTCTCGACCTTTACCGGGACGATCTCGTCGGAGTCCTTCGGAGTCATTACCGCTAGCTGCCGGATCTCCTCCCGGGTTATCGTCTCTCGATCCCTGACCTCCGACCAACGGACGAGGTAAGTCCCAACGACGACCGCGACCGGCTTCTCCGGCTTCCGGTCCTGTATAAAGCAGATCGCGACCGTCCCATCCTCCTTCTCGAGCGAGTCGATCCGCTGCTTCGCGACGTTCTTCGGGTGGAAAACCATTCCCCTCTCGGTCCGGTTCTTTACGAGCGCGACCTCTATCCAGTAGCCGCCGCCGCCCTCCGGCGTTCGGAGGACGGCGAGGTCCGCCGGTTTATACGAGCCGAAGTCTCCGCCCGTAGTAGTCGGGACCTCCTTCGCGCAGCTACGGCAGTAGAGGAGATCTTGGCATTTCGGACATAGCTTATCCCCGTAGCTCTCGACGATCTTATAGACGACGAAGCCTTTACGGGTTAGCCAATTCTTTAGGTGCTGGATAAGCTTCTTCTTATTCACGCCTTCGCCTTCTCCTTAAGCTTCTCGGCTACGTCCTCGAAGGCCGCGCAGTCCTTACAGTCCTCGGTTAGATCCGGCGCTCGCTCGAGCGAGTAGATCTTATCGGCTCGCGCGAGTAGCTTCGGGATCTCCTCGAGCCTTACGTCGACCGGCCGGATCGCGATCTTAAACGGCATAAGGAACGCCGTCGGCCGGATCATATCGATCTGCGTCGTTACCTCGAGCTTCGTCTGCGGCTCGCAGTAGATCAGCGCGAGGCTCGTAACCTTCCCCCGGCCCTGCGCCTCGGCGATATAGGCGTAAGCGTTAAGCTGCGTATGATAGATCGGCGCGAGCGCGTCCGCGTTCTTCGTTATCCGGGAAGTCTTATAGTCGAGGATCGCGAGCGTCTTATCCTTTAGCCGGAGGATCTCGTCGGGGCCTCCGCGCAGCGTAACGCCGGTCGCCTCGTCGACGGTTAGGTATTTCGACCAGTGGGGGACCTTCTCCGGAGCCGATCCCGGCCAAACTTCCTCGAGCCAATCCGGGAGCTTCCCGAGCGCTTCGTGGTGGACGTTCGTTACCGCCTTCGTATAGGAGTCTATCGAGGAGAAGATCCCCGGGAAGATTTGCCACGGTAGCTTGGCGTGAGTCTTTATCCAGAAGCAGCGCTCGCAGAAGTCCGGGAGAGAGAGCGCGCCTAAGTTCTTCGCGCTTATAGTAAGATCCGACATTAGCTCCTCCTTAGTTAAAAGAAAAAGGGGGAGACAGCCGAAGCCGTCCCCCCCCGGGCGGCTAGCGTGGGGGCACTATCCACCAGCCGCCGCGTCTTCTCCTTCGCCCTTCTTCGGCTTAGACTTCGATCCCTTCTCCGTTCCGGGGATCTTCCCCTGCCGCTGCTCGGCTTCCCAATCCTCGTAGTCCTTCTCGAAGTCGTCGAGCGAGGACTTCGCCTTATCGATCTCTTCGAGCGCCCGGGTTATATGGAAGATAACGCGGCCGAGCGGCGCGGCAAAGCGCGGCTGCTCCTGCATTATCTCAATATTAAAACTCCCGATCGCTCCGGCGAGAATAGAGAGCGCCTTAGAGAGCGCTTCCCGGACCGCCGCGTTCCAAGTCTGCATAGTTAGTTCCTCCTCTTCTTACGTCGTTTATATTTCCGCTTCTTCTTCTCGGCCTTCGGCGCGGTCCCTTGCGCTTCGTCGATATCCTCGTCGGCTCCCGGCTTAAGGATAACGACCTTGAGGCCGAGCGACGCAGCCGCCGTGTTAGCTACCTCTACCGCCGACCGGAGAGCCTCTAAGTTCTCCCGGAGATCGTCGATCGAGATCCTTCTTCCTTCGTCCATATTCTCCTCCTAGTTAAAAGGGAACGTCCTCGTCGTCTCGCTCGCCTTCGCCGACTGCCTCGCCGGGTTCCTCCTCCGGCGGCGCTTCCTGTGGCCCTTCGTTTTCCTCCTGCTCCGCTGGTCCGCTAGATCTTCGGGAGTCTCCCGGCTTAGGGAGGAAGGTTACTTTATCGGCGACGATCGAGATCTTATTCCGCTTCGAGCCGTCGTCCGTCTCCCAAGAGTCGAGCTTAAGCCTCCCCTCGACCAGCGCGAGGGATCCCTTCGATAGATACTCCTTACAGTTCTCCGCCTGCTTCCCCCACACCTCGACGTCTATAAAGAGAGTATCTTCGCGGCGGCCGAACTTCGTATTAACCGCGAGGCCGAGGTTCGCGACCGCCTTCTGCTCCCCTCGGATATCTACCCACTTAAGCTTCGGATCCCGGGTAAGATTACCGACCTCGATTACTCGATTATATCCGGGCATTACGAGAAGTCTCCCTTCCGAGTCGCAGCGCCGACCGCCTCGCGACTCTTTACTTCGATCCCGGGGATCTCGAGCTTTCTCTTATACTCCGTCGCCTTCTCGTCGATAAGAGCTTGGTTCGGGATCAGTAGATCGGCCGACGCTTCCCCGGCAACGATCGCCCGGAGTAGCGCGTCCTTATCCGTAACTTCGCCATACCAGATTTGCCGGGAGGTTATTCCGTCGTGAAGCTTAACGTGTCGCTTAACAGTTACCGGCTCGGCGACTACTGGTTCCTTCTCGAGGCGCTCGCGCTCGGCGGCGGCCGCCTTCTCCCTCTTCTCCTCTTCGGCCTTAAGGCGCTCTTCCTCGAGGCGAGCCTCCTCGTCGGCCGCTGCCTGCTCCTCGGCCGCCTTCTTCTCCGCGATCTTCCGCTCCTTCTCGAGTCGCACCTTCTCCTTCTTAGCCTCGGCGTCGCGCCGCTTCTTAAGAGCCGCCTCTTCCTTCTCCCTCTTCGCAGCCTCGCGCTTCTCTTCGGCTTCCCGGGCCTTCCGCTCTTCTTCTTGCTGCGCCCGGAGCTTAGCCATCTTCGCTTCGTGTTCCTTCCGCTCGCGCTCGCGATCTTCCTCGAGCTTCCTCCGTTCTTCTTCGCGCTCCTTCCGGGCCTTCTCTTCGGCCTCGAGACGGAGACGCTCTTCCTCCGCCTCGCGCTTCTTCCGCTGCGCCTCGGCGAACTTACGCATCTCGGCCTTAACTAACTCTTCGGCCTCCCGAGGTAGCGCGAGGATCTCGTTCTTTATATTGGTGATTTCCTTCGCGGCGGAGCGTAGCTTCTTAAGCTCCGGATTGAAACGATCCTCCACCTTCTTAATCGCCGTCTTTACGTCCTTAAGGAACTCGCCAGCGTCGCCCCACGACTTCTGACTCGTTACCCTAATCTCTCGCGCCTGCTCCAAAATTAGCGCGGCCTGCTTCCGAACGACTCGGTGTTCGGTTACTTCGAGCGTAGTTCCCTTCGACATTTTAGCTCCTCCTTTTGCTCGGTGAGTCTCCTTCTTCGCTAGCTCGCCGGAGATCCTCCCCCCACGGAAAGGTCCGGCGTCCTCCTAGAGAATTATTCTACGTTACCACCTCCCTTCGCTGCAAGCTTTTTTTTCGGAAAGTTTACCAGCGACCGCCGGAGGATCTCCGCCCGTTTCTGGATCTCGTCGGCGAGCGACCAGTCCTCCCCGTCCTCCGGCTTCCACCAGCTTCGGCCAGTCATAAGGAAGCGGATCCGCTCGAGCGTCGCCTCTCCGAGCGCGAACTTAAGAGCGAACCCCCAAACGCGGTTATCGTCTTCGCTATAGATCTTCTTACCGGCGTGTCCCCACTCGGCGTGGCAGGAGCAGGCCGGGGGATCCCCGAGGCCGAGGTAGTTATCCGTGCGCTCGTATTCGTCGACCAGTCGGCCGCGCGATAGATGGTGGACGCTCGCTCCCCGGCAGCCGCAGAGCTTAAGTCCCCGGGGGACGATAAGGATCGCGCGGCAATAAGGGTTAGCTTTACGGTAAGCGTCCCGTCTTCCCTTCGCCTCGGCTTTACTGATCTTACCCACGCCTTAATACCTCCGCGATCGCTACCTTAAGCGCCTCCTTCGGCGCTGCGTCCTTTAAGACTAAGTTAGCCGACGCCTCGGCGAACCATACCTCGCGCGATAGCTCCTTCGCGGCGGCCGCGATCGCTACGAACTTCCCCCGGGCCTTAGCCTCCCCGATCTCGATCATAGTTCCGTAAGCGCTCTCCTCGTCTCCCTCCTCGAAGTAGACGAAGAAGAGATCGGTCCTCGCGATCCGGCGGCGGCAGAGATTAACCAATCCGACCGGACTTACGTTCGGGTTCTCGAGATCGAGGAAGAACGGCGCGACGTAATCGTGCGCTCCAAAGATCGCGTTAACGATTAGGCTATCCGGGTTATACTTAAACTCCTCGGCGATCGCCTCGAGGCCCGGGAAGACTTCCGATCGCCAGTCGCCGTGTTTTATCTTCCCTCCGAGATAGATCTTCATTAGCTCCTCCTCTTCGGCCGCTTAAAGAAGTAGCGGTGGACCTTCGGCTCTACCTCTACGATCGCGACCAGTTCCCAACCCTTCCGGCCTGCCTTATCGAGTTCTTCGTTTAAGATCTTGATCGTCGGGGATCCGTCGGCTAGCTCGTCCGCGCAGCCGAGGACGATATATTCCCACGCGACCGCCGACTCTCCGTTAATCCTCTTCCCTTCCTCGTCGTCTGCGAACTCGATCATAGCTCCCCCTCTAGCTCGGCGATCGAGTCCTTAAGCTTCGTCCGATCCGACTCGAGCCGGGAGATCTTCCGCTCGACCTCCGCGAGCTTCTTCTTCTCCTTACCGAGCTTCTCTAATACCGCCTGCCTTACCGCGTCGCTCATCGGTCCCCCCTCCTCTTCTTCTTAAGGCGTTCGTAGAACTCGTCGTCTCTCTCCGGCGGCGTCCGGAAGATATCCCGGGCGAGGACCAGCGCCACTATAACGAAGATTCCCAAGATTATCCAACCCTTTAGCTCCTCGGACATTAGCTCGCCTCCTTCTTCTTCTTCCTCGGGTTAACTAAGTAGCCGAACGGCGTCGAGTCGATCCAGTCCCGGACGATCTGCTCGAGCGGTCCCTTCCCCTTAGCGTCGGCTAGCGCCTTCTTACAATCCCTCTCCGAGAGCGGCTTCGCGTTCGCGTCGGCGGCCCGGGCCTCCGCTGCCGGATCCAGATAGAGCGCGATCGCTGCTCGCTTCTGGTAAGTTAGATCTACTCGCCTCGGGTTCTTCTCCTCCGGGTTCTCGATTATATACGTCCGCTCGCTTAGCCGCGTCTCCTCCCCCTTCCGGCGATCGCCGCCGAGGAAGTAGATCCTCGAATGGTTAGCGAACCTCGAGGCGATCCTTCCCCTGCTCGACTTCGCCCGATCGTATCGCTCGAAGATCTTTTCCGGCTTCGCGTTCGTCGTAATAATCGTCCGCTGATTCTCGTTCGATCTCCGGAAGAGAGCGATCCGGAAGATCTCGATCGGGTTAAAGACCGTCTTCCACTTCGCGAAGTTATCGATCTGCTCGAGCGCGAGGTCGTCGATTACTAGTCGCGGCGCGAAGTTAAGCCGGTTCGTTAAAGCCCTAACGCCCTCCTCCGTCTTACAGTCGTTCCGGCAGGCTTCGATTAACTCGAGCGCGTTAACGAATAGCCAACCGTCGCCGCTCGTCGCGATATCAGTTACGAGCCAAGTCTTCCCGGATCCGGCGCTCCCGTAGATCATCGTGTAAGGGGAGTCGAGGTTAAGATCCGGGAACTCGAGGCCCTTCGTCTCTAAATCTGGTAGTCTGAATATATCCCCGGACATAGCTACTCCTCCTCCGCGATATCGAAGCCGGTCGCTAGCTTAGATTTACGCGGCTTAGTATTAATATACCTCTCGACCTTCGTATCGTCCGAGAAGAACCACGCCGCGCCGCGCCCCGGGTTCTCGCTCTCCTTCATAAACCAATCGTCGGCCGCTCGCGAGTCGACCGCCTTCTTTAGGTCCTCGACCTTAAATCTCTTAAGCCGTGCCCTAATCTTCGCGAGGTGTTTAGGTAGATCTCTACATTTCGGCTGTATCTTCTCTCGATAATAATCGAAGACTTCTCTTGCGGCAGTATTAAGATCCCCTTCCTCTTCCTCTTCCCCTTCTCCTTCACGCAATAACCTTCCGTGAGTTTCAGAAACTTTTTTAGACTTTTTGTTAAATAACCGGGCGAACGCTCGAGCGTCGCCGTCCCTCCACGCCTCCTCGGAGACGATCTTCTCGAAGCAGGGCGGCCGGGGAGCGGAAGGCTTCGTCCGGATCTTAAAGTAGTTATCGCGGAACCATCGCGTAAAAAAGAGATATTCGAAGCCGTCGTCGCCCTTATACCGAAGGACGAGGTGGGCCTTCTCATATTCCTTTAACCACGAAGCGACCTCGGCGACCGTCGGATCCTGCTTCCCGAGGTAAGCCGCCGCGTGGATATTAACGGGGAGATACTTCGCGCAGCCGTAGTTACAACAGGCCCGGGTTATCGGAGTATAGGCGTTATAGGCCGCGCCGCTTAACTGCATCTCGAGTAGCGACGCTCCGAAGTCCCCCGGGAATAGGCGTCCCGGTGTTGGCATTAGCTCCTCCTCTCTCGCGCGACGTTCCGGCAGGATAAGCGGCTCGTCTTCTTCGTCTTAACGATCTTCTTCCGCTGCTCCTTAAACTCGTCGATCTTATTCTGCGGAAGACTGTTATAGAGTTGCCGAGTCGCCTCGTCGCGGTTATCCGAGGTTATCGTGAGAAGGGGGACGATGTCTAGTCCAAACTTACGGAATAATTCGACCTCCGACTTGATCGCCCGGACGTCCTGCTTCCCCTCCCAGTAACCCCACTCCCGGAGTCCGTCGTCTACCGGGATCGGCGCGGCCGCCTCCTCTACCCGGTCGCCTATATACTGCCGGAGGATCTTCCGCCGCGCTCCGAGGTTCGCGAGAGTCGGATCGACGATCGCCAGCTCCTTATGAGCAGCGGCGAAGTCGACGATCTTCTCTTTATTAACGACGAAGCGCTCCCGGTAAGCCGGACAGCGCGAGCGGATCGGACAAGTGTGGCAGTAAGGATTAATCCTCGGCTCGAACCGGCCCTTCCCGATCGCGTCGAGGACGTAGTCTATATGATCCTTTATATAGGAGAGGTCGTCCGTCTTTACCTCGACGGAGTTCGCTTGTCCCTGCCGGAGCATATAGTGGGTAAGCTTAAAGCGGCGGAGGTTCGGGTAGATCAGCCACGCCGCGTAAGCGTATAAGTTTAACTGCTGGTCCTCGCGGAGTTCGTCTCCGGTTAGCGGCCGGAAGCTCCACTTATAGTCGGTAATCTCGATCCCGTCGTCTCCCCAATCGTCGATCCGATCGATAATAACGAGGAGATTAAGATCCTTCTTATAGGGGACTTGGACCTCGAACTCGTAGCCGATCATACGCTCGAGGTTCCGTTCGTTCGAGAGGACTCGCTCCGCGTAAAGCCGGACCGCCGCCTTCATAAGCTTAACAGCGTTCGGCCCGATCTCCCCGGGACCAGACTCGCGCCGGAGCGCGTTCCGGAACGCGGCGTCCGCGTCCTCGGCTCCTAACTCCTGCGCCTCCTCCCCGGCCTCGATCGCCTCCTTATACTCGAGCGCCTTCCGGTTAAGCGTCGCGAGCGCTCCGTGGACGACGCTTCCCTGCTTCATAACTTCGCTCGCCTCCGTCTCGACGCCGTCGTAATATTCCGCCTTATATAGACGGCCGCAGCGGATCATCTTTAATAGCTGCGAATGGCTAACGTAGCCCTTAGGCGTTCGACGTCGCCGCTTCGCCTTCCGCGTCGGCCTGCTTATTCCCTTCGCCATTCTGCTCCTCCTCTTCGGCTTTTCCTCTCCGGGTTAACTTAGCGTTCGCCTGCGACGCTAGCGCCTTCGTCGCTTCCTTAAACTGCTCGAGGGAGACGTCGTTATGGCTCTTTACCTTATACTTCTTCTTAAGTTCTCGCTCGAGCTTACCCTTCGAGAACCCGGCTTGTCCGCCGACGAAGTAGAACCGCTTAATAGCCGCCTGCAATTTCACTTCGTGGTTCTCTACTACCTTCTCCTCGATCTCCTTCGGCCGGACCTGTCCGGAGTGGGGTAGCTCTTCGTGGATATAGGTCCCGGCGAACTCTTGAGGGAACCCGGCCCGGAGCGCTCCGGCCTCCGCGCACTTTGCTAGCTGGTTCCGAGGCATACTTTTCCAGATCGGAGACTTCGGATCGTAGAACTCCTCGAGGTGGGCGACGTTATAGATCGCCTCGTTCGTATCTGCTCGCCGAACTCCGACCTTCGCCGCGACGAGTCCCTTACCGGCCGCCCAAACTTCCTTCCACTCCCCGTCCTCTCCGCAGAAGAGCGGCAGCGTCCGGCCGCGATACTTCTTCGTTCTCTCCGCGATCAGTCGGTAGCCGTTAATCCCGATCTGGATCGCCATAACGTCGCGCTTCTCCTTATCGGAGTAGCGAACTACGCAGTATATATGGTGAGCGAGCGGAGAGAGATTAAGAGCTTGGCAGACGGACCGGTATACGAAGAACATCTCGTCCGTCGCCTTCTTCGCGTAGAGATCCCGGACGATCTCCTCGCGCCTCGGGGACCACCACGCCGTGTCCTTCGGCTCGTAAGTCCTCGGCCGGACGATCCTTCGCCTCTTCGCCGGAACGAGCGCCGTCGACTTCTTCTTCTTCGGGACCTTCTTCGGGGGGACCTTCTTGCGCTCCTTCGTAGCGGACTTCGCCATAGCTAGCTCCTCCTTTTTGTAAAAGTTTCTGAAACTTTAGAATAGCTCCTTCTGACATTCAAGCGTGGAACCGGCTCCGCTGTCCACTCTTTTTTTATTTTTCTCCGCGCAGACTTGGCAAGCGGTTCCGATCTCCTCGACGTAGCCGACGTCCGGCGGCCGGTCGTCTACCTTCTTCGCCTTATACTTCTCCCTCGCGATCGCGATCGCTTCCTCGAGGCTCGCCGCGCCTTCGATCCAAAACCCGTTAACCTGTCCGAAGCCTCCGCAGTTACCGCAGACTGCGGCCGCAGCGACGCCGACCTTAACCGTCCCTTCCTTCTCTCCCGGCTCGAACCAGAAGACGACGTCCCCTCCGGCGGACTTATCGCTCCCGAGGATCCCGAGAGGATCTCGAGGATCCGCTCCGGGCGGAGGCGTAAGCTCGAAGTGACTATCTACCTCTCCCTTCTTCCTCGAGATAACCCGGCAGGGAACCCAACCGTCCTCCTTCTTCGCGATCCCGTTCGGATAGTGGAGGCCGAACCGATCGCGAAGCTCGGTCCGGATCTCCGAGGTCCTCGCGCGATACTCGGCCGCGAGGTCCGTGTCCATTAGCTGCGTAAGCCGGACGCCTCCCGGCCGGACCAGTAGCTTATACATATCTAGTTGCTGCTTCGTCGGAAACATTCTACCTCCTTCGTAATAGCTCGGTTAATCGAAGGACGTAACCCCGGTGGATCTCCTCGGCGAGTCGGTAAGCGTCGAC
>Ga0307378_10011307_pt1 | contig 11509 bp, 7 predicted proteins | sample UN1MG_FD_202238 | JGI IMG/M metagenome (GOLD analysis project Ga0307378, IMG submission 202238) | Soil microbial communities from Risofladan, Vaasa, Finland - UN-1 | ecosystem: Environmental > Terrestrial > Soil > Coastal area > Acid sulfate soil | place: Finland: Risofladan, Vaasa | collected...
CCTGGCGACCGTCGGGGGCGGGGCGGCGCCCAACTGCACCCGGCCGGCGGGCGTGCAGGTCTGGAACCAGGACCGCCATGACCGTTCGAGCGTCTGGGACTACGGCGACCCGAACGAGAAGCTCCAGCCGATCACGTTGACCGGCGCCCGCAACGGGGTGTTCTCCGGCAAGGTGGTGGTCAGCTCGGACCAGGCCCTGGGCAAGGTGACGGCCCAGGCCGGCGAGCTGAAGCGTGTCGGCGGCGATGGGATCATCCCGGCGGCCGCGCTGCGGGTGCAGTATGCCGAGCCGACCATGGACTTCAACTGGATGACCAAGTGGGTCGAGCCGGTCAGCCCCGGCGCCCCGGAGAAGGTGGAACGGCCGAAGACGAGGACGCCGGGCGCTGGCGCCATGGTCGAGGTCCTTCTGACGGTGGCCGTGCCCGCTGACGCCGCGCCCGGCGACTACGCCGGCACGCTGGCCGTTTCCGTCGACGGGACCAAGGCCGCCGACGTGCCGGTCCGCCTGCACGTGGCCGACTGGACCCTGCCCGCCCCCAGGGACTTCCGCACGTTCGTCGGCATCTACCAGTCGCCGACGGCCATCGCGTTGACCTACCAGGTGCCGGAATGGTCCGAGCGTCACTGGCAACTGATGGAGCCAAGCATGGCCCTGCTCGGGCAGCTGGGCAACCAGTTGGTCCAGATCCCCGTGGTCGATCAGACCCGCCTGGGCAACGACGACGGGATGGTCACGTGGGTGCGGGACGCGGAAGGCCGGTTCGATTACGACTACTCGGTCGTCGAGCGGTATCTGAAGCTGGTCCGCAAGTACATGGGGCCGCCGAAGTTCGTGGTGCTGCACGTCTTCCACCCCGGCGGGTGGACCCCGGCCGGTCCGAAGCAGGAGAACACCGTTACCGTGCTGGATTCGAAGACCGGCCAGCGCGAGCATCTCCAGGTGCCGCAGTTCGGCACCGAGGAAGCCAAGACGTTCTGGACGCCCGTGCTGCTGGGACTGAAGGAAAGGCTGGCCAAAGAGGGCATGGACAAGTCTCTCGTCCTGGGCAGCCTGACGGAGGGCAATCCGACGGCGGCGGAGTTCAAGACGTTCAGCGACATCCTGGGTACGGACGTGCAGTGGTTGCGGATCACCCACCGCCAGCAGGGCAACCTGGACCGCCCGGTGCCTGCCCTGTCCGGCGGCGGAAGAACCATGCCGCACATCTACACCTATCTGCCGGGCCTGCCAAGCGCCGACGGGCCGGTGGTGCCTGTGCATAAGGGCTACTGGCCTCGGCTGGCGTACTACCGGCGGGCCCAGGGCGTCCGATACTCGTTGATCGGCCACCGGCAGATCCCGATGCACACGCTGTTCCTTCAACTGCCGGGCTTCAGCCATCTCTGCCTGGACTTCTGGCCGGTCAAGGAGGGACGGCGCGACCGAGGCGGATTGCTGTGGGGCCGCTGGCCTCGCGCCAACGGGTACCCCGGCGACCCGGAGCCGGCCTATCTGACCTGGCCCGGCCCGGACGGGGCCGAGCCGATGACCGCGTACGAGGCCCTCCGCGAGGGCCTCCAGGAGGCCGAGGCCCTCGTCGTCATCTCCCAGGCCCTGGCGGAGAACGAGGCCGGACTCGGGCCGGAGCTGGCCGACCGGTGCCGCCAGGCGCTCCGCGACGAACTGACCTTCTGCCTCAGTCGCAGCCCATTCATCTATCAATACGTGCACCTCCAGATGAACCATCATGGCTGGCAGGAGCTGTCCGGGCGGCTGTTCGCCTTGGCCGGCGAGGTGGCGGCCAGGACGGGCAAGTAGGCCGCGCAGGAGATCGAGGAGCGCCCCATGAGACGATTCGCCGCCCGTATCCTGTTTCTCATCTCGCTGTCGGCGGCCGGCGTCCCCGCGACGGCCCTGATCAACCCCCGCTTCACGCCGATCGATCTGGTCGAGCAGGCGAAGCTGATCCTGGTGGTGACCCCGGCCGCCCCCGACGCCGCCGGCAGGGTGACCGCGCCGGTGGTCAAGTGCCTCAAGGGCGAGGCCCCGGCCGACCGGATCACCGTGGACCTGATGGCCGAGTGGACACGGCGAATCTCGGCCGATATGGCCGGGTCGGACGACGCGCCGGCGGTGCTGTTCGCCGGAGCGGCCGAGGACAAGCAGGAGGCGGTGTTCCTGCACCTGGCCGGCCGCTGGCTGCGGCTGGAGGCCAAGGGCAACGGCGCGTTCGCCATGATCGCGGTGGATGTGGACATGCGCGGCACCTGGGCCGGCGGCACCGACATGCTCCTGCAGGCGGTGGCGTATATCCTGTCCGATCCGTCCCCGGAGGTGCCGGTCAAGGTCGGATGCACCTGGGCCGAACGCAGGGTACTGGGCACGATCGACGGGCCCGTCCACTCGGCCCAGGCGATCGATCTGACCGGCCGGGGGGAGATCGCCCTGTTCGTCGCCGCCGACAACGGGGACCGGATCTTTCGTTGCGGCGGGGCGGGCAAGCAGCCCGACGGCGCGACCACGGCGCTGAAGCTGGCCAGCAGGTCGCGAATCGCCGTCTGGGCGGACCTGGACGGCGACGGTCGAGCCGACCTGGCCGGTTGGGACGGGGAGGCGCTGTCGCTCTGGCGCCAGTCGGCGGAGGGCACATTCCTGCCCAGCGGCGCCGCGCTGTGGCCCGGACGGCGCGGCGAGTGCCTGGGCCTGAGCGTGCTGGATGCCGGCGCCGACGGCCGGGCGGGCCTGCTGGTCACCTCGGTGGACGGGCCGACGCTGCTCGTGCCGCAGAAGGACGGCTCGTTCCGGGCCGCGGTCCTGGATACCGGCGACGCCGATCGCAAGAAGATCGGGACGCCGGGAGCGTGCCTGGTGGCGGACTTCGACGGCGACGGGCTGCCCGACGTGCTGGAGCCGTTCGCGGACGGCAGCCTGTTCTACAAGGGCAAGGGAGGCGGGGCATTCTCCCCGGCCGCCCGTTGCGACGTGGCCGCCGGCAAGGGTCGATCGGCCGCCTGGCTGGGCGATTTCGACGGCGACGGCCGGATGGACATCTTCATGTCCGGACAGGACGACTGCCGCCTCTGGCAGAACCGCGGCGGGCTGAGGTTCCGGGAGTCGTTTGCGCTCTCAGGCGAAACCGCCTACATCGCCCAGCCCAAAGCCGTCTGCGGGCAGACCTGCGATATCAACAATGACGGGCGCCAGGACGTGCTGATCGGCTATCGGGAAGGCATTCCGCTGGTCTTCTTCAACCGCGGCTTTCGCAGCTTCGGCAAGTCCCTGGAGTTGACCGAGGACGAAGTGATCCCCGAGGCGGCCGGCGGGGTGCAGGCGGCGGTCGTGGAGGATTTCAACGGCGACGGGGGCCAGGACCTGGCCGTTGTGCTCGCCGACGGGGAGGTGCGGATGTTCGTCCGAAGCTCCGACGAGGTGGAAACGTGCACTGGCGTGCGAGTTGCGCTGCCCATGGGCAGGGGCTTGCCCGGCCCTGTTGCGGTGACGGGTTGGGCGGGGCAGCGATGCCTGGGGGCGTGGAACGTGACGGCCGGTTCCCCCGGCCCGCTGATCGCCTGCGGCGAGCCGGGAAAGATCGTCCTGAAATGGCATTCCTCCAACGGCAAGGAGCAGAGCAGGGACGTCACCGTCACCGACGAGCCCGTCCGGCTCGTGCTGGGGAAGGAGGCCGCCACCGGAGACACCGACCCTGGGCCGAAACGGAACGTCTCCGCCGGGGGATCGTAGGCGCAACAGCGGAAGATGCCGAAAGCAAACAGGGCCTGTCTTTCTGCGACAACCCCTTTTCGTCAACGGGGCCGACGGGATTCGAACCCGCAACCACCGGATCGACAGTCCGGTACTCTAACCAATTGAGCTACGGCCCCAGGGGTCTGTGCTAGGTGCTTCCGGCAAGAATTATAGCTTATATCCAGGCCGTTCCGCCCTGTAAAGGAGCGTTTTTCGGCATGGAATGCGGGGCGTTCCCGTTGGCTCGGGGGCGGGATCGTCCGGGCCTGCCGCGCGCTGGCGGCCCTGGTGGATCGGGGGTTGCCGGGACGGGGAATCAGAGCAGGGCCGGCTGCAACTGCTGTTGAACGAACGGGTTCCCGGCATGAATCCGGATGATCGGCTCGGGCGTTCCGGCGGCGTCTGCCGGCGGGCCGGCGAGGCGGGCGAACATCCGCTGAAGACGCTGGAGGTAGGCATCCAGGTCGCCGTCCTCGAACCCGGCCAGGAAGGCGGGGGAGGCCGAGGCGTTCAAGTGCGTGATTTCGTCGATCATCTCCCGCTTGGTCATGATCCTGCTATCTCCAACACCCGCACCCGCAGAGATATCGGCAGCGTGCCGGAAGAAACTTTAACGGGCGGGATGGGCAGGTTGGCGAAACGGGCGGGGGGGCGTTCTGGTATACTGAGCCCCATATGGCTGAGGCGCAGACCCTGTCGCGTCCCGCCCCGGCGGAGATGGGTTTCGAGAGACTCTCGGCGGGCAGGCGGACGCTGAAGCGGTTTCTGATCAACCCGCTGGCCAACTACATGCCCGCGAGGCTGATCCGGGGGATTCTCCGGCTGACCAGGAGCGAGCTGGCCGCGGCCAACTGGGCCGAGCCGGGGGGCTGGCGGAGCATGGTAATCAGCTACAACGGCCGGTGCGGGCAGATCGCCGACAAGGTGCTGGTGGGCGCCGGGACGCTGCCTATGGCGCTGCGGAACCGCAAGCGCCTGGCCAGCCGGCTGATCGCGGGGCTGATCGAGCAGACGGCCAACGGCCGGCCGTCGCACGTGTTGTGCTTGGGCGCCGGGCCGGGGTGGATCGTCCTGGACGCCATGTGCCAGACGAGCGCCGACAGCCACGCGACGCTGGTGGACTTGAGCTCGGACGCGTTCGCCTTCGGCCGGGCGATGGCGGCCGAGCGGGGCATGGGGGAGCGGGTGCGATTCATCCAGGCAGACGTGCGGGACCTGCCGGCGTACCTGGACCGTCCGGCGGACGTGGTGAAGATGATCGGCATCTGCGAGTACCTGGATGACGTGCATATCGAGACGATCGCCCGCGCCGCGGCGGAGGCGGCCCCGGACGGGTCGGCGATCGTCGTCAACTCCATCTCTCCCGATCACGGGACGGATCGCTTCATCCGGCGGGTGTTCGGGGTGAACATGACCTATCGCTCGCCGGGGCAAATCGCCGACTTGATGGGCAGGGCGGGATTCGGCTATTTCGAAACCCACCCCGAGCCGCTGGGTGTTTACCATGTGATGGTCGGCAGGAAGGTCGCCGGGACATAGCGGTGCGGCGGCCGGCGGGTCCGGTGGCGTCCGTGCGCGCGCGGATTCGAACCGAAGCCTATGGTGAGCATATCGATACCGTGGGGCGACGGCACGTTGCCGCTGGAGTTGCCCGCGACATGGACCGTCCAGCAGACCGCGTCGGCGGCGCTGCCGCCGGCGCCGGCGGACTGGCCGGACCAGCTCGCCCGGGCCCTGACCCGCCCGGAGGGGGCGCCCCCGCTGGCCAAGCTCCTGCAGGCCCGGCACGGCGGGCGAATCGCCGTCGTCGTCGAGGACCTTACCCGTCACAGCCCGCTGGTGGAAATCCTCCGCATCCTCTTCCGCGAGCTCACCCACGCCGAGATCCCCCCCGACAACATCGAGATTGTCTTCGCCACGGGCATGCACCCGCCGCTGTCGCCGGCCGAGGCCGCCGCCAAGATCGGCGAGCCGTTCGCCTCGACCGTCCACTGGCGGAACAACCCCTGCCGCGACCGCGACGCCTACGAGAACCTCGCGACGCTGCACGACGGCGCAGCCAGCCTGGACCTGTGGGTGGACCGCGGCGTGGCGACCGCCGACCTCCGGATCGTGGTCACCTCCGTCAGCCCCCACCTGCAGTCGGGGTTCGGCGGGGGGCATAAGATGCTCCTGCCGGGCTGTGCGCACCTGGACAGCATCCGCCAGCTCCACCTGTCCGGGGTGCCGCGCCGCCCCACCCAGCAGGTGGGCCAGACCACCGCGGAGAACCGGATGCGCCGGTTGATCGAGGCCGCCGGGGCCGCGGTGGACGCGGCCGGGGGGAGGACCTTCGGCGTCCAGTACGTCCTGGACGGCAACGACCAGCCCGGCGCCATCGCCGTCGGGGACGTGCTGTCCTGCCACCGGATGCTGGCCAAGACCTGCGCCGCCGGGTGCGGGGTGCTGGTGGACGCGCCGGCCGACGTGGTCATCGCCAGCGCTGCCCCGCGCGACTTCGACCTGTGGCAGAGCTTCAAGGCGGTGGCCAACACCTGCTGGGCCCTGCGCGACAACGGCGTGCTGATCTGCCTGACCCGCTGCCCCGGCGGGGCGAACATGCCCACCCTGTCGCTGCCGATCCGCCCGTCCTGGGTGCGGGCGGCGGTGCGGATCACCGGCGCCGACCCCCTGGCCAACCTGCTCAGCCGTTTCGTGCCCACCCTTGCCGGCGACGCCGCCTTCTTCGTCCGCCTGGCGATGCGGACGCTCCAGCGGAATACCGTGCTGATGGTCTCGCCGGCGCTGGTGGAGTCGGGGCATCGCATGGTGGGCCTGCCGCTGTACGGCGAGGCGGCCGAGGCGATCGCCGTGGCGGAACGCGCGCTCGGCGGGGGGCCCAAACGAGTCTTGGTCTTCCCCCAGGGCGGGGTGACGTACCCGGTCATGCGGGCCCACCCGATCGGGGAGTAGGGGCGGTGTTCCGCCACGGCGGGGTGCCCCGGACAAGCCGCTTTTTGGCTTGTCCGGCTTGCACCCGTGGCCCAGCGGCGCCGGACAAGGCAGACGACGCCTTGTCCGGGGCACCCCATTCTCGGGGCAGGCTACTCGCTGCTCGAGTTGATTATCGCCCTGGGCATCCTGGCCGTCGCGCTGCCGATCGTGGCCTCGGCCTTCCTGGTCGGGGCGTTGGAGAACGCCGAGTCCATCCAGGACACCATGGGCACGCTGGTGGCCGAGAACGCCCTGGCCGTGGTCCGAGCAAGGGTCACCCACACGGACCTGATGAAGAACCCCGTGGATCATGGATTCGGGCCCCTGGCGATGGCCGAGCCCCTGCAGATCTCCGTGACCCTGGTGGACATGGTGGACCTGGAGTGGGACCCGGACCGGCACAACCCGCCGGCCGGGGCGCACCAGTCGGGGATGTACGGCTGCGTCGTGATGGCCCAGCGCCTCGCCGACGACTCCAACGACTACCGGCTGATCGCGATGCCCTACCGCAAGTTCCAGGAAAAGAGCAAGTTCAAGAGCGCCACCGTCGAGATCGACGACGACACCGGGCTGATCGAGAGCCACGAGGTCCTGCTTGACGACCCCGGCGCGACCCAGTCGGCCGACGTGGGCATATTGGTGTGCCGCACGGCCTTGAGGCCGTGACGGGCCTCCAGCGCGAGGAAGCGAGCTGCTGACATGAAACGACAAGCCACAAAGCGGTCCGCCCCGTTCGCCTCCGGCGCCGCGCGGGCGGCCAAGGGTATGACCCTGGTGGAACTGCTGGTCTCGGCGCTGATCCTGGCGATGATGATCGGCTTTATCAGCGACATGCTCGTCCGCGCCCGCGATTCGGTGCGCCTGGCCCAGGCCAAGATGAAGGCCAACGCCGACATCCGCGCCTTGGCCAACCAGCTTCGCACGGACGTGGCCTGCATGGATCCTAGAGGGCTGCTGGCCATCCTGGTCGACAACAAGGGCAAGTATCACGTCGTGATGACGACCACGGGCAGTTTCCGCAGCTTCTGCAACGGAACCGTCGGCGCCAACGCCGCGCGCGTCCACCTGTGCCTGTCCCATTCCGCTCGCGTGGATACCAAAGGGACCTCGGACATCCGGGACGACGTCGCCTACCGCATCCTCTGCCGCCAAGCCACCCTGCTCGATCCGACGGTCCCGGACGACGTCACCTACACGGGCCCGAAGGACTACGAGAATGCCTCGGCCTGCTGGTATCACGTGCCCGTCAGCTTCGTTGGCGACGGGCCGATCGAGACCCTGGCGGGATACCTCTACTACTTTGACCCCATCTACAAATACCCGTTGAATCTCCACCCGGCTCCGCCCCCCGATCTTTTCCCGGTGATGACCAACCCGTCCGAGCCGGTGCTGCCCGTGCCGCCCGCCACGGTGGCGGACATCGATGCCCTCTGGCCGTTCATGATGTCCGAAGTGACCGATTTGAGAATCCAGTGGACGGACGGGCAGACCCATGAAGTCGAGACGGCGGACGGCGGGCAGGAGAAGGTGCTCAATTGGTACGACGCGGACAACGCCAGGTCCGACCAGTCCTGGAAGGCGATCTGGGCCTCGACGATCGACACAAACCCGCTGTCGTCGGAGCCGGAGTTTAACCTTGGCGACGGCCTGTACTGCGCGCTTTGGGCGCCGGGAAATCGGACCGCCCGGCCCAGGGCGCTGCGGATTGCGCTGACCGTAAGCAAGACGGCCCAGCAGTACGAGATCATCGTCGACATGCCCGACTGAGAAGTTCCGAGGTGCCCCATGAACCGCACGAAACGAAACCGAGAACCCGGCACCGTGGTGCTGATGGCCGTGGGGATCCTGATGATGCTGGCCATGGTCGGCACGACCTACATCATCGTCTCGCACCTGGACCAGCGGGAGTCGGCCAGCGTCGCCGGGCAGGTGCCGCTGGGGAAGGTGGCCTCGGGCGTCTTCAACCGGGCCAAGGCCGTCCTGGTCGAGGACCTGCGCGTCTGGACCCAGGGCCAGATACTGGCCGGGGCCACCAGCGACCACCCGTTCGAGCGCCCCGACAACTGGTGGCGGTGGGTGGATGACGACTCCCAGTTCGTGGACCCCTGGCTGGCGGCGGCCGTGCCGCAGGGCGGCGCCTATCCCCACGTCACCGACCTGTACGGGGGGGACCGCAACTCCACCTACTTCAACGACGTTGCACGGGTCGCTGCCCCCGCCGACGGCGGGCCGATCAAGGATGGCCAGGGACGGTGGCTGGTCGACGCCGACGGCGACGGCCTGACCGATTCGATCCTGGTCCCAACCGGCCTCCGCGACGAGGACGGCAACTACTTCTTCGTCGCGGCCCGCGTTATCGACCTCAGCGCCCTGCTGGACCTGCGCGTGGTCGGCGAGCCGAGCAATCCCGAGCCCTTCTTCTCCGGCACGGGTACGCGCGCGAAATACTTCCGGGACGCCTTCCGTGGCTGTCCGGTGACCGATCTGGCCTGGTCCCGCATGGGCACGGCCCTGCCCTTCGCGGACCCCACCAGCAAGACGGGGTTGCACTACCTGCGATCCGGGCCCTACGAGCCCACACTGAAGGAATACAACAACGCCAGTGTTCGCAAGTTTCGGAACATGATGGCCCTCGACAACTACCAGTCGGGCGTGTGCAACTTCGGGCAGGACGACCTGCTGAGCCTGCTGTGGCGGGAGTCGAACACGGCCCGCCGCATGCGGGGCCGGCTGTACGAGAACATCGGCCCGGCCGACTACATCAGCAAGCGGCACCTGTGGACCACCGAAAGCGCCAGCCGGAACCTCCTGGGCCGGGTCCCCACCGGCGGCACGGACGACGATCCGACCTTCACCTACGACTGGGCGGACCTCCACGCCCGGGTGGACGTCAACCAGGCGATCCGGCTCTGGGACACCGGGGGGAAGGAGGCCCTGTTCTGGGCCGTCTACAACGCCATCCCCCGCGACAAGTACCTGACGGCGCTGCCGTCGGGCGTGTTCGGGTTCGACGCGAGCACGCTGGTTACCAACGCCGCCATGGACCGGTTCCGCATGTGCCTCGCCGCCCAATATGTCGTCAACCTGAAAGATTTTGCGGATGCAGACAAAGAGGGTGACGGGCCGGACAGGGATCTGCCCACGTTCCTGAGCCAGATCGAGGACCTGGACAAGAACATGCACGTCTTGGTCGACGGGAACGGCCAGGCGCTGACGGTCTGCGGCATCGAACGCCAGTTGTTCATCACGGAGGTGTACCACAAGAAGACCCAGGACGTCGGGGACCTCCAGCCCCAGCAGTACTGCGCGATCGAGCTGTTCAACCCGTACGCGACCCCCATCGACGTCTCCGACTACAGGGTCAAGTGCGGTTCCGCCGACGTGTCCCTGGCCGGGTTGGTGCCCGGTGGCGTGGCGCCCGGCGGGAGGCTGGTGCTGGTCAACGACGTGGCGGACATCACCCCGATCCCGCTGGCGGCGGGCGTGACGCCCGTGAAGGTCCAGGGCCTGGACCTTGACGACACCACCAATGGCGTCGAGATCGTCCGCGTCGTGGGCGGAAACACCGTCTACATCGGCGGGGCGAGTTTACGCGTGGCCGACCCCAACCCCGACGACACGAGCGGGACGGCCGTGAAGGAGAGGTACATCGTGGCCCGGCGCGACGACGCGCCCGCCCGGGCCAGGTACACGCTGGCCCAGTACGAGATCGACCCCGCGTACGGGTCCGACTCGATCGATCCTACCCGCACCGCAGGCACCTCTCTGGGCGCGCCCAACAACGTCGCCGAAGGCGATGAAGACTTCAAGGCATATGAGCCGACGCCCGTCTACGTCCGCAACGGCGGGTTCCTCAACTTCGGCGACCTGCTGCGGGCGTTCTACATCGGCCCGGGCGCCGCGCCGCTGGACGTCCAGCTCAAGGCCATGATGGACCTGGCCGCGGGGGCCCAGAAGCTCGCGGTGGGCCGGTGGGACCTGCCCGCTGATCCGACCCAGATCGCCTACAGGTGGTACGGCTCGGACGACAACGAACTGGAAGCCGACGTCTGCAGGAAGTACGTGCCTCCGCTGCCGGTGGCGTGCCTGCTGACCGGGACGCTGACCATCAACAACCCCTGCAACGACGGGGTGGACAACAACCGCAAGGGCGTCGTCGCGGACAAGGGCGTGGACGAGGCCACCGAGAGCGCCATCTACGGGATGGTCAACATCAACACCGCCCCGATCGAGGTCATCAAGTGCCTCGTGCCCATCTGGAACGGCTACCAGGCCGCCCCGGACGCCGGCGCCAACGTCGACCTGATCGCCCAGGAGATCGACAACTACCGTCAAACCCGGACCTACGCCGTCAGCGGCGAGGTGTTCGTCCCGGTGATGACGTCCCTCCTCAGTCAGGGACTTCTCGTCAGCGCCTATGCCGGGACGCAAGCCAATCCCGCCGTCAACTACAAGGTCGGCGACGCCGGCGCCAGCGACGACGGCCTGTGCTGGCTGCAACCGCCGAACACGTCCCAGGACATCGTGGGTGACCTGGCCAAGTACCAGGCCATCTACAGCCGGATGGGCAACCTCGTCACCGTCCGGAGCGATTCGTTCGCCGTCTACGTCACCGCGATGCGCTTCCGCCCCAGCCAGGTCGAGAAAACGGACTCGAACGGCAATCCCACGCCGGACCTGCGCTACCCCACCGCCGTCCGCCGATACGTGGGCGTGATCGACCGGAGCGAGTGCTACAAGCGAGGCGACTGGCCCGAGACCCGCATGTTCGCCGAGATCAAGTAGGGCGGCGCCCCGTTTGCAGGTTCG
>Ga0307378_10011311_pt1 | contig 11507 bp, 13 predicted proteins | sample UN1MG_FD_202238 | JGI IMG/M metagenome (GOLD analysis project Ga0307378, IMG submission 202238) | Soil microbial communities from Risofladan, Vaasa, Finland - UN-1 | ecosystem: Environmental > Terrestrial > Soil > Coastal area > Acid sulfate soil | place: Finland: Risofladan, Vaasa | collected...
TGGCCTTGACCGAGAACGGGCCGGAGATCCTGAGCGCGAGGACGGCGGATGCCGCCCGGCCGCGGACATCCCCCCCCAAGGAGAGCCCTCATGCCTAGACAGGACATGTTCGAAGCCGAAGGCGTGGTCCGGGAAACCCTCCCGAACGCGATGTTCCGGGTGGAACTCTCCAACAAGCATGTCATTCTGGCCCATATCTCGGGGAAGATGCGGAAGCATTTCATCCGCATCCTGCCCGGCGACCGTGTCCTCCTCGAACTGTCGCCTTACGATCTGACCAAGGGACGCATCACCTATCGATTCAAATAAAAGGACGGGACGATGAAAGTCAAAGCCTCCGTAAAGAAGATTTGCCGGAACTGCAAGATCGTCCGGCGCAAGGGCGTGGTGCGGGTCATCTGCTCCAACCCGAGACATAAACAAAAACAGGGATAAACGAGGTCAACATGGCAAGAATCGCAGGCATCACCCTCCCGCCCGACAAACGGATCGAGGTCGGGCTGACCTACATCTATGGGATCGGCAACTCCAAGTCCCGCAAGATCCTGGACGAAGCCAAGATCGATCGCAACAAGAAGGTCAAGGCCCTGTCCGAAGACGAGGTCAACAAGATCCGCCAGATCATCGAAAAGCGGGAAAAGATCGAAGGCGACCTCCGTCAGGAAGTCACCATGAACATCAAGCGGCTGGTGGACATCGGCTGCTACAGGGGCCTCCGGCACAAGAAGAAACTCCCTGTGCGGGGCCAGCGGACGAAGACCAACGCCCGGACCCGCAAGGGCGTCCGCGGCCAGCGGATCAAGAAACTCAAAGTTAAAAAAGCGTAAGGAGAGCCAGCGGACATGCCTAAATCAAGCGCCAAGAAAAAAAAGGTCCGGAAGGAGATCGGATTTGGAGTGGCCCACATCCAGTCCACCTTCAACAATACGATCATCACCATCGCCGACCACGCGGGCGCGACCATCGTTTGGGCCAGCGCCGGCACCTCGGGGTTCAAGGGGGCCCGCAAGGGGACGCCATTCGCCGCCCAGCTCGCAGCCAAGGATGCGGCCACCAAGGCCCGGGAGTTCGGCCTCCGTTACGTTGACGTCCGTCTGAAGGGACCGGGCGCGGGACGGGAATCCAGCATCCGTGCCATGCAGGCGGCCGGCCTCGAGATCAAGTCCATCAAGGACGTCACGCCCATCCCGCACAACGGGTGTCGGGTCCGCCGCCGGCGGCGGGTCTGAGGTCCGTAAGGAGAGCACCATGGCGAAATACGAAGGAGCCGATTGCCGACTCTGCCGCGTCGAAAAGAACAAGTTGTTTTTCAAAGGCCATAAGTGCCTGACCGAAAAATGTCCCCTCGAACGGAGGGCCTACCCCCCGGGACAGCATGGGCGTTCGAGGAAGAGAGTGCTGGGCTACGCTATCCAGCTTCGCGAGAAGCAGAAGCTCAAAAGGTTCTACGGCATGTCCGAGGAGCAGTTTCGGTTCTTCTTCAAAAGGGCCGAGCGTCAGAAGGGGATCACCGGCGAGAACCTCCTGTCCATGCTCGAACGGAGGCTGGACAATGTCGTTTATTTGATGGGATTTTCCCTATCCCGGGGGCACGCCCGCCAGCTCATCGGCCACGGGCACTTCCGGCTCAATAACCACAAGGCCGACATCGCGTCCGCCCTGGTCAAGACGGGAGACGTCGTCGCGTTCCGGCCGCGGTCGGCCAAGAGCGAGGACGTCCAGGCCGTCGTCGCCTCGAACCGGTCGAAGACCGTTCCCGGCTGGCTCGAGGTGGATTGGGAGAACTTGAAGGGGACGGTCCGCGCGCTTCCTACGCGCCAGGACGTCACTCTTCCGGTCGAGGAACACCTGGTCGTCGAGCTGTACTCCAAGTAAGGTCGCCGGACCGACTGGAGGACATCTCCCAAAGGAGGTCACATGACAGAAACGAATTTCCAGAGACCCAAGAACTTGGAGTGCGATTTCGACACGTTGACCGCGCAGTACGGGCGCTTTCAAGCCCAGCCGTTCGAGCGGGGATACGGCGTGACCGTGGGTAACGCCCTGCGGCGGATCCTTCTTTCGTCGATCACCGGAGCCGCCATCACGGCCGTACGACTCGAAGGCGTTCTCCACGAGTTCTCGACGATTCCCGGAGTCGTGGAAGACGTCACCGACATCATCCTCAACCTCAAGAGCATCCCTTTGAAGCTCCAGGGGAACGAGGCGAAGCTGATGACGCTCAAGAAGACCGGCCCCGTCATGGTCAAGTCGGGCGACATCGCCCGCGACAGCGACATCGAGATCCTGGACGAGACCGTCCCCATCGCCTCCCTCGACACCGACGGGACCCTCGAGGTCGAGATGGTCGTCAAGAACGGACGCGGCTATATTCCGGCCGACCAGAATTTTGACGATGAGCAGAGCCTCGACTACATCCCCCTCGACTCATCCCATTCGCCCGTCCTGAAGGTCAACTACAAGGTCGAGCCGGCCCGCGTCGGCAAGAGGATCGACTACGAAAGCCTGACCCTGGAAATATGGACGACCGGGGCCCTCCGGCCCATGGACGCCCTGTCCCAGGCGGCCAAGATCATGCGCGACCACTTGGGGATCTTCCTGAACATCGTCGACGAACCGCTTGAACGGGAAGCGGCCACGTCGAAGAAGGAGATCCCGTATCTACTCCAGGCCGACATCCTGGCCAAGACGATCGATCACCTGGAACTTTCGGTCCGGTCCAACAACTGCCTCCGCTCGGCCGGCATCGAACGGATCTATGAGCTCGTGCAGAAGACCGAGGACGTGCTCCTCAAGACCAAGAACTTCGGCCGCAAGTCCCTGGCCGAGATCAAGGAAACCCTGATCAATTTGAACCTTGGGCTGAACCTCGAACTCCACCCCCGGCTCGTCGAGCGGATCCAGGCGGACATCCAGGCAGGCATGCCCGAGAAGGAGACAGAGGCATGAGGCACCAGGTCAAGAAAGGAAAACTCGGGCGGAACACCGCCCACCGCCGGGCGGTCTTGCGCAACCTCGTGACGTCGTTCCTCGACCGCGAGCGGATGCGGACGACCTTGGCCAAAGCCCGGGCGGCCCGCCCCGTCGCGGAAAAGATGATCACCCTGGCCAAGCGGGGCACCCTCCATGCCCGCCGCCAGGCGCTGGCCTATATGGCCAAGGAAGCGGTCGTGCAGAAGCTCTTCACCGAGATCGGGCCCCGTTTTGCCGAGCGGCCGGGCGGTTACACCCGGATCGTCAAGCTCGACAAGCGCATGGGAGATGGGGCCTCGATGGCCATGCTCGAGCTCGTCGGGTCGGAATTCACGAAGAAGACGAAGAAGAAGGCCAAGGACGCCAAGAAGACGGCCGCGAAGTAGGCCATCTAACGAACCTCATCCTAAAAAGGCCCGGCATCCGCCGGGCCTTTTTTTTTGGCTCTTCTCCCGTTTCGGGGGCTTCGGAGCGGAGCGGGCTGTCCTAAGGAATGGCCAGGACATCGAGGAGATCCTTCGATGGCGGCTCGCGTTACCAGATGGAGAGGTCGGATGGCTAACGGGGCGGGGACGATTATCGGGTCCGGCCGGCTTGGATAACCAGCTTCTGGCCGATGACGAGGATGTCCGAGGAGAGGCCGTTGGCGGTCTTGATGACGTCGACCGTGGTCTTATAGGCCTTGGCGATCTGGAACAACGTGTCCCCGTTCTGGACGACGTAGGTGACCGTCTCTCCCGGCTTAGCGGTCGGAGCCGGGGCGGGCGTTTCGACGCCTCCGCGGGAGGGGATGCGAAGTACCTGTTTCGGAAAGATCATGGTCCGGCTCCGGAGGCCGTTGAGGCGGACGATGGCGTTGACCGACGTGCGATAGCGCCGGGCGATGTCGCCCAAGGTGTCGCCCTTGCGGACGGTATAGCGATTGGTGACGACATCGGGCGGGATGTACTGGGGCAGGGAGGCGATGCGGGCCAGGCAATTTTCCCCATAGCCTATCGGAACGCGCAGGTCATAAGGGTAGTTCGGCGTCGAATCGTGCCGGAGATCGGAGTTCAGAGTGACGAGGAGGGCTGGGTCGATCCCCAAGTTCTGGGAAAGAGTGGTTAGCTTGACGGCGGCGTTGACCCGGATCGTTTCGTACTGGAGGGAGGGTTCCGGGACGGGCAGGGAGAAGCCATACTTCTCGGGATCACCGATGATGAGGAGGGTGGCGATGAAACGCGGGACGTGGCGCGCCGTCTCGTAGGGGAGGTTGGCGAAAAGGTCCCAGAAGCTGTCGAAATAGCCGACCTTTTGAGCCCGGATGACCCTCTGGACCTGGCCCTCGCCGCAATTGTAGGCGGCGATGGAGGTCGTCCAGTCCCCGAAGAGATCGTGGAGTTCGATCATGTATTGAATGGCCGCCCGGGTGGCTTTGACCGGGTCCATGCGCTCGTCGACGTACTTGTCCTGCTTGAGCCCGTAGCGGTAGCCCGTCGACCGGATGAACTGCCACATGCCCAGGGCCCGGGCCCGGGACAGGGCCCGAGGCCGGAAGGCGCTCTCGATGAGGGGGATCCAGGCGAGCTGTTCCGGCAGTCCTTCCTTGTGGAGTTCCCCGAGTATCATCTTCCTGTAGAGGCCGGAGCGCTTGTAGGATTCCTCGAAGGCCTTCCGCTCGACCTTCTGAAAGGACTTGATCTCCTTCATGACCCACTGGTTCTCGACGAGGGGGATGGAGCCGTTGACGGAAGAGGCCAGGGTCGTCCGGGCGGCCGAGATCTTCTGGATGCGTTGGGCGATGAGGATGCGAAGGTCGCTTTTTTCCTGAAGAAGCGGGGAGTCCGCCGGGAGAGACATTTTTAAAAGCAAGCCGTAAGCTTCGTCTAGCTTGGCTAGAGCCCCGTCCATGTCATCCCTCGCTATGGCCGCCAGGGCCTCTTCGTAGGCCGCGAAGGCGTCTTCGAGAAGGGTCGCGGCGTCCTTTTCCGACTGTTCGCCCTTTTCGGACAGGGCCCGGACGTTCTGACCGGCCTCCTGGCGGGGGTAGGCGGGGTTTTTGGTCCCCGCCGCGGGCTTCTTAGCCGCTGGCGGCTCGTCGGTGACGGCCGGAACCGGCTTGGGTGTGGTTTTCGCCGGTTTTGCGGCCGAAGAACAGGCGGCCAAAAGGAGGATCAGGGAAAGGACGGCAAGTAAAAGCGTGGAGGGTCGTTTACACTTCATATCGAAAACGTTTTATACCATAACGGCGAGGAACCGTCAACAAGGGACTTTCGGGCCCGGACCTTACCGGGCTTTCCGGTGCCAGTTCCAGGCGGTTTCGATGATCGTCTCGAGCGAGGACAGGCGGGGTTTCCAGCCGAGGGATTTCTCCGCCTTCTCCCTGGAGGCCAGGAGCACGGCCACGTCGCCCTCCCGTCTCGGCCCGACGTCGTAGGGGACCGCCCGGCCGGTCACCTTCTTGACCACCTCGATGACCTCGAGGACGGAATGCCCCGATTCGGTGCCGAGGTTGATGACGTCGCTCGGCAGGCCGGCGAGGAGGGCCCTCAGGGCGAGGACGTGGGCCGCAGCCAAATCGGTGACGTGGATGTAGTCCCTGACGGCGGTGCCGTCGGGGGTCGCGAAGTCGTTGCCGAAGACCCCGAGCCGGGGCCGCTTCCCGAGGAGGCTGAGAAGGATGTTGGGCACGAGGTGGGTTTCGGGATCGTGGCATTCGCCCGTCTCCCCGTCGGGGTCCGCCCCGGCGGCGTTGAAGTAGCGGAGCGAGATCGAGCGCAGGCCGTAGGCCCGGTCGTAATCCCGGAGGATTTCCTCGACCATGAGCTTGGTCCGGCCGTAGGGGTTGACCGGGTTGGTCGGATGGGTTTCGGGGATGGGTGTCTCGAGCGGGTCGCCGTAAACCGCCGCCGTCGAGGAGAAAATGAGCGTCTTGACTCCGGCCTCGAGCATGGCGTCGAACAGGTTGAGGCTCGTCGTGAGGTTGTGGGCGTAGTATTTCCTGGGGTCGGCGTAGGATTCGCCGACCTGGATGAGGGAGGCGAAATGGAGGACGGCCTCGACCTCATGGGTCCGGAAAAGCTGCCGCAGGGCCTCCCGGTCGAGGAGGTCGCCCCGGACCCAGGGCATGTTCCCGATGAGCTCGACCTTTCCGCTGGAGAAGTTATCGAAGACGAGGACGTCGAACCCCTCCCGGTGAAGCTCCTTCACGGTGTGCGAGCCGATATAGCCGGCGCCGCCGGCAACGAGGATGCTCATGGCGCTTTCCTTTCGACGAGCCGGCGGGCCCGTTCGAGCCCCCGGGCTTTCGTCTCGAAGCCGTTGTCGAGCTGGATCTTATAGAGCTTCTTCAGGAGCTTACCCATTCCCGGTCCGGGCGGGACGCCCAGCTTGATGAGGTCCCGGCCCATGACCAGGGGCTTGATCGTCTCCCGGTTGACGCGGAGGTCGTCGAACTTCTTGAAAAGCCAGCGCGCCTGCCGGTCGAGCCCCCGGACGAGGCGCGTCCCCCGTCCGGCCCGGTCGGCGGCGTCGAGATAGACGAGGAGCTCGATCTCCCCGTCGACGTCGGCCGCGAGGCGGTTGAAGGCTTTTTTCGTCACGTCCTCCCGGTTCTGCCAGAGCTCCCCGGCCCGGTGGTGCGTCCGGATGAGGAGAGGAACCATGCGGCCGATGGCGAATCCGTTCCAGGTCTGGACCTTGAACCGGGCCAGGACGCGTCGGGCCACCCGCTCGCTTTGGATGTCGTGTCCGCAGGAGGTCACGGCCATCCGGCCCCGCTTGTATTCCCAGCGCGTCGTCGAGATCTTGCCTAGGTCATGGTAGAGCGCGGCGAGCATGAGGGCCAGCTTCTTCGGCGCCGGAAGGCCGGCCAGCCCGGCCAGGGCGGCCGCCTGGTCGACGGAGAGCTTGGTGTGGGCCCAGACCGTGTGATGGCCGAAGGCGTCCTTCTCCGGATGGAAAACCGAATCCTGGATGACCAGGGCGAGTGCCTGCAGTTCGGGGAACCACTGGTCGAGGACGCCGAGCCGGAACATCTCCTCGAGGCCGACCGACGGCCGCGGCGACCCGAGGAGGACTTTGAACATTTCGTCGTTGACCCGCTCGACGCTGAGGCCGGAGAGGTCGACGGCCCGCGCGGCGGGGTAGATTGCCGGGTCGACCTTGAAGCCGAGGACGGAGGCGAAGCGGGCGACGCGGACGACGCGCAGGGGGTCCTCGGGGAAGGCGGCCGGGTTGGTCAGGCGGATCTTCTTGGCCAGGGTGTCGGCGTGCCCCCCGAACGGGTCGATGAGCGTTCCGTCCTTGAGCCGGAGGGCCATGCTGTTAGTCCGGAAGTCGCGGCGCTCCAGGTCTTTTTCGATGGGCAGGCCGGGGTCCGCGGAGACGAGAATATCCTTGTGGCCCCGGACGCCCTCGCCCCGGGCCCGGTCGGTCCGCGGCAGGGCGACGTCGTAGGTCTTCCCGCGGACCGTGAACTTGACGATCCCGAAGCTCTTCCCGACGAGGTCGACGCGGCCGTGCTTTTCGAGTTTGCGGACGATCGCCGCGAGCTCGTGTCGGGCGACGAGGATGTCGACGTCGGGGGAGGGGTGGCCGCGGATGAGGTCGCGGACGAAGCCACCGACGGCGTAGACGTCGCCGCCGAAAAGGCGGACGAAGAGGGCCCGGTCGGCGAAGTCGAAGGCGAGTTTCCTCATGAGATCTATTATTCTAACAGGTTTCGCCTCTTCCGGGAAAGCCCGGGCGCGGCCGGGTCATTGGTCGGCGGCGAACTTGTCGAGGACCTCCTTGACGGCATTCTTGTGGACGAGGAACATCAGGCATTTCAGCCGCGTGTAATCCTCCTGGTAGAAAAAGTAGCCTTTGGCTTTCCCCCAATAGGCGTTCTCCCAGGAATCCTTGATCAGGAACCAGTTGCCCTTGGCGGATTCCAGGAAGCCGACGCAGTGGACGGCGTGGTCATCGGCGGAGCTTCCATTCGTGAACCGGTACTCCCGGCTGGATTGGTCGATAGAACTCGAGGGGATGTCAAAGGTGGGGACCATGGCGATGTCGTTCTCGCCGCTGTAGCCGGGTTCGGAGAAATCGACGGCCAGAGTGGCCGTATACCCCCGGCGCAGGGCCCGCAGGAGAGCCAGTGAGAATTCGTAGAGGGGCAGATTATGGAACTCCCGGCTGTGCCACCAATTATCGGGAACCCGGAACTCGCCCTTGGTGTAGAAAGGGACGTACATGAAACTGACAAAGGCCACATAATCGCCCGGGTCGAGCCCCAGGCTCTTGAGATATTCCGGGGGCGTGAGCGCCTGCCCGTCGACGAAGATCCTTTCGGGCGGCCGGCCCAAGTGCTTGTCGAGGATGGCCCGGACCCCGGCCAGGGCCCTGGCTTCGTCCCATTCATTCTTGGCGGCGAGGCCGGAGAGGTAGTCCCGGAACTCTCGGAAAAGGGGTCCGTGGTCATGGGATGTCTTCCCGTCGGGAAGCCCCGTGAAATCGGAGGCGCGGACGAGGCCGTACTGCTTGATCCGCACCATGGCCGAGTTCGGCTCGGAGCCCTGGCCGAGGAAAGACTCGCCCTTTTCCCGGACGAATCGGCGGGCCTTTTCGACGTACTCCCAATAGACGGTGAACATCTCGGAGAGCTTGACCTCCGCTTTTCCCTGCCGCCTCAGTTCGGATTCGAGAAGGGAGGTCGCGGCGAACGACCAGCACGTCCCCGTGTTGTCCTGGCGTACGGGGGGAAGATGGAAGAACTTGGTGAACTCGGCCGGATCGGTCGGCTTTTCCAAGCCCGTGAGGTCGACCGACAGGACCGTTTGGGTCTTTCCTTCGGAAGTTTCCTGGGCGTAGAGGGCCTGGTCATGCTTGATAGGCCCGGCGGACGGTCCGCCTCCCCTGGGCTGCCGAGGGCCGCATGTAACGGCCAGTCCCGCGACAGCCAGGAGAATGAGAATGAGGCCGGCCAATGTGCGATTGTTCACTGATATCCCTCCTTTCCGGGGATCCCGCCTGAATGGTCCATTATAAGAAACGGGACCGATAACTGCAACACCCCGAGATCCCCATTTTGAGTCCAACCTTGTCACTTGGCGGCGTTTTATGTATTCTGGAGGGAGACATGAGAAAGCGATCGAGACCTATCCCGCAGATCGTCGGAGTTGTCTGCCTGGGACTTTTCATCGGGGGACTCGCGGCGGAAGCGCCCGGCGTGCCGGCCGCCAAGGATGACATTGTCGTGGCCCTCAAGGACAAGGTCATCCGGAACCTCAGCTCCGCGGGGCTGACGCTGGCGTTCCACGTCGGTCTGACGAACCCCTCTTCGGCACCCCGGGAGCTCGTCCGCTACCGTTACCGTGTGACCATCAACCAGAGAGAATTCCTCAATCTGACGGTGCCTCTCGACGAGCCCCTGCCGGTCCCGCCGAACGGGGAACTCCTCATTGCCCTGCCGGTCAAGATCTCCTACGACCTGCTTCGCGCCGCCGTCGGCCCGGTCGAAGGCACGGCCCTCTGCGACATCGTGGGGGACATGTTTTTCCAGAACGAACGGAAGAAAGAGCAGCGGGCCCCGTTCGCCTTCAGCGGGGAGTTCCCCATCTTCCTGGATCCCGTGATCGAGGTCCTTCCCCTCAAGGTCATCGACTTGACCGTGGGCGGGGCCGACGTCGTCTTCCGCCCCAGGTTCAGGAATCCCAACGGCTACGAGCTCCTCGTCGACAAGATCAGTTTCGCCCTTTTCTTCGGCGACCGGGAAGTCCTCTCCGGGCCGATCCCGGGGGACAAGAGCCTTCCCCAGGCGGGGGAGAAGACGTTCTCCCTGCCCTTCCTCCTCGATTTTTTCGAGACGGGCGAGAAGATGCGGCAGGATTTCCAGAAAGACGAGATCCCCTGCCGCTTTGCCGGCGAGATCGAGGTCATGTCGGTCTGGGGCCGGCTTCTCATCCGTTTCGAAAAGACCCAGGGCCTCCGCTTCGACAAGCTCCCTTGAATTACGGGCCAAAAAAAGGGCCGTCCGCGAGGACGGCCCGAAAGCGTCGGAGGAAGGGCCTCAGAACCAGTAATTGAATCCGACGGTCAGCGCCAGCCCGCCGAGGTCGAAGTCGTCGAATCCCTGGAACCACTCCTGCAGCTTGGCCTTGGCCGAGTGATAGCGGACTTCGGCATCGAGGGTCGCCCGGAAGCCGATGGGGATCTGGAGCCCGGCGAATGCGTGCCAACCGAAAGCGGTCCCTGACTCCCGGCCGTTCGTGAATATGACCGGGTAGATGTCGACGTCGCCCAACTCGGGGTCGGCATAGATCCAGGGGTCGGAAAAATCGATCGTCTCGCCGTAGATCCGGACGCCCCACAAATAGAGCCCGGCCCCGCCGCCGAAGAATGGGATGAGCCGCGTTTTTCGCCCCAGAGGGGTGACCTTCAGGGAGAGCTGGAGCGGCGTGCTGTGAACACGGAAGGCGTGCTCGATGACGTCCCCGAGGTAGTATTCCGCCGGGAAAGCAAAATTCCCTTCATCGAGCTCGAATTGGCCGTACTCGGTGTAATAACCCGGCACCTGCTTGCTGTAGGTATCGACGGAGATGGCCAGGCTGAGGTTCTTTCCCACAAAATATTCGTAGCCGACTCCGAACGTGGTCCCCCGGAATTTAGTCTTCGAGAAGCTCATCTGGCCGAGTTCGATGGCCCAGAGGCTGTCGGGATGTAATGCGAGATAAGAATCGGATAATGCGTGGGGCATGAAGTACCCTATCCGAAGGGAGAACGAATCGGAAAATGCTAGCGTAGGCACGAGAAGGAGCAATCCAAGGGCGAGGCCGGTCAATTTTTTCATTTCTTTCCTCCTAACGCCATTTATTATAGCAAAAAATATGCCAGGTCGGCTGGATTCCTTTTCAGGGAGGGACCGCCGCCCGGCTGTGTCCAAAACAGGTCAGGTGTCCTACGGAACCGGCCCGGGCGGCCGAAATTGACATTTGGACGGCGGACGGCTACCATTCCCGACAGGGAGGCCAAGCTTGATGAAGACCCGCTTTATCGGGATAGACCCTGTCGGAGAGAACGCCGCCCAAGTCGGGGAAATCGCCGCGGCGCTCCTCGAGGACGCTGTCGCGGCCTATCCGACGGAGACCTTCTATGCCCTCGGCGCCGCGGCTTTTTCGAGGAAGGCCGTGAAAAGGGTATATGGCCTGAAAAACCGCGATGCCGGAAAGCCTCTCTCGGTCATCGCCTCCGACCTGGACATGGTCAGGGAGATCTCCGCCTCTCCCCATCCGTCTTTCCGGCTGTTGGCCGAGGAGTTCTGGCCCGGCCCCCTGACTCTCGTTCTCCCGGCCGCCGCCGGACTTCCGGAATTCCTGCTCGGGCCCGGCCGGACGATCGCCGTCCGGATACCGCCGCTCTCATGGCTGCGGGTGCTCGTCAAGGAGATCGGCCAGCCCTTGACGGCCACGAGCGCCAACCTGTCCGGTGAAAAAGAGCTGGCCGATCCGGCCGAAGTGATCGCGCTCTTTCGCGACAAGGTCGAGGTCGTCGTCGATGGCGGCCCTTCGCCGGGC
>Ga0307378_10011312_pt1 | contig 11506 bp, 8 predicted proteins | sample UN1MG_FD_202238 | JGI IMG/M metagenome (GOLD analysis project Ga0307378, IMG submission 202238) | Soil microbial communities from Risofladan, Vaasa, Finland - UN-1 | ecosystem: Environmental > Terrestrial > Soil > Coastal area > Acid sulfate soil | place: Finland: Risofladan, Vaasa | collected...
CGGTCGTCCTGCGGCCGGAAACCGAGATCATCCTCCAGTTGAGCGACCTGCAGGACCGGGGCGTCTGCGTCGTGGACGGGCAGGAACAGGTGGACCTGGCGCGCGGCGACCGGATCCGCATCCGCCGGGCCGACGCCTCGTTTCTGCTGGTCCAGAACGGCCGCCCCGGTGCCTTCGCCACCCTCACCCGGAAACTCCACTGGGGCCACCTGCCCCGATACGAAAACCGCCGGCCGACGTGACGGCAGGCCCCAACGGGGCAGGCTTCAGGCTGGAGACTGCAGGCTGAGCGAGGTGAGATAGGTTCTTGCGCGGTGGTTCTCCGCAACCACCGCGCTTTCGACGCGCTGCCGCGCCGGGTGCCATGCTTTCGCTCGCGAAAGCATGTCCTCACCATCGTGTAGGCCGTAGGGACACACGCATGAACCGTCGCCGCTTTCTGAAGACCGTCACCGCCACGGGTGGGGCCATCGCCGTCGCCCCCGGCACGTGGGTCCTGGCGGCGCCCTCTGCGACCGGGCCGGCCCAGGCCGGGGAGGACCAGGTCGTCTTCAGCAGCAGTTTCGAGGAAGGCGACCCCATGCCGCCCGACCCCTCGGACCACCACCTCGTTGCCGACAAGGCACGCACCGGCAACCGGTCGCTTGAAGCCGAGGTGACCGAACCGAACCAGGCCCGGTTCCTCGAAATCCCGTTCCGGAGCCCCGGCGGCCGGGTGCTCCACGTGTCGTGCTGGGTCCGCAGCGACCGCCGCAGCGCCGCCGCCGTGTTCGTCCGCGTGGGCAACCAGCGGATTTCCCTCGGCCGCACCGACACCATCCCCGCCCGCGGGTGGAAACACCTCCAGGCCACGTGGGCAGTGGGCGGGCCGACGCGCGGCGTGGTGCAGATCGTGGCACCGTCGTCGTACAACGCCCCCGCCGGACGCATGTGGATCGACGACGTCACCGTCACCCTGCGCCGGAACCCGTGCGAGTGGCCGGACCACGTCCAGGACTTTCCCGTGACGGCGTCCGACGCCGCCGGCCGCATCTGGATGGCCACCCTCGAACGGCCCCAGGCCCGCGGCCTCGTCCGCCTGTACCGCCTCGACGGCGCCGAGCCGCGCGAGGTGGCCACGATTGACCCGGGGGCCTGTACGGCCGTCGCGCCGCCGACCATGGCGGCGGGGGCGCGCGGCTGCGTCGTGGCCTTCCCCGTCGAGCGCGACGACCGCTGGCGTATCGCCTGCGCCTTCGCCGACGAGCGGACCCGCGGCCGCGCCGCCGTCACCCTCCTCGACGGCAGCGGCAACGCCAACATCAACCCCGCCGTCGCCATACAGGGCGAGGGCGCGACCGTCCTGTGGGAGACGAACGCCGCCGGCCATCGCCGCATTGCCGCCTGCCGCGTCACGCCGGGCGGGGCAGGGCCCATCGAGATGGTGTCCGCCCCCGGCGCGAGCGCGTACAACCCGACCGTCGTGGCGCTGGACGACGGCTCGCTCTTTGCCGCCTGGGACGCCTTCCGCGACGGGGCCGCCGACATCTACGGCGCCGCCTGCCGCGACGGACGCTGGCACAAGCAGCGCCGCCTGACCAGCGATCCGCGCATCGAGCGGCACCCGCACCTGGCGGCACGCGGCACCGACGTCTGGATGACCTGGCAGGCCCAGTCGTACCCGCTCAAGAAGATCAACCACGTGACCGAGCAGCGGATTGCCGTGGCCCGCGTATCGGCCGACGGCGGCCTGCTGGCCCCCGTGGGCCACGCGACGCACGTCCTCGGGTGCCCCGGCCTGGTGTTGCGGCCACGGGTGGCGTTCGGCCCGGCCGGCCGGCTCTGGCTCTCGGCACGCCGGTCCCTGGGCCAACACGCCGGATGGGAACCCATCGTCTGGTGCTGCGGCGGCGAGGCGTGGATCGGGCCCGTCAGCCTTCTGCCCCAGCAGGGCCGGTGGCGGCCGGTGACCCTGGCGTGGGGCGACGGCGGAGGCCGGGCGGTTTGCCAGTTCGACGACCTGCCCGCCGCCTGGCGCGAGCACGGCATTCACCCGGACTGGAAGTCCGGCCTGGCGGTCCGGGCGCTGCCCGCCGCCGACCTGCCGCCCGCGGAGCCGCCGAACGTCGAGCCCCTGGCCATGCCCCAGACCGACTTCTCGCTCGCCGAGAAGATCGACGCCGTCGCCGCACACCTGCCGCGCCAGACCGCCGAGCAGGCCGGCCGCCGGCTCACCCTGTTCTGGGGCGACTTCCACGATCACACCGACCTCTCGGTCTGCGTCCGCGACAAGAACCCGCCCGGTCACGACCTTCTGGCCAACGAGCGCGACATCGAGCGGCTCGACTTCGCGGCCCTCACGGACCACGGCTACAACTTCGACCCGCCGCAGTGGGCCTTCAACGCGGCACAGGTCCGCGCCAACCACGACCCCGGCCGCTTCGTCACCTTCCTGGCCGAGGAATGGACCAGCGACCACGTCCCCTACGAGCCCCCGCGTTTCGCCACCCAGGTGAAGACCGGCACGCGCGTGGCGCTGCGCCGGTACGGGCACCGGAACCTCATCTTCCTCGACCCGTACGGGACACGGTTCTTCGATTCGCGCGACGGCGACATCCCGCCCGCCGACGTGTGGACTCAGTTCGAGCCGGGCCAGGTCATCGCCATTCCTCACCAACTGGCCGACCTGGGGAACCGGCCGACCGACTGGTCCGGCCACGATCCGCGGTACCAACCCGTGGCCGAGATCTGGCAGACCCGCGGCTCCTACGAGTACACGGGGTGCCCCCGGCAGGCAGGACGATCGATGAACGAACCCGGCCGCTACCTCCAGGACGCCTGGGCGCGCGGCCTTGTCATCGGCGTCATCGCCAGCCCCGACCACGGCGGCGGCGACGGCAAGGTGGGCGTCTGGGCCACCGATCTGACGCGCGACGCCATCTTCCGGGCCGTCCTGGCCCGGCACACCTTCGGAACGAGCGGCGCCAAGATGGCTGTGCTCCTGAAGTCCCGCCAGGCCATGATGGGCGACGTCGTCAAGCGGCCGGACGGGCCGATTGCCTTCGCCCTGCGGGCACGGGCCGCACGGCCTGTCCGCGAACTCGTCCTCTTCCGCAACAACCACCCCGTCCACCGCGCCGAGGGCCTCGGCACCGACGTGGACCTCGAGTGGACCGACCCGGCCCCGCCGGCCGCCTCGCCCGACACACCCCGCCTGTGGTACTACGCCCGCATCCAGACCGCCGACGACGAACTCGCCTGGACCAGCCCCATCTGGTTCGAGGCGTAGCACCAGGCGCCGCTTCGTGCCCGGCGGCTGCCGTGCCCACGCTTGCGTGGCCATGGGCCGGCCCACCGGTACCCCCGCCGTACGTTGTTCACCCCGTAGGGTGGGTGCTCTGCACCCACGCGCTTCTTCTCGTCCCCAATCTGGTCTGGGTGACCCCACACATGTCTGTGCGGATGGGGGAGCGCCGGCTGTTCGCCCCGCACGGGGCGTTTGCCCTGTAGCCACGCGGCGCGAGCCCGTGGTGAAAGGAAGGGCGCCTCACCCGGGAAGCCCCGTAGGGGCGCTTGAACCCTCAGTCGCCCCTACGGGGCTCTGTCCTCTCGGCCGTGCCAGCCACCACGGGCTGGCGCCGCGTGGCTACAGCCCAATCGTGCCTAACGGCACGGCCAGCCCAACACAAACGCGGGATGAGTCGGCCGGGGCGTGCCCCCCTGGCACGGCTACGGCTCGTGCCGCGGCCGGCGGCGATCCCGCTGCGACGGCAGCCATTGCACTTGCGGTTGCAGACATTTCGGGGTAGTCTACACACGTCCCGCTCCGGCAGTGGGCATGCTTCGGCACCCTGGCACGGGTACGGCCTGTGCCGTGGCCGGCGGACACGGCGCCGTTCACGTGAGCAAGCGGCATGGCACCAAACTGAATGAAGTCTCGTGTCACCCGAACCCTTGGGATCCGCTGGTGGGCGGGGACCTGAAGACGCGCGGCGTGGTGGCGGACGGGTCTGCGTGGCTGCGGCAGGGCGAGGACGAGGAGGTCTTGAGCCGGCTGCGGTTGCGGACCCGGACGGGCCGCCCCGCGGGCGACGCGGCCTTCGTGGCCCGGCTGGAGGCGCTGAGCGGCCGATGTCTGGCCCCGCGCCAGGGCGGCCGCCCGCGGATAAGGTTCGCCGCCTTAAGCGCCGACCCAAAACATGGGTAGCGTCCCCGGGTTTCCAGGTTTCAAGTCATGAACAGACCAAGAACAACGTGAGGAGCGCGACTATGCGTGGTGACTATCGTTTAGCAGGTGTGGGTATCGTGCTGTTGGCTTCGACCTGGGCGGCGTTTGCGTCCGCCGCGGGGAAGCGGGAGGACCCCGCCAAGGCGGCGCCTCCGCCGGCGCCGGCGACGTTGCCCGCCGGCTACGATCCCGCGCGCCTCGGCGCCGAGCTCCTGGTCGGCGAGTCGTGGCAGGGGCTGGTTGCAGCCGGCACACCGGACAATGGCTGGGCCAACCTCACCAAGACCGGCAGGTTCTCGATCGGCTCGAGCGCGGTCCCATCGAGCCCGTCGGTGTTGGGGATCTTCCCGGATCCGCATGGGACGTTCGGGCAAGTGGTTCGGTATCGCACGCCGGCGGGCACGCCGACGACGATCGAGGACCGCAGGTCCTTCAAACCCTCGGCGCGCGTGTGGGCTCGATCGACGTTTCTCTTCCGGGGAACCGACCCTGCCGGCTTCACCGCGAAGACGCGCACACCCGGCGAGTCCGGGACGCTTAAACTCATCTTCCTCTTTCCGGAGGGCAACAAGACCCGGATGGATTGGGTCCTCACGTCATCGGGCTTTCTCGCGCACGGCTCTCCGCGGCACGGCAACACGGCTGCAGTGCAAGTCCCAATGACGAGCCGGGGTGCCGGGGTGCCGCCGCGGGAGCCGGCAGGCCCGTTCAAAGGCGTCTACGTGACGAGCAAGCCCGCCGGTGCGGCCGCGCACAACATGCTCACGAGCGGCGACTGGTACGAACTCGTCCTGAACTACGAGACGACCGGCCTGACGTCCTACATCCACAGGTGGTTCCTCCGCAGGCTCACGGTCAACGGCGCCTGGGCGCCGTGGCCGACGCCGGTCTGGGTCGGCTGCGCCACGACGAACGGCACGCCGAAGCTCTACCACGAGATCTGGCGCACGGGAAACAAAAGTGGCGCGGCGGACGCGGAGCAGTTCCTCTTCCTTGGCCCGTGGGAAGTGACGTCGGCACAGGATCCGTACGGCTGGGACCGGTACGGGAAGTAGTGTCCATGAAGGATCTCTCACGAACCGGGAAACCTGGGACGCTGCCCATGTGTTTCGCTTGCGCGGGGGCACGTGGCGGGTAGGCATGGGGCCATGCCCCGCATGGCACGGATCCTGATGCCGGATGTGCCGCACCACCCGCCTTCGCCCCTGCTCCGCCAACGCTATACAGGGCTACGGCGGGCAGGCATCACGCAGCGCGGCAACCGGCGCGAGGACGTAACGTCCCCAGGTTTTCGGAACCCCGCCGGGATCCCTATGTTAATGCCATTGGTGTGTGTCACCCAGGCCCGCGTGGGGGGTACTTCGCGGCGAGCGCCCCCGGCTCGGCGACGGCTGAGGCGGGCGGGGCGCCACGGCCCGCGTTCCCTTGCGGTTGGGTGCACGTTCGGATAGTCTAAGCGGGGTCAGGTAAGTTTCTTGCGGTTGATGCGCGGCGGGTCTGGAGTACCTGCCGCGGCATGGCGGTCGCAAGCGCGGTGGGTGCGGAGACCCACCGCGCAAGACCTACGTAAGTCCGCTTAGACGCGTCGAGCGTGCGCCTGCGGGTGTGCTCTTCAGCAAAGGAGCAGGCCGTGCCCAACGGACGACCGGGCGACCACCCGCTCACGGACCTCTTCGGCCACCACCAGGAAGTCTACGGGACGGAGGCCGACGACCTGATCCGCAAAATCGGCGACCTGTGCCCTGCGGAACTCGACGAGTGGTGGCATCGGGAGATCGCGCCGCTCGGCGACCGCGATGAGATTCTCAACCGGGCCCGCCTGCGGCACGCGGAACTGCTGAGGCGGGCACAAGAGAGCGGAGAGGTACGGGAGTAGATGCGGCATCATCGGCGGCGCGGTTCCCGCTGAGGCGCATAACGTCAGGTCAACAAAAAGGAGCGGAAGGTGAAAACGCACGTGGTGTTTGCGCTGTGCCTGGTCGTCGCCGGCGTCCTGGCAGGGGGGTGTCAGTCAACTCCAACGAAAGGTCACGGCGCCGAGGGTTGGGCGACGCAGATTGCGGGGACTTACAAGGGCGGCATGTGGGGCGGCGAAACCAAGTATCCCGGGACAACGACGTTCTCCGTGGGTGCGAACGGCGCGTTGAAGGGCACCTACGAGTTGGATGAGAATGGAACGGCCGTCCCGGGTAAACTCTCGAATTGCCGCGCCGTCGGTCCCCGTCAACTGGCGTGCCGATGGGAAGACAAGAACGGCGAGGGCGACCTGGCGATCACGTTCACAGAGAATCTGTCCCAGTTTGACGGCTTCTGGACGTTGGACGGCGACCCACAGAAGCACCGCTGGAACGGGACACGATAAGGGCCTGCCCAACCGCTGCACCGGCCGGCTGATCACCGCTGCGAGTTGTGGGGCAGGCGCGCCGCACGCGCCCTGCCTTCAACCCGCAGGAGTTCGCCGGCGCCGGGCGCCAGATCGAACGTCACCACGTTATCGGAGACGGTCAGCGGCCGCCAGGCGCCTGTCCCGCGGTCAAAGAGGCTCACCGCGAGTTTCCCCTCCGCCTTGAACTGAAGGACCATCCGCTGCGGGGCGAAGGCGTTGTGGTTGGCCACGAAGAGGGCATCCTCGCCGCCGGGGTAGGCGAAGAGGCCGACCACGGCCTCGCCGCGCGTCACCTGGAGCCAGCAGTCCCCAGGGAACGGCGTGCAGTGCGGCGGGACGCCCGCCTCCTTGTCCTTGTCGTCCGCCGTCTTCGTCGTGGGTGTGGAGTAGACGGCGGTGGGCCTGCCGATCCGCATGAGTTCGGCGTAGAGGCGGTGCACCTGGCGGCCGACGCGGACGAGGTGATGTTCCGGGTTCCACTCGCCGGTCCGGGCGTTCCACGGACCGCCGATGAACCAGATGACCACCTTGAGGCCGTGGGCCAGCGACGTGTTGAGGGTGTAGAGGTTGCGGTTGTAATCGTGCACCAGGATCCAGCGTCCGAGCCAGGCGTTGCGCTCGCCGAGCAGCCCCTGGTACCACTTCAGCAGGGCGAAGTGCCAGATCATCCCCCTCTGCCAGTGGTAGTCGTAGTAGCCGAAGACGCCGGGGTTGCCCTTGACGGCCTGCGGGTAGGAGTTGCGGTAGGTGCCGACCCACACGGGATGGGTGGGGTCCCACCGGCGGAGCATGGCGAGGCAGTCGTTGACGTCGCTAGAGAACGGGCGGCCGAAGAAGGCGAGTTTCTCGTTCCACAGGTTGTAGCCCCAGACGGCGGGTTCGCCGCGCACCTTCCGGCAGATGGCCTCGACGGCGGCCTGCTGCTCGGGGCGGCGGATGTCGGTCCGGGCGTCGTCGTGCCACGCCAGGACGTCGATCATCATCTTCACACCGTGCCGGCGGCAGATGGGCACACGCCAGTCGCGGTAGACGCAGTGGATGGTGTTGAAGCCGGCGCCGGCCAGTTTCCGCACCACCTCCTCGAAGGCGGCCGGGTCCTTCGGCCAGTGGTCGATCGTGCCGTAACCGGGCGAGAAGGTGAAGGCGAACTCCGAGGGCGCGGGCGGGGCCGGTGGGGCGGGCACGGGTGCGCCGACAGCCTCTGCCGGTTCCGGCGACGCGGCCGGACAGGCCGGAGCGAACCACGCGCCTGCGGCCACGGCGAAGACGAAGATAAGGTGCTTCACGACGAGCGCCGGGCCTCCACCCATGTCTCACCGACGCCGGAGCACGCCCCGGCCTGCGTGTGCTCGACCGCTCACTTGGCGGCGGCGCGGCCGAAGTGCCGGTCGGCGGCGTTCATGTACTGCTGCCAGTCGTACTCGGTCACGTTGTGGCCGCCGGTCCGGATGTGGTAAGAGATGGTGCCGAGGGTCGGCTGGTCGAGGCCGGGCATCTCCTTGGCGGCCATGCCGCCCGTGCCGAGGAGGCGGTAGACGGGGTCGGCCCCCTTGGCCGCCAGGAACTCGCCGCGCGGGTCGGCCCAGCGGTCTTCCTCGGCGCTGGCCACGCAGACGGGCCGCGGGGCGACAAGAGCGATGAGCATGTGCTGGTCCACGGGGCAATCGTCCTCGCGGTCGTTGTATTTTTTGAAGTTCTCGCAGAACCAGTGGGGGAACGACGTATTGATCCGGCCGACGGTCTCGCCGAACCGCCTCCGGCTGAGCGCCGCCCCGCCGCAGCCCGAATCGTTCGAGATGACCAGGGCAAACCGCTCGTCGCTTGCCCCCGCCCAGAGGGCGGTCTTGCCCAGGCGCGAGTGTCCCATGACGGCCACGTGCTTGTGATCGATTGCGTCGTCGGTCTCGAAGTAGTCCATGGCGCGGCTGAGGCCCCAGGCCCAGGCGGCGATGGTGCCCCAGGCGTCGGGCGGCCGCTCGCCCGCCTTGTCGAAGGCGCCGTGGACGCCGTTCTTGAAGTTGTCGTGGAAGTCGGGGTCGATGTCACCGCAGTAGATGGTCGCCACGCCGTACCCGCGCGCCAGGATCGCTTCGACGGGCCACCGCGACGCCGACTTGCCGCGCGTCTCTTCCGTGGCACGGTTCTTGACGGCGCCCGCGCCCTTGGAGCGCATCCACCGGGTGGAGAGGCGGATGGCCGGATCGGATTGGGTGGCGTGGTTGCCGGCGAAGTTGAGGCCGACGAACGTGGGCACCGGCTTCTTCGCCGCGTTCGGCAAGTAGATGAGGATGTCCATGGAGGGGCCGTCTTCGGCGCCCGTGAAGAAGACGGTGACCTGTTTGCGGGTCGCCTTGCCGCCGAGGGCTTTCGCATCGGAATCGAAGACCTTGAAGGTCATCTTCTCGGGCCGGCCCGGCGCGCGGCCGTAGACGTGGGTCTGGAAGAGGCGGAGGATCTCGGGCCGGCGCGTCGTACGCCACATCTCGGCGCTGGCGACCTTCTCGCCGCTCTCGGTCACCAGCGGGTCGGGCAAGGTGTACGCGGGCACCTTGCTCTCGTCGTAGTTGGTCGGCGTCGGTCCGGCCATGGCCGCAACGGTACCAAGAAAGAGGGCCGCGGACAAGACGATGGATAGGGTGGCGCTGGGCATGGGGGTCTCGCTCCTTCTTCAGAGGCTCTACGACAGATTACCGGCGTGGGTGCGGAAGGCAAGGGGAAACGGCCGTGCCGCCGGTTCCGGGCGCATGCTTTCGCGAGCGAAAGCATGGCACCCGCTCATCACTTGTCCCACGTCGGCTTTTGATTCTTCGCGAACCACCCGAGCAGCAGGGCTTTGCGCGGCGTGGGTTCGGCGGTGGGACGGTTGTCGGCGCGGTCGGGGCCGTGTTCGACGCTCCAGCCGTTCCACTCGCGGAAGGCGTGGTACGTCCAGTCCCAGCCGTGCTTCTCGAAGACGTCGATGCAGTCTTTCAGGTACCGGTAAGCGCTTCCGTCGGGGGCCCAGCGGATGGCGCTGAACTCGCCAAGGAAGATGTGCACGTTGTACGTCTTCTGGAAGGCGATGGCGGCGCGGAGACCTTCCTCCAGCCGGTCCTTGTTCCACTCCTTCCCTTCAATCACGCCGGGGTAACGCAGCGGCGGCTTCCGGTCGTACACGCCCTGGTGGGTGAAGCGGTGCGGCTTGTACATGTGGACGCTGTAGACGACGTTCGGCACGTCGAGGGGCACGAGATTCTCGAGTCCGTCAGGCCCGCCCCACGGGGCCGGTTCGACGATGATCGCCCGGTCGGGGTCAATCTTGCGGATGGCCTTGGCGCAGCGCTCGGCCAGGCCCTGCCAGTCGAGGGCGTCCTCGGCCATGCCTTCTTCGAGCGGCTCGTTCAGGAGGTCGTAGCCCCAGATGCACTTCGTGTCCTTATACCGTCGGGCCATCTGCTCCCAGATTTCGACGAAGCGGTCCTGCATCCGTTTGCTGGTGAAGAGGCTGCGGCCGGGCTTGGCCCAGTGGCCGGGACCCGTGTGCAGGTCCACGACGACCATGAGGCCGACCTCCCGGCAGACGGGCAGTGCGGCGTCGAGTTTCTCAAGTTCCGCCTCCAGCCGCCGGTCGTACTCGGCGAGGTCCGCCGTATCGAAGCCGGGCTTGAAGCCGAACAGTTGCCAGCGCACCAGATTCGCCTTCCACTGGCTTGCGAAGGTCCGCAGGTCGTCGGCGGTGGCGTTGGGGCTGACCATGGCGCCACGCAGGCGCGGCAGGTCGTGGCCCTTGTACCTCGGTCCCTTGTGGACGCGGGCGGCGGTCGCCAGCGGTGCGCGGCGGACGGCGACGCGGACGTCGTCGAACCAGACCTTGCCGGTCACCAGTTCCAGGCCCAGCCGCAGGGTCATCGTCTGGGCGTCTTTGGGGACGTAGGCGCCCCAGACGACGTTCTTCCAGTCGAAGGTTCCGACGCCTAGTCCGGCCTGCGGCCACAGGGGGCCGCCGGGCGTCGTGATGGGGGCCATGAACTTGATGCCGTTCCATTCGTTCGGCTTCGCGGAGACGTTCTCGGCCTTGACGCGGGCCGAGAAGATGAGTTTGCATCCCCGCACCCGCGCGGCAGGCAGGGGGATGTCGGCGTGCGCCCCGGCGCCCTTGTCGGTGCTCTCGACGAGAAGAGCGCCCGAGTCGAGGCGGACGGTCCCTGCGCGTGCGGGCCAGCGCGAAAGGGCGTCGGCGGCGTCGAACGTCTCGGCCAGGACCACGTCGCCCACCTTCGGCTCGGCGGCCTCGGACCGCGCGACGGCGGGAAGAAAGCACAGGCATAGGGCGAGAAGGACGGCGGTTCGCATGGCGCGGAGCTCCTCAAGAGCGCGCGGGGCAAGCCCCGCGGCTAACTCAGGCATTGTCGCGCGGACGCGGTGCCTGGCGAGGGCATTGTCGCGCGGGCGCGGTGCCTGGCGAGGGCATTCTCGCGCGAGCGCCACGAGGATGCAACGGTCTTGCGGCCGCCCTTACCGCTGCCCGCCCGCGATGCTGCGATACGCTCTGAGGAAGGAGTCGGAGTAGATCTGTTTGTTCATGAGCATCTCGGCGGTGGCGACGATATCGACGAGCGGCTCATCGAGGACGTCGATGATGGCCGAATCGCACCCGTGGCTGATCGCCATGGCCAGGAACGTGCGGTTGATGAGGCTCCGTTCGGCGGTGCCCTGGCTGAGGTTCGAGAGGCCCATCGTAATATGCGGCGGCGGGTCGGACATCAGGAGAATCTGATCGATGGCCTGAAGGATGTTGCCCGGCTGCTCCTGCGCCCCCGGGACGTTGACGGGCAGGATGATGGGGTCGATGAAGAGGCGGTCGGGGGTCATCCCGAGTTCCATGCCCTTGGTGATGATCTCGGCGGCGATGGCGACGCGCATATCCACGTTCT
>Ga0307378_10011313_pt1 | contig 11506 bp, 8 predicted proteins | sample UN1MG_FD_202238 | JGI IMG/M metagenome (GOLD analysis project Ga0307378, IMG submission 202238) | Soil microbial communities from Risofladan, Vaasa, Finland - UN-1 | ecosystem: Environmental > Terrestrial > Soil > Coastal area > Acid sulfate soil | place: Finland: Risofladan, Vaasa | collected...
CAAGCAGGACGAAAAGGAACTGCGGCAGTTAGATAACGATCTTGACTTTTTCGGTCCGGGAGAGCGAACGTTCATAATAGATGGTACGGCACGTCTTAACCAGGTAGTCATCCGGCAAGTTCAAGTTAAGGAGCCGTAGCATCTTCATCGAAGGCGAGCCTTGATTCGAGCAAGAGTAGAGTGTCAAATTAGATCTGCACGTCTCAGAATTACTCTGCTATTCCTTCGGCAGTTGTTTGAGCCACTGTTCGTGAAGGCTCGTGAGCCGCTTGACTGTTTCGGGATACGCTTCGGCCAGATTTTCTGTTTCGGTTACGTCCTCGGCCATATTGCTTAAGAAATTTTCGACCTGAGGGATATTTCGGCCTTTGTAATCCGTTGCCGGGCCGTTGTGGACGAGTTTCCAGTTGCCTTCGCGAACCGCCCAGTGTTTGCCGGTTTCCCAGTGGAGAACATCGTGCGGCGACGGGGCATCCTCTGATTCAATCACCGGGACGATGCTTTTGCCGTCAAACTTGGGCTCGTGCGGCCTGATATTGCAGTATTGTGCAATTGTCGGCATCCAATCGATACTCGCGGCCATCTGAGAGCGGACGGCATTTTGATCGATGCGGCCGGGCCAGGAGACGATACATGGGACGCGAAGACCTCCTTCCCAGAGGGTAAACTTATGGCCGCGGTAGTCGCCGGAGCTTCCTCCCCCGCTGAAAGTCCGCGATTCGATGGAATGGCCGTGGTCGCTGAGCCAGATAATCAGGGTATTTTCACGCAGACCGGATTCGTTCAGGTGCCGGACTACTTTGCCAATCAGCTCGTCCATCGTGGAGACGAACGCCGCATATATTCGCCGGGGGTCTTCGAGATGCTCGTATTTCTTTCGCCACTTTTCTATCCCCTGTAAGGGGTAGTGCGGCATGTTGATTGCCCAGTATAGAAAGAACGGTTCATCCTTGTGCCCGTCGATGAATTTCTTACATTCGTCGACCATGAGATCGCCGAAGAACTCGCCTTCGTGCCAGACTTCTTTGCCGTTACGCCAGAGGTCGTGCCGGTTGGGGCCCTGCCAGTAGAAAAAGTGCGAGTAGTTGTCAATGCAACCGCCCATGTGCCCGAATGAATAATCGTAGCCCTGTCCGTTCGGCATGGTTTCGGGCGTATAGCCCAGGTGCCATTTGCCGACGTGGCCTGTTGCGTAGCCTGCCGATTTCATCATCTCGGCGATGGTGACCTGCTCGGTGGGCATGCCAGCGTTGCCTTTATCCGAGGGGGCGTTGCTCAGAAGTCCGGCGCAGCGGGGATATCGGCCGGTCATCAGCGCAGCACGAGAGGGCGAGCAAACCGGCGCGCCGACGTAAAATTGAGTGAATCGCGTGCCTTCAGCGGCCAGGCGGTCGAGGTTCTCTGTGTACAGGTCTTTGGCGCCGTAGCAGTTGACGTCTATCGAGCCCTGGTCGTCGGTGAAGATCAGCACGACGTTGGGTTTGCGAGCGGCCTTTTGCCTGCCGAACACTGCTTTTGGCATCATCAGCGAGCCGGCGGTAAGGCCCAGCACTTTTAGAAAATCCCTTCTGGTTTGTTTGTTCATATCTATGTTCCCTTTTTTTCAGTAGTCCTTAAAACTTCTCATCCATTGCGGCCAATCGCTCGTACGAACGCCGCCGGCTTTTGTCCAGATGCCGGTCGTATTGTAGTTGCGGTGCCACTTCAAAGTCCACAGCTCTTTGAGCCCTAATCTTCTGACGGAAAAATCCAGAAAGACGCCGTTCATCGCCGCGCCGTGCCGGTTGAGACAGAAACGCCTCATGTTATCGCCTCTCCAATCGCCGGTGCCGCTGTCAGTGTGACCTTCGTCCTCCGGCGGGTAATCGATATCAAGCGGGCCGCCGCCATACCAGGAGCAATCGAGAAACAGCGGAATCTGATTTGTGCTCCTGACATTGTAGCCCCTGAAGTAATTTTTGCTCGTCTGGTTATCTTTTCTGTTGTACATCCAGCGATTGACGCCATAGCTGCCGTAATCGATTTGCATTACGTAGTCGTCGTCGAGGGATTCTCCTCCCCAGGCGCCGTATGTACCGCTGTTTCTATCGGGATTCGCCGCTTCCGGGCAGTAGGAGCTAAGCATGCGGTCTCTGTGCTGGTCCTGCAATAACCACCTCCACCTGCCGCTGCTGTCGCCGTAAGCGAAGTACCCTTCGTTATCCTGCATATAAATCGAAAAAATCGTGCCCCATTGCCGCAGATTTGCCCGGCAGGCGACGGACCTTGCCTGTTTCTTAACCCGTTGCAGGGCCGGCATCAATATCGACATCAGCAGAGCGATAATGGCGATGACCACCAGTAGCTCGATCAACGTAAATCCTGATGGGAGTCCAATATTTTTACGAACAGGAATGTTGATTTCTGATGAGGCAGATGATTTTTGTGTACGCATGGTGTTAAGTATTCCCTGTCTCAACTTGTCTCAGTAATCCTTAAAATTTCTCATCCATTGAGGCCAGTCCCACATCATGACATCCCCGGCTTTCGTCCAGGGGCCTGTCGTGATGAAGCTTCTATGCCACTTTAGCGTCCACAGCTCTTTAAGTCCAATCTTTCTCGCGGAGAAGTCCATGAAAAGACCGTTTAGCGCTGCATTGTGCCGGTTGACACAGACACGTCTTACTTCATTTGGGTTAACCTTGATTTTTTTCCTCACGTACTGTTGTTTTTGCTTTGCTTAAAAACCAGTTGCATGTCCGATATTATAATTCAAAAAGGCCTAAAATGCAATTTGAAATTTGCATTGAAGTTCCTTATAATGGTTATCCGAAGCGGTTTTTTGTTGACAGAACAGGTATTTACTTATACTATATAGCTCTACGGACGAATAATAGGAATGAATTATAGTTTTTGTCCGCGTTTGTCGGGCAACAAACGCCCCAATAAGGGTGATTCGGAGGTAAGGGCCGCCTGAGATAAATCTTATCTGTGTGGCAGCCGAAGGTTTTTTGGTGAAACGAACACAGTTTTTTGGAGATATTTTGATGTTAAAAACAAAAACGGTCATAGCAATTTTGGCAATAGCATATCTTGGATTCAGCACATGTTCTGCCCAAACTCTGGAAGAGAACTGGAATGATTTTCTGCATTATACAACAATAGGCCGATTCGATATGGCCAAGGGGTATGCTCAGGCCGTTCTATCGAGCAATCCCGACCCGGTGAAGCTGCTTGAACTAAGCAGGGCCAATCAACAGGGTTATCAGATATTGGTCCGAGTCAACGAAGTAGCGCCCGATGCCGAATTGGCTGATTTGAGCGGAAAAGTTCTTGCCGTTATCGAGCAGGGCAGATTCATCGAGCGGACCGAGCCTCGGATTATCGCCGAGGAGGTAAGAAGGCTGAGCAGCACCGACCGCGGCTGGCTTACGGCGGTTAAACGACTCCGCAACGCCGGCGAATACGCAATCCCGTTTATGCTCGATGCAATGGCCGATCATTCCCGCGAAAATGAGCTGCCGTATATCGTTCGGGCACTTCCGCAGATCGGCAGAGATGCGATAAGGCCGCTTACTACCGCCTTGCAGACGGAAAATGTGCCGCTCAAAGCCCAGATAATAGCGGCTCTCGGCAAGATCGGCTATCCGCAATCGCAGGCCTATCTGAAATACGTTATCGAGAATGAAGATTCGGGTGAACTTCGTGCAATGGCACAGGAAAGCATCAGGCAAATCAATCCTGACATGCTGCAAGTTCCGGCCGCACAGTTGTTCTACGAGCTTTCCGAAAAATATTATTATCATGCGCAATCTTTGGCCCCGGCTCAGGACGCCAGTTTTGCCAATGTCTGGTTCTGGGATTCTGACGCCGGAAAGCTGGTTCGGGAAGAAGTTGATAAAAGTTACTTCAACGAGCTTATGGCGATGCGGACCTGCGAGTGGGCACTCAAATCTGATGCCGGATTCGGCTCGGCCATAGGGCTTTGGCTGGCTGCCTTTTTCAAGGCTGAGTCCGCCGGTGTTGAAAAGATGCCCGCCTATTTCGGCGAACGTCACGCCGACGCTCTCGTTTACGCTACGACAGCGGGTGTCGAATATCTCCATCAGGCGCTTGCCCGTGCCGTCAAAGACAAAAATGCTCACGTCGCACTTGGTGTGATCGAGGCGCTGGCAACGACCGCCGGTGAGAAGTCATTGCTTTATCAAATGGGTCCGAGTCAGCCGCTGCTTCAGGCCCTGTCATTCAACGATCGGATGGTCAGGTACAGTGCCGCGATAGCCATAGGTGCAGCCGGCCCCAGGGAAGGATTTGCCGAGAACAAGCTGGTCGTTGCGAACCTCGCCGAAGCGTTGGGGCAGGGCTCGCAGACTTCTGCGGGAGGTGCAAACGGTTGGAGCGAAGAGATAGCCGAAAACTATGCCGTCCGTGCGGCCGAAGTCATGCTCTCATTGGCTCAGGCCAGGAATTCCGTCCTTGATTTATCTGCCGCTCAGCCTGCTCTTGAAAGTGCTGTAAGTGACAAGAGAATCCAGGTTCTGGCCGGACAGATATTAGCCTATCTCGACAGTCCCGGCGCCCAGAGGGCAATCGCCGCAATGGCTCTTGAGGCCAACAACACGCCGGATGTGCGAATATCGGCTTTTATTTCTCTTGCAACTTCGGCCAAGCTGAACGCCAATATGCTGCCTGATGAGACGATTGATGAGATTTACGTGCTTATCAGCTCGGACGCAACCGACACCGAGCTTCGCAGCACGGCCGCCGCCGCTTACGGAGCATTGAATCTGCCCAGCCGGAAAGTAAAAGACCTGATCCTCGACCAGGCGAAAAGCTGACAGAGTCATCCCGTTAAAAGCTGGGATTCATGGTTATTTAGGCGCAATCTTAACATGAGGATTGCCTGTATATTCGGTCCCCGCACCTGCGTAAGAAATATATTTGTATTTGTGCGAAATTCCCCTATAGTCATATGCAGACTATAGTATTGCGGTAACCGTTCATAGAGCTTGCCCTGAGCGTAGCCGAACGGGGCAACGCTCCGAAGCGACCCGAGCGCCCTGATGGTGGCATACAGCATAGGCCGGTATGCGCTGGTGCGAACGCATCTGGACGACTATTGCCACCTGCAAAAAACAGAAACAAAATGTTTTTGATTTTATCCATCAATCACTGCTTGCACACTGGACCAACAAAAACTATCCTCTATTCCTGTGAACGTTTACCATTTATCAAATATCATACTTATCAGAGCTGCCCTGTACTTCTATAAATAAGTCTCGATTAGAAGGCAAAATCGGCGCAAAATCTACAGGAAATATCATAAATTACACTCGCGAGGAACACTGCCGGCCTTGCCGCGTCAAGATTACTGGGAGAATCCTATATCGTCCAGCATGATGCTGCCCTTATCGGAGCGGTCGAAAAGAAATCGGATACTCTCAAGCCTGGACGGCTCTGGCAACGGGTCCACAAGGCCATGGTCAAGTTGAAGGTCCCGCCGGCAATCATCGAGCACATTATGAAGAAACGAGATGTGCAGATATTAGGCAAAAACCTCCACGACTGGCAGGGCAAGAACAAGAAAAAATAGGAATACTTGCTCGGCGCCGACATACTAAAGGCGGCACTCAAAAAAAGTCTAAAAAACTCTATTCCCTCATTTTGTTGCATAACGAAAAGCTCTCCACTGCGTCTATATAAGGACAGACGTGGCTGATTCTGACGGATAAGGAGCACATCGTTTGTGCCGAAGGCTTTGGATTGGCTGAACTAAATCAAGAATCCAGCCTGTAGAATAGTAGAGGGCGTCAAGAGAGGATGTGTATCATGTGTAAAATATGCGTATTAGCGTGGTGTCTTCTGTCAACTGTTACTGTTACTGGTCAGCAGACCAAACCGTTGACTTTGACAGGCAGGGTCGTGGATTCCAAGGCCCGTCCGGTCGCCGGTGCCGAGGTTGCAGTCTATGAGCAGTTCTATGATTACTCAGTCTACGAGGTCTATGCGAAGCTGCTGGATCGTATTAAGAAAACCGATGCGAACGGCCACTTTGTTCTAAATGCCAATATCCGCTCATGGTATAAAGTCTTTGTTGTTGCCCGTAAAGAAGGACTTGCTCTCGGCTGGGATGTCTTGACACAAGGCGTAAGAGACAGAGCCGATAGCAACTTCATCGTCCTGGAGGAGCCCTGTGTGTTGGCAGGAATTGTTGTCGATGAAGCCGGCAATCCTGTAGCCGGAGCAAAGGTCCGAGCTGCCCCGAAAACGAGTTATTTGCGACGGCTTGAACAAGCCCCGATCCTGGCGCCAAAGGAATGGTTTACCACTCAAACAGACGATAAAGGGAACTTTAGTTTCGATAATTTTGCTGCTGATGTGAGTGCGGACTTTTGGGTTGAAGCTCCGGGCTGGGCGTTGGTTTATGAGTACACAACCCACTGGACAAGCTCGTGTGGATTTGAGGCCGGCCGCACTGATATTCGATTAGTTTTACCGAAAGAAATAGTAGTTCAGGGACGGGTAATTGACGCAGAAAATGGCACACCCGTTGAAAACGCCAGCGTGATAATACGGCCGGATAGTAATAGAGAGCATGCGGACACATATTTCCCTAACCAGACCATTTCAGGACAAAACGGGCAATTCAAGTTTGAAGGAGTCCCTCCGGGTAAACACAAAATCAATGTGTCTGTCCCAAAAGAAACAGTTGGGCTGGTTGATAAACGGATCAAGTTTGATGTGCAAGCCAACCAGGAAGTTAAAGAGATTGCTGTGGCACTCGACAAAGGCGGGCTAATCGAAATCATCGCACGCGAGGAAGAAACGAAGGAACCTGTTAGCAACCTTCCTATATATTTCTGGCAGGCCGTACAGGATGAACATTCCAATTTCTACAAGTATGCGATAACCGAGAAAGATGGCAGGTCACGAATTTGGGCACCGCCGGGAGAGTGCAAACTGAGCGCCCGCTATGACAGATATTACCCTCAAGATTACGAAGACCAGATGATTGTAACCAAAGGCAAGACTACGAGGTTGGAGATCTTTTTGGACAGTTGTCCCAGCGTTTCAGGCCTCGTGTTAGATGAAACCGGCCGACCAGTTTCGGGAGCATTAGTGAAGGCTAATCCTGATGGAGAACAAGCCCTTACCAACCATGCCGGCAGATTCGAGGTTGGTTTAGATCCGAGAACGCCATGCGAAAGGCTTACCGCTCGCCACATGGAACTCAACCTTGTAACAATAGTCGAGGTCAAGAACTACTCCAGGCCGATTCAAATTACGCTCAAACCGGGTTTGTCAATCGCCGGACAGGTAACTGATCCCAATGGTGTTGGGATTCCGGCAGCGAGACTTGCTTTATCGCTACGTGTGCCTGGCCGGCTTACACAATTTGGACCGGAAATAATTACCGATTCTCAAGGGCGATATGAGATGAGGGCTGTTCCCCCGGTGCAGGAAGGATTTGAATATAGGATCTCAGTGAATTCATCGGGACATGGGATCAAAAAGTACGAACGGATTTCTATCACAGGCGAGCCGGGCACAGAAGTGAAAATGAAACCGCTTATACTTCAGCCGGCGGACCTGTTGATTTCAGGCGTGGTGGTTGACGCCGAAGGTAAGCCCGCTGCCGGAGTCCCGGTTTTCTTGCACCCTGCCAAGGGTCAGCCTTCAAGGACCACTGCAACCGATGACAATGGCCGGTTTTCAATCAAACGAGTTTGCAAAGGACCACTCCATCTTCAGGCAAACTTTGACAGCGAGCCAGGAGGATCCGGTTCGTTCAAGACCGAGAGCTTTGAACAGAACATAAAGATTATCCTGGGACAAATTAAAGTTTATCAACCTTACATTTCGTTAGTGGGTAAGCCGTTGCCCAAAATAGAAGACTTGAAAATTGCCCCCTCGCCGACTGATGCTGATAACAGGATGATACTGGTCTGCTTCTGGGATATGCAGCAGCGCCCGTCGCGGCACTGCCTGCGGCAGTTGAGCACAAGGGCGCAAGAACTTAAGACAAAAGATATTTCCATAGTTGCAGTTCAAGTCTCGATGGTTGATGAAGAAGCGTTAGAAGAATGGATGAGCCAGAGCAGTATTGCCTTCCCCGTCGGAATGATTCAAGGTGATGTAGAAAAAAGCCGCATTGCCTGGGGCGTCCGGTCACTTCCCTGGCTGATTCTGACGGATAAGGAGCACATCGTTCGCGCTGAGGGCTTTGCACTGGAAGAACTGAGCGAGAGAATCAAGGAAGCCGGCGGCGGAAAACAGTAAGATCATAGTCGCAGGGTGATCCCGCCGGAAAATCCGGCCATAACCACTACATATAAATTTGGCATTTACCTTGGGGCTGTTCTAAAGCAAATCATTTCCACTGCCCATTTTAACGGCCGCTGCGTTGGCTTTGCAGCGGCAAGATTACATGGAGACTCCGATATCGTCCAGCATGATAATCCCATTGTCGGAGCGGTCGAATATAAACCGGATACTCTTAAGCCTGGACGGCTCGAATGAAAAATTACTATCGATGAAACTCTGGATCGGCATTTCATAGGTCTGGAGGAGCCGTTCCGAGAACTTCTCGACGTTTTTTTTCTCCAGCCACTCCCATTTGGCCAGCCTGACCGCCAGCGCCGGATGGACGGGCCCGATGGAGCTGAGCGGCAGGGCGGCACAATTTCCGTCACGGTCACAAAGCTCGATCGTCAAATCGAGAGGCTCGTACTGATCTTCATTCTCCGCTCCAATAGAGAAAACGATCTTCATATCTCTATTCAAATCTATTTCAGTTACGATTTCGGGGCTTAGTGCGATAGTATATGTTGCAAGCTCGACCGAATTGGCGTCCTGCTCGTTCTCATTGTCCCATTCCAGCACCACGGCGGCGTTGTCCTGGGTGGAGTTGTCCCTGGTGCGGTAGGGGATATAGGCTTCCTTCCACGTATTGAGGTTCTCGCCGTGCAGCCTTCCGCCGGGGATAGTCGTGGTTGTGACATCGAAATCTTCTTCGAAATCGGCGATGATTATGAAATTGGAGTCTTCGTACCGGTTTATGTAAATATCCTCCGGCAGCCAGTGGCCGGCTTTCCGAATATCTTTGAACATCGGCAGATATTCGTCTCTGTTGTTAATAGTGGCTTCGAGAAATGCGGAAATGAGTACTTTTGCGACTTTGCGCTGGCTTTCCATGTCCATAATCGGCTTGTCATTGATAAACCAGCTCGCGGGCGCCGAAGCATTGAGCCGGCCCCAGGCCGTGTTGAACCGGTTGTGATTCGCCCGGTATACATAGACCGCTGATTTGAACCAGAAGTGATCATCCGTAAAATATACGCGGTTGAACTGCCGGAGCCCCATGAACGCCGCCACATCGGCGTCGTGGCCTCCGTGTATGACGAGATAATTGACATTCTCTAACGCTGTAGGATGTCCCGCCGGTTTGTATTGCCCGTCGCAGGGTGCGATTGCTATGACCGTCCTGATAGCAAAATTATAATCGAGTCTTACATTGGCATCGTCGGGGTAGCGTTCGAGCCGGTTGAACGCCGCGGCGTGAGCGACCGATTCTCCGCCGCGGGAATGCCCGATAAGCGCGATTCGGTCCATATCAACCTTGCCTTCGAACGCGTGGCCTTCAGTCTGGTTCCACGTGTCCCAGACATTGAGATGCTCCAGCAGGAGGAACGCGCGCGCATCGTTTTCGCCGCCGAATTTCTGATTAAGAAAATTCTCATCCACCGATACGGCGATAAAACCCCGCCCGGCGAGAAGTTTGCCAAGGTACTGATAGCCGGGATCGGAAAAGTCCTTCATTTTGTGGTTGCCGTGCACAATCAGAACCAGCGGAAAAGGCCCGTCGCCATCCGGAAACCATACCCGGCCGTTAAGCGGCAGCTTGTCGAAGCCGAAGCCCCAGTAACGGGGCATATTATCGAAGAAGCCCATGAACGGGTTTGCGTCGACAGGGTCGGTCCTGAAGTCGACGCTTTCGCCGTATTCCTTTCGATGCTTATCGTCGCCGCTTCCGTAGAAATATGTGCGATATGAATAAGGGCCGTCAAGGGAAGGATCCGCCGCATCTATCGGCTCGACGGGGTAGTCACGCATGTAGGAGATGTCCGCCAGGTATGATGTCGTGCCGCAGCCCGCGAGGACGACCGGCAGGAAAATGGCCAGTGCTGCGCTGCGAAAGGAGCACTTGACTGATTTGGACGATATATTTTCTATCTTCACGTTGCGAAAGAGCATTCAAACCTCGAAACACAACCTCTGAATTTATTCGATACTTCAACGACTATTTCCCGACCAGCCTACAGCACCGCCACAAAATCCACAAGAAATATCATCCCCGATAGATCAAAGAGGTACGGCTTGCTCTATAGAAAACATCAGGCCGGAGTCTGTCATTTCGAGCGAAGTCGAGAAATCAAACGGGTGGCAGCCTCAAGCTTAGACAATGGGTGGCAGCCACAAGCTTAGATGGGTGGCAGCCACAAGCTTGAACCCCCGCCATGCGGGGGTTCAGGCTTGTGGATGGTCGCAAATCGGCAATTGTTATTTCTCTGCAATTACTGAAAAACGGCTTTGAGTATCGCCATGTAATTTTGAGTTTTGATATTTAATACTCAAACTGACCGATTTACGTGTATGTTTGCTCAGATGTTCTTGTTGTACAAGAACTTGTTTAAAAATGTCATTCTGAGCGAAACGTAGTGAAGCGAAGAATCTAAATGCCGCGGGAGAATAAATAACCGATGCGTTGCTATAACACCGACAACGTCGAGATCCTTCGCTGCACTCAGGATGACAAAAATCAGTCAGTTTGAGATATTTAATGTTTAACTTTCTCTTTGCGTGTGCTTCAATCGGAAGCTAAGTCTTTTAGCAGCGAGAGGAACCTCTCCACAAGCTCTTCATCAAGCCTACTGGCCGCAAGCACCTTGAGATTCGCTTTAAGGTCTCCCGCAAAGCCGGCCGCCGCCTGTACGAGCAACTCGTTAATCCTGCCGGCATCCACCTATTCGATGAATTATCGCATCCCATCATTCGCCCACTGCACTGCTCGCCCCGCCAGTCTGGCATCCGTTTTATTCTTGTGCCCGATACGTTCATAAATGCGAGAGCCGTTGCCGGAATTACATCTAACATATCCAGCCGTGACAGGCGCGTAGTCAGATGACTACGACGAACGGCGATCATGTGTACCCGATATGATTACACCTCTAAGAGCCTGCGAAGAGACGACATCCATGATTGCGACAGTGACAGGCGCGTAGTCAGATGACTACGACGAACGGCGATCATGTGTACACGATATGTTTACACATCTAAGAGCCTGCGAAGAGACGACATCCATGATTGCGACAGTGACAGGCGCGTAGTCGGATGACTACGGCGAACGGCGATCATGTGTGCCCGATATGAATGGCACTGACATAACGTTATCTTATTTATTTACAATAGGTTAATAAAAAAAACTCCTTTCACCGATAAAGAATAATGTCAATACAACTTTATCGAA